>Ga0137374_10011537_pt1 | contig 10336 bp, 8 predicted proteins | sample SagtaG_20_FD_104811 | JGI IMG/M metagenome (GOLD analysis project Ga0137374, IMG submission 104811) | Vadose zone soil microbial communities from Sagehorn Ranch, Mendocino, California, USA - Sage1_R_100_16 metaG | ecosystem: Environmental > Terrestrial > Soil > Vadose zone | place: USA...
CGGCGAGCTCCATCGCGGTCACCACGGCGCCGCCGGCGAGGTCGACTACGCGCTGGGCGGAATCGCCGATGAGGTCGATCCGTCCGCAGCAGGCGTCGCGGCGCTCGCTGCGCGCCTCGTCGAGGACAGCTCCGGCGGCGCCTCGCTCACGCCGCCGTACGAGGCGCGCGCGATCTTCGCCGCCGCACGTAGCGGTGACAGGCTCGCGCGCGCAGTGGTGGAAGAAACGGCCCGCAGGATCGCGGCGCACATCGCTCCGATCGCAGCAGTTGCGGACGTCGCGCTCGTCGTCCTCGGCGGCGGTATCGGCGCGAACGGCGACCTCCTGCTGGAGCCTGTGCGCAACCTGCTCGCCGGCTGGATGCCGTATCCCCCGCACGTCGAGATCTCGAGCCTGGGCGAGGCGGCCGTGCTGATGGGCACGCTGGCCGTCGGCCTGCGCTCGGCGCTCGACAACGTCTTCGTGAACCGCCCGAACGCAGCCCGCGTCTAACTCTCGCGAAGCACGTAGCCGACGAGCCGCACCGTCTGGATCAGGGGCGGCCCGAGCCGGTCGAGCTTCTTCCGGAGATAGCTGACATACGTCTCGACGGTGCTCGCGTCGTCGCTCGACGTGTCGCCCCAGACGGCATCCTGGATCTCCGCCTTCGAGACCACGCGGCGCGGGTTGAGAAGGAAGAACCGAAGCAGCTCGAACTCGGTCGGGGTGAGCTCGACGGCGCGGCCGTCGCGGACGACCTCGTGCGTCGCCTCGTCGAGGACGACGTCCGCGAACGTCAAGTCGCCGACCGAGCCGCCGCGCGTCCGGCGGAGGATCGCCCGCGCCCTCGCCACCACCTCGGACGGATCCGCGGGCTTCAGCACGTAGTCGTCTGCCACCTCGAGACCCGCGACCCTGTCCTCGACGGTCTTCGCCCGTGTCACGATCAGGATCGGCGTGCCCCCTGCGGCCCGCGAGGTGCCGTGCGAGCTCGAGACCGGCGCCGTCGGCGAGGGTGGGATCGAGGAGGACGAGATCGGGCCGGAACTCATCGACCGCCCGCTCGGCGCCGTCCCGGTCGGCCGCCTCCCGCGTGGCGAACCCTTCGCGGCGAAACGCCGAGGCCAGCGCATTCCGAGCCCAGTCCTCCGCATCGATAAGGAGCACGCGGATCATTCCTCTCAGGTTTCAGGCGTCCCCTAAGACGCGGCTAAGACGGTCGTAAGCAGTCCTTAAGGATCTAGGCGGTCAGGCCCGAACGACCTACACTCGACCGACGAGGTCCGTAGCGACGATCGGCCGCTGGAGCACGCGCCGTCCGTGGCGCGCGATCGCGGTCTGGCTCGCCTTCGTCGCGGTCGCGGTCGCCGCGCTGATCGCGACGGGGACGGAGTCGCTCGAGAACGGGGCGATCGGCGAGTCCGCGCGCGGCTACACGATGCTCGACGAGAACCGGCTCTGGCCGCCGCCGCACGAGGTCGCGTACCTGCACAGCGACACCCTGCGGGTCGGCGGTCGGGCCTTCGGCGCGGCGATCCGGGACGTCGTCCGCCGCATCGGCACCGACGGTGTGGACGTCGCAGCTCCACGCTTTTCCCGTGACGGCCACTCCGCGCTCGTCGTCGCCTCGCTCCTCGACATCTCCGCGGAGCAGGTCCACGACGCGATCCTCTCGGCTGCTCCGGCGCACCCCGGGGTGACGATCGAGGAGACGGGCGACATCACCGCAAGCGACGCGAGCGACCAGGCCAAGAGCGACGACCTCTCGCGCGCCGGGGTGCTGTCCGTCCCGGTCTCCCTGCTCGTGCTCCTGTTCGCCTTCGGCGCGATCGTGGCGGCGTTCGTGCCGCTCCTGCTCGCGTTGACCGCGGTCGCAGCGGCTTTCGGGCTACTTGGGCCGATCAGCCAGGCGATCCCGATCGACGACAGCGTCGAGACGGTGCTCGTGCTGATCGGGATGGCGGTTGGCGTCGACTACGCCCTCTTCTACGTCATGCGCTCGCGCGAGGAACGCCGTCGCGGACGGCCCTCTCACGATGCACTCGAACGGACCGTGCGGACCTCAGGCCGGACAGTGATCGTCTCGGGCACGACGGTCATCATCGCCATGGCCGCGATGTTCCTGGTCCGCGCAAAGGTCTTCGACAGCCTCGCGGTGGCCACGATCACGGTCGTCGCGTGCGCCGTCGCCGGGTCGGTGACCGTCCTGCCGGGCCTGCTCGAGCTGCTCGGGACACGGATCGACCGCGGACGCATCCCGTTCCTCCCGCATCTGCGGACGGATCAGACGGACTCGCGCTTCTGGACGACGGTCGTCGACCGCGTGCTGCGACGGCCGGTCCTCTCGGTCGCGCTCTCCGCGGGGCTCCTGGTTGCCCTGGCGCTGCCCGCGCTCGGGCTGAAGGTGACCTCGCCCGATGACACCACCCTCGTGCCGCAGAACGTCCCAGCCCTGCGCGCGCTCGCAGACGTTCGCAGGGACTTCCCCGGAACGGCGGAGCCTGCGCGCGTCGTGGCGACCGTCCCGCAACAGTCCTGGGAGGCTTTGCACTTCGAAGGCCTCCGCCTCGCACGGCTCGCGGTCGCCCGCTGGATCGCTCACGCGCCCGTAAGCGCGACCTCGAACGACGACGGATCGGCCGCCGCGCTCGCGCTGCCGCTCGCCGGTGCCGGCAACAACAAGCAGAGCCGCCACGCGATCTCCGTCCTCCGGCACGAGCTGATCCCGCAGACGATCGGCCGCATCCCGGGCGTCAGGACCGCCGTCACCGGCGTCGTGGCGGAGGACGTCGACTTCACGCACCAGCTGAAGCACGGCCTTCCGTACGTCCTCGTCTTCGTGCTCCTGCTTGCCTTCCTGCTGCTGCTCGTCACCTTCAGGTCGCTCGTCGTCCCGGTCAAGGCGATGATCCTCAACCTGCTCTCGGTCGGTGCGTCATACGGCGTGCTCGTCCTCGTCTTCCAGCACCACTGGGCGGAGCCGCTCCTCGGCTTCACCTCGAACGGCGCGATCATCTCGTGGCTGCCGCTCTTCCTCTTCGTCGTCCTCTTCGGGCTGTCGATGGACTACCACGTCTTCATCCTCAGCCGCGTCCGGGAGGCGGTCGACTCGGGCATGCGCAGCGACGACGCCGTGCGCTACGGGATCACCGCCACGGCCGGCGTGGTCACGAGCGCCGCACTCGTGATGTTCGCCGTGTTCTCGATCTTCGGCTCGCTGTCGGCGCTCGACATCAAGCAGGCGGGAGTCGGACTTGCAGCCGCCGTGCTGATCGACGCGACGATCGTCCGAGCCGTCCTGCTGCCGGCCTCGATGAAGCTCCTCGGCGACTGGAACTGGTACCTGCCGCGCGTGCTCCAGCGGCTGCCGGGAAGCAAGCTCGAGGCCCCGCCGGCCCGCGACCCGGCCTGAGCCTCAACTCACGGACAGTCGCTGCAGGTGAGCAGGCGGCCTGTGGCGGTCAGCGTCAGCGACGAGGGCCTCTGGCCGCCGTAGAGATGGCCGATGACGATCGGCCGGTTCGGGTCGCCTTCCTCGAACTGGATCACGGTCTCGTCGCCGTCCGGCAACACGACTCCAAGGACGTGTCCGGCCCCGTCGTAGCTGTAGGCGGTCGTCTCTCCGCGAGGGTCGGTCACTGCAACCAGGCGGCCGAGCGAGTCGTAGGCAAGTCTGGTCGAGCCGTCCGAGCGCGCAACCGCGACCAGCGATTCATCCCGGTCGTACGTGTACTCGACCGTGTCGCCGCTCGACCCGCGGCTCGCGAGGAGGCTCCCGCGTTCGTCGTACGTGTACGCCGCCGTCTCGCCGGAGACGTCACGCCGCACGACGCGCCCCGGACGGTCGTACTCGTACTCGATCGTCCAGCCGTCCTGCGCCCGCGCGAGCGTCACGTCGCTCCGGCTGTCCCAGCCGAAGGAGATGGTCTGCCCTCCCGAGGAGGCGTCGACGAGGTTGTCCCGGCGGTCGTACGAGTAGTCGGTCGTGTTTCCGTCGGCTTCCTCGACGCGTACGAGGTTCCGGTCAGAATAGGAGAACCGGGTCGTCCGTCCTCCGGCCGCGACGGCGACGACTCGATGCTCGTCGCGCCGCCGCGCGCATCCGCGAGCGAGACGATCCTGCCGAGGACGTCGTAGGTGAACATGGTGCGCGTGCCCGGCGCCGGCGACGGGAAGCGGATTGTCAAGCAGCCGGCGGGCGCTGAAAGGAGCTTGGGCGAAGGCTCTCGAGCCGCTCCTGGACGGCGCGGCGCGCGTCGGCGAACACGCACTCGTCCCGGAAGAGCTGGAACTGCGCGTTCGCGGCCTGGGCGAAGGCGTCGAGCTGGAACGCGATCTCGCGCGCGCTGAGATCGGGATCGAGCTCCCCGGCCTCCTGGGCCTGCTCGACGGCGTGCTCGAGGTACGAGAGCCACGACCTGATCATCTCCTCGATCCGGTCCCGGACCGCCCCGGGCCGGTTGTTGAACTCGAACGAGGTCGCGGCGAAGAAGCAGCCGCCCGGAAAGACCTGTCTCTCGGCGTAGTCGATCATGCGGTCGCACAGGGCCCAGACGCGCGCGAGCCCCTTCGGCGCCGTCCGCGCCGGGTCGATCACCTCGGCGACGAACAGCGAGGCGGCGTGGTCGACCGTCGCAAGCTGGAGCTCCTCCTTGGAGCCGAAGTGCGCGAACAGGCCGCTCTTGCTCATCCCGGTCGCCTCGGCGAGCCGGCCGATCGAGAGCGGCTCGAGTCCCTCCTCGGTCGCAAGCGCCGCCGCGGTCTCGAGGATGGCATTCCTGGTGCGCTCGCCCTTCGTGATCAGCACGGTCGTTTGATTGTAACTCCTTTAGCGAAAGGGTCTAGTCGTTTCGGGTTGACAGGAATAGTACGATCGTTCTATTCTATGCGCATGGCGATCGACCACTTGCAGATTCCGGTGCGAGACTACGGCAAGAGCAAGCACTTCTTCGAGCAGGCGCTCCGGCCGCTCGGGTTCGTCGTCCTGCTCGACTGGCCTGACAAGCGCAGGACGTACTTCGGCCTGGAGCGCGAGCCGAGCTCGCTCTGGCTCGCCGAATCGACCGCGGCGGGCAGCCTCGAGGTCACGCTTTCCGCCGAGGACTCCGATTCGGTCGACGCCTTCCACGCGGCCGCAGTTGCTGCCGGTGGACGAACCGAATGGCTCCCGGGCGTTCGGCCCGAGTACAGCAGCGACTACTACGCGGCCCGTGTGCTCGATCCGGACGGCAACGCGATCGAGGCCGTCTACCGCGGCGTCGCCGTTTCCTGCGTGCTTCGGCAGTCGGAAGCGGCCTAGTTACCCGGTGCTGATGCGGTAGGTCGGAGCCGGGATCCCGGGCAGAGGCCCCGCGCAGGTGAAGACGAACCGGCCGTTCTGGATCGTGCCGTCGACGGTGCCGCGCGAATTGCCGTCCGGCCCCAGGACGGTCGCGTGCACCGGCCGCCCTGCCTGCCAGGACGATGGGAGCCTGACGGCGAGCTGCGTGTCCGGCCCGAGCGGCTGGTGCACGGTGACGACCGACGAGCCACGGTTCACCACGAGGTCGTGCGTCCCGGCCGACAGTGGGGAACCGTCGAACGTGCCGGTGAACGTGCCGGCGACGAGTGCTCCGTCGCGCGAGCGCGCGAGGAAACCGGTCGGGGCGACGCCGTAGCCGTCCGTCGCGTACGCGTCGGAGGCGCTCCAGTTCGCGAGCACCGACAGGTTCGGATAACCGGTGTCGGTTACGTTCGCCACAGTCGATGCGTACGACTGCAGCGGCTGACCGGCGAGTACGGGCCGAGCGCGCGCTGGTAGCTGCCGACGACGTCCAGCCAGGGGCTGAAGAGCGAGTTGGCCGCCCCGTCCCAGTCGTACGACAGCATGAACCCGAAGGCGACGTTGAAGATCAGCGTCCAGGGATCCGTCGTCATCGTCCGCTCGGAGAGGTCGTGCTGGTAGAGCAGCACCTTGTCGTGGAGAACCCATTCCACGAGCGGGTACGGTTGCCAGTTGCCGGAACCGAAGAGGTAGTCGGCCTCGTCGGACTCCCGCTGCACGACCAGCAAGCCGCCGTGGAAGCCGGAGAAGGTCTTGGCCAGCCGGTCCCAGCCGTCCTCGACCATCAGGCAGCGCTGCGAGAACTGCGCCATCAGGGACAGCCAGCCGTCGTAGTAGGAGAGCGAGTCGGGCGCGGCCGGGTTGTAGTCCCGGATCCAGGGGCGGGCGCCGATCTGGTCGAAGAAGTAGCAGTCGGTCGGAGTCTCGGCCTGCCACTGGTCCATGAGCGCGGCGACGCGCTGCCGGACGATCGACGTGTACGGTGAGACGACGTAGCCCGTGTACGGCGCGTACGGCTCCATTCGCGGCCTGCCCGACGCGTCCAGAGCGGCGAATCGCTCCGGCCCGCCTTCCTTGAGCAGCTGCCGTACCGTCGGGGAGTTCACGTTCCACCAGCTGACGTTGAGATACGGCATGACAAGGAGCCCATGCGAGTGCGCCGCGTCGACCATCGAGCGGAAATCCGCAGAACTGCCGACGGACGGGTCCGGCGGGAGGAAGTCCGGATCGACCTCGTCGAACAGGCCCCGCTGGTAGTGGACGGGGTGCAGGAGCGCCGGCGAAGGCAGACGGCTGAGCTCGCTGTCCCAGCCGGCGAGCGGCGGCAGCCCCTTGTGCGGGTCGGCCTTGATCAGCGGCGCCTGCGCGTACGTCGCGGCCTGCGCGCCGAGCTTGGTGGCGACGGTCGGGTACGCGTCGATGGCGTTGTCGTGCCGGTAGCCGAGCAGCGTCTTGTCGACCGGCTCACCGACGCGGATCCGGACCACGGGGCTCGTCCAGGTGGCGCCATCAACCACCCACGTGTCGAAGGAGTGGATGATGCAGAAGAAGCGGTCCGCGCAGAATGTCCCAGGCTCCCCTCGCGCGAAGCCGAGCTCGACCGGGCGGATCGGATTCGGGTCCGGGTTCGCCGAGTAGAGCGCGAGGTGTCCGTCACCGGAGTCGACCGCGAGGTAGTCGGCCCAGGCCCAGCGTCCCGGATAGGTGAGGACGTTGCCGCGAGAGCCCTTGAAGAAGCCCGGCCCGAGCCGGATCCCGGGCAGGAAGTTCGGTGAGTACCCGGAGGTGACGTTGCCACTGAGACCCACGAGATCGGCCGGCACGAGGACGCTCGAAAGGACACGGTGCAGGTGGTTCTCGACCGTGACCTGGAGATCGAAGAAGGTCTCGGAAGCCGTCAGGACCGCGGTCGCGGAGATCGCGTCTGGGGCGCTCGCGTTCGCGGCGTACTTCAAGGTGAGCTTGGCCGAGCGCGCGTCCCAGCGGTAGGAGAAGCGGGCGGCGCCGGCACGCGAAAACGAGCAGCCGCCGATGTAATCGGTGCTTCCGTCCGCACGCGCGCCCCAGAGGCAGCCGCCCTGCCCGACCAGGAGCCGCGTTCCAGCCGCGCGGTCGATCAGCGAGACGATCTTCCCGTTTACCCTGCTGAGCGTCAGTTCGTACCCCGGCGCCGTGATGCGGAGCAGGCTTCGGCGCGGCTGTTGCGTGAACCTGATCCCCGATCCGGCGGGGGGTGCCTCGATCGGACGCCCGGCTAGAGCCGGCGAGCCGGCAGGGACGAGCGAGAGCGCGACCAGCACCCCCATCCCCAGCGCGAGACGATTACCGCCGCGAATCCCGCGAGGGTACACGCGCAGCCGGACTCACCGGACGGTAAAACGAGGGCCTATGCCGCTCCGCTCACTCGCGGCCTTCGCGCTGGCTATCGCCCTGCTCGGCGCGGCGTCCGCCTCCGACGCGGCGCCGCGGCAGTCCGCTTTCGCGTTCGTGACGCGCTCCGGCGCGCGGCTCCAGCTCGCCGGCCGCCCGTTCCGCTTCGGCGGCGCGAACGTCGAATGGCTCGGGCTCGCCGGCTACGGGCCGTTCGATCCGAGCGGTCCGCACTACCCGAGCCATTACGAGATCGACGACGCGCTGGCCACAGCCCGGGAGATGGGCGCGAGGGTCGTTCGCAGCCAGACCATGGGCGACTCCGTCGGCTGCGACCTCTGCGTCGAACCTGCCCTTGGGGAGTTCAATCCGCGTGCGTTCGAGCCGATCGACTACGCGCTCAAATCGGCCCGCGCGCACGGGCTGAAGGTGATCGCCACGATCATCGGCGACGACGCACGGGCCGGTGGGAGCGGCTGCGTCTACCTGCGCTGGCGCGCCATCGAGGTCCCGAACTGCTCGCTCGTGAACATGGCGCCGTTCTGGACCGACGCGACCGTCCTCCGCGACGTCGAGCAGCACATCACGGCGCTCCTGAACCACGTCAACGTCTACACCGGCGTGGCCTACAAGGACGACCCGACGATCCTGGGCTGGGATCTCCTGAACGGAGGCGACAGCCCGCGCCCGTGGACGCGCGAGATCGTCGAGCACCTCCGCGGGCTCGACCGGCGCCACCTCGTGCTCTCCAGTTCCTGGAACGCATTGATCCCGGGCGTCGACGTCTGCGTCGCGTTCGTCTATCCACACTGGTCGCAGCCGCTCTCGTCGCTGCGGGACGAGCTCGTCGCCTGCAGATCCGCACGCAAACCGTTCGTCGCCTACGAGTACGGGTGGGACCGCACGAACTACCGGACCGTCGGCGCGTTTCGCGCGTTCCTCGCCACGCTCGCGAAGAATCCCCTCGTCGCCGGCGACGCGTTCTGGGCGCTGCAGGCACACCGGCGCGGCCACGGGTGGATGCCGATCCCGGCGAACACGGCCAACCGAGCCGCGGCTTCCCGCGTCGAGACGGGCCAGTGGTGGGCGCTCTACTACACGGGGATCAGGACGCTGGTCAACACGGCGAACGACATGGCGACGCGGGCCCAGGTGATCCGAGCGCACAACTACGCGATCGCAGGCAGACGCGTCCCGCCGCGCGCGATCCCGCAGCGGCCCACTATCACCTCCGTCGTCTCGAGGGTTTACTGGCAGGGCTCCGCCGGCGCAAAGAACTACAGCGTCCAGCGTTCGCCAAGCGCGGCCGGGCCTTGGAGGACGATCTGCCGCCGCTGCGTCACCGACGCGGGCAACGGCTACGTCGACCGCAGTCCCGCCGCGCGGAGCAGCTGGTACCGCGTGATCCCCTACAACCTCGACGGGAAGCCCGGTCGGGCGTCCACGCCGAAGAAGTCGAGTCCTTAGGTCATCCGATCTTTGCAACCTCATGCCGTCCAGCTGTTCGCGACCTGCCTGGGAGATCTCGTCCTCCCCGATGCGGTCGCCGATGCGGAAGCGCTGCTTCGGGACGCCGGTTTCGAGGTGCGCTTCCCGGGAGGCCAGGTCTGCTGCGGGCAGCCGGCCTTCAACGCGGGCCACCGTGCCGCTGCGCGGCGTGTCGGCCGGACGTTCGTACGCGCATTCGAGCGGGACGCACCCGTCGTCGTGCCCTCTGGCTCATGCGCGACGATGCTGCTGCACTACCTTCCGGAGCTGCTTGGGGTCGAGCCGTACGACGTCTGGGAGCTGACCGCGTTTCTCGACGCGCACTCGGTCGCTCCGCCGAGGCGGAACGACGGTCACTCGGTCGCGTACCACGACTCGTGCCACATGCTGCGCGAGCTCGAGATCGCCGCCGCGCCCCGGCGGTTGCTCGAGCGGTCAGGAGCGACGATCGTGGAGATGCCGCGGCCGGACCTGTGCTGCGGGTTCGGCGGGACGTTCTCGGTGCGCCAGCCGGAGGTGTCGGTGGCAATGGCGGACGACAAGCTCGCCGCCGCGCGCGAGGCGGGGACGCTCGTCAGCGCCGATCCGGGCTGTGTGATGCACCTGCGCGCACGGGCAGCCCGGGCCGGCGGGCCGAACGTCCTGCACGTCGCGACAGCGCTGGCACGCGGGATTGGCGCGACGTGACGGCCGGCTTCCGCGAGACCGCGCGGGAGGTGCTCGCCGACGCGCACTCCCAACAGGCGCTCGACGACGGGACGAATCGACTCCGCGAGAGCCGGCTACGGGCCTGGGCGGCGCTCGACGACGTCCAGGCCCTGCGCGTCCGGGCACGCGCGATCCGGACGCGCACGATCGCCGAGCTCGACGACCACCTCGCGACCTTCACGCGCGCCGTGGTCGAGCGAGGCGGCACCGTTCACCGCACCACCACCGCCGACGAGGCCGCTGCAGCAGTGGTCTCGATCTGCCGCAGCGCCGGAGCGCACGTCGTGGCGAAGTCGAAGTCGATGGCGACCGAGGAGATCGGCCTCAACGGCGCGCTCGAGCAGGCGGGCTGCCACGTCGTCGAGACGGATCTCGGCGAGTACCTCATGCAGCTCCGCGGCGAGCACCCGCAGCACATCATCGCGCCCGCGATCCATCTCACCCGCGGCGACGCGGCCGAGGCGCTC
>Ga0137374_10011539_pt1 | contig 10335 bp, 8 predicted proteins | sample SagtaG_20_FD_104811 | JGI IMG/M metagenome (GOLD analysis project Ga0137374, IMG submission 104811) | Vadose zone soil microbial communities from Sagehorn Ranch, Mendocino, California, USA - Sage1_R_100_16 metaG | ecosystem: Environmental > Terrestrial > Soil > Vadose zone | place: USA...
AGGACCTCGGCACCCTGGGCGGGAACTCCAGCGTGGCCAGGGGCATCAATGACCGAGGGCAGGTCGTGGGCGACGCCACCACCGCCTCGGGCGAGGACCACGCCGCCCTGTGGACCGTAACGCCCACCGGCGTCACGGTGCAGGACCTCGGCACGCTGGGCGGGACCTCCAGCGTGGCATTTGGTATCAATGCCAGAGCGCAAGTCGTGGGCTCCAGCACCGACCACGCCGCCCTGTGGACCGTGACGCCCACCGGTGTCACGGTGCAGGACCTCGGCGTCGGCACGGCCCATGGCATCAACGACCAAGGGCAGGTCGTGGGCGACGCCACCACCGCCTCGGGCGAGGACCACGCCGCCCTGTGGACCGTAACGCCCACCGGTGTCACGGTGTTGGACCTCGGCACCCTAGGCGGGAACATCAGCGGGGCCGATGGCATTAATGCCCGAGGGCAGGTCGTGGGCATCAGCACCACCAGCACCGCCCCCGCCGGACCGGAGCACGCCGTGCTGTGGACTCTTCGCCGATGATCGCGTGATCGAGGGCGATTACGACGGGTAGTCTCGCGCCGGTGATCCCGACTCACGCATGGTTCGCTGCGGCGCGTCCGCCTCACAGGTAGCGCAGCGCCTAGACCACGGCTCCGATCAACCCGTTCCACCTTTACTCCCTACCTCCCCGGCGTGATCTTAACGCCTTCCGCGCGCCGCAGCCAAAACGCGAAAAGGGGAGCGTATCTGATGCGGGCTGGAGTGATCGCCGTCGCAGTCGCCCTGTGTGTCGCCTGTAAGGGATCAGAGCGGGAAGTGCCACAGCCACCGGTCAAGCTGGCGGGCGTACGCGTCGTGGACTTGATCCCCGCCTCGTTGAGCGGGGAAACCTGGCAGGATGCCGAGCCGTTCCTGGCGCTGTATGCCTCGAACCCGAAGCTCATGGCGGCCTCCGCCTTCACGCCCAATCCCGGCGGGCCCGCCAGCGCGACGGCGCCCATTTTCGTGTCGGACGATGGGGGCGACTCCTGGACGCTCCGCAACACCCTCCCCAGCCAGTCGATGACGGCTGATATCACGCACGCGGTCGGCGGCACACCACCGGTGCTGTACGCAGGTATCATGAAGGTGCCCGACTTCCCCCTCAACGAGCTCAAGACCACCGACTTCTTGTCGGTCGCGACGATGACCCTGCAGGGGTCGCGTGCCGACATCGATCAGCCGTTCGTCCGCACGACCGGGGTCGGGAACGCCGATCGCGTGTATATCGGCCTCAATGATTTCGACGCTCCGAACGGGCGCACCGCGACCGTCGACGTCTCGCTCGACGGCGGCGCGACCTATACGTCCCGTCGCATCGAAACCCGCAACACCGCGGGGCAGAATGGCCCGTCCATCCGTCCCGCCGTGGCGCAGGATCACACCGTGTACGTCGCATACTTCGGTTGGCGCTCGAACGCGGGAGCGGATGTGACGAGCGACGTCGTCGTGGTGCGCGACGACAATGGCGCGACCGGCGCGACCCCCTTCCGGGACCTGGTGGACCCGTCGGACCACCTCCCCGGCCGCCTCGTCGCGACCCGCGTGACCATCCCCTGGTCGAACGCGCCGACGCTGGGACAGGAGCGCATCGGGTCCACGCTGTCGATCGCGGTCGACGCGCTCCACGGCGACAACGTGTACCTGGCATGGGCCGACCGGGTGGGGACGGGCGACATCTATACGGTGCATGTGCGGCGCTCGACCGACCGCGGCGCGACGTGGAGCGGCGACGTGCGAACCCTGACGAACGCCACCGACGCGAGCCTGGCGGTCGCCGGCAACGGCACGGTCGGTCTGCTGTATCAGCAGGTGACCGGGTCCGCGAGCACCAGCCGGTGGGTCACCCGCCTGGAGCAGTCCCGGGACGGCTTCGCGACGCACCAGGACGTCGTCCTCGCCACCGTCCCGGCCACGACGCCGCCCTTCCAGTTCATCCCGTACATCGGCGACTACAACTGCCTGCTCACCCGCGGGAGCCAGTTCCTCGGCATATTCTCCGCGAACAACACGCCCGATTCCACCAACTTCCCGCAAGGCGTGGTGTATCAACGGCGTGTGGACTTCCCGACGCATCGGCTGCTCGATGGCTCGGGCGCCCCGGTGGCCGTTTCGATCGATCCGTTCTTCTTCAGCGTCCCCGTTCTGCCATGACGACAGACGGTCGCAGTGAGGGTCCCATGCACACTCGGTCGGCGATTCTGCTCGCGGTCGCGCTTGCGTTGTCCGGATCCGAGGGCGTAGCCCAGATGAGCCGGGCAACGCTCGTGAAGCGGTCCGACATCATCTTCATCGGAACCGTCACGAAGGTCGGCGCCGTCGCGGTCCCCGAGGTCGCCCCGTCGGCCCGGACGGTCGTGGTTCGCGTCGACCAGGTGCTCGAAAAGCCGGCCGCGGTCGCCCTGAAGGCGGGCGATTCCGTCACCGTCCAAACGCTGCCGTCGGGCTCGCTCAAAGCGGGAACCCAGGCGACGTTCTACACGACGGGCTGGATCTTCGGTCGGGGCGTGGCGGTGCGCGAGGTAGGTCACGAGCCAGGGCGATCCCAGGTCGTGGCGGCGGACCAGCAGGCAGCGGTGACGAGGGCTCGGGCACTGGTGAACGACGCGGATCTGAGGGCGCGCATTCAGGCGGCGGCCATGGTGGTCGCGGGCCGCGTGGAACAGGTGCGTCCGGCCGCGCTGACGCCCTCGCCGGCGCGCCCCAAACGGATCACCGAGCACGACCCCGACTGGCAGGAAGCGATCATTCAGGTCGAAGACGGCATCAAGGGCGCGCAGGCTGGGGAGCGGGTCGTGGTGCGGTTCCCGGGCTCCCCCGACGTCGCCTGGGTCGGCACGCCGAGGTTCGCCGCCGGGCAGGAGGGCACGTTTCTGCTCCACAAGGACTCGGTCACCGGCTCGCCGCTCGCCATGGTGGCCGGCCAGTCGGTGCCGGCTTACACGGCGCTGCACCAGTTGGACGTGCTCTCCAAGCAGGACGCGACGCGCGTTCGTGCCATGATCAAGAAGCCATAGGCATGGAGAAGGCCAAAGTAGAGGAGTTCCTCCAGCCCAAGGCGATGCTGACGCCCGGCATAGCGGGTGGCATCACGATGTTGATCGCGAATGCGCTGTGGGTCGCCTTCAGCCTCCCCCCGCGCTGGACCTCGCTGGTGTTGAGCTTTCTCCTCGGTCTCCTCGTCTTCGTGGCCACGAGGGTTCCGTTGTGGCAACGGGCGGTGTACTACCTCCTCAACTCCCTCATCATTTTCTCCGTCAGCATCGGCACGAATTACGTCGGCGTGGGCTTGACACGTCCCCCAACACAACAGACCAGCGCAGGTGGGCCAACCGGGCCGGCAGGTTCACGCCCGTTCTTCGGCGACTGGGTCCTCACGCCCTGACCCCCTCTCCCTTCGGGAGAGGGGGAACGTAAGCGACGATCACGCCCGCCACAGGTCCGTCTTGGTGTACACGCGGCCGCGGCCCGTGACCAGCACGAAGTCGTCGGCCAGGATGCGGTCCATCGTTGCGACGTCACCTCTGCGAACGGCCGCTTGGTACTGCGCGTCGAGCGCCGCGACGGTCGCGGCATCATCCGTGCGGGCCGGTCCCGAGGACAGGGCGAGCGCCAGCGCCGCGGCGGCGGTGACTACCAGGGCTATCCGGATCACGGGATTCCTCGTGGTGAAGCGTGAGGTGAAGGGCGGCGTACGCCCGCCACGGGCGCCACGGGTCCGCTCTGCCGGAGAGGTCGTCCGCGCTCGAGGCAGCTGCGGCGCGGCGGAGTGAGCGACTCGATGCGGGGAACGCATCCGGCCAGTACAGGGCGGGCGCCACGATCGCCGTCGCGAGTGGCTCGCCCACGTCGGCGACCTCGAGCAGGGCACGCCGCGCCGCTTCGACATCGGTCCCGGGATCGAGCCGCAGCCGGCCGTCCGCCATGGCGCGGGCGAGGAGCGCGATGGCGGCGGCCCGACGAGGCGACACGCCCAGCGCGGCGAGCCGCGCCCCGCCGGCCGCGGCCACGCGCTCGGCCGTCGGCGCGCAGTGCGTGAGACCGGGCAGGGCAACGTCGATTGGCTCGCCCAGGGCCCGCACCACGCGACGTCGCAGGGCGCGGGTCGCGAGCAGGGCCCGCAACACCGCCTCGAAGCCGTCCACCGCGCCGGGAATCCGTAGGCCCGGCCGGCGCCGCACGAGCTCGGCGAGGCCCGCCTGCGCCAGGTGCGCATCGATCACGCGGGGCTCGGCGTCCAGATCGAACACATGCCGCAGCCGCGCGATCAAGGGCATGAGGGCCGGCACCAGAGACGGCGACAACGCGACCTCGAGATGGGGGCCGCGGGCGCGGTCGCCGTTGCCCGACGGGCCACCATCGGTCACGGCAATGACGCCGGCCTGGCCGGCCAACCGCAAGATCCGGGCGTAGCGGCCACCGCTCGCCACCTCCACGCCCGGCAACGCGTCGCGTGCAAGGCACGCGACCAACGCGCCCCACGCGAGCGGTGCCCGGTAGGCGAGCGTGAGCCGCACCACGTCGTCCGCGGACGTGCCCCGCTGATTCGGTGGCCGCAGGGCGGTCGGGTTCAGGCGGTAGCGCTCGCGAAACGCCGCGTGGAAGCGTCGCAGACTCTGAAAGCCGCTGGCGAAGGCGATCCGCGTCACGGGGAGGTCCGTGTCGGCGAGCAACCGCTTGGCGAGGAGCAAGCGGTGCGTCTGTGCGAGCTCGAGTGGCGACACGCCGATCGCGCGCTGCAATGCCCGGCGGAGGTGGCGTCCACTCACCCCGAGCTCGCGCGCCAGGACCTCCACGCCCTGGCGGTTGAGGGCGCCCGCGCCGATGCGCTGCGCCGCCGCCTGCGCGAGGCGCGGCACGGCATCGATGAGCGCGCGCCCCGGGGCCAGCTCCGGGCGACAGCGCAGGCAGGGCCGGAATCCCGCGTGCTCGGCGGCCGCGGCCGACTCGAAGAACCGGCGGTGCGCGGGAACCGCGTCGCGCGATGGACAGACCGGACGACAATACACCTTCGTCGTCGTGATTCCGACGAAGAAGATGCCGTCGAAACGGGCGTCGCGCGCGCCGAGGGCGCGCTGGCAAATGTCGGCGGGCAGCATCCGCCTCGAATCCTACACCGCGGGGCGAGCGCCGGCTCGCCGGATTCGGACCTCTATTTGGCGCCCCGGATTGCGCGTCCGAATTCGGCGAGCGCCTTCCGGCTCGCACCTGCATCCTGAGAGCCAGCAGTAGCCAAACGCCATTACCTGTCACGAGGGAGGGTCCAATGCGAACGGTCTTGTGCGTGATGTCGCTCGCCGCGGTATGCGCGTGTGGAACCACGGAGCGGCTCACACAACCACGCGCATCGTTCAGTCATGTGGTCGCGCCGTCGCACTACCACGTCGCGACGCTCCCCACGCTCGGCGGGGCAAGCCAGGGCGGGGGCATCAACAATCCCGGCTGGGTGGCGGGGTACTCCGGGCTGCCGGACGGGACGCGCCACGCAGCCCTGTGGCGTAACGGATCGATCACCGACCTCGGCACGCTCGGCGGAACCCAGAGCGGGCTGCACAGCAACGTGCAGTGGCCGGGGTTGAACAATGCCGGAGTGGTCGCAGGCATCTCGCACACCGCCGCCCTGGATACGCTGGGGGAGGCGTGGAGCTGCTCGGCGTTCATGGCCGCGAACGGCCACGTCTGTCTCGGATTCGTCTGGCAGGGAGGGGTCATGACCGCGCTGCCCACGCTCGGGGGGGAAAACGGTTTCGCCGCCGGTGTGAACGACGCGGGCCGGATCGTCGGCTGGGCCGAGACGCCGGTGCACGACCCGACCTGCAACGCGCCGCAAGTCCTCCAGTTCCGCGCCGTACTGTGGGAGCCCCAGAGCGCTCGGACGACGGAGCTGCCGCCGCTCTCCGGCGACTCGACCTCAGCCGCGACCGCGATCAACGCCAGGGGCCAGGTGGTGGGCATCTCCGGCGAGTGCGACGTCGCCGTCGGCCGACGCAGCGCCACCCACGCCGTGCTTTGGGACCGGGGCACGATCACCGATCTGGGCAGCCTGGGCGGAGCCTTCTGGCATACGCCGATGGCCATCAACGACCGCGGTGATGTGGTCGGGTTCTCCAACCCGCCCGGCGGCGACATCGATGCCGACAACTTGCGTGCGTTCCTCTGGACCAGAGCGGGCGGGATGAAAGATCTCGGCATGCTCTCCGGAGACGGCCTGAGCGAGGCCCTGGACATCAACAACCGGGGTCAAATCGTCGGCGTGTCGTGCGGTGACGTCTGCCAGGCGGTCCTGTGGCAGGACGGCGTCCTGTACAAGCTGCGGGACCTCGTCGATCCGGCCTTCTCGGATCTCCTCTGGTCGGCCCGGAGCATCAACGACAGTGGCCAGATCACGGGGCGGTTGATCGATCAGGGCACCGGCCAGGCACGCACCTACGTGGCGACGCCGATCGTGACGACGCCTTGACGGCGTGAGCTGAGCCCAGGAGTCTCGAGGCGACGGCTCGCCGCGTAGCAGACCGCTGGCGGCCGCGGATCGGGAACCTGACTGGCGAGCGTGACGGCGGCGAGGAGCGGCAAGCCGAGGAGCATGAACACCGTAGGGAGGTTTCCCGGTTAGATGACGGGATCTCGAAAAGGGTTGTTTCACGGGTACCAGTTCTTCTCCCAGGCATGCGCCTCGAGCTTGGCGAGCATGCCCGCCGGCAGCGGCCCCTTCTCCGCTGCTGCAACGTTCTGTCGCACGTGTGCGGCGCGACGCATCCCGGGAATGACCGTCGCAACCGTTGGTGACGACAGACAGAATCGCAGGGCCAGCTCCGGCAGCGTCTGAACGTCGTGATCGAGCAGCTCGGCCAGCGCCTTCCCCCTCCGCTCCGCCTCGGCACGACGGTCGCCACTGAAGTACTCCTCCCGCCAGTCGCCGGGGGGAAACACGGTGGTGGATCGAATCTCCCCCGTGAGTGCGCCTTCGTCGAAGGGTACCCGCGCAATCACGCCGAGCGGCTTGGTCCGGGCGAGCTCGAACAACGCTCGTTCGGGGGAGCGATCGTAGATGTTGTAGATCACCTGGGCGGTCTCGAATAGCGGATCCGCGAGCACCCGCAGCGCCGTCTCAGGCGCGTGGTCGTTGATCGAGATGCCCCAATGCAGAACCTTTCCCTGCTCCTTCAGGCGAACCATCCGGTCATAAGACGCTCCCCACTCCGGATCGTCCAGCCAGGCATCGTGCCACACGTGGAGCTGTTGCAGCGATAGGGCCTCGACGCCGAGGTCCTTGAGAGATTGCTCGGTAGACGCCGAGATGTGCCGGGCAGGAAAGACCTTCGCGAGGGGCTTAGCGGCCTTTCCGGGCCACTCTTCGTTGAGGGGCGGCACCTTGGTAGCCACGACGACGCGACCGGCCCGGATCTCGCCCTTCAGCACCTCGCCTATCAGGCGCTCGCTATGTCCGGTGCCGTACGCCAGCGCGGTATCGAAGAACGTGATCCCGTGGGCGACCGCGTCACGCAGCGCATCGCGGCTTTGGGCGTCGTCGACGCCGCGCCACATATCGGCGCCAAGCCCCCAGCCGCCAAGCCCTAGTTCGCTGACGATGTAGCCGGTCGCGCCGAGGCTTCGAGTCTTCACTTCTTGGGTCCAGCTTCGTTGGTCGGCCACAGCCACGCCGCCCCTCGTACGCCGCTCGTATCACCGTGCTTGGCGCGCACGACGCGGGTGGCGACGGGATCGGAGCTCGCACCGGCCGCGAACAGGTAGCGGGGGAGGAGCGCCGACGTCGCTTCCGCCAGTCCGGTGATGTTCGACATCCCGCCGCCGAGCACCACCACATCGGGGTCGAGCACGTTGATCAACGACGCGAGAGCGCGACCCAGCCGATCGTGGTAGCGGGCCAGCGTCGCTCGAGCGCCCGGGTCGCCGCTCGCCGCGGCGCCCACGATCTCCCGGCTGGACAAGGTGACACTTGTGTGCTCGGCGTGGTCGCGCTCGAATGCCGGGCCGGAGAGCCAGGTTTCGATGCAGCCGTGCTTCCCGCAATAGCACGGCGGACCGGGCTGCTCATCGGGTGTGAGCCACGGAAGCGGATTGTGTCCCCACTCGCCGGCAATGAGGTTCGCACCCGACAGGCACCGGCCGTCGACGACGATCCCGCCTCCGACTCCGGTGCCGAGGATGACGCCGAACACGACGTGCGCACCCGCAGCCGCGCCGTCGGTGGCCTCGGAGAGCGCGAAACAGTTCGCGTCGTTCATCAGCCGCACCGGGCGCTCGAGCCGCTCCTCGAGATCGCGTCCGAGCGGCCGACCGTTGAGCCAGGTGGAGTTGGCGTTCTTCACGAGCCCTGTTCGGGGCACGACCGTCCCCGGGATGCCGACGCCCACCGTACCTGCTTCGCCGGCAGCGCGCTCCAGCTCCCGCACCAGCGCCGCGATGGCGTCGAGCGACGCCGCGTAGTCACGCGGCGTGGCCACGCGCTGGCGGGCAATCTTCTCGCCGGCGGTCGACAACGCGATTGCTTCGATCTTCGTTCCGCCGAGGTCGATGCCGATGCGCACGCGCCCTGCTCTGCGCTTCGTGGAGACGCCGGTCAGCTCTTGCGGGCGAACTGGAATATCGTGGCGTGCGTCTGCCCGTTTTCCTGCCACGTCCACTCCTGTGTCAGGTGTGTGGGGTCCACGAGCTTCAGGGTCAGGTGGTGCATGTGACCTTCGGTCGGGCTCCGGAGGTTGGCGGCGCGGAGAGCGGTGAGAGAGAGCTTGCTCCGCATCGTGTTCCTCCGGGAGACGGACTGGTGCTGTCTGCTCGCTGCCGTCGTCACGATAAACCCGCGCGACGCTTGGTGGCAACCTCGGGTGGGGCGTGACAGCGCGCAACGTTTCGCACCTTCGGGCGCTCGCTTGGTTAGGGATCCTTCGGATGACGGCGCCGGGCGGCTGCGGTAGAAGAGAAGAATGAGGAGGATGAGGAGAGTGTCGTTTCTGCTTCTCCATTTCGCAGAGGGAGCGAGCCTGTCATCCTGAGCGCCGCAGGCGCGAAGGATCGCTCGTTTTCCCTGCCGACCATGGCTCATCGCGCGCCGCCCGTCCGTCCCCCGGCCGTGCTGGTCGCCAAGGTGATCCCCGGGCTTCTAGCCCGGGGTCAGCAGAGCTCACTGAGCTCCCTCAACCGCTCCACCAGCTTCACCATCGCCCACGTGTCGCGCTCGCAGTAATCGAGCAGCTCCCGGCGCACGCGATCGCGCTCCTGCCGAGGGATCTTGTCCGCGACGAACAGCAGCCGGGCGATTTCCACGCTCGCGACCCGGCCGTCCACGATCACGAGATCGTCGTAGGTCAGCTCGGGGACGAGGGGTGTGAGGATGTGCTTCAAGCTGAAGCTCCCTTTGAAATCGGGGTGGTACACGCAGTTCTTCACGACCGGGTGGAGATCGATCAGTTTCGCCTCGAGCGTTGCGAGCTCGGCGGCGAGCTCGGGCACCGCCCGTTGCAGCTCCCGGATGCGGGTCTTCTCGAAGGGCGTGTACATCACCACGCGGAGGGCGTTCGCGGTGGCGCGCACCATCGCCGCGGCCAGCGGAGGGCGCGCGTCCTGGGGCCCTTCCGCGAGGAACGCGGCGTGCGTGTAGGTGCCGTCCGGCTGCCGCTCGTGGTAGCTGAACTGCGCGGCGGCTTGCTGCCACGGGGCCATGCCGGGCCAGACGGGGATCGCGCGGGCGATCGTCTCGAAGTCGAGGAAGCCAAGGACCTCACCCCCTGTCCCCCTCTCCCTTCGGGAGAGGGGGGACGTAAACGGAGCTAACTCGCGCGCGAGCGTGGGTTCGACGATGATACGCCTCTCGGCCATCGCCTTGAGCTGGCGCTTCTGCGTGAAGTTGAGCTTCTCTTTCGCCGGCAAGTCGGCGATCGACGTGATGCCGCGGGCGAGGTAGGCCGCGGTCCGCTTCGGCCCCACCCCGGCGAGGTGCCGGATGTGATCCGGCGCGACGGGCCAGCAGCGGCCCATGAACGGGCACTCCCGCGGCTCGAAGCAGTGCAGGCCGACCGCGACATCGGGGAGGGGCCCGGCGAGCATCTCCCGCTGCCGCGCGATCTCGTCCGGGACCTGGGGGAGAAACGCAGCGACGGCGCCGGTGACGTCGCTGCGAGCAAACAGATCGCCCGAGGCAGGATGCCGGAAATCCTTGTTTAGGTGCAGCACTTGGGCGGCCGTGATCTTCACGCCCGAGGCCGCGGCGACGCGGGCCTGGATCGCGACGTCCGGGATGTGCTCGTCTTTCTGCGAGGTGGACGACTTCACCTCCGTGAGGCGGTAC
>Ga0137374_10011541_pt1 | contig 10334 bp, 10 predicted proteins | sample SagtaG_20_FD_104811 | JGI IMG/M metagenome (GOLD analysis project Ga0137374, IMG submission 104811) | Vadose zone soil microbial communities from Sagehorn Ranch, Mendocino, California, USA - Sage1_R_100_16 metaG | ecosystem: Environmental > Terrestrial > Soil > Vadose zone | place: USA...
AGCAGCGGGTGTCCCAGGCCCTCAACCTCAGGCGGCGCCCAGTCGCCGTCTCCTTCCGTGACAGCGCGCCGGCTGGAGTCGCCCGATTCTCGGGGAGCGAGCCGTCGGGATGCAGCTTCTGGCGGCTCGCGCGCGACGGCCGGACCTTCTTCACCGAGACCGACCTGGTCGCCTTCGAAGAGCCCGAACGACAGCTCTTCGAAGAGCGACCGGGTCCCAAAGGCCTTGCTCACTGCCTCGCAGCTGAGAAGAAGCGCCCGGGCCATCCCGCGCTACTTCTTCTTCTTCGGCTTCTTCTTTTCCTTCCGCATACCCGTGCCTTTCGCCATGCGCTCACCCCCCTTCGCCGCGCGATTATACCGTGCGACTTCCGCCGCCCGCCACGTCCTGCTACACTCCGCAGAGCGTCGGCGAAGGCCTGCCGACCATAAGGAGTTTCGATGCCGGTCACGCGCTTCGAGGTGATGTTGCGGCGTCCGCTCGCCGAGGGACGCGCCTTCGGCGGTGCGGGGCGCTACGAGGAGCTGGCGGGCAGGCTCCACCTCGCGATCGATCCGCGGCACGCGGCGAATCGCGCCATCACCGACGTCGAGCTGGCGCCGCGGGACGCGGTCGGGCGGGTTGCCTTCGCGGCGGACGTGTCGATCCTGCTGCCCGTGGATCGGGCGCGGACGAGCGGGCGGCTCCTGGTTGACGTCGTGAATCGTGGCAACACGGTCGCTGTCCCGAACTTCAACCACGCGACGCGGCCAGCCTTCGCGCCGGGCGGCGACCCGCATCCGCCCATCGACGTCGGCGACGGCTGGCTGATGCGGCGCGGCTGGGTCGTCGTCTCGTGCGGCTGGCAGTGCGACCTGCCGCCCGGTATACCGGGCCTCCTGCGGCTCGAGGCGCCGGAGGCCCTCGGCCCGGACGGCCGGCGGCTCACGGGGCGCGTGTACGTGCAGCTCCAGGCCCCGGTTGATGTGGCCGACTTTCTGCTGTCCGACCGGGGCCACGATCCGTACGAGGCGGCGGATCTCGGCGAGCGTGACGCCGTCCTCGTCGTGCGCGATCAGCCCGACGGTCCGGCGGAGGTGATCCCGCGGAGCCGCTGGCGCTTCGCCCGAATCGAAGGCGAGCGCGTCATCCCCGACGGCCGGCACATCTATCTGGACGGCGGCTTCGCGAAGGGACGCATTTACCAGATCGCGTACACGGCCGTCGGCGCCCGGGTGCTCGGGCTCGGGATGGCGGCGCTGCGCGACTGCGTCGCGTGGCTCAAGCACGGCAGCGCGGCCGAGGGCAACCCGGCGCCGGGGGCACTCCGGCATGCCTACGCCTACGGCCGCTCGCAGACGGGGCGCCTGCTGCGCACCATGGTGCATCACGACGTCAACGCCGACGAGGCGGGGCGGCGCGCGCTCGACGGCATCATCGCCAATGTCGCCGGCGCGATGCTCGGCGAGTTCAACGACCGGTTCGGCCAGAACTCGAAGGACCGGCCGGACATGATGGACCACTTCGTGCCGTTCCAGGTGGAGCCGCGCGGCGGGCTCAAGGTCTTCTACACGAACACTTCGTTCGAATATCATCGCGGCGACGCTTCGCTGATCCACACCGATCCCGCGGGCGATCGAGACGTCGAGCACGGTCCCGACGTGCGCGTCTACCACTTCGCCGGCACCGAGCACGGCACGGGCATATGGCCGCCCGCCGACGCGCAGGCTGTCGCGGCGGATCCCCGCGGGTGGACGGAGCGCGCGCAGCACCTGCGGGGTGTCGTGAACTACGGCCGGCTACTCCGGGCGAGCCTCGTGAACCTCGACCGGTGGGTGACGGAGGGCGTGCCGCCGCCGCCCAGCCATCACCCGCGGGTCGGGGACGGCACCGCCGTCGATCCCGCGGCGCTCGGGGCGGTGTTCGAGCGGATCCCCGGCGCGAGGTATCCGCCCCACCACGCGCGGCCGCAGCGCCAGGACTTCTCGACGCTGCCGCCACGGCCGGGTCCCGCCTACGGCACGCGGGTGAGCGCGGTGGACGGCGACGGCAACGAGCGCGCGGGCATCGCCGTGCCCGAGCTCCGCGTGCCGCTCGCGACCCATACAGGGTGGAACCTCCGCCATCCCGACAGCGGCGGCCCGGATCAGCTTCTGTACTTCGCCGGCGCGACGCTGCCCTTTGCGCGCACGCGGGCCGAGCGCGAGGCGGCCGGCGATCCGCGCCCCGCCATCGCCGAGCGCTATCGCTCGCGCGAAGACTATCTGGCCCGCGTGGGCGCGGCCGCCCGGGCGCTCGCCGCCCTACGCTACCTCCTCGACGAGGACGTCGAGACCTCGCTCGCCTTCGCCGCGCGTATGTGGGACGCCTGGGCTTCGAAGGCGTGACCGCGCTCACGAGACATCTCGCGTGTGACACACTGATGTCCTTGGCACCGACTGACTTCTAGGGAGGCCGGCATGGATCTGCTCGACGGAAAGGCCGTCATCATCACCGGCGCGTCCAAGGGCATCGGGCGCGCGTTGAGCCTGCGTTTCGCCCGCGAAGGCGCGGCGGTCGTCTGCGCGGCGCGCTCCGCCGACCTCGTGAGGGAGACGGCGGCGCAGGTGAAAGCCGCGGGCGGCCGCGCCGTCGCCGTGGTCTGCGACGCCGCGCAGGAGGACGAGGTCCGCCGGCTGGTGGCCGCGGGCGTCAAGGAGTTCGGCAAGGTCGACATCCTCGTGAACAATGCGGGCGATGGCGGTGTCACCAAGCCTGTGCAGGACTACTCGATGGAAGACTGGCGCTATACCATCGATTCCTGCCTCACCAGCTCCTACCTCTGCACGCGCTTCGTCGTGCCCGAGATGATCAAGGTCGGCGGCGGCGCCATCGTGAACATCTCTTCCGGGGCCGGCCGCCGCGGCCTGCCGTATCGCATCGGCTACTGCTCGGCCAAGGCGGGACAGGTCGGGATGACGTACGGCATGGCCCTCGAACTGGCGCCGCACAACATCCGCGTCAACTGCGTCGCCCCCGGCCCAGTGGAGGGCGACCGCATCGACCGCGTCATCGCCGGCCAGGCGCAGGCGCGCGGCATCTCCGTGGACGAGATGCGCAAGGCCATGATCGCGCGGTCACCGCTCAAGCGCATGGTCACAGCCGACGATATCGTGGACGCGACGCTCTTTTTCTGCAGCGACATGGCGCGCAGCGTGTCGGGCCAGGTCTTAGCGGTCAACGCGGGCGAGCCGGCCGGATGACAAGAAGGTGCACGCGAGGCTGGACCCTTCTGCCACCCTCGCCGGCCGGCTCACCTGGTGCCGTTGACGAGCTGCGTCAACCAGTTTTCCAGTTTCTTTTTCGCCTCCCGAAGGAGATCCTCTGTGTACATGAAGGCGGCGCGGGCCCCGTCTGAACACGTGTCAGGATCAAGGAGGAATGCTGCGAGGCGCTGATACTCGGCCGGAGCCAGAGACGTAGGCCTTTTAGACGCGGCGTACCCCGAAATCGTTTACGGCGCGGAAGGACGAATCTTCTTCCACCGGGGCACGTCGGAACCAATGGAGGTAGCCGAACATGATTACTCAAGGGAAGAAACTACTGGCGGTGGTCCTGACTCTCGCGCTCCTTGGGGGGCCCGTGCAGGGCGCCCGCGCCGCGGTCACCGCAGGCGACGGCCAGGCGGACGCGAGCACTCCTCCGCGCTTGAGCTATAGCGACGGCGAGGTGTCGTTCTGGCGGCCGGGGGCGCAGGACTGGGCGCCGGCTCAGATCAATACTCCGCTCGCCCCCGGCGACGAGCTCTACACGGGCGATCGCTCCAACCTCGAGCTCCAGGTGGGTTCGCGAGCCTTCGTGCGCGCATCGGGCGACACGCAGCTCGGCCTCGTGAACCAGGACCCCGACTTCCTGCAGCTCAAGGTCACGAGCGGCCTCGTCTCTGTCGATCTGCGCAGCCTCGACTCGGGCACCACGGTCGAAGTGGACACGCCCCAGGCAGCCCTGACCATCGAGCGTCCCGGATACTACAGCGTGGACGTGTCCCAGGATCGGACGTCCTTCATCGCCCGGCGCGGCGGACGGGCCATCGTGACGCCGGCAGGCGGGCAGGCTGTCGCCCTCGCGGCCAGCGAAGAGATCGTGCTCGACGGTTCCCCGACGCCCACCGTCCGGAGCTATGTTGCTCCCGAGCTGGACACGTGGGACCGCTGGAACTACACGCGCACCGATCACATTCTGGACGCCCTGAGCGCGCGCTATGTCCCGCCCGGAGTCTACGGCCTGGATGCGCTCGATCAGTACGGCAGTTGGCGCGAGGTCCCGACCTATGGCCCCATCTGGGTGCCGCAGGCCGTCGCCGCCGACTGGGTACCCTACAGCACAGGTCGGTGGATCGCCGACCCATTATTCGGCTGGACGTGGGTGGACACCGCTCCCTGGGGCTGGGCGCCCTACCACTACGGTCGCTGGGTCTTCGTGGACGGCTACTGGGCCTGGGCGCCCGGGCCTATGGTCCGCAGGGCCGTTTACGCTCCCGCCCTCGTCGTGTTCTTCGGAGGGCCGAGCGTCCGCGTGGCCATCGGCTCCCCGTTCGTGAGCTGGGTGGCGCTCTCCTGGGGCGAGCCCGTCGTGCCGTGGTGGGGCCGGGCCGGCTTCGTCGGGCGGCCGTGGTGGGGAGGCTGGGGCGGCCCGCGCTTCGTCAACAACATCGTCGTCAACCAGACCACCGTCGTCAACGTCAATACCATCAACGTGTATCGCAACGTGAGCGTTCATAACGCCGTCGTCGCCGTGAGCCAGGAGCACTTCGGCCGGCGTGCCGTCCACGAAGCGCGCATGGCGCAGGTGGACGTGAAGCGTCTCGAGCCGGTGCGTGGCCAGCTGCGCGTGACTCCGGCGGCCTCGAGCTTCGTCGCCGCGAGCGGTGCCGCGAGGCGCCCGCCCGAGAGCACGCTGGCACGGTCCGTCGTGGCCACGCGGCCACACCCCGCCCGGCAGAATACGCCGCGCGGCGAGAAGAGCGTGTCGACCGCGCCAGCCGTCGGCCCGAGCGCCCCGGCTGCAAGCACTCCGGCGCCGCGGATCGTGCCCGCGCCCAAGCGGATCCAGGCCGCGCCCGTGCCGTCTCGGCCGGCCTTCGGCACGAGCCCCGTCGAGCGACCGAGACGTGCCGAGCCACCGAGCCCCGAGACGACACAGCCGGCCAATCGCGAGCCGGGGCGGGGCGCTCAGCCCGCGCAGCCCGCCGAGAAGCAGGCGGAACGGCGCGAGCGCCAGGCCGAGCGGCGCCCCGAGGCGACGCCGCCTGCTCCTCGTGAGCCGGGCCGCGGAGCTCAATCGTCGCAGCCCCCCGAGCGCCAGGCGCCGGCGCCCGCTCAGCCTGCGCCACAGCAGCGGAGCCTCGGTCGTCCGACGGTCCCGGCTCCGGCTCCCGCCCCGGCTCCGGCTCCCGCCCCCGCACAACAGCGTGTCGAGCCGGCGGCTCCCTCACCGCGTCCGCTCCCGGGTGAGCCAGCGAACCGGCTCTATCCAGGTCGGACCGAGAACAAAACCAAGAACAAGACCGAGAACAAGACCGAGAATAAGACCGAGAACAAGACCGACAACAAGACCGAGAACAAGACCGAGAACAAAACATCCCCGCGCTGAGGAGCAGCGTTCAGCGTCTGCTCCTCAGCCGGGGGCCGCGGCCGGCCCGCGTCGTCACGCGGGCCCGGCCAGCGGCAGGGATAGCGCGGGACTACCTGGCCTGAGGCAGCGGTGGTGGCGCAGGATACATCGCCACCTGCCTGCCGGCGGGGATCCACACCCAGTAATACGGAGTGGCCTTGCCGTCGCCGTAGAGCTGCCACCGTCCATCCGAATAGACGACACGGTCAGACTGTGGCGTCGAAGTCACGATGACATCGATCGGGTATGACGGTGGTCCGGGCGGCGTCATGCCCGTCGGAATCCACACCCAGTAGTACGGTGTGGCCCGGCCGTCTCCGTAGAGCTGCCAGCGCCCATCCGGATACACGATACGATCCGACGACGGCATCGCCGCCACGACCACGGGCTGCGACGGCGCCGCCGCCACGACCACGGGCTTGGGCTTTTCCACCTCGACGACCCTTTCCGAGTACACGCAGCCTCCAAGCGTCGTCACCAGTAGCGGCGCGGCTGCGGCCATGCGGAGAGTTCTCCTCAGGTAATATGGCATATCGTGCTCTCCCTTCTTGGGACATCTGCCCCATCACGCAAGAGCGCATCTTTCGCGCCAGAGGCCCGAAACCCACGGAGCCATACGAAAGGTACGATTCGCCCGGCAGTTGGAGATGGTGGCGGCCGAAGCCGGAACGCCGAACTGACGCCGCGCGGCGTGAAAGAATTACAAGGCTGGCGGAAAAATCAGGAGCTGTCTAGCGGGCGCGGCGCAGGACGAGAAAGTACTGATGCGGCAGGAGCGAGCGATCGGCCACCAGGCGCAGCCCGGCACGCCGCGCGTCCCGCAGGAAGCGCGCGCGTGAGACGCGGCGTCTGGGCGGCGGGCCGAAGTCCGTCCGCTCGTCCCAGTCGACGTTCACGACGCGCGCGTGCCGCGGCAGCGCCGCGACCAGCCGGCGCAGGAACGGGACGCGCCCGTGCATGTGGTGGTAGACGTTGATGAGCACCGCCACGTCGCAACGGCCGCGCGGCAGAAGCGGGTCGTCGTCGCGGCCCAGCACAGGGGTGACGTTCCGCGCGCCCGTACGCACCAGGCGCCGGCGCAGCACGTCGAGCACGGCCGCTTCGGGATCGACCGCGTAGACGTGACCCCTCGGGCCCACCGCGCGCGCCAGGCGCGGGGTGAAGTAGCCCGGGCCCGAGCCGATCTCCGCCACGACCTGCCCTCGGCGCAGCCCGAGCGCCCGCACGAGGACGGCCGGCTTCTGCCAGGTCGCCCGCCGCGGATTCAATTGCCGGCGCAGCGCGCCGCGGAGCTCTGTAGGTGTCATTGAAGTTGGGCCCTCTTTGAGACGTGGCCCTATTTGGCACACGCCGCGATAGGTCGTCAAGCTGCGTCTCCTGGTCCGGGCCCCGGTTTGACCGATTCTCGCCGATCTGGCAGGATCAGCGCCATGACGGCGCCCCTCAGTGATCCGCACGAACGCGCGGCAGGAGGAAAGTGATGGAGCTCTTCGACGTGATGCGGCGGACCTTTTCCGCGCGCGAGTTCACCGGAGATCCGCTGCCCGACGAGGTGCTCGGCAAGATCTTCGACCACGCGCGCTTCGCCTCCAGCGGCGGCAACCGCCAGGGCTGGCGCGTCATCGTGGTCCGCGACCCCGCGACGAAGCGCGCGCTGGCCGATCTCAGCGGCTGGGCCGCCAAGCGCTACGCTGCCCAGGTAACGAACGGCGAGAACCCGTGGAACAGCATCGACCCGCCCGGCGTCGACGCCGCCACCATTGAGCGCACGCTTGCGCCAGCGCGCCTGACGGAGCCCATCGCCAAGGCGCCGGTGGTGCTGGTCATCTGCCTCGATTTGAAAGTTGTGGCGTCCATAGACCAGGACCTCGAGCGCGTCGGCATCGTGAGCGGCGCGTCGATCTACCCGTTCGCGTGGAACGTGCTGATGGCGGCGCGCCACGAGGGCTTCGCGGGCACGATCACCACGCTCGCCACCGCCCAGGAGCCGCAGGTGCAGGCGCTGCTCGGCATCCCGCGGCACGTCGCCGTGTGCGCGGTCATGCCGCTCGGCCGGCCCACGCGCGAGCTGACGAAGCTCACGCGCAAGCCCGTCGCCGCGTTCACGATGCGAGAGCGCTGGGGAGGGCCATCGCTATGAGCGTGACTTCAAGCCGCGTGGGTGCGCCGTGGGAGGGCCTGTGTTCCAGCCGAATCAGCGCGTGACGGTAGACTTGTCCGGCCTCGCCATCCAGGGTGTCTCGTTCAGCCAGAACGTGCAGAAGGCCCTAGGGACGATCCTGCAGCAGGTGTCAGCCGACCCGCCCGTCTACAAGGTCGAGCTCCTGTTCAGCTTCAAGGGAATCAAGCGGGTGGATGTGCCGGAGGAGAGGATCCATCCGGGCTGATCATCGTCGATTGGAATCGGCGGGCAGTTGATTGAGTGGCGCGCGCGGCGCCCGCGTCTCTAGCGGCAGCCGGCTCGCGGCGCGCCCGCGGCGGGGCGGGGCACGAGCATGCAGCCGAACGTCGCGGCACGGCACGACTACGAATCCTGGAGGAATAATTTGATGAGCGCGACCATCCTGTACAAGGAAGAGCCGCCGTACGCTTCCGCGGCCACCGCGGAGGGCCTGGACCTGTGGGTGCCGGCGAGCGAGCTCAAGGCCGCCACCGGCTGGGATCTTCGGCCCGAAGGGGCGTGTCGCGGCGACGTGTGCGTGCCCATTCCGCGCGGGCGGGAAGGGGAGTTCCTGCGCGAGCGTCCCGCCCGCTTCAACCTCGCCGCGCTGGCGCGGCTGCTCGGCCAGCCCGTGGTCCGCGACGACGCCCACGGCGTCTGGTCGTTCAGCGAGAGCGCCGATGTCCGCTCCGAAGCCATGCGGTCGCTCCAGGCGCCCGACTTCACGCTACCGGATCTCGAGGGCCGTCCGCACGCGCTGGCCGACTACCGGGGCAACAAGGTCTTCCTCGTGTTCTGGGCGTCCTGGTGAGGGTGCCGCTTCGACCTGCCCGTGTGGCAGGCGCTCTACGAGGAGCTGCGCGCCAGGAACTTTGTCATCATCTCGGTCGCGCTCGATAGCGGCGGTCCCGCGAAGACGGAACAGTGGATCCGGGCGGCGAAGGCGACGTACCCGTGCCTGATCGACGAGCGACACGTGACGGCCGAGCTCTACGGCGTCGTGAACGTATCCTCGGCCGTGTGGATCGACGAATCGGGGCGGATCGTGAGGCCGGCCGAGACGGCGGGCACGAGCGACGCCTTCCGCACGCAGCTCGACCGCACCACCAAGCAGATGAGCCCCGAGGGCATGGCCGAGCGGGAGCGCGTGCGCGGGGCCTACCTGCATGCGCTGCGCGACTGGGCTGCCAACGGCGCGGCGAGCGTGTACGCGCTGCCCCAGGACGAGGCGCGCCGGCGCTTGGCCCTTCCGACCCAGGAGCACGCCCTCGCGGCGGCCAACTTCCGTCTCGGCCAGTATCTCAGCGTGCGCGGACACGCGCAGGCGGCGGGGCCATTTCTGGCCGAGGCGCGCCGGCTGCATCCCGACAGCTGGAGCTACCGGCGGCAGACCTGGGAGCTCGAAGAGCCCGGCAAGGCGGGCAGCGCCGAGTTCTGGGCTGCGGTGGACGCCCTCGGGGATCGACCGTACTACCCGCCGACGGCGCTCCTGCCGTAGCGGGGCGCGCTCGCTCAGTCGGCTTCGCCCGGCCGGGCCCGCCAGCGCTTCACGGCGGCCCGCCGCTTCTTCCCGCCGAGCCGCCGCTCGCGTGCGCCGGCCGACGGTGCCGTGTGCACGCGCCGGCGCGGGGGGACGAGGGCGGCTCGGATCAGGTCGGCCACCCGGCGCCGGGCATCCTCGAGATTGCGCGCCTGGTTGCGGGTCGCCTGGCTCGTGATCGCCAGCCGGCCCGCGGCGTCGAGCCGATGACCGGCCAGCCCATAGAGCCGGGCGCGAGCGGCGCCGGACAGCCCCTCGACCGCCGCCAGGTCGACGCGGAGTTCGATCTTGGTCGCCACCTTGTTCACATTCTGGCCGCCCGGCCCCGAGGCCCGCACGGCGTGAACCGCCATCGCCGAGGGCGGGACGCGCACGGTCTCCGTCACGACGATCGCCTCGGCCATGCCGGCATTGTAACGGAAGCCCGGGATCAGGGCCTCGTTGGCCCGCCGATGATCACCTTCTCCTCGACGGTGAAGGTCTTGATGCTGCCGTTGAAGAGCGCGCCGTCCGCGTAGAGCGCTGTGCCCTCCAATCCGTGCCTCCTCACGCAGCCGCCCACGCGGCCCTTGACGAGCTCCCCTGTCCCGGAGCAGGATCGCCGCTGGAGCCGGATCAGAGCCGGGCGGTCTCGGCTCCAGGGAGGGCCGAGCCCGGCCATCATCCAGAGGGAGAACCATCCATGAGTCTGCGCGGTCGTTTCGAGCAGCACTTCGCGAGCTCCGAGAAGCTCTTCGCTCGCGCGCAGGCGGTCATTGCCGGCGGCATCACCCACGACGGCCGGTTCATGCGTCCGTTCCCGCCGTACTTCTCGCGGGCGCTCGGCTCAAGGAAGTGGGACGTCGATGGACGGGAGTACATCGACTACTGGATGGGGCACGGCGCGCTGATCCTGGGCCACGGCTATCCTGCCGTCGTCAAGGCGCTCCGCGACCACGTCGAGCTGGGCCTGCACTACGGCGGCTGTCACGAGTTCGAGGTGCAGTGGGCGGAGCTCGTCTG
>Ga0137374_10011542_pt1 | contig 10334 bp, 6 predicted proteins | sample SagtaG_20_FD_104811 | JGI IMG/M metagenome (GOLD analysis project Ga0137374, IMG submission 104811) | Vadose zone soil microbial communities from Sagehorn Ranch, Mendocino, California, USA - Sage1_R_100_16 metaG | ecosystem: Environmental > Terrestrial > Soil > Vadose zone | place: USA...
GTCGCGCACTGGGGGCATGGCGTAGGCTGCGCTGAAAGCATTCAGCACGCTCGTCAGCATGGATTCAATCGGCGGGGGCTGCGGCGATTGGAGCAGGGCCAGCGCGGTCGTGCCGACCCCGGGAATGAGCGTGTCCAGCGCGGTGATCACATAGCTCCAGAATCGCAGTGGGTCATTATCCGCGCGATCGAGTGACACCCAGCCGAAGAGCAGCGTGCTGCCGGCGGCCGTCGCGCGCCACGCGCTCAGCAGCGTGGTCTTGCCGAAGCCGGCCGGGGCCGCGATCAGGGTCAGTTTATGTTGCAGGCCGGCCTCCACGCGTTCGAACAGGCGCGGGCGGGCGACCAGATTGGCGCGGGCGGGCGGGACAAACAGCTTGGTGGCGAGCAGGTCGGTCGGCAGGGCTGCCGCAGGTGCGCGGCCCGCTGCCAGGGTCGTGAGTGGCGGAAAGTCGGCCGGGAGATCGGGGCTCACGAGCTGGAAGATCTGCTCCGGACGGCTGAGATCTTTGAGCTGGTGCGCGCCGAGATCCACAAGCGACGTGCCCGGCGGCAAGCGATCGCGAACCAATTCCGCCGTGGCGTGGGAGAGCAAGATCTGGCCGCCGTGCCCAGCAGCGAGCATGCGGGCGATGCGGTTGAGCGGCGGGCCGAAGTAATCGCCGTCGCGCATGTCGGCCGCCCCGGTGTGGATGGCCATGCGCACACGCAGCGGCCCGGTCACGCCCCAGGGTTCATTATGGAGTGCGTGCTGCGCGGCGAGGGCTGCGTCCAGCGCGTCCGGTGCGGTAGTGAACACGGCATGGACCGCATCCCCAACCGTTTTGAACACTATCCCACCGGATGCGGTGATGATCTGCTGGAGGATGGCGTCATGCCGCGCGAGCGCCGGCGCCATCGCCTGCGGATGCGCTTCCCACATGGTCGTGCTGCCGACGATGTCGGTAAACAGGAAGGTAAGCGTGCCCGCTGGAAGGGTTGGTGGTGCCACGAGAACTGGATTCGCAGGCGATGCCGTACGAACCGCCACAGGCGATGCCGCAGGCGCAGATGTAGCTGCCAGCGTTGTCGCAGCGTGGGTGAGCCGATCGAGGGTGAGATCCTGCGCCTTGCCGAGATACACCCGATGCAGGGTACCGTGGGAGGTGCGATAGGCTTTCCAATACCCGCCGCCGCGCGCCTGCCGCTCCTTGCGGGCGGTGAAGTGCCCGGATGGGCTCCGAAACGCGAATGTCGTCGCGTGCTCCAGCCAGGCAAACCAGGCCGGCGTGTCCACCGTAATTGAACTGGCTTCCCTTTCCGGGAAAACCAACGTGGCGCCATCTACCAGTGCGGTCGTGCGCGCCATTCGAGTTCCTTCCGCTACGCGTCGCGTTGTGTTAGGGATGTTATGGTAGGAGTATAGGGTGGGTCGGGGAAGTGTGCAAGCTGGGTCAAGTCCAATCTGAGCGCATCGCAATGTAGTAGGGGATACAGCCGCTACTTGGGTTGCGCGCTAACCAAGGACATCGCCAAGTTGCGGGAACAAGGCGTGACAGCAACAGATGGTGCTCGGTACGCCATATGTACTACGGACCTCGTGTAACGCACATTATTGTTCGTGATGATGCTGGATGCTTCTCTGTCCTTCATCGTTCGCCGAGAGAAAGGCGGACCGCGGTTGTCACGGCTTGTGCTACATCAGACCAAGGGCTGATTGCACCTATCATCTTCTTTGATATACTTCTAATTAGATGCATATCGAAGGAGGTTCGCGGATGGAGCCAGAAGCCTTTCAAACCCTCCTGCGTTTTCTTAAGGCCCTCGCGCACGAAAGTCGCCTCAAACTGCTCGGCCTGTTAGCAGGCCAGGAGCGTAGCGTCGGTGAGCTGGCCGAGCTGCTGGGGTTGAAAGAACCTACCGTGTCGCACCACCTGGCCAAGCTTCAAGAGCTCGATCTGGTCCAGATGCGCGCGGAGGGCACAGCACACTTCTACCGTCTGAACACCGCCGCGCTCCAGCGGCTGAACCGCGATCTGTTCACGCCCGAGCAGGTCGCATCGATCGCCGACAATGTCGAGGTCGAGAGCTGGGAGCGTAAGGTGCTCAATACTTACTTTCAGGAGGGTCGGCTGACGAAAATACCTGACACACGCAAGAAGCGCGATGTCATTCTCAGGTGGCTGGCGGAACGGTTCGAACACGGTGTCCGCTACCCCGAAGCACAGGTCAACGAGATCATCAAGCGGTATCACCCGGATAGCGCCACGCTGCGGCGCGAACTGGTCGGCGGCAAGCTGATGCAGCGCGAGAACGGCGTCTACTGGCGGGTGGCGGGCAGTGCAGATGACTACTAGAGCCACCCTGTCCATTGCTGAGCAGCTCTTGTCGCAGGTCTTTGGTGGGATCTTGCGTTTGACGCTTGCGCCCGCGCCGGAGGGCGGCAGCCAGCGCTCGAAGTTGCTTCGCTGCCGGGTACTCGATGGTCCGAGTGCAGCGCCGGCCAGTGTTATCATCAAACGAGTCAACACTGGCGAAGGGCAGCGCTTCAACTCCGATGCGATCGACCCGTCCACGCGAGCCTTCTTCAACGAGTGGGCCAGTCTGGCATTTCTGACGCGGCTGGCCGACGAGGGAGCCCCTTTGATCGGCCCACGCCTCTATAGTGCTGATCGTGCGGCCGGCGTGCTGGTGATGGAGGATCTCGGTCAGGGCGAGAGCCTGGTGCAGCCACTGCTTGGTGCCGATCGCGTGGTAGCTGAAGCCGCGATCGACGCGTACTTCCGCTCATTGGGGCGGCTGGGAGCGCAGACTCACGCGCGCACCGACGAGTATTGGGAGATTCGCAATGCGCTTGGCCCGCCCGACCCGTATACCCAGCCGACGCTCGAGAGCGAGCACAACATGTTGCAGCGCTGGCTCGCAATGATCTGCGAAGCCTGTGGGGTGACCCCGGTACCAGGAACCGAGGTGGATCTCGCCGAGGCCGCGCGTTTCAACGCCATGCCTGGCCCGTTCGCAGCACTCTCGCAGAGTGATACCTGTCCGGACAACTGCCTGCGCGAAGGAGAGTGGATGCGCCTGCTGGACTTCGAGTGGGGCTGGGTGCGCAATGCGCTCAACGATGGAGGTCGCGCTCGCAGCAACTTCCCGACCTGCTGGTGCGTCCACCGCCTACCGCGCGAGACAATCCGGCGAGCCGAGGCAGTTTACCGCGCGGAGGTGGCCAAGGGATGCCCAGCGGCTGCCGACGATTCTTTGTTCAAACGCGAACTGGTCAAGGCCTGCGCAAGCTGGGCACTCGCCACATTCGAGTTCTATGAGGAAGTGAGCGACATGTGGCAGAATGATGGGATGTGGGGTACATCGACCACGCGCCAGCGGGCGATCACACGCCTGGGATTGCTTGCGGAGGCAAGCGCCGAGTTTGGCATGCTCGAGGCGCTCGGGGAGACGGCGGCAGTGCTGGCAGGGCGGCTCAAGCAGCTTTGGCCCGATGTCGAGCCGATGAGCCTCTATCCTGCGTTTGACGAGTGCGCGTCCGTCTAGCGAATCGATGAGCGTACCCTGTCACGCTCCGTAATGTGCGCTATATGACTCTGAAACGCGCCAGCAGGTTCTGATCGGAACTGCGTCTCACGCACTCGACGTTGCAGAATGACCATTCGAACCTGCTCCAAACGTGTGCGGGCTGCCATATGTCCTTCGTGTGGCAGCTGCCGCGTACCCATCACCTGCCCGCTGGCAGCCGACGAGCTGTGCTCAATAATCGTGGTAGACTTTTTCATGATGGACCTCCTGTCGTAGGTGAGCGGACCTACCGATAGGATGGTCCATCACGCGTTATTACGCAACCCGCTCAGCGGCTCGCGGCATGCTGCCGCTCGTTTGGCCGAAATTTAGGTAACTAGGCGCTAGACCACATATACAGATTGGTGGATGACGATGTGGAGGTGCGTCTGATGGCAGTACAAGCCATATTGACAGCTTGCTCGGCTGCTTTGCAGCCCTGCCCGACCCGCGCCGCCGTCAATGTGCACTCGTCTTACAGAAATGAAAAAGTCAATTCCAAATAATTGCACCGACGATATTGTCCAGTGAGGACAAAGGGATGCACTCTCCGGTACAGTCCTCTTGTTCTCACTGGACAAGAGGACGGTATTCGACAGCACATTCTTGGCTTAGTAGTCCGTAGTCAGTTGCGGCGCAACTGACTACGGACAATTCAAGCGGCGTCGGCATAACGCCTACGCTTCCAGCAACTCGCGCGCGGCGGCGCGGAAGCGCTCGACGCCGCGCAGCTTGATCTGCTCATAGCCGCGAATCATGTCCGGCAGCTCCGCAAGTTGCACGGCGCGCTCGTAGGTCGCCGGTCCGAGGCTGCCCAGGGCCAGTTCGACCAGGCCACTGTATTCGCCGATCAGCGCGCGCTCGAGGCGCCGCACGCGGGCGTAGCCGAAGATGTCCAGGGGCGTGCCACGCAGCCGCTTCAGCGCCACCAGCGCGCGGAAACCGATCTCGAACCAGCGGCCGAGCTTGAGCTTCTTCTTCCACCCGAGCGCCCGCAGCAAGGGCGGATGGAGCAGATAGTGGACGTGCTCGACCGGCCCGAACGCCGCCTCCAGCGCCCGATCGAGGCCGGACGTCAGATGCAGCCGAGCGACCTCATACTCGTCCTTGTAGGCCATCAGTTTGAACAGGTAGCGCGCCACCGCTTCGCTCAGCCGTGTCTGCCCGGCTACGGCCGCCTGCTCGGCCACGCGCACCTTGCGAACGAAGTCGGCGTAGTGACGGGCGTAGGCCGCGCCCTGGTAGGCAATCAGCTCGGGGACGCGGATCTCCAGCAGGCGCCGCAGCTCGCCCACGGCGCCGACTGTGTCGACGATCGCCTGCGCCGCCGGGGCAAGCGCCGGGGCCTCCTGCGCAGCGCCGCGGCGCGCCTCTCCCGCGCTGCTCAGCCACGCCGGGTCGGCGACGGCCCGGCGGCCCAGCCGGAAGGCGTCGGTGTTCATGCGCACCGCGACACCATTGAGCGCGATCGCCCGCTCGATCGACTCGGCGCGCACCGGCAGCGCGCCGGCTTGGCAGGCCGCCCCCAGGACAATCATGTTGGCCGCCATGTGGTCGCCAAAGGCGCGCAGGGCCAGCGCCTGGGCGTCGATGAAGACATTCGCCTCGGGCCGCGTTCGCGCCTCGATGCTCGCGATCAGCGCGTCGAGCGGCGGGAAGCGCACTCCCGTCGCAGCAACCATCCCGCCGGTCGGCACCTGGCTGGTCGAGACCACGGCGACCGTCCGTCCAGCGTGGGCGCGCGCAAGGTTCGGCGCGGCGGTGGCGGTAAGGATGTCGAAGCCCAGGAAGCAGTCGGCCTGCCCGGCGGCGATCTTGCTCGAGGCGCTGAGCGGCACGGCGGCGATCTTCAGGTGCGAGACCACCGGGCCGCCCTTCTGGCTCAGCCCGGTCTGATCCAGCCCGGCGACATACTTGCCGTCGAGCAAGGCCGCCGTGCCGAGCACCTGGTTGATCGTCACCACGCCGGTCCCGCCGATGCCCATCATAGAGACGTTACAGGCGTCGCCGGCCTTCAGCTCCGGCTCGGGGATCGCGGACTCGGGCAGGCTCAGGCGCCGCACTGGCTGCCCGCCGCGCAGCACAACGGTGACGAACGCCGGGCAGTCGCCCAGCAGGCAGGAGTAATCTTTGTTGCACGACGACTGGTGGATCTGGGTCTTGCGGCCGAACTCGGTCTCGACCGGCTGGACGCTCAGGCAGTTCGACTTGGCGCCGCAGTCGCCGCAGCCCTCGCAGACCGCCTGGTTGATGAACACGCGCGTCGGCGGGTCGGGCGCTTTGCCGCGCTTGCGCAGGCGGCGCAGCTCGGCGGCGCAGGTCTGGTCGTGGATCAGCGCCGTCACGCCGGGCGTCGCCTGCAGCAGGCGCTGCGCCTCGTCCAGCCGGTCACGGTTCCAGACCTCCACGCCCGGCGCCCAGCGGGCGTCGCGCGGATACTTTTCCGGCTGGTCGGTGGTGACGATGATCCGCCGCACGCCCTCGGCCTCCAGCGCTCTGGTGAGCGCCGGCACGCTGATCGCGCCGTCGGCCGCCTGCCCGCCGGTCATGCCGACGGCGTTGTTGAACAGGATCTTGTAGGTGAGATTGGCTCCGGCGGCCACCGCCTGGCGGATCGCCAGCGTCCCCGAGTGGAACAGCGTGCCATCGCCGAGGTTCTGGAACATATGCGGCCTGCCGCTGAACGGCGCCGCGCCGGCCCATTGGGCACCCTCGCCGCCCATCTGCGTGATGCCGATATGGCCGCGATCCATCGCCAGCGCCATCGTATGGCAGCCAATTCCGGCCCCCGCCAGCGTGCCCTCCGGCAGCACCGTCGAGCGGTTGTGCGGGCAGCCCGAGCAGTAGTACGGCTGGCGCCGCGCGGTATCGGCCGCCAGCGTCAGCACGGGGATGTCGCGCTGCGAGCGCAGGAAGGCCAGCCGGCCCTCGAACACCTCGGGCGGGATGCGGCCGGCCAGGCGCGCCGCCAGCAAGGGCGCCAGTCGGTCGGCGTCGAGCTCGCCGTCGGCTGGGATGAACGGACGCTCCTGCTCGTCGCGCTTGCCGACCACGCGCGGCCGCTCGGCCAGGTGGTACAGCGCGTCGCGAACGAACAGCTCGAGCAAGGCGCGCTTCTCCTCGACGACGACGATCTCCTCGAGGCCCTCTGCGAACTGCCGCACGACCTCCGGCGCCAACGGAAACAGCAATCCGACCTGGAGCAGCCGGACGCCGTAGCGATCGAGCGCCGCGTCGTCGAGCCCCAGGTCGGCCAGCGCCTGGCGCACCTCGTAATAGGTCTTCCCGGCGGCGGCGATGCCCAGCCAGGCGCGCTGCGGTGCGAGCGTCACGCTATTGAGCCGATTTGCGGCGCCGAACAGCTGCGCCGCGGCCAAGCGGCCTTCGTAGATCTCCTGCTCGATCGGCGCGGTAAATGGCGGGAGCAAGTTCGGGTTCTGAGTCGGCTGCCACGGGTGGCCGTGCAGCACGAACTCTGGCCGGGCTACCGCCACGCGCTCGGGGCCAACCTCGGCGGTGCCGAACTCGTCGGCGAGATTGGTGGCGACTTTGAAGCCGACCCACAGCCCGCAGTAGCGCGACAGCTCGAAGCCAAGCCGCCCGAAGTCCAGCACCTCCTGCACATTGCCGGGCGCCAGTATCGGCATTAGCGCATCGTAGAGCGCCACCTCGGAGCCAGATGGGATGGTGGACGACTTGGCCGACACATCGTCGCCGGCCAGCGCCAGGACGCCGCCATAGCGCCCCACGCCGGCGAAGTTGGCGTGCTTGAAGGCATCGCCGCTGCGGTCGACCCCCGGCGCCTTGCCGTACCATACGCCAATGACGCCGTCGTACTTGGGCTCTGGGAGCAGGTTCGCGAGCTGGCTGCCCATAATCATGGTCGCGCCGGCGTCTTCGTTGACGCCAGGAATGAAGACGAGCTGATGCGCGCGCAGCAGCTGCAGATTGCGCTGGAGCTGCAGATCCAGCCCGGCCAGCGGCGAACCGCGGTAGCCCGAGATCAGCCCGGCGGTATTGAGGCCCAATCTCCGGTCGGCCCTGAGCTGATCCAGCGGCAGACGAACCAGCGCCTGGACCCCCGAGAGCAGGATCGTCCCTTCGAGCAGGGTGTATTTCGCGTCGAGCGAGAATCCGTCAGGTTCGGTCATACAGCCCCTCCAGTATTGACGATTGACGATTGACGATTGTGCTATCCCCTGATGCAGGTTCAGACGATAAGGTGACAAGCTGCAACTGGCCAACTACTTCACCCGCCGCTTCCTTTTGCTTCGCCCCTCTGGCTGCGAACCTTCGCGCATCCAGCGCGGCAGCACCGCGTCGTAGCGCCCAGCGGCTGGCCGGCGCTCCCGACGTGGGCGGCGCTGCTCTGGCCGACGCTGCGCGCCGGCGTGGCCATTCGCGCGACCAGGCGCCTCGAACGCAGCTGATGGAAGTATCTCCGGTGGTCGTGGCGCTACGTCGACGCGGAAGATCAGTGGGCCACGGCCGGGCCTGAAACGCAGCGCAAGGTTGCGCCGGTGCGCCGCTGCCTGTAACCGCTGGCGCACACTCACTCGCCGCTCGCCTTCGCCCACCTCGGCGCGCCCATGGTCACCAACCGCAAACCCTTCCAGCAGTGCATCGTACTCCTGCGCGATGCGGGCGCGCTCGGAGGGCGGGCGCGCTGCCGATACCTGGAGCTCAGCAGGATCGACCTTGCGAAAAGACGGCACCGTTACCTCCTTATATCTGCGATAGTGCGAAATTGCAAAACTGCGATTACGCGTCACTGCCATCAGTAGTGTGATCGAGGACCTGGTGTAAGAGCTGTGCCAAGGCGCCGATCTGTGGCGCGGTGGCTCGCTCCAGCATGGTCACCAGTGGGATAAGTGCATCATCCGACACCACGAGGCTCGCGAGGGAGATGTCGTACGCGCGCGCCAGTGCGGCAAGCCGGTCGAGCGGCGGCAGCACCTTTCCGTTCTCATACTGGACCAGCGTTCCATGCGCGCGGAGTCCAGCGCGCCCCGCGGCTTCGCGCACGGTGAGCCGGGCGTTGAGACGAGCCTCGCGCAGCCGCTCGCCGATCCGTGCAACCACGGGAATGGGATCGCCGAGGGTCATAACAGTCGCTCCTGCGTGCCCGACTCGATATCGCTGCCGATCAGCGCACGATACTGCGCCTTGACGAACTGCACGGCCTCGTCAAAGCGGGAGGCCGGCAGATCGGTGTACGTCGCGATTCCAAAGCGCGCATTGAACTCGGCCCAACTCTTTCGAATCTCGGCCCCAGGCCGGCTTTGCCCGCTCCGCGTCGCTCGGGCCTCGCCGTAGGTTTGCACCAAGCGATAGATGGTGTTGCGCTGCTCAGGCGACATCCGCTGCTGCAGCTGCCGCTCGACCTCTTGCAATCGCGTCCGCAGATCTTCGACGAGCGGTAGCACGCCCTGCAGTTCGCGGATTTGTGCGGCAATATCCCGCCAGGCTTCGCGGGCGCGGTCCTGGCTCTCCTCGATATGGGTTTGCCGCTCGACGAGCTCTCGGAGCACCTGGAGCGATGGTTCGATGACGTCAAGCTCCTGCAGGTCTTCGATCTGGTTGCTCGGCGCGTCGGGGAGGCCCGTGAGGGCTGCGAACGCCGACCGGACGCTGGCGATGAGATAGTTCTGCACATATCGCAGCCGTTCCGCCGCCTGGGTGTTACCGCGTGGCGGGCGCACTTTAATCAACCAGAGCGGAATGTCGTCGAGCAGCAGGCACTCCAGCGTGCGTACCTGCCGGTCGATCCGGAGCCGGAACGAGACAAGGTGCAGCCGGTCATCCGCGCGGATGGCGCGCAGCTGCGACGACACAATCAGATCGAGCGTGGTACAGAGATCGCGTACAACCAGGTAGATATGTCCGTCCGTCGCGCGCACCGCGAGGACGACGCCCTCAAAAAGGGCGATTGGTAACTGCTCACGGGGAATCTGTGCTTCATCACGCTCCATACACATTCCTTTGGTTCACGAGATAAACCAATCAATACAATTATGTGCTGATTGGTTCATGAAATAAACCACAGACGCCTACTGTATCATACCTGGTTCACACTGTAAACCAGGTGGAGAGTACGAAGGCAGAAGGATGAAGGCAGAAGGATGAAGGTGGAAAGGTCAATTCATCGTTACTCCTGGAAGCCCCTTCGCCGGCAAACTAAACGCCCATGTTCTCCTAACCCGAACATTGCGAGACCGTTTGTCATATAAACATCAAGCAAATTATACTAATTTACCTGATGCTTATTGTTGAGGCCGCTATGTTTGTTGATCGTGCTGCGGAACTTGCCTTCCTCAGGAACATAGAACGCTTGCTGTAACACCTGACGTGTGCGCTGGATCCGCCGTTCCACGCGCTGCTGAGGAGGCGGCATAAGCCAGTAGGCTGCTCCTCCCCAGTGAAATCGAGGTTCTATTTTCGAGGAAAAGTCGAGCTGTGTCCACTCTCGGATAGTCCCATCGGGAGACTGGTTACCCAAGCTTTCGATACCTGGCCGGCGGTATGCCGACTTCTCGCTTGAAGGCTTTACGAAAGGCCACTTCTGACTCATAGCCGAGCAGCTCTGCGATCTTTTCCACCTCGATATTGTTCTTGAGCAAACGGGTCGCTCTGTGCATGCGCCAACGGGTCAGATACTTGATCGGGGGCTCACCCACAAGATGGGTAAAGCGCGCGGAGAAAACTGGGCGGGAGAGAGCCACCGCCGCTGCCAGTTCCTCAACCTTCCACCTGCGTTCAGGCGATTGATGGATCAGGCCCAGAGCA
>Ga0137374_10011546_pt1 | contig 10333 bp, 12 predicted proteins | sample SagtaG_20_FD_104811 | JGI IMG/M metagenome (GOLD analysis project Ga0137374, IMG submission 104811) | Vadose zone soil microbial communities from Sagehorn Ranch, Mendocino, California, USA - Sage1_R_100_16 metaG | ecosystem: Environmental > Terrestrial > Soil > Vadose zone | place: USA...
CAGACCGAGCGCCGCCAGCAGCAGCGCCACGGCGAGCGCGAGCTCGATCACGCGCTGGACCCCGCCGCCGTCGCCGACCAGCCGCAGCAGCAGCACACCGAGAAACGCGCTGGGCACGCTGCCCAGGCACAGCCAGCCGACCAGCGACCAGGCGACCGTGCCGCGGCGGGCGTGCACCAGGCCGCCGAAGGGCTTCATCACCGCGCTCGCGGCCAGGTCGCTGGAGACGGCGGCCATCGGCGGGACGCCGAACAGGAGGACCAGGATCGGGGTCATCAGGGCGCCGCCGCCCATGCCGGTCAGCCCGACCACGACGCCCACCCCGAGACCGGCGAGGACCATCACGGGATCCATCGGTCGAGTGTCGGCGGCGCGTCCGGGGATCGTCTACTAATCCACCTGACTTGGTGGACATCGTCTCAAGATGCGGTCTCGCCTACCCGTACGGGACGATCACGTCGGTGCGCCAACGCGCCGGGTTCGTGCCGTCGCGCCCGTCGGTGAGGTACACCTCCCAGTGCGGTCCCGCCTCGATGAACCCGTGCCCGGACAGCCAGCCGTCCAGCGCCGCGTAGGCGGCGTCCAGCGACTCGTGCGGGCCTTCGTGGCGGGTCACCGCGACGGTACCGGCGGGCAGCCCGGAGGTGACCACGTCACCGAGTTCACCGATCGCCACCGCCACCTGGTACCCAGCCTCGACCCGCGGCCGGTCCCCGGCCTCGTCGTCGGCGATGAACCGGGCGAAGGGCGGGCCGGTGGCGGACACGCCGGCACCGGACAGGACGTCCCGCACTTGCGCGTGCGCGCGGATGAGCCAGTGGGTCACCGACGCCGGCCGGACCTCGGCACGTACGACGGCGGTGGGTCGGGCCGGCAGATACCGGGTCCGGACCTGGTAGATGGGGGCGGGCAGCTGGACGCGGTCGTCGACGAGCGCCGCGGGCACGAGGATCGCCACCCGTGCCAGCCTCGGGCCTCATCGCGCCCGACGGCAGAGCACAAGGTCCCGTCCGCCCGGGCCGGCCGCCTCCCCGGGTTCGGTCAGGCGTGCCGGCCGCTGGCTCCGACCAACTCGCCACCCGCCACGGCGGTACCGCGAGCCGGCAGTTGCCGGCGTTCATCGGAGCGCGGGGGTCGACGCGCCCAGGATCGATCGGCCCTACACCCGGGGTCAGCCCACCGGCACCACCGGGTGGCGCAGCATTGTGCGCAGCTTCTCCGGTGCGCCACGGCGCGGGTCGCCGAGGTAGATCTCGTGGTGGCGGCCGTGCGGCCGGTACCCGGCCCGGGTGATGCCCTCGGGCGGCGGCACGATCGGCGGCGCCTCCTCGGCGTAGCTGCCGACGCGCAGGGTCTGCGTGGCCGGGCCTTCGGTCCACCGCTCGCACCGCAGCCGGTCCGGCGCGGCAAGGTCCTTCTTGCCGCGCGTGGCGACGGTCTCCCGCGACGAGGCCGGCGTCGATCGGCTCCGGCTGGACGATCACGGCGCGCCAGCACCACCGGCTGCGGTCCGTGTCGGCCAGGCTGCCCTGCCCGGCCGCGACGGCCGAGAGGACGGCCTGCTCTCCGGGATCAATCCACCCACCACAGCGCCTCCGGCGGCAGCACCCGGGTGCCGGTACCGGCGCGCTTCTTGACGGCGAAGTGGGCGCCGTAGCTGATGGCGTACGGCGTCTTGAGGCCGCGGCGAAGTCCGGGTCCGCCGGCGCCCCGGTACCGTCGATCATCAGGTACCCCAGCTCCGGCACGTCCGCGATGTCCACCTTGCCACGGCATGCCCGGTACCGGCCTATGAGATCGGTAGCGGTGGTTGTCACGCCCTCACGGTCGGCGGGCGCCGCCGGTCCGGGCATTGCCGAAAGTCCTGTCTTGCCGATCCTCACGGGAGCAGCGCGTCGAGCGTGACGAAGCCGTACCCCTTGGCGCGCAGCCGGTCGATGACGGTCGGCAGGGCGGCGGCATCCAGGGTCGAACCGTCCTCGGGGTGGGATCCGACGTGCATGAGGACGATCTCGCCGGCGCGGGCCGCGGCGACTACCCGGTCGACCACCGCCTGGGTGGCCGCGGCGAGGCCGCGGCCGCCGCGCCCCTGCCAGCCCAGCGAGTCCACGGTCCAGCGGACCGCGACGTACCCGGCGGTGTTGACCACCGCGATGGTCCGGGCGTCCCGCTCACCGAACGGGAACCGGAACAGCGGCCGGGGATCCGCGGCGCCGGCCGCCCGTAGCTGGGTCGCCGCGACGGTGAGCTCGGTGCGCAGCTCGGCGTCGGACTTGGTCAGGCTGTGCGGGTGGGTGGCGGTGTGGTTGCCGATGCGGTGGCCGGCGCTCGCGATCGTCCGCACCGAGCCGGGGAACCGCACGGCGAAGTCACCGGTGAGGAAGAACGTCGCGGTGATCCGGCGGGCGGCGAGGGTGGCGAGGATCGTCGGTACCCCGTCGGCGTTGGCGCCCGCGTCGAAGGTGAGCGCGACCACCGCCCGGGTGGTCGGGATGACCTCGATGTCCTTACCGACCAGGGCGGCCGGTATCCCGGGCGGGGTGGGCGTGGTGGTGGGACGCGGCGCGGTCGGGCTCGGCGGGACCGGCGCGGAGGTGGGCGCCGGGGTGGTGGCGCTCGGGACGGCGAGCGCGCTGGCCGGCGGTGCCGCGGTCCCGGGCTGCCAGGCCGTGGTCGGGCGGCCACGGGCGCAGGCGGTACCGGCGATCAGCAGCGCCGCGGTGACCGCGGTGAGGACGAGCTTGCGGCGCATGGTCGGGAGCCGCATGGGAACCACCTTCTCCGTGCCCGTCGGGGCCGGTCCACAGTTCCAGCGTGTCCCGGCCCCGCATGCGCCGGCAGGGGCGAAGGTCCCAGCGGGGCATCGGGGATCATTGGCGGGACGTTTTCCAGGGACGGGAGTGGGCATGGCGAGGACCGGCGACGATCCGGGTACCAGCACGCGGCGGGCGCTTCTGGCCGGGACCGGCGCCGCCGGCGCGGCCGCGCTGACCGGTTGCGGCGGCGACGAGCGGGGGGCGCGCCCGCCGACCGGTGCCTCGGCCGGCACCGCCGGCCCGGCCTCCGCGACCGGCTCGGCGGCGACCGACTCGGCGGCGACAGGCTCCGCGGCGACCGGCGGCCCGGCCGCGTCGGCTCGCGGTGGTGGCATCAAGGCCGCGGACATCCCGGTCAACGGCGGGCGGGTCTTCCCGGACCTGGGCCCCGACGGCGCGGTGGTGACCCAGCCGGCGGCCGGTCAGTTCAAGGCGTTCAGCGCCACGTGTACCCACCGAGGCTGCACGCTAGCGTCGGTCAGTGACGGTACGATCAACTGTCCGTGTCACGGCGCGCGGTACTCGATTCGTGACGGTTCGGTGGTGCAGCCCGGCGACGGCATACCCGCGGCCACCCGGCCGCTCGCGGTGAAGCGGGTGACCGTCTCCGGGGATGGCCTGATCGTGGGCTGACCCGACCCCACCGGCTGACCACACACCGGTATCCTCGGTCGATATACAACCGTATCGAGCGCGGGGGCGATGTGAGATGACGGTTAGCGGTTTCCGGCGGGTCCCGGTGGTCGAGGTGGATCCGGTCCGACCCCCCACTGTCTACATTGGACACATCGCGGTGGACTGAGAGCACCAGTTCAAAGATCCGCAAACTGAGCCGTCGCGACCAAATGTCCGGGCAGACGTCAATCCGGGTGACCTCTACCAGGACTGCGCCTTCCACCCTGCGTTTGCACCCACGACGACGGCGATGTCTCAGGATCAGCGGGTACCGGGTGCCGACCGGTCCTGGCGGCTCATCCGTCGTGGATAGTCATGAGCTAGTAACCGCCTGCGGGGCCGCCATCCGGCGAGATGGCGGCCCCGCAGCACGCTCACGCCGGCCAGGCGGAGCCGTCTGCATAGGCATCGCGGGGACCAGCGCGACGGCGGCCACAGCCGGGCATATGTCGAAGGTCCGTCAGGGTGCGGGGCGCTACGGCGGCGCTGCGGGCGGGCCGCAGCGCCGCCCCCGGGGCACCCAGGCGGGCGGGGTACGCAGGGGACAGCAGCCACCTGCCTGTATCGGGCGTAGTCCGCCGGCCAGTCGCGCTAATCCCAGCTGGCTGCGAGCTGCCCAGAGGAAAGAAGTTCTGCCTCCACGCGCCGGACTGTGGGGATCAATCCGGGCGTCAAATGAGGGTCAAATGATCAGGTGCCGGTTCTCGATCTCTCGAGAACCGGCACCTGATCTGGAACTTTCTGTCGGGGTGGCGGGATTTGAACCCACGGCCTCTTCGTCCCGAATTAGGCTCGGTACTCCCGACGACTTGGAGATCTGGCAATGTGCGCTGGTCAGGGCGTTGGTACTTGTCGGTCCGCCGCAGTCCGCCGAGGTGGTTCTCAGTATGTTCGCTCCCCACCTGCTCCCCGAGCCCACCAGTGTTGTGCCGGACATGCGGCGCGATCATGGCTCGTGAGTTCTTAGGTCCGTTCGTGGGCAGGCGTTGGAAGATCTTTCGGGCGAGGCCCGCGGAGGTGGTGAATCACGTCGGGGCGCGCGGCGATGATCGCGATCTGGTCGCAGGGAACGCCTGGGCGCGTCCCCCGGACCGAGATCGCCTCGATCGGCTCGCCCGCGTCGATGAGCTTGGCCAGCATCCGCGCCTTCTGCTTGTTGACATACGCCGCGAGGTGTCGGCCCGTAGCGTCGTACACGGCGACCGCGTTTGGGTCAGCTTCGCAGTCGGGCTCGCGAACCAGCTTCACTACGGCACCCGGTCGGAAGTCACCGGCACGGCACGCAGCCTGGTGGTACCACTCGCCTTTCAGTTGCGAGAAGTAGATGCCGGCACGGGGCAGGCGTACGTCTGATGGCCCGACGAGGAGTCCGGTGCTGTCCTCACATAGCCGCCACACCAGTTCGCCCGAGGAGTCTCGGTACGGGATCAAACGGAGAGGCGGGATGCCGTTGGGACCGAGGAAACGATCTCGGTTGCCATCTCGTGGTGCATACCAGCTGTCACCGCGTTGCTCGGTCTGTGCATTCTCGTCACGAGGCTCAGGCGGCGGAGTTGTAGCCAGGGCGTCGGCGGCTAGCACCGCCGGACCCACGCGACCCGGTGGCTCGGGTTGCTCGGTCGTCCCGAAGATTCTGCGCAGGAGGCCCACGCCCGCAGCCTCGCAGCATCAACGCTCGACGTACCCCCGTCGATCGGGTACCGCTTGCGCACGTTGGGTCATCACCGCTTCACTGAAAAGCGGAAGGTCGGCGGTTCGACCCCGCCCCTGGCCACCAGATCATCATCAGGTCGCCGAAGCGGTGACCAGCAAAAACGTAGGTCACCGCTTTGCTCTTTCCGATCATGATCTGGCGCATCCTCGCCGCTTGGGGTCTCTAGATAACCTTTGCTTGCCGCTCTTTGGGGCACGTCGGGGGCACGCGCGGAGATCACCAACGGAGCAGTCGGACGCGCACGGGTGGCGGCGACAGCTGGCCGCAGACACTTCGCCTGGCGCGGCCACCTCCTGCGTACGGTCGCTGTCGAGTAGCCTGACCGAATGGCTGAGCGGTCGACGGGTAACGGCGACGACCAAGCCCGCGTCTGCTCCACGTGCGGCGAGCCCATCCCCAAGGGAGGCGGCTACGGGTCCGGTTCCCTTGCCGACGGACTGTTCTGTAGCTTTACATGCTACTCCCTGAAAGGTACTCGCTACGTACCGTCACTTCGCGATCTAATCTCTATAGAAGAACCGACTGACGATGAGCCTTAATCTCGATCCCAACAGGTCCGGAGTACTTCCTTCGCAAATGATTGCGGAGGCGATCAAGAGCGGATGGGTGCACAGCGAAGTCGGAGAAATTCCGGATGAAAACATCCAGCCTTCGAGCCTGGACCTACGCCTCGGCGACGTTGCCTATCGCCTGCGCTGTAGCTTTCTTCCTGACAACAAGTCGGTTGAGGAGAAGCTTGAGCGGTATCAGATGGGCGAAATAGATCTTGGGGGCGACGGCGGAATCCTCGAACAGAACCGACCATATTTGGTGCCCCTGGTGGAACGCCTCGAACTGCCGGCCCATGTACGAGCAAAGGCTAATCCTAAGAGTTCAACAGGCCGGCTTGACATCTTCACCCGGGTTATCACCGACCGTAGCTTCATGTTCGATGAGATTCCGTCCGGCTACCGAGGACGCCTGTATCTGGAGATTGTCCCCAGGACTTTCACCATCAAAGTAAGACCTGGGCTCACCCTCAACCAACTGCGGTTGATGGTAGGTCAAAGTGGACTCACTGATAGAGATGTAGAGGAGCTGCATCAGCAGACTCCTCTTCTGTTCAACGGCGGGACGCCACTTGATACGAACGAGATCGCTGTCAGTAACGGACTCTTTCTTGGACTTAACCTGGGTCTGGGCAGAGACCGCGTTGGCTTTCGCGCTAAGGAGAACAGTCAACTAATCGATCTAAGCAAAGTTGACCACTATTACCCAGATCCGTTTTGGGAGGTAGTCCGTAGCGAGCCTGGCGGGCGTATCGTTCTCCACCCTGAAAAGTTCTATTTGCTGCTCTCCAAGGACAGTGTTCGTATACCGCCCCAGTACGCCGCCGAGATGACCGCCTATGATCCAACCAGCGGCGAACTACGGACTCACTACGCAGGCTTCTTTGACCCCGGCTTCGGTTGGGGGAAAGAACCCGATGGGATCATTGGGAGTCGAGCAGCCCTTGAAGTTCGAGCGCACGACGTTCCGTTTGCTGTGGAGCATGGGCAGAATATCTGCAAGCTCAGCTTTGAACGAATGCTTGATGTACCGGATCGGCTATACGGGCACGACCTCGCGTCGAACTACCAGGGACAAGAAATCGCCCTAAGCAAACACTTCAAGCGTAAACGGCGCACACGGTCAATGCAATCGGACCTGTTTGAATAGACACAGGTGCTAGGCTGGCGCGCCGACCGTGAACGTCGAAAGGCTTGGCTTGTGACGGGCCTATCCCCACGATCTCGTCATCCAAGTTAGGCGACGAGATGGCTTGAAGGCTGGTGCCTCCGGACCGGGCTGCTGCACCTGGCCGGCCGGGAGCGGGTCATCGTGCGCCGGGAACGCCCGCACCCCGGCGCGCAAACATCCCCCGTTCGAGAGGCCGACGCCTGGCGCTACACCGCCTTCGTCACCAACCCCACCACCGGACAACTGCAAGCCGAGGCGGACTTCCGGCCTGAGCTGGGTGAACGCTGCCAACGTCTGACGGCGTCTGCCACCGTTTGTCGTTCTCAGTTGTGCCGGATCTGTGCCCGATGATCTTGTTTCGCGAACGGAGGGTCGGTCATCACGACGTCATCCGGAAGCGGGGACCGAGGCGGCCACGTTAGTCGCCGCCCCGGATGCGCTCGCCCGCTTAGGGAAGGATCTCGTGAAGTAGTTCCGTGACTGCGACAGCCGCTGTGATCCCGGCGACGGCGCCGGCCGCGTGCGCGATGGAGAACCCGATCCCCGCCGCCGCCATGAGGATCACCGCCCAGCGCAGCGGGAGCTTTGTTGCTGATGACCGGGAAGGTTGGGACTTCGGTCGGTCGGTACGCCGACGGCTTGACGGGTGATGCCGAGCCGGTTGCCAATCTCGGTCCAGGAATAGCCGAAGCGGTGCAGCCCGATCGCTGCGTCGCCGATTGCCTCGTCCAGGTCGCGGGCGAGCCGGGCCATATCGGCCAGGGCCTCGACGTCACCGGACGCGACACGGCGGGCGTAGGCGCGCACGATGCGTCGGACGAACTTGGCGTACTCGTCATTCTGGACGACGTCCCGTCGCCGGTTTCGTGACAACCGCGCCTTGTCGGTGTTCTTGGCTGTACGGCGTTCGGGCTGGGTGTCGTAGGCGGTCATGGCGGTGGCCTCCTGAGCGGTACCGGCGGGGGTTTCCGCGCCCGGTTGGGCGGGCGGCGCGTGCCGCCGCCGTATCTGGCGCCGGCCCCGCCCGTGGAGGCTCGCGGTCAAGGGATCAGGCCCAAGAATCTTGGACGCGCCGGTGCTGGCACTCCGCCGGCGGCAGGAGGTGGACCCGGGGTAGGCGTCCAAGATTCTTGGGACCCCTTGACCGGGAGTACGGGCGGGGTAAGCCAGGGCGCGGTTCAACAGGAATCCGCTGCCGCTTGCGGCAGCGCCGCCAAGGTTCTTGGCCTGCCCCGGCCTTGAGGGGCAACCGCAACTAGCCACCGCCCGGATACCGGGCCACCGGGTGAAACAGCCGCGGTGAGGGTGGTGCCCGGTCAGATGGAGGGAACGGCCGCCGTGGGTGCGAGCGGAGCGAGCGGCGGCCGTGACCGGCTGCGGCGGGAGCAACGGTCCGGACCACGACGGACGTACGACATCAGGGTTTGGCTCGTGTAGTTCGCCGCCGAGGCCGCCGTCGCAGATCGAGTGACGCGTTCGGGTGCGCCTGGTCGACGACAAGGGACCTCGCGCGGTGCGGGCGCGGCTGCCCGGTCGCCGGGCTTACGGCCCCGCCGCTGAAGGCGGCGGGGCCGCGTCCCCGGGCCGGCCTGCTTTCCGGGCCCGCGCCGCGCCGCGCGCGGCGCCTTGATTTCTGTACAGGCGGATTCGGCAACAACTCGACGCTCGACGCAAAGCCAACCCTCATGCCGACCACTTCGGTGTGAACTACAGGCGATCGGATCCGGTGGGGTTTCGGGCAAGGTCACCGGGTGTCGTCTGGCATCGTGTGGTCGCTTGTGGTGGCCTGGGTTGCTGTACTTCGTTGCTGTGCATAACAGCACTTACTGCGACCAGCCGCGGAGGCGGCGTTCTTCAAGCGCCGCATTGGCCTGCTCCAGCGTTACCTTGCCGGTCTGCAGGCAACGGGCCGAGCAGTCACCTCGCACCCGGACCCATTCGAGCGGGCTGTCCGTCTCTGCGGCCTCAACCGTTTGCTCAACCCACGCCCACGGGGCGCCACAGGCCAAGCAAGGGCGATCATGGTCCAGCCGGGTTCGCTGTTGCATGCTTGACGACGCTACGCTCTGTATTCGCCTTCTGCCATCCTGGCGCTTCCAGCGATCTCGATGCACGACCCTTTGACCCCCAGAGATCGGCAATAGCGTCCAGTGGGGTCTCATGCGTGGTCAGGCGGCTTGTCGGGGCTCTACCGCACTCATCTGGTGTGGCGGTTGCTGTACTTCGCTGCTGTACGGCTCACTATCCGAGTCCGAGGGACTCCGGTGTCGTTGGTTCCACCGCCCGATGCTCATGTCGCGTTGGGTTGACCCATGCCGGACGGGTCGCGTCGTCGAAGGGCCACTTTGGATCTCCGAGCACACGCTCGGGCGGAGTCGAATCCTGTCGACGCCATCGCAATCCGGAAGTATCGATGAACTGGACTGTGATAGACCATCCCGGCACGTCGGTCCCGTCGAGTTCGGGATGGTCATACTGCGGCGCACCTTCCCAATCGCCTCGGGCGACCTCACCAGGCTTCACAAGTGTTTCCCAGCCCCATGCGTTCACCGCCTGCTCGTCATGGCGCATGATTGCAACCTCAACATTGAGGATGGGTCCTCCGCTGAAGTTAGTTACGGTCCAGGCTCCGGCATCCCCTGGCGACTGTCGGTAGGACGGGTACAGCCGGGGCAGGATCAGTCGGGCTTGCGCCACGGCCCTATCGGCTTCCTCGCTTCGACGCACTCGGATTTCATGCCAGAGCAGCGCGATTGCCGCGAACACGGCGAAGGCCGAGAAGAAGGCCCCGGCAACGGTTCCCCACCCCTGCAACAGGTCAGTGAAGGACGACGAGTTGGCTGGCGGAGGAGGCACGATGGCAGCGTAGACCCGGCGCCCCAACCAGCGCACACCATCGGCCGTCCGTCGACCCGCCCACCGGGGAGCGGGCCGGCCCGGCTTGCCCCGGGTCAATGGCGGGCGGCTCGCGCGACCACCTACGACCACTCGGCCGCACACGGTCTTGCCGTCCCGGGAGCCGGAGCATCCCACCGGAGGCGTGACCCTAGTACGGGACTCAAGCGGTGCCTAGACGCGCCTGACCCCCAGGCAACCATCACGCCTCGCTGGCCTGCGGATACATGGGCGCTGAGCTGGGGGAACAGTCCTCCGACGTCCGTGGACGTCCATAGGTGTCCGTACCCGTTGTCACTCAGTTTGTCACCCGTTCAAGCCATACCTCTGTGTCCCTGATCGCTAGGGTGGGAGGACCGCCGAGGAGGCTGTTCCGAGGCGCACCGACCCCCAGGGCTATTGCGTTGTCGGATTACTCGTGGTCACGGCGTCGATGAGGTCGTTCGGGCGGCGGTTGGCGCGTCTGGTGGCGCGGGCGATGTTGGTTTCGCCGTTGCTGCGGTGGTATCCGATG
>Ga0137374_10011547_pt1 | contig 10333 bp, 8 predicted proteins | sample SagtaG_20_FD_104811 | JGI IMG/M metagenome (GOLD analysis project Ga0137374, IMG submission 104811) | Vadose zone soil microbial communities from Sagehorn Ranch, Mendocino, California, USA - Sage1_R_100_16 metaG | ecosystem: Environmental > Terrestrial > Soil > Vadose zone | place: USA...
CGAGTAGACCTCCCTGCCGAATCGGCCCGGCACGGTCTGGCTCGCGACGGTTGTCGGGGACGTCGATCCAAACCGTCGCCTGGGCGATGAACGTGGGCCGCAGGGCCCGCGTCGCGGCGATCCCGCCGGCGGTGCCGAGCACGGCGCAAAGGAATACGACCCACTTGTAGTGCCACAAAGCGTTGGAGATGCGGCGCCAGTCTGGTCCAGGATCGTCGGTGTCGGCGGCGGGCGTGCGGACGCGCGGCATCACCGGCGCCGGCGCTGCGGGCAGGCGGGCCGCAGGAAGGTGTTTCGATGTCATGTCGACGCCACACAGCAAGTCCGATACCTGCACGCGGACGTGTGGTGAGCCTTCGCATGTCGCAAATCGGTGCAAGGCGAGTGCGGCCCGGGTGCAGGTTGGTGCAGGAACTGCGCGGGCTCGAATCCGGGCCGAGCGCGCAACTACCTGTATTTCCTTGAGGTTCCGGCGTTGCTGCGACATCGCGACAGTGTGGCCCGATCCGTGCGTACGGCGGGCCCGGGAGGAGAAACCATGTCGACACCGCTGCCATCGAACAACGGAAGCAACGCCGACCCGGGCAACCTCAACGCCCTGCTGTCCATCGGGCCCGAGACCAAAGCGCGCATTCGCACGCTGGTCGTAGACGACGAGCACACCCTGCGCGAGAGCTGCGCCAGCGTGCTTCGCTTGGAAGGCTACGATGTCACGGTTTGTGGACGCGGGCAGGAGGCGCTGGAGCTGGTTAAGCGCCGTCCCTTCGACATCGTCCTCGCAGATCTATACATGTCGCAGGTCGATGGTCTCGCGCTGCTGCGCGCCACCCTCGCGACGAATCCCGACACCATCGTAATCGTGATGACAGGCAACCCCAGCGTCGAGTCGAGCGTCGAGGCGCTGCGTCAGGGAGCCTGGGACTACCTGCCGAAGCCGTTTTCCGCCCAACACCTCCAAATCACCATGGGCCGCGCGACGCACACCGTGCTCGTCGGCCAGGAGACCCGCGATCGGCAGGCGCAGGACGTCGAGGGAGAGGAAGCGCCGCCCGACAAGGCAACGCTTTTGGGCAATTCGGTGGCATTCCGCCGCGCGATCGAGCTGGCGCGCCGCGTCGCCCCGACCGACGCCTCGGTGTTCATCACCGGGGAGAGCGGTTCGGGGAAGGAGATGATCGCGCAGTTCATTCATCAGCACAGCCGCCGCTCCAGCCGGCCCTTCGTCGCGGTCAACTGCGCGGCGCTGCCCGAGCCGCTCCTCGAGTCCGAGATGTTCGGGCATCGCAAGGGAGCCTTTACGGGCGCCGTGCGCGACAAACCCGGCCTGCTCGAGACCGCGAACGGCGGCACGCTCTTCCTGGACGAGCTGGTCGAGATGTCCAAGCCGATTCAGGCCAAGCTGCTGCGTGTCATTCAAGACGGCGTGGTGCGGCGCGTGGGCAGCGAGACGACCGACGCCGTGGTCAACGTCCGGTTCATCGCCGCCACGAACGGCGATCCCGAGGCGGCGGTTCAGGCGGGTGCGATGCGCGAAGACCTGTACTACCGGCTGCGCGTGGTGCCGATTCACGTGCCGCCGCTACGCGACCGCCCCGAAGACATTCCGCTGCTCGCCGAGTACTTCCTGTCGACTTACTGGGTGCGTCACCGCCGCAAGGGCGAGACGTTCCCCAAGTTGTCGGACGGCGCGATCCGCACGCTGTGCACGCACGCCTGGCGGGGCAACGTGCGCGAGCTGCAGAACGTGATCGAGCACGTGGCTGTGCTCACCGAGCCCGGCGCCGTCATCCGGCCGGAAGATCTCCCGCTGACCGCGGAATCACGCCCGACCGTCGCCACGAACCCCGCCTCGCTCATCTCGACGCTGCTCGAGGAGAGCTATCACGTCGCCCGCGAGCGCGTCATCGCGCAGTTCGAAATGCAGTACCTGACGTGGCTCCTGAGTCGCGCCGGCGGCAACATGTCGAAGGCCGCGCGGATCGCGGGCGTCGACCGCACCACCCTGTACCGGCTGATGGAGCGTCACGGGCTGCAGCGCAGCCCCAACGCGGCGTGGGTCGTCGAGCGTGAGGGCACGGAAGAAACCGAGCGGGCGTCATCGGCTCCGCAACCGGCGGCATGACCATGAAGACCAACGCCCTGCGCAAAACGTCTCGCGAGCACAGCGTCCCGTTCGCCGGTCAGAAAGGCCAGCAGCTCGTGGTCGAGATGGCCCACGACCTGCGCTCGCCGTTGACGTCGATCATGTTCCTGGCCGAATCGATGCAGCTCGGCCAGAGTGGTCCGATCAACGAGGCGCAGCGCCGTCAGCTCGGTCTCATCCGCAGCGCCGCCCTGTGCCTGTGCGCCATGGCCAGCGACGTCGTCGAGTTGTCGGAGCGCGGTGAAAGCCTCACGGATCGCGAACCGACGCCGTGTTCGCTGTCGGACATCTTTCGCGCGGTCCGCGACCTGGCTCGACCGCTCGCCGAGGAGAAGCGCCTCGACTTGCGGTTCCTCGCTCCCGAGCTCGAGGAGCGAATCGGGCACGACCGCGCGATCACGCGCGTGCTGCTCAATCTCACGACGAACGCGCTGAAGTACACCGACGAAGGGTTCGTCGAAGTCGCCGCCCGCGAGACCAGCCCCACGCGCATCGAGTTCTCGGTCCGCGATACGGGTCCCGGCATCGATGCACAACCGGTGGCTGCGAGCGTGGCGCGTCCGTTCTCGAGCGCCGGCCTCGGACTCGGCGTCTGTCGCAGGCTCGTGACCGCGATGGGCGGCGAGCTCATCGTTACCACTCACCCGCAGGGCGGGACGAAGTTCAGCTTTGAAATCGAGCTGCCGCCCGCGCCCGTCCTCGTCGCCTGACGCGTAGTCGCAGGCGCCCAACACGCGCCGTCGCAGCGCTACGTAGCGGGCACACGCCGTGGCGCGGATGCACACCGGAAGTCATTATCCCATAATAGCTTAGGACACAGGGCGGCACTCGGAGCGAGTGCACGCACCTTGCCATCTCAAGTGGCCATGACGCTGCCGTGGCTACTTCCAATCGCACCGCCTCGCATCTCGATGCGACGCTTGCATCGAGAGGGTGGGCGTCGCGCACTCAATGTCGCGATCGCCGCGGTGGGGCTCGTGCTGACGCTCCCACTCATGATCGTGATCGCGGTGCTGATCAAGCTCACGTCGCGTGGGCCCGTCTTGTTCGCGCAGACGCGCGTGGGACTCGATCGGCGCGCCCTGACCGGTGCGGGTGGCAACACCCGTCGCCACGGCGACGTCGGAGGTCAGCTGTTCACGATGTACAAGTTCCGCACAATGGAAGTTGCCAAGGAGACGGCGCGCCAGGTTTGGGCGCGGCCCGACGATCCGCGTGTGACGTCCATCGGCCGCGTGCTGCGCAAATTCAGGCTCGATGAGTTGCCGCAGCTGTGGAACGTGCTCACCGGGGACATGAACGTCGTCGGCCCTCGCCCCGAGCAGCCGTCGATCTTCAAGTACCTGTCTGCGCAAATCCAGGGATACGCGCGCCGCCAGCGCGTGCGCCCGGGCATCACGGGGTGGGCGCAGATCAACCTCGCCTACGATACGTCGGTGGATGACGTGCGACAGAAGGTGGCGCACGACCTCGAGTACATCCACAACCAGTCGGCGCTCGAGGACTTGAAGATCATGCTGCGCACGGTGCCCGTGATGCTGGGTCGCCGCGGCGGCTGGTGATCACCACTCCCCTTCCAAGCGACTCAAGAACGCGCTGCCGCTGAGAATCGCGGCCAGCACGTCGGGGTCCTTGGCGTGTGTCAGCGTCCAGGGACCCACCTGCCGGAAGTAGCTGTGCCGGACCGACATCTCCCTCACCATGCTGGGCTCCAATCGACCTGACAGCATCACGGCCCCGGCGCTCCAGGCGTCGGCCAGCAGCAGCTGAAAGACCGGCTCGGCGGCGCCTTTCCGGGCGACGAGCTGCACGACGTCGCTGACGCCTCCCGGCTCCAGGAGGTATAGAAACCACCCGACCACATCGCCGCGCGCATCGCGCACCACGCGCTGTCGCAGCACGCGGTGAGGCTCGTTCTGCTGCGCGACGCTCAGCAACCATTGCAAGGTCCGCGCGTCGTATTCCGGACGCAGTGCACGATCCGCGCACAGCCCCGGGAAAAGCGCCACCATCACGTCCACCGACAGGTCGTCGGTCGTGTAACCGTCGAGTCCATCGCGCGAGCGCGCGCGCGACCGGGCAAGCAACGCGTCGGCCATCGAGCAGAACGGCCGCAGGCCCCCGGTGATGAACCCAGGCATGCCGCGGCCGCGAAGCCAGGACAACGCGTGGCGCGCCGGGCGCACCGGGCGCTGCCACTGAAGACTGTAGAGCAACGCCGTCGTGCCGCCGACGCCTTCCCAAATCCGTCGCCCCGCATCAGTGCCCAGGTCCGAAAGAAGGACGTCCTGCGCTCCGGCGAACACCCGCTTGAGGAGCCGGACGGCCGCGAGGTGATCGCCGCCGGTGGGCGACACCATGAACTTCGTGGCCACGGCGCCACGCAGTGGACGCCCTCGCAGCACCAGTGGCCGCGGCTGGACCCCGACGAACCCGATGATGACGCCGCTCCGATCCCGATACACAAAAGACGGCAGGTCTGCGTCGTACCAGGGGTTTTCGAAGAACACCCGGTCGAAGTACGTATCAAGGCGCGCCGGAGCACTCCGCCCATTGTGCAGGAAGGTCGCGCGGAACAGCCCCAGAACCTCGGGAATGTCCTCGCGCCGGAATGTCTGAATCGCATCCACGGGCGGTCTAGCTCAACGCGCCGCGACGTGTGGGCTCCCATACGGGCGCGGAACGACCCGCCAGGAACCGGAGCCACGCGTGCAGCACGGCCAGGTTCCCGGCAGCGACGTACGCCGGCAGCGCCAGCAGTCGTGGCATTGGCTGGCCGGCAGGCCGTACCCACGCGACGCCAGCCAAAGCAGCGAGCGCGAGACCGGTGCCGACGGCAAGGCGGGCCCACAGGACGGTGAAGGCCATGGCGCCCAGCGCGCCGAGCGCCACCACGAACGCCCACGGCACCAACCAGCGGCAGACCTTGTGGCTGAAGAGCATCCAGGCAAACGTGCCGTAGCGCAGCGGGTTCAGGAGGGCGCGCCGGTGCGCGAGGGTCGCGAGACCGCGCGTGATGGTTCGGACCTTGCGCCGATACTCCTGGTGGAGTGAGGCACTGCGGGGGACGAAGCAGAGCGCTTCCGGGACCGACACGGCCCGTCGTCCGTACTCTCGAGCCGTGAGCGCCGCGCTGAAGTCGCGGCTCAACGCGTCGGGGACGGGTTGCATATGCAGGTCGGCCCGGATCGCGTAGAGACAGCCGGATGCGCCGACGATGCCGCCCACCGCCGTCTCCATGTCGCGCACCCACATCTCGTATCCGACGTACGCCCCCTCGCCAGCGTTGGCCTGGGTTTCCAGATTGGCGACGCTGATGTCGCGGGCCGAGGCCACGCCGACGGACGGGTCGCCAAACGCCGCGACGAGGTGCTTCAGCGCGCCGGGGTGAATGCGGACCGAGGCGTCTGTATTGATGATGATGTCGCCCCCGAGATGCAGGCGCGCCGCATTCTCGGCGGCCGTCTTTCCCTGCCGCCGCGGTTGACAAAGGAGCTCGACGCCGCGGTCGGCGAAGCGCGAGACGATCTCGTTCGTCCCATCCGTGGACGCATCCGACACCACCACGATCTGGCGCCGGTCGGGCGGATAATCGAGCGCGAGGATCCGTTCCAGCGTACCGGCGATGACATCCGCCTCGTTGAACACGGGCAGCTGGATGCTGATGCGCGGCCAATCCGACGCGTCTACCTTCGGGCGCTCTGTCCGGTGGACCAGGCTCAGCACCTTCAGGATGGCGGGATAGCCGATGTAGCTGTACAGGCAGATGCCCACGGCCGCGGCGAGAAGCAGGCTCGGCAGCGTCATGACGCCACCGTTCGATAGATGGACTCGTAGGCCTCGAGCCAAGGTGCCAAGGCGAAATCCCGCTCCAGCCGGGCAGACGCTGCGCGAGCGCGCTCCCGCGCCGTCGCCGGGTCGCCGTAGACGTCACGGATGGCGTCTGCCAGCGCGATCCGGTCATTGGGCGGAACGAGGAGCGCCTCCCGGGGCGAGACGACATCAGGCACGCCGCCAACCGTCGTGGCGACGATCGGCACGCCGGCCGCCATCGCCTCGAAGAGTACGATGGGGGTGCCCTCCGTGCGCGAGCTCACCACGCACACGTCGAAGGCAGCGAGCGCGCGAGCCGCGTCGGGGACGACGCCCTGCCAGCGGATCCGGCCGTTCAGCCGCAAGGCACCCGCTCGGGCCTGGAGCGACGCCCGCATCGCCCCGTCCCCCGCCACGCACGCGATCAGCGACAAATCGTGGACGTGCGGCAACGCCTCGACGAGGACGTCGGGGCCTTTCTCATGGCTCAGCCGGCCCAACCAACCAACGGCGAACCCGCCCGGCGGGAGGCCCAACGCACGGCGCGCGGCAGCACGGTCGAGCGGCGGGCCGGCCGGGCCCCACGCATTACGTACCTGGTGGAGGCGCGAAGTCGGCACGCCGGCGGCCCGCAAGCGCTCGACGAGTGGCCGGGAAACGGCCACCACCGCGTCGAACCGGCGCAAGGCCCGGCATTCGAGCCACTCGTAGAGGCGGTTCCGCCACCCGCCCCCCGTAAAACCGTGTACGGTCGTGACGACGGGAATCCCCAGGCGCCGCGCGACACCTGCATCTACTACGTCCGGCCGGTACCCGTGCGTGTGGACGACATCGGGCCGGACCTCGCGACATCGTTGGGCGATCCCGGCGCGCTCCGCCAGGTACGCTCGTCCCTGCGCCTCGAGCGCGCTCGTGTGCACACCAGCGGCGGCCAACGGTGCCAGGAACGTCCGGGCCGCTCGCGGACCCTCCACGATCGCCGCCACGTGCACGTCGTGTCCCAAGCCGCGCATCCCGCCGGCGAGCATCGTGACGACGCGCTCGAGGCCCCCGAACTCGGCGGGCGCGACCACGTGCAGGATGACCACGGACCGCGCGCCGTCAGCCGGTGACGCCCAACGTGGAACGCGCCACGGCCGGCACCGGGGACCGACGAGAAGCGGCTGGCGGCTGCAGGAGAGCGGCAGCGACCGCACGCGCGACCACCGCTGCTCCCGCCGGCGTGCAGTGAAAGTAGTCGTAGTAATTCTCGAGGCTCGGAGTCAGCACCGGGCGCAGGTCGAGCTGTTCGACACCGGCCTCCTCGGCAATCGCGGCGGCGCGCGCGTCGAGGCGACCCATCAGGTCTCCCAGAACCTCCGGCGTGTAGAAGGTGCTGAGCGTTTGCTTCCACGCCTTGCCGACCCCCCCGTGCCAAAAGAACGCGGATTCTTCTGGGCTGGCCTCCTTGTCGAACCACGGCTGCCGCGCGACCAGCACGCGCTCCGTGTGCCTCGCGGCGCGGGCGACGAGTCGCCGGAAGTGGCGGTCGAAGTTGTCCAGCATCGCCGTCGGATCAGGCACGCTCGAGCGGAGGTCCGTCGCGTCGGCGCGCATCTTCCGGGCTCCAGGGACCCAGGCACCGGCGTTTTCGCGTATGTCCACCGGACGGAGCAGGGCGCGACGCAGCCGCCGCGCCACTTCCATCACGGCCCACCGCCCCGGTGTCCAGCCGAATCCTTGCTCGGGATGGCGGGCGAACGTATCCGCCACGCCCCCGGCGTGCGCGGGCCGTGACTCCGGCGCGCCGTCCTCGAGCCACTTCAGGACGTCGCTCGCCCCGACCATGATCACGATGGCCGCGAGGGGAGAGCGGTACTGCGGGAGCACCCGTTCGAGAATCAGGTCCAGTTCACTCGAGGCGACCCCGGAGCGGGCGATGTTCCCGACGTGCACGTCACGCGCGCGCAGCCGACGCAGGCTGTCTGGTGCGCTCAACATGCGTTCCAAGGCCCCGGGCCAGCTGGTGGGCTGGTCGAGCGCGAGGCACTCCGCCGCGCTCCCGCCGGCGACGAGCACGCGAAAGCATCCCGTCTCGTTCTCGGGGACCTCGCCGCCACGCTCGCCGTCGGCGTTCACCTCCACGCGCACCCGCGGCTCCACGTCCGGAAAGACGCCCGCATCCTGCCGCAACTCGAGACGTAGCCCCGGTGTCCAAACGTGGTACCGCGTGTGACGGCGGATCCACCAGCGGCTGCCCACCTCTGCCGCGACGAGGAGCACCAGCGCTGCGAGCGCGCTGCCAACGATCCAGAGTATCAGACTCTGCTCCATGCCCGCAGCCGCGGGAGCCACGCACGCAGGTCGAGGTGCGGGTCGTTCCGATACACGAAGAACACCCACGTGAGGGCAAACACCAGCGTCATCACGACTCCCGCCGCCACGAGGGCCGCGAAGGTCCGAACGTCGAGACCGTCCCTGAACCACAGGAGCAGCGCCAGAACCGGCACGGCACCCAGCAGCGCGCGGGGAACGACGTAGCGGAGGAACGCCGCGACCGAGACGTCCAGCTCGCGACACGCCTGTAGGAACACGATCCCCGCGAACACGACGTTGGGAATGGCGGTGCCGAGCGCGACGCCGGCGAGCCCCAGTGGGCGCACCAGCAGGATGCTCAGAACGAGGTTCAAGACGCCGGTGGCCAGAAACCCGATCGTCGGTAATCCGGCCTTCCCGAGCCCCATGAGAATCGGGAGCGCCACGCCGCGCACGGGCAGGAACACGAGGTACGAGATCATGAGGATCTGGAGCACTTGCCCGGCCGGGCGCTCGTACGTCGGATCGATCCACCACGCGATGAAGCGCGGGCCGAGAACGATGAGAAACAACCCCGCCGCCATGGTCAAGGACAGCGCGATCTTGGACCACTTCAGAAAGATCGCTTGCAGCTCCGCGCGTTTCCCCTGCGTCTGCAAGCGGGTGGCCATCGGCATGACCACGGCCGCGATGGACAGGAGAAACTCCATCAGATAGATGAGGAAGCTGTTGGCGACCGTGAAGTAAGGGATCGAGCCCACATTCATGAACCCCCCGATAACGAGGGAGTCCGTTTCGAACGAGAGCCGCGCGCCCGCGTTCAGCACCAGGACGTACACGCTGAAGCTGAAGATGCGACGCGCCATTCCCCAATCGAAGTCCGCCAACCGGACGCGGGTCGCGGGGTAGCGGCGCCGCACGAGCACCCAGCAGAACGCGAAGTCGAACACGAGGCAGGCGAGCTGGACCAGCGCCAGGACGGTGAGCGACGCCTTAAGCGTGAGCAACCCGAACGTGAGCACGACACGCAGGACCATGCCCCACAGGCGGACAGCGTTGCGGGGCACGAAGTCGTCGTGCGCCGCGAGGACACCGCTGGGAAGGAGTCCGATGAAGCCGACGGCGACGAACAACACCATCACCCCAAAGGCCCAGCGCGCATCGCCCTGCAGCGTCCTGGGGATACCGTAGAGCGTGAAGAAGCCATACAACGCCATCCCCACGACGAGCGCGATGGCGCCCAGGAGCAGGTACAGCGCCGAGCAGCTGCCGATCGCCTCGTTCAGCTTGCGCGTGTCGCCGTCGGCGACGTGCTGCGCGAAGTAGCGGACCGACGCCATCGGGACCCCCAGGACGAGCAGGCCGAGGTAGCCGGTGATTGACGTGATGAGCGTCCAGGTGCCGTAACCGTTGTCCCCCAGCGCGCGGAGCGTGAAGGGCGTGAGAAAGTAGATGGCCACCGCGCTCACGATGGTCACTACCCAGTTGCTGCCGACGTTCCTGAACACGAATCACCGCCCCCGTGATGGGTCGCTCACCCGAACAGCGTGGCGGGCGAGCGTCACGAACCGATACGCGAACCGATACACGATCCGATACATGATCGAGAAAGCACGTGCCGTGCCACCCGGTCGGGACTACCGGACTCGCTGAAGGTGTTGCGCCGCTGCCTCGCTGACCGTGGCTGACGTGAAAGCCGTCATCCGCGATAAGCCTTCGAGATACTTTTCGATGGAGGCGTACAGCCGCGCGACGTCCCTTGCCGTGGTCGCGAAGGGACTCAGTCCGGGCAGGAAACTCGGACTGTGCCAGGTGAGATGCAGGTGGCGTAAGCCGTGCTCCAGCAACCGCTGTGACAACGTCAGCATGTCGGCGACCGATGCCAGCTCCGGGCACAATGTCAGCCGCTTGATCAGGCCCGTGCGCGCCGCGAGCCCGGCCAGGCGGAACCAGCGCAGCGGGGCGGCCTCGAGGAGGCGACGCGTTGGATCCCAGAGACTGAAGGGTCCCCGGTTGAAGCCGTACGACAGCGGGATCTCGACCAGCTCTCCGTCGGGGGCGGGCTCCCGAACGTCGCGGCCC
>Ga0137374_10011548_pt1 | contig 10332 bp, 10 predicted proteins | sample SagtaG_20_FD_104811 | JGI IMG/M metagenome (GOLD analysis project Ga0137374, IMG submission 104811) | Vadose zone soil microbial communities from Sagehorn Ranch, Mendocino, California, USA - Sage1_R_100_16 metaG | ecosystem: Environmental > Terrestrial > Soil > Vadose zone | place: USA...
CGCGAGTTCTGGCTCGTGCTGGCCTCCGCCGTCGTGGCCGCGATCGCGTACGTTGTCACCGTCCGCGCCACGCCGGCGCCCGACCTCGGGGAGGCGACCGCGGAATCGCGGCGCTGGTACTGGTTCTAGACGGCGCGATCCTCATCGGCTCGCTCCTGGTGTTCGCGATCTCGCTCGGCGAGTTCAACGCGAGCTTCCTGCTGAACACGCCGATCAACCAAACGTACCCGGCCGCTCTCTACGACACCTACAACCTCGACTCGTTCCAGGTCTCGAGTGCGGCGACGACCATCTTCATGGCCCTGCTGTTCCCCGCCCTCATCGCCCTCCAGTACGTCGGCGGGCGCGAGCTGGAGGAAGCGGGGCAGGGGGCGTGACGCCCACCCGTCTGGGGCTGTGCTCGCTCGCCGTGATGTCGACCCACCTCAACGTCTCGGCCGTGCTGCCCCCCCTGCGCTACGAGATGTAGTTCTCAGCCAGCCCCCAGACCCCTATCGGGAGTGTTTGATTTCGGCCGAGCACGGGAAATATATTCGTTGTATATTTTGGCCATGCCGGTCGAGCGTTTCCTCCCCGACCCGCCCAGGCTCTGCCTGGAGCCGATGCTGCGCTTCCAGCGCTACCGGAAGCTCGACCAGGTCGCGCCGGCCATCCGCGATGTCGCGGAGGCGATGCGGCGGCTCGTCGAGGGTCTGGCGGCGCCGGAGGTCATGTTCCTCACGAAGTCCGTGGACCGGGTCGGCTTCGACACGCTTCACCTGGTCGACGGCCCAACATTCCACGGTCGGTGCTTCGGCAATCACCTGACGTCGGCCGGCGAGGTCGTGTGCTTCCTGGGCACGATCGGACCGGCGGTGGACGAGCGAGTCAGCCAGATGGCGGAGACCGACGAGCTGCTGGAAGCCCTGTTCGTCGAGACGGCGGGGTGGCTCGCCATCGAGGATGCGCTCCGCAAGTTTCGCGGTCACCTGACCGCGCGGCTGCGCCCGAAGGGCCTGCGCCTGAGCCCACGGCTCGGGCCGGGCTACGTTGACTGGCCGCTGACCGAACAGGCGGAATTCTTCCCGATGTTCCGCGGGACGCCGCTGCCCGTCAGTCTCAGCGAGTACTGCGTCATGACGCCGAAGAAATCGATCTCGGGTCTGTTCGGCCTGATTCCAGCCGCATAGGGGCGAGGACGATGGAGGGGTCGGGCTATGACAACGTGTTGCGCCGGCGGCTGGGACAGGGGCAGTTCGTCGCGTCGATCGAATTCGTCACGCCGGCGGCGCACGAGCCGTTCGAGACAGCCATCGCGCCCATCACCGAGCTCGCGGAGCGGATCAAGGCCGACGCCAGATTCGACACGATTGCGCTCACCGATCGTGTGAAGTCCGACCACGACCACGACCCGGTTCGCGTCGCGGCGCACGTCGCGGAGGCCTGCGGCAAGGCCCCCCTCGTCCATCTCTCGGGCAAGGATCGAGACGCGAGTCGCGTCGCCGACAGTCTCCGACGGATGCAGGGGACCGGCCTCGAGAACGTCCTCGTGGTCACCGGAGACAAGGTCAGGACATCACCCCCGGCCACGCCCGTTCGCTACCACGATTCCGTCAACATGATCGCCCAGGTCCGTTCATCGGCGGCGGACGTCTTCGTCGCGGCGGCCGTCTCACCGTTCAAGTACCGCGAAGAAGAGTCGATGAATCAGTACCTGAAGATGGCGAAGAAGGAGAACGCCGGGGCTCATTGTTTCATCACGCAGGTCGGCTGGGACATGCTGAAGTTCAAGGAGCTGATGGCGTACCGTCGTCGCCGCGGCTTGACGGCGCCCGTCATGGCCGGTGTCATGCTCCTGACCGTGGCGCGCGCGCGCTACATTCGTACGAACAAGCTCGCCGGCATCACGATCACCGACGCGCTCCAGGCGCGGCTCGAGGAGGAGGCGAGGCAGCCCGACAAGGGCGTCGGCGCCGCGTACCGGCGCCTCGCGCTCCAGATCGTAGGCCTGAAGCGACTGGGCTTCGCCGGGTTTCAGCTCAGCGGGATGCATCAGCTCGAGAAGCTCGACACCCTCTTCCGGCGGGTCGAAGGACTGGAGCGGGGACTGGCGAACGAGGGCGCATGGTGGGATGCGTGGTGGCATGCCCTGCGCGGGTCGGATCATGGCCCCACGGCGACCGCCCCCCGACCATATTACCTGTTCAAGGAGCTTGCCGAACCACGGGGTTGGGGCGTCGCGAACGATCAGCTGACTCTCCGGGAGCTCGACCGGGCGGCGAGACCGAGCGCTGAGCTGAAAAAGTTCCGAGGTCTCGATCGGCTGGATCGGCTGGTGTTCGAGGAAGGCTCCCCGGGGGCGGCCTTGCTGAAGCCGATCGCGCGTCTGATCCCGCCTCGGTCCGCGCTCGAGCGCGGGCTGCACTGGCTCGAGCAGAGCGTGAAGGAGCCGGTGGTCGGATGTCGGACGTGCGGGTTCTGCCGGTTGCCCTATACGGCGTACGTCTGTCCGGAGACCTGTCCGAAGGGCCTCGCCAATGGTCCCTGCGGGGGCACCACGGCGAACGTGTGCGAGTTCGGCGACCGGGAGTGTATCCATAACGTGAAGTACCGCATCGCCCGGGATACCGGGCGCCTCGCCGAGCTGGAGGAAGTCCTCATCCCCGCCGTCGAGGCCACCAAGCGAGGCACCTGCTCCTGGACGAATCACTTCCGAGACGAAGACCCTGCCGTCATCCGACTGAGCGACATCCGAGCGAAAGGAAACCGTGCATGATCGAGCATCAAGGGCTGACCATCATCGGCGAGAACCTCAACGCCACCCGCAAGATCAAGGGCTCGAGCCCCCGCCTCCTCAAGGAGGGCGACAAGCGCGGCCTGGTCTACACCGACCTCGCGGGCACGACGCGCGTGCTCGACCTGACGGATGCCTTCCCCGAGGATCCGAAGGAGCACGCGAACGCGATGATCCCCTACGTCGGGCAATGCTTCCGGAACAAGGACCTGACGTATCTGGAAACGGCCGTGCAGTCGCAGCTGACGGCCGGCGCGCACATCATCGACCTCTGTGTCGACGAGATGTCGCCGTACCCGGAGCAGCGCATGGAGTGGATGCGCTGGGTGGTGCGGACGGTGCAGGCGATGACCGATGCGATCGTCAGCATCGACTCCTCCGATCCCCTGACCATCGAGGCTGGATTGAAGGTCCACGACCCGAAGAAGAGCCGGCCGTTCATCAATTCGGTGAACCTCGAGGAGGGCCGTAACGTCCTGCACGCGATGGCCAAGGAGTACAACGCCTATCTCGCCGGCAACGCATCGGGCCGCTCGGGTATGCCGTACAGCGCCCAGGAGCGGGTCGACCACCTGACCGAGCTCTCGAAGCAGATGGACGAGCACGGCATCCCGACCGAAGACCGGTTCCTCGACGCCCTCGTCTTTCCCGTCGGCGCCGGCCCGGAATTCGGGATGCACTACCTCGACGCGATCAGGCAGCTTCGCGACATGTTTCCCGACGTCCATCTCTTCGGAGGACACTCGAACGTGTCGTTCGGCCTCCCGGAGCGCAAGGTCCTGAACGGCGCCTTTCTGATGCTGTCCATTCTGGCCGGGTGCGACACGCTGATGGTCGATCCGCTGATGAACCCGCCGAAGGACTATCTGGAGTTCAAGCTGGCGGCGGAAGCGCTCATGGGCAAGGACGAGTATTCGCTGAATTATCTCGCGTACCATCGGAGCAAGAAGGCCTGAGGATGCGGCGCTGATGCTATACTCGCCCCCGATGGCCGGTCTCCTCGCGCGTCTGTCCTCGCGGACACCGCTGCTCAGCGATAGCGCGACCGGCACGTGGTTCCAGCAGCGCCTCGGCGCCACCCATGTCGGCGGCGAGTGTTGCGATCAATACAACGTGACGTCCCCCGTCGTCGTCAGGGAGCTCTACCAGGCGAAGATCGATGCCGGCGCCGACCTCGTGCTGACGAACACGTTCAACAGCACACCATTGCGCCTCGCCGAGTTCCACATGGAGGCCGAGGCCGCCGACCGCTTCAACGCCGCCGGGGTGAAGCTGCTCCGTGAGGTGGTCGCGGGCGTCGACCGGGAAGTATTCGTCGGCGGGAATGTTGGCCCGACCGGCAAGATCATCGGGCAATCCGCCACCTACGACGAGGTCATGGCGTCGATGCTAGCGCAGATCCGGGCCCTCGTCCGCGCCGGAGTCGACGCGGTCTGCGTGGAGACGATGCTGCAGTCTCTCGAGGGGCAGGTGGCCGTCGAGGCGGCGCGCCAGGTGTTTGCGGAGGAGGGTATCCAGGTACCGATCTACATCACCTTCGCCTTCATGAACCGGCCGGCGGGCAGTGACGCAGCATTCCGCACCTTCTTCGGTGACACCGTCCGCAACATCATGGAGGGGAACGAGGATCTCCTCGCCGAGCGCCCCTTCGTCGGCGCCAGGGAACTTGCGGTCGACGTCGTCGGCGCGAACTGCACCATCGGCGTTGACGACGCCGTGATGGTGACGCGGGAGTTCAGCCGCTACTTCGCGGAACACGGCCTCGCCGGCAAGATCTTCGTCGCGGCGAAGCCGAATTCTCAGATCATGGCGACGATGGCGTACGAGGATCCCGAGTTCGTGGCCGCGCGCTTCGACCGCCTGGTGGAGGCGGGGGCCCATCTGATCGGCTTCTGCTGCGGGTCGACGCCGGAGCACATCGCCGCAACCGCCCGCCAGCGCCGGCGTGTGCTCGGTTTCTGAGTGATGCCCGATATGACGATGGAGAAGTGGCGGCGGCGATGCCGGATGTGAACAATATCGAGTGGTGGAATCAAACGGTGGAGGAATGGGAATGAGCGAGCTGAAGCCTCGGGAACGATTCGCGCGGGCGATCCGGCGCGAGAAGGTGGACCGCGTTCCGACCCTGTATCGCTTCAAGAAGGAGTCGAAGGAGAAGGTCGCGCGCATCTTCGGCATTCACAACACGGGGACGGGCATGAAGCACGACCCCGCGCTCGAGCTGCGACTCGGAAACGACGCCATCATGTACCAGATCGGCATCAACGCCGAGTTCTCGCACCATCCCATCGCGGTGGGCGAGACGTGGTACAGCGACTTCAAGGTCGGCTACGGGAAGAGCGGCCTGCAGGGGATGACCGAGGACCAGCACCGGGAGTTCGAGAAGACGCAGGATTTCTGGGGCCCGGCGAAGGTGGTGCCCGAGAACTTCCCCAAGCATCACCCGATCACGTCGACCGAAGACCTGAAAAACTACACATGGCCCGATCCGGCCAACCCGCGGTTGCTCGACCCGATCAAGGAACTCTGCAAGCAGTGGCAGGACGACTACTTCATCATGGTCGATCTTTCGTCCACGTTGATCGAGGCGGCCTACGCGCACCTGGTCGGCACGCAGAACTTCTTCCTGTACCTCTACGACGAGCCCGAGTTGATCGCCGGCGTGCTGGACGGGCTGACCGAATACTACGCCGCCCTCGGCAAGAACGTGGCCGCGCTCGGCGTGGACATGATCCGGGTGGGCGACGACATCGGCTCCCAGCAGGGGATGATGTTCGATCCAAACACGTGGCGCGAGCTGGCCAAGCCGCGCTTTGCCTACATGTTCGAGCAGTACAAGAAGGTGAACAAGGACGTCTATCTCAAGTTCCACTCGTGCGGCGATTACTCGCAGATCTTGCCGGACGAGGTCGACCTCGGCGTGAACCTGACCGGCCTCATGCAGCCGGTGGGCGGCAACCGCGACCAGGCCGCCGTGAAGAAGAGATTCGGCGACAAGATCGCGATGATCGGCGGCCTGGACGTGCAGCGCCTGCTGCCGCGCGGGCAGGTGGACGAGGTCCGCGAGGGTGTGCTCAGCGTGATGAAGAACCTCGCCGTCGGTGGCGGGTACATCTTCTCGCCGGCGCACTACATCCTCGCCGACGTCCCCGTCCAGAACATCTGGGCCATGATCGAGGCGGTGAAGGACTACGGCGTCTACGGCCGGTATCCGCTGAACTAGGAGAGCGCAGGCATGGGAAACGTACCGACGCTCCAGATCCCCGACGGGTGGCCGTCACGGGTCCCCGCGGGCTGGGACTGGCACGAGCTGTGGGTGGCCATCGAAAAGGGCAAGCACAAGGTCGCCCATGAGCTCGTCCAGAAGGCCATCGACGCCAACATCCATCCGAAGACCATCCTGGACGACGGGCTGTTCCCCGGCTTCAATCTCCAGGGCGACCGCTTCAGTGAGCAGATCATTTTCATCCCCGAGATGCTCATCACGGCGCGGGCCATGAAAGCCGGGCTCGCGCTCATTCGCCCCCTGCTCGCCGCCGCCGCCGAGAAGCCGGTCGGCACGTTCATCATCGGCACCGTCCTCGGCGACATGCACGACATCGGGCAGACCATCGTGACGATCATGCTCGAGAACGCCGGCTTCCGAGTCATCAACCTCGGGACGGACACGCATCCCGACAAGTTCATCGATGCCGCCAAGCGGGAGAAGGCCGACCTCGTCGGCTTCTCGGCGCTTCTCTCCACCACCATCTACTACCAGAAGGTCACCATCGAAGAGTTCGCCAAGGCGGGGCTCAGGAACAAGGTCAAGATCCTCGTTGGGGGCGCGCCGACCAGCCAGCAGTGGGCCGACGAGATCGGCGCGGACGGCTGGGGCAAGGACGCGATGCTCGCCGTTCAGCTCGCCAAGCGGCTCGTCAAGGAACCTCGGGAGGCGTGGGAGTAGCCATGGAATTCGTCTCGATGGCCCGGCTCGAGGAGGTGCCGGCCGGAGCGGCCCGTCTGTTCGGGTCGGAAAGGTTCCGCGCCCTGCTCGTGCGCGTGGGAGACACCGTGTTCGCGCTCCAGGCCCGGTGTCCCCACAAGGGCTGCGAGTGGGACGGCGCGAAGGTCGATGGCGAGATCCTGTCCTGTCCTTATTGCCATGTTCGCTATTCGGTCCGGACGGGATTGAATCCGCTCACGACGGCGTGTCACGTCAACCAGTCGACGGCCGAGTACCACTACCGGAATTTCCCCGAGGGGAAGGCCGAACGGTACGACGTGCGGACCGACGGCGAGGCGGTCGTGGTCGCGACATCGCCGCGGCCGTTCAGGAAAGTCGTTGGCTGATGAGCCGGGCACTCTCCGTTACCTTCGCGCCGGCCGGACAGACGATCATCGTCGGCCCCGGACAGACGTTCCTGCGCGCCGCGCAGGACGCCGGCATCGATGTGATGGCGACGTGCGGAGGCCGCGGACGCTGCCACAGCTGTCGCATCAAGATCGTCAAGGGCAGTGTGCCGCCGCCGACGATCATGGACACGGTCCAGCTGGGCCATGACCAGGTCCGCGAAGGCTTCCGGCTCTCGTGCCAGACCGCGGTCTCGTCGGACTGCGCGGTCATGGTGGTGCCTCCCATCACGGAGGGGGGGCACCAGATCTTGTCCTGCTCCCACGTGTTCCGGGAGACGACCCCGCTCGACTCGGGCGTCGACAAGCGGCGGATCAAGGCAGGCCTGCCGACCGAGGAGCATCACCAGACCTCGGATGTCGAGGAGATCCTGGCCGCGCTGGGAGGGGGGACGAGCGCCGAGGTTCCGCTCGACCTGCTCCGCAAGGTTCCGGCCCTGCTGCGCGATGCCGACGGGGTCCTGACCGTCACCGTCTTCAACAAGCGCATCATCGATATCGAGTCCGGCGACACGACCATGCACCGCTACGGCATGGCGTTCGACATCGGCACGACGAGCATCGTGGGGTTCCTGCTCGACCTCTCCACCGGCGAGCAACTCGCCGCGGTCGGCAGCATCAATCCCCAGGCGGTGTATGGCGGCGATCTGATGTCGCGTATCGCCTTCGCCCAGTTCAATGCCGAGGCGCTCAAGAAGCTCCAGACTCGAGTGCTGGCGGCGATCAACGGGTTCGTGAAGGAAGCGTGCGACAAGGCCAAGGTGGCCCCCGAGCACGTCTACAAGATCGTGATCGTCGGCAACACGTGCATGCATCACATCTTCCTCGGCATCGATCCCACCCACGTGGGGCTGGCGCCGTACGCCCCGTCGGTCCGCTCGCCGATCGTGGTGACGGCGCGCGAGTTACTGCTCCGGGTGAACCCCAACGCCGCGGTGTGCCTGCTGCCGATCGTCGCCGGGTTCGTGGGAGCCGACACGATGGCGGTGGTCCTCGCCACGCGCATCTACGACAGCCTGCACGTCCGCGTCGCCGTCGACATCGGAACCAACGGCGAGGTCGTGATGGGCTCGCGCCGCAAGCTCATGGCGTGTTCGGCGCCGGCCGGGCCCGCGCTGGAAGGCGCGCAGATCAAGCACGGCATGCGGGGCGCGCTCGGAGCGATCGAGAAGGTGGAGATCGGCGACGACGTGGTCTGCGGGGTGATCGGCGGCGTCCCTCCCATCGGAATCTGCGGCTCCGGCCTCATCGACGCCGTCGCGAAGATGCTGGACGCGAAGGTGTTGGACCCATCCGGTCTGTTACGGATCGACGAGCGCGACGTGCTGCCGCCGGCGCTGCGCGACCGCCTCGTCGAGCGAGACGGCGAGCGGCAGTTCGTCCTCGCCTGGGCCTCGGAGTCCGGCCATGGTCAGGATGTCGCCATCAGCCAACAGGACATTCGGCAGCTCCAGCTCGCCAAGGGCGCGATCTACTCCGGCATCTTGATGCTCAAGAAGGTCATGGGCGTCCAGGACGGCCAGATCAAGGAGCTGATGCTCGCCGGAGGCTTCGGCAATTACATCAACATCGAGAGCGCCGTCCGCATCCACCTTCTTCCCGAGCTTCCCGTCGAGCGCATCCGATACGTCGGCAACGCCGCCGCCCTCGGGGCGCAGATGGCCCTCCTGTCGGAGACGGAACGCAACCGCACCATCGCCCTCGCGCGGTCCATCGAGCACGTGTCGCTGGCCGCCCGCCCCGACTTCCAGGACATCTTCATCGAGGCGATCTGTTTCCCCGGTGACGAGACCGCCGACATGCTTCTGTCGGGAGACGCGTGATGCTGGTCAACCCGATCTGTGGATTCCTCGGTTCGGGGAAGACGACCCTCATGCGCCGGATCATCGGCGAACGGGGGGGCCGGGAGCCGATGGCCGTCATCGTCAACGAGTTCGGCGACGTCGGCATCGACGGCGCCCTCCTGTCCGGACAGGACGTCGACATGATCGAGATCAGCGCCGGGTGTCTCTGCTGCACGCTCAAGGGGTCGCTGGTGAACGCGCTCGAGGAGCTGCGTGACAAGAGAGGCGTCCAGCGCGTGGTCATCGAAGCCACCGGTGTCGCCCAGCCGGCCGAGATGCTCGACGTCCTCGGCGATCCGGCGCTGAAGGGGTCGGTGGAGATCGGGCCGATGATCACCGTCGTGGACGCCGCCAGGTTCACGGGGCTGCGAAAGGTCCTGGGCAATTTCTATACGGACCAGGTCCGGCTGGCTGATGTGCTGCTGTTGAACAAGACCGATCTCGCCAAGCCCGGCCAGCTCGAGGCGGTGCGACGGGAGATCACGGCCTTGAACCCGCAGGCGACGGTCGTCACGACCGAGCGCTGCAATGTGGAGCTGGGGGTGGTCCTGGACAAGCGGCGGGACACGCCCGAACCGAGCGCGCTCGAGCAGGGGCTCGCCTCGCCGGCTCCGGCGGCGTCGTTCGTCTCGTTCGTGGTGCCGGTGGCGTTCGATACCGATCGGGCGAAGGTCGAGCAGTTCTTCGAGGCGCTGCCGCCGGCGATCGTGCGCGCCAAGGGCTTCATGAGGGTCGGCGGGCAGGTCTCGATCGTGCAATTCGCCGGAGGCCAGCTCGAGATCGCGCCGACGCCCAATCCACGCGGCTTCACCCTCGTGTTCATCGCCAGCGCCGAACCTGACCGGGCGGCGATCCAGCGCGCCCTCGACACGACGAGGCGCGGATGAAGAGCAAGGCCCACGCGTCGCTCACCGAGAAGGCGTACCAGACGCTCGTGCACAAGATCGTCACGCTCGAGCTGACGCCCGGCTCGGTGCTCACCGAGAGCCGGTTGATCCACGAGATGAAGATCGGACGGACGCCGATCCGCGAGGCGATCCAGCGCCTGATCGCCGAGGGGCTGGTGACGCATCTCCACCATCGCGGCATGCTGGTCGCGGAGATCCGGGCCGAGGACGTCCAGCAGATCAACGAATTCCGGACGCGGGTCGAAGGGTTCGCGGCGCGGCTGGCGGCGACCCGCATGACGCCGGATCAGGTCGAGAAGCTGCAGCGCATTCACGCCGTCCTCGACCGCTCCATGACGGACATGGATGCCGAGGCGTTCATCGCGCAGGACCGGCTGTTTCACGAGTTGCTGGCCCGCGGCGCGCAGAACCGGTA
>Ga0137374_10011555_pt1 | contig 10329 bp, 10 predicted proteins | sample SagtaG_20_FD_104811 | JGI IMG/M metagenome (GOLD analysis project Ga0137374, IMG submission 104811) | Vadose zone soil microbial communities from Sagehorn Ranch, Mendocino, California, USA - Sage1_R_100_16 metaG | ecosystem: Environmental > Terrestrial > Soil > Vadose zone | place: USA...
CCGGCGTCGAGCACGTCGAAGGGCTCGCGAAACACGGCAGCGCCGCCGAGCTCGCCGGCGCGCGCCGCGGTCGCCTCGACGTCCTCGACCGAGATATACGACGTCCAGTGCGGCGGCGCCCCCGCAACCCGCGCCTCCGCCGTCTGCCTGTAGAGAATCGCGACCTCACCGCCGCCGCAGCGCAGCAGCGTGAAGGTGCCGGCGGCGCCGGCCGGCAGATCCTCCGCCTCCCAGCCGAACAGGCTCGTGTAGAAGGCCGTGGCGTCAGCGGGGTCGGATGTCGCGAGCCCGACCCAGCAGAACGTGCCCGGCTCGTAGTGTGTGCGCTGACCCATTGGAGAAGCCTCCAGCCGGCCGGGCTGGCCGGCCTAGAGGCGCTTCACGCTCTTGACGAATGCGTTGAAGGCCGGCTTCTTCTTGCCCTTGATCGTGAGCAGGCCGGTGTGATTCCCCCAGAAGTCGCGGTTCGCGTAGGGACGGCCGTCCCGCCACGAGAACAGCACGAAGCCGCGCAGCTTCCAGGCCTTGCGCTTCTTCTTCATGAGCGAGACGGAGTCAGCGGTGTACTTCGCCTGCCGCTTGCTCCCGACACACAAGCGGTGTCCGGGCTTGTAACCCTTGTCGCACCACCCCACCTCGCTGATCCAGAGCTTGTCGGAGCGACCCCCGATGCGGTTGACGAGCTTCCGGGTCGTGTTCATCAGCTTGCCCAGGTACCTGGGGGTCACGGCGTAAGAGTTGATGGCCAGCGTGTCGAAGGCGCTGCTCCCTCCGCCCTTGTAGAGCGCCTTGAGGTAGGGGGCCAACCGGATCGCTCTGGTCAGACGGCTGTCCGGCATACCCGCCGTGACGATCTTCGCGTTCGCGTCCCTCGCCTTGATCGCCGCGCCGACGGTTTGGACCAGGCGAAGGTACTGCCGGGCGTTCGACTTGGGCAGCCAGTAGACGTACAGGTTCGGCTCGTTCCAGATCTGCCAGTCGACGATCGGATGTGCCGGGACGGTGGGGTTGTTGCGCCAGAGCGAGCCGTTCGACCCGTAGCGGTCGACGAGCTCGGCGGCCCAGGAAGCCATTGCTCCGAAGTCCTTCGGAGGATAGGTCCCGTGCTTCTTGCTCCCAGCCGGCCTGGCCGACTGCCACGCGGGCGGGTCGAAGAGAATGGGTAGGAGCGTGATGCCACGACGTGCCGCATCGAGGACGTACCTGTCGTAGCTCGCAAAGGTGCGTCCACCGGGCGAGAACTCGATGATCGACCAGTTGAACGCGACGCGGAGCAACTGGACGCCCGCCGCTCGCTGCTGATCGAGCGCCTTGTCGCGGTACGGGCCGGCGCGGCCGTAGAGGTCGTCTGCGGTCATGCCGACGAAGCCCGGCGGCGGCTTCGCGGAAGCCGTCGCGGGTAGCGCCAGCGCGAGAACGACGGCGGCAGCGAGCACAACACGTACTACGGGGGGCATTAGCGAGTCCAGGCGTGTCTGGGGCGGGGTGCGCCCTCAGTCTGGCATCAACCCCAGCGTTTTGGCCACCTTTTTGTAGGAAGACAGCGCGGGCTTTGCATGGCCATCGAGGCGCAGCAGCCCGGTGTGGAGGCCGAAGAACTCGCGTCCGCCCGCATATGGAGTCGAATCGCGCCAATTGAAGTACACGACGCCGCGGATTCGCAGCTCCTCCCGCCTGCGCGCGAGCGCAAGCAGGGTTTGCTCCAGGAGCTCCGCCTGGCGGGTCTCGCTCACGAGGAAGTCGCTGGGGGGGCCGCCGGTCGCCCAGCCGAGCTCGGTGACCCACACCGCCGGGTCATCGCCATTCGTGGCCGCAACCTCGCGCACGGTCCTGACGCCCTCGATCACTCCACGCGCGTCGCGTCCGAAGAGATTCACGGCGAGCACGTCGAACGCGTCCGCGGCACCGGCCGCGTACATCGCCGCCACGTAGTCGCGGAGCGGTACGCCCAGGCTGCTGTCGGGCAGTCCGGCGGTCACGATCTCGGCCCCGGGATCAACGCGCCTGATCCCGCGGGCGGTGGCACGGAGAAGCGCGACGTACTCGCGCGCGTCGGGTCCACTCGGCCAGTACACGCGCAGGTTTGGCTCGTTCCATACCTGCCAGGAGCGCACGGGGAGGCGCGGCAGGCCGCGGTGCTCGTCCCAGAAGCTCCCACCCGGCCCGTAGCGCCGGGCAAGGACCGCGGCGAATTCCCCCATGTCCGCGGGCCGGCGCGGCGGATAGGTCCCGTGCCGCGGGTTTGCCGGCGCGCTGGAGCGGAACGGCGGCGGATTGAAGAGGATCGGGAGAAGGCGCAGGTGGCGCGTGGCGAGTGCGGCCACGTAGCTGTCGTAGAACGACAGGTCATAACGACCCGGCGCGGGCTCGATGCGCGCCCAGTCGAAGGTCTGGCGAACCAGTCCGGCGCCCGCGGAGCGCAGCCGGGCGAGGTTGTCCCTGCGGTAGGCCCCCGGCTTGCCGAAGGCGTCCTCGGCCACGAGGCCGAGGAACGTGCGGTCCGGGGTCGACGCCCGCTCGGAATGCTCGTCCGCCCCGCCGCTCAGCCCCGCGAGCGCCGCCAGACATGCGGCGAGCGCGGCGGCGCCGGCGAGCGGGCCCCTAGCCCGACGCCACACGACGGCGCGGACGCCGCCCGGCGAGCAGCGGCAGCGCGGCGATCGCGAGCGCTATGAGAACGACCTGCGCTGCGACCGGCACACCGGCGTCGCCGCCCTCGACGCCCGCGCGGGCCGAGGGCTGGCCGCCGCGCGCGCCGCCCGCGCTCGGATCGACGAACACGCCTCGCTCCAGGTCGGCCTTCGAGAAGCGAGTCGCCTCGCCCAGGCGCAGCCGCTCGACGAAGCGCTGCGCCCGCTTCTCCACGGCAGCCTTCGGAAATGGCTCGTAGAGCCCGTTCCCGCTCTGCGCGGAGGCAGCGGGTGCGAGCGCCAATACGAGCGCTGCACCGGCCAGGACGGCGAGACGTCTTGCGGCTCTCGACATCTCAGATGACCATACTCGGAGAATGGCTCGCCGAGTGGGAGAGCGACCGCTGGCGGTCGGAGCGGGGCTGATCGTGGCGCTCGAGGCGCTGCTCGGCTCCGCCGGCGCCTCGGCGCCGCTCCTGTCGATCGCCGCACTCGCGCTGGCGCCGGGACTGGCACTGGCGCCGCTCCTCCCCGCGCGCCTGCGCGAGAGCCCGCTGACGGTGCTGGCGGCCGCGCCGGCGCTCGGCCTCGCGGCGAGCTCGGTGCTGCTGATCACGCTTGCGAGCGCCGGCGTCTCGCTGGACGCGACGGCGATCCGGCTCGCCCTCGGCGGGCTGGTCGCCGTCGGCCTCCTGCTGCCATGGCCCGAGGCGGCGCGTCCGCTCGATCGCGCCGACCTCCCGGTGGCGGGCGGCCTCGCGCTCGCGCTCGCGCTCGGGGCCGTGCTGCAGCAGCGCGTGATCGGCGGCGATCCGGTTCCGGGGAACGATTGGGCGAAGTACGTGCTCTACGGGCGCGAGGTCGCGGCGCACGGCGGGCTTCTGATCACGAACCCGTTCTGGATGCTCGGCGTGCCCTTCCGCGAGGACCCGGCCGTGCCGGCCCTCTACGGCTCGTTCCTGTCGCTGACCGGCGAGCCGGCGGCCACGCTGGCGCACGGCATATGGATCTTCGCGGTGACCTCGATCCTCGGCGTCTTCGCGCTGGCGCGGGCATTCTGGGGCGATCTCGCCGGAGTCATCGCGGCCGGGCTTCTGGCGGTCCTGCCGATCTCGCACGACATCCTCGCGTGGCACGGCGCGCCAAATCTCGCCGCGATCTGCCTCCTGACTCTCGTCCTCGTCTACCTCGCGGTGATGACGACCGATGGCCTGGGGCTCGGGGAGGCGATCGGGCTGGGCCTGCTGCTCGTGGCGGTCGCGGCCACCCACCGACTCAGCGCCCTGGTCGGCGCCATGGCGATCCTGGTCGTGCTCGCGTGGGGCGTCGCGGCGGCGGAGCCCGGCTCTCGGCGGGGCATCCTGCGCAGCTGCGGCGCCGTCGCCCTCGCCGCGCTCGCACTGAGCCCGGGCGTCCTCTACGACCTGATCGAGCGCGCGCGGACGTTCGGCGGGACGCAGGACTACCGCGCGTATCTCTCGGCCAAGGTGAACCTGGGACCGGTCGTGGGCGACCTCTCCGTGATCTTCACGGTCATGGCGGTGGGCGCCCTCGTCTTCGCGGTGCGCCTCGCCGGCCGCGATCGCGCCGTGGCCGCGCTGCTCTCGCTCCTGGCGGTCGTGATCGCCCTGGCCTACTCGTGGCTCTTCGAGATCCCCACGGCCTACTTCCGCATGGCGTATTACCTGCCGCTCGCGCTGGTCCCGCTCGTGGCTCTGGCGCTGGTCAGGCTGCTTCCCCCGCCGCGCGCGGCCGCCGCGGGCGCGCTCGCCTCGGTGGCGATCGCCGTCTTCGCCTGGGTCCAGGGCTCCAACGTGCGCGACTTCTACTCGTTCACGACCGCTGCCTCGCTCCGCGGACTCGACGCGGTGAGCGCCGATTTGCGCCCCAACGAGGTCGTGGTCACGGACCGCTGCTGGAGCTTCCAGGCCACCTGGCTCCTCAGCACCCGCACGCTGCCCGCGCTCGAACCGGAGGACATACAGCCGAAGGCGGAGCTTCGGCGCGCGCGCCAGGCTCGAGCGGTGCTCGACGGTACGCCCGAGGGGCTCGCCCTCGCAAGGCGGCTCGGCGTCCACTACCTGATCGTCGATCCAACCTGCGTGGATACGCGCGAGCGGCCGACCCGCCCGCCGGCTGTCGGGACCCCGCTCTACGTCTCCAAGCGGCTCGTCGTCCTGCGGCTGCCGGAGGGCTGATGCCGGCGCCAGTTCGACGATGGTTCCACGAGCTGCTGAAGCGCCTGCTGCCGGCGGGAGCTCGCCGGCGCCTCTCAGCCTGGCTCAGAGCGAAAGGGTTCAAGCCCGACGCCCACTACGCGATCCGGATTGAGTATCCGACCTCGGCATCCAACTCGCCGCGCTGGAACCCCCACCCGGAGCTCGAGCGGATCATCGCGAGCGGCGCCGAGACCTACCGGAGGTCGCTCGAGACGATCGCGGACTACCGCGATTCTCTCCTCAGCATCCAGGTGCGCGCTCAGGATCCGCGCGACCCTTCATGGGCCAACGAATGGCTACCGCCGCTTGACGGCGCGGCAATCTACGCCTTCATCCGAAGCCGTTCACCGGCGCTGTATATGGAGATCGGTTCCGGTAACTCGACCAAGTTCGCCGCACGCGCGCGCCGGGATGGCGACCTTCAAACGCAGATCGTGTCGATCGACCCGCGGCCGCGCGCGGAGGTCGACGAGCTCTGCGACCGCGTGCTTCGCGCGCCGCTCGAAGCCGTAGACGTCTCCGTGTTCCTCGAGCTGTCCGACGGCGACGTGCTGTTCTTCGACGGTTCGCACCGGACCTTCATGAACTCGGATGCGACGGTCTTCTTCCTCGAGGTGCTGCCGCAGCTCGCCGGTGGAGTGCTCGTGGGTGTGCACGACGTCTTCCTGCCGTACGACTATCCGCAGGAGTTCGCAGATCGCTACTACTCGGAGCAATACCTGCTGGCTGCCCACCTGATCGCCGGGAACCCCGTGCTCGAGCCTGTGCTACCCACTTTCTACGCGAGTCGCGAACCTGAGCTCAAAGCGCTCACGGACGCACTCTGGTCCGATCGACGGCTCGACGGAATCGAGCCCCACGGCCACGCCTTCTGGCTTCGTACCCGCGTGCGGGCTTAGGTGGCGCCCGAACGCTCGAGAGCCGCGTCCGCAAGGAGCAGAGGCGCGACGGCGTCCGCCTCGCCGCGCTCGCCCACCATCACAACCGGGTCGCTGTCGAGCACGCGGGAGATCCCGCTCATCGTCTCCTTCGGCCGCTCATCGCCCGACACCGCGTGAGACAGCAGGGCGAGCATGCTTTCCCCGCGCGACAGCCGTTGTGGCCGCCACTCGGCCCCCGGGCGGTAGCCGGTGATCGCGATGGCCGCGGCCTCACGGGGCTCCACGTCGGCGGTGTGGACAGCGCCCTCACCGCCGTTCGTCGCCGTCGAGCCCCCGGGCAACAGTGAGGGCTTGGTGTACGGGTGCACGCGAGCGTGGCGGTCGAAGACCGCGTACTCATCGGAGTAAGCGGTCGCGCCGGCCCGCACCAGCGCCTCCACGAGCGTGGTCTTGCCCGACAGCCCCTCGCCCGGCAGGACGATCGCCCGGCCGCGATGCAGCACCGCACCTCCCCTGAGGAACAGGTGATCGGGCGCGTTCAGGGCGATGCAGTCGTGCACGTGGGCTTCGAGCATCGCGAGCACGAGCTCCAGGTCCGCGTCGCCCGCTACCCAGATGTCGTCGTCGATCTCCTTGTCGACGGGATCAGGGTGAATGTCGTACTTCGCGTTGAACCGCAGCCCGTCCGTGGTGTCCACGTCGACATGGTGCTCTACGGCCGATAGCTCGCAGGGGCGAGCCTGCAGGGGCGCGAGATAAGGAAGGCGCTTGACTATGCGCGCGTCATTCGCGCTCACCCCAACGCGGACGCCGAAGCTCTCGAACGAGACGTGGTGCGGATGCGGGAGGATTGTCAGCGCGCGGGCCATCGGCGGCAAGTGGTCGGTGTCAGCGCGTTCCCGGGTCGACCATGAGCACGGGCGGCATGCGCGTGGCTCCGATCTCCATTCGCTCGGCCGGCCCGGAGCTCCTCAGCGCGAGTCGCACCAGGACCTCCACGCCGTGGACCCCGGAGGACGGCATGCTCCCGACGCGGCCGTCCGGCTCGACGATCAGGGCAGTCGGGGTGCTCTTCAGGAGGAAGGCGCGAGACAACTCGTCGTTCGCGTCGAAGAGCACGTCGATGCCGTATTCGTCCCAGACGCCGTCCGCCAGCTGAGGAGTGCCCGCGCTTACTACGACGATCCTCAGCCGATCGGCGAGTGCGGACTGCCAGCGCGCAAGCTTGTGCCCCACCACCTTGCACGGCCCACATCCGGCGTCCATGAACGTGAGCACCACTCGCTTACCCTCGGCGAGCGACGACTCGAGCGTGTGGATCTCGCCGTGCTTGTCCGGAAGCGCGAAGCGGGGAGCGAGTGCGCCGAGCGGAAGACCCTCCGGATCCGGCTTGTGCTCCGGCCCTTCGTCCAGCATCCGCTGAAGCGTACGAGTCTTGGACCAGAGGATCCAGGCCAGCGCGGCCACCCCTACGAGCGCGATCGCCGTGGCGATCGCGACGAGCTCCGCGGCGCTCCGTGCACCTACCCAGTCATCGATCGCCGGGGCGGACCCCTCGAGGACGACGACGAGGGCCAGCGCGGCCAAAGCGGCGTTGCGTATCAGCGTCGGAGTGCTCGCGGTCGCGGAGTAGACGGCGCCGAAACAGCCACAGTCGACGTCCCTGCCCTGCCGCAGGGCGTTCGCTATCCCGCCGACGAAGGCGAGCAGCAGCACGACAGCGGCCAGCGCGCCCCAGCGCGCCGTCGGATGGAACAGCAAGGTGAGGGCGATGGCTAGCTCTGCGAGCGGCACAAGCGTACCGACGACCCGCCCCGCCCACTGGGGGACGCCGAAATCGATGACCGCCCGGCGCGACGCCGTGAGGTCGAACAGCTTGGCCGTCCCGGCTAGCGCGAACACGCCTGCCAGCAGGAACTGGGCCCCTACCAAGAACGAGTCCATTCGACCCCATGGTAGGTTCGATTTCCCGATATGGCAATCGGCGGGCCCAGACGCGAGACGGGGGCGCACCAGATCACCTTTGAGTCGTTCGGGGTTCGCGTGCGGCTGGTCGCGGATCGGGCGGACGAGGTGGAGCGAGCAGCCGCGGTGCTACCCCCGGGATCGCAGCGTTCCGAGGGTCCGGTTGACATCACCTATGCGCTCGGCAGCTCCTCCTCCGAGGCTTACGAGCTGAGCCGGGACGGCACAGTCTTCGTCGACGATCTCTCGCTCGACGACGCGATCTGGTGGCTGGGTCGCGAGCTGAGCGATCTGATCGCAGTTCGGGCCACCGACTACGTCTTCGTGCACGCAGGCGCCGTCGCCCACAAGGGCAGGGCGATCGTCATGCCGGGCGAGAGCCACGCGGGCAAGAGCACGCTGGTTGCCGCGCTGGTGCGCGCGGGCGCCGTATACCTGTCGGACGATTTCGCCCCGATCGACGCAGCCGGCATGGTGCATCCGTACGCCAGGCCGCTGTCACTCCGACGCCAGGGACCGGCCCAGGTCGACTACGACATCGGCAGCCTCGGCGGCGTTGCGGGTGTGGAGGCGGTCCCGCTGGGCCTGGTCGTGCTCACGCGCTACCGCCAGGGCGCGGACTGGCGCCCTCGACGGCTGTCCGCCGGGGACGCAGTCCTGGCTCTGATGGCGAATACGGTCCGGGCGCGAGCGCAGCCGGGGGAGACGCTTCGAGCGCTCACCCGCTCGGTCGACGGTGCGCTCGCGCTTCAGAGCGACCGAGACGACGCGGACGCGCTTGCGCCGCTGTTGCTCGCGGACCTAGCCGGTGGGCCTGAAGCCCGGGACTAGGGCAGACACTCCGCCGGCACGGCACCGGTGCAGTTCTCACCTGAGGTGAGGTTGCAGTTCTCCGGATGTGCCTGGTTCCCGCAGCAGACCGAACACGGCTGAGTGCCGGTTCCGAGGCAGGTCACCTCGCCCTCGGCGGGTACGCCGGACGGCTTGCACCACTTGTCGTTCGCGGGGTTGGTCTCGGACCCTTCGGCCTTGACGCAGACGCACTGGAGCGTCCCGCTGGCGAACTGACAGCAGTCCTGCTTGTTCCCCACTCCGGTCCTACCGCAGGGGCAACACAGGACCGTGGTCGGGAACACCCCGCAGCCGGGCGTCACAGCCGCGGCCGAGGTCGGCGCGATCACGCTCGTGATGAGCGGAGAGGCGGCGACGGCACCGCCGAGGGCGGCGCTCCTCTGGAGCATCGTGCGGCGCGAGACCCCGATCTTGCTCGGAGCGCGCGGCTCCATCAGGTCACGCTCCTCGAGCTGGGCCAGTGCGTCCATCACCTGTGCGGTCTCCACAGGCTCATTCATACGCTCCGAAGCGAGCCGGGCCAGGTCCGCGACGGTCGTCCTGCCGTCGCAGTGGGCGAAGATGACGGCGGCAAGGGCGCTCAGGCAGTGCGCTTCCTTGGTGTCCGCGTCGAAAACTACGGTTTCGTCGCCGACCTGCTCTACCAGCAACCCTTCGTCGCGTGCGACCGGGGGCTTCTTCTGCTGTCGCACTACGTCACTCCTTGCAGTAGGGGATCATTCCTTGACGCCCATGACGTCATCACATCGCTCATTTGAAGAGCGCTCGGGCCATCCTAGGACAGGTTTTCCCTGCGCGCCAGCAATTTTTTCGTGCCGACGCCTGATCCTCGAAAACTGAATTTGGCCGCTGAGGTGGTTGCGGCCAACCTGCGCGTGGACTCCACGACGGCCGATGTTCTGCGCGCCTTCGAGGCCGCAGGAATCGACAGCGTGCTGCTCAAGGGCCCGTCGGTCGCCCGCTGGCTGTACTCCAACGAGGAGCCGCGAGGGTACGCAGACAGCGACCTGTTGGTGGACCCGATCCGGCTGGCAGCCGCGGAGGATCTCCTGGCGGGGATGGAGTTCGCGCCGATCGTCGACCGGCGTGAGATGCCCGACTGGTGGCAGGAGCACGCGCTCGAGTGGGTTCGCGAGAGCGACGGCGCGGTCGTCGACCTACACGTATCGCTCTCCGGCGTCGGCGTCGACGCGGACGAGTTGTGGCACACGCTGGCTCAACATCGCGAGCGGATCGCGGTTGGAGGCTTTCCGGCACAGGTCCTCACCGTGCCGGGTAGGGCTTTCATGCTTGCGCTGCACGCGGCCCACCACGGCGTTGGGTGGGGAACCTTTCTGGCCGACCTGGAGCGCGCCGTGTCAACGGTCGATCTCGCGACCTGGGAGGCGGCGGCCGGGTTGGCCGCTTCAGTGCAGGCAACGCCCGCCTTCGCCGCCGGGCTGCGACTGACCGAGCCGGGCCGCGCGCTGGCTGCGCAGCTCGACCTGCCCACCGAGGCGTCAGTCAGGCTCACGTTGACGGCGACCACCCCACCCCCCATCGCGCTCGGCTTCGATCAGCTCGAGCGAGCGAGCGGGTTTCGGGAGCGGCTCGTCATCCTGCGCCACAAGTTCTTTCCACCGGTCACGTTCATGCGACGTTGGTCTCCGCTCGCCCGGCGGGGCCGACGCGGACTTCTGCTGGCGTACCTCCAACGTTGGCTGTGGCTTCTGCGGCACGCGCCGGCTGGGTTTCGCGCGTGGCGATCCGCCCGCCGGGAGTCGCCGCGCAAGTGAAGGCTTA
>Ga0137374_10011557_pt1 | contig 10328 bp, 7 predicted proteins | sample SagtaG_20_FD_104811 | JGI IMG/M metagenome (GOLD analysis project Ga0137374, IMG submission 104811) | Vadose zone soil microbial communities from Sagehorn Ranch, Mendocino, California, USA - Sage1_R_100_16 metaG | ecosystem: Environmental > Terrestrial > Soil > Vadose zone | place: USA...
ACGTTGGTCAGCTCGTCCCACAACGGGGCGTACGGCAGCGTCGGCCAGCCGTCGGGCACCTGGGCCGGCAGCGGCTGGGCCAGGATCCCGAACAGCAGATCCCGCCACGCCGGCCAGCTCTCGGCGTTCGGGATCCGCCAGCCGGCCGGCATCGCGGCGGTCAACCGCCAGGTGGCGCGCCGTACCAGCTCGACCACGTCGGCGGCGGACTGCGTCGCTTCCAGGTGCGGCAGGATCATCCGCTCCCGTACGCCGACCAGCAGTTCGGCGGCCAGCCGCGCGGAGAACAGCTGGTCCCGTACGACCTGGGAGTCGTGTTCGAGCAACTGCCCGGCGGCTTCGCTGGCGCGTACCCAGTCCAGCAGCAACGCGACCGCGCGGGCCACGCCGAACGGCGTACGGATGCCGTCGGCGGGGTCGTCGCCGGCGGCGAGGTCGGCGACCACGGCGGGATCCGCCAGGCCGCGGAGCACCTCGGGAACGACCCGTGGCCGGTCGCCCGGCAGCGGCAACGGGTCCGGCCCGAGTACGCCGGACGGGTCGTCGGCGAGCCGCGCCAGCCGGTTGCCTTCGGCCAGCCCGACCAGCCGGCGGTACGCGGCGAGCCGACGGTCGTCCCCGATCACCGCGCTCGGCGCGGACGGGATGCCGGTGGCGGCGATCCCCCGTACCCGGCGGGCGGTGGTCGCGGCGGTGTTGAGCTCGGTGGCGTCGTCGAGCAGCGACTCGCTGTCCAGCCGGCTGCTGAAGGTCTGCAGCAGCAGCCGTACCAGTCGGGTGACCCGCCGCTCCCTGGGCGGTACGGTCTCCTCCTCCGTCACCGGTTCGACGGGCTGCAGGTACACCAGCCAGCGGTCGACGGGCCGGTCGGCCGGGGCGCCCGCGATGGCCCGGATCGCCCACGCGACCGGGATGTTGTCCAGCACTCCGCCGTCCATCAGCTCGACCGTGGCGCCGTTCAGGTCGCCGGCTCCGGTCTCGCTGGACAGGTGCTGGAAGTCGGGGCCGGTGAAGTCCGGTTCGCCGGGGGAGACCCGGATCCGGGCCGGCGCGAACGCCCCCGGGAACGAGGAGGTGGTGCGGGCCGCGTACGCCAGCAGGTCCGCCACCTGCTTCGCCTCGCCGGGACGGAAGTCCGTGATGATCGGCTCGGTACCGTTCACCGCCCGGTGCTGGAACACGAAGTACGCCTTGGCAATGCTGGCGTGCAGCGGCTCGCCGAGCGTCTGGCGTACCCGTACGGTGCGCGGGTGCAGCCGGGTGGCGGTGAGCACCAGTCGGATGTTCGGCGCCGAGTGGTGGTGGGCCGGCGCCTGTTCCAGCAGTTGCAGGCAGGCCTTGCGCAGCCGGCCGTAGAAGCCGTCCTTCTCGTCACCGGTCAGCAGCGACGGGGGATGCGGCGCGGACGGACTGCGCGTCAGTTGTTCCAGGTCGCCGACCTGCAACCACAGGTCCCGTACGCCGTCGCCGAACGGCATGCCGTACCCGAGGTGGAGAGCGAGCAACGCACTGTTGAGGCCACCCGCGCTGGTCCCCGCGATCACGTCGACCGTGACCTGGTCGTACCCGAGGATCCGGATCAGCCGGGAGTACGGGTCGTCGCCGTCCGGCGAGGCGTTGCGCAGCCGTACGATCTCGCTGCAGGCGCCGCCCATCCACACCGCGAGGCTGACGCCGCCGCGCATCGCCACGGCGATCCGCAACTCGCCGGGTTTCTGGGCTCGAACGTCGGGCCGGTGATCTGACACAAAAGCCTCCGACAGGCCGAAGCCGGGATTGATCGCATTCAGTCTGATCACTCGGCGTCACGCGGCACAACAGCTGAGTCCTCGATTGGACAGGTGTCGTCGACTGTGTGCCGATAGGTACGCTGCGCGGCGTGAACCCCCTCACCCGACGCAAGGGCCACCTGATCGTCTGTGGCGACAACCCGCTCGCGCTGCGGTTGATCGAGGAGCTGAAGGGTCGCTACCGCCAGGACGTGGTGGTGATCCTGCCGTCGAAGAAGCGCAACTACGGGCCGCAGATCGTCGCCACCAAGGTCAAGGTGGTCGAGGCGGAGCGGCTCGACGCGGCCACGTTCCGGGCGGCCGGCGTGACGGATGCGCGGGCGGTCGCGTTCGTCGACCAGGACGACGTCGGCAACGTACACGCGGCGCTGCGGGTGCACGAGATCCGCTACGACATCCGGATGGTGGTACGGATCTTCAACACCAACCTGGGGCACCGGCTGCGGGAGCTGTTCACCGACGTCGCGTTCCTGTCGGACGCCTCGCTCGCGGCGCCCTCGTTCGTCGCCGCGGCGCTCGGTGACGTGACGCCCAGCCACGCCCGCCTGCCCGGCCGTACCGTGTACGTCGCCAAGCGCAGCGACGTGGCGGAGGAGCACGTCGTCTGCGGCCTCGGCGGCGGCGACTCCGACGGCGGCGTGGTGCTGCCGGGCGACAGCGACAGCGAACTGGTGCTGGCGACCGCCGACGCCAAATCGCTGCGGCGTGGCCGCTTCAGGCGCCTGCCCCACACCGCGATCTGGCATTGGGTACGCGGAGTCTTCTCCCGAAAACTACGGATCGCCGCCATCGTGGTCGCGGGCGTGCTGATCGCGGGCAGCCTGCTCTACGGCCTCACCCGAGACGACCTCGACCACTGGTACGACTCCGTCTACTTCGTACTGTTGACCGCCGCCGGGGGCGCGGACCCGGACGAGGCGTTGCCCGCGCTGGCGAAGATCATCCAGACCGTCGTGATGCTGTCCGGGATCGCCCTGGTGCCGTTGGTGACCGCCGCGGTGGTCGACGGCATGGTGGGCGCCCGGTTGGCGGTCACCGTGGGCCGGCTGCGGGACTCGACCCGGTCGCACGTGATCGTGGTCGGCCTCGGCAACGTCGGCTCCCGGGTGGTGATGCAGCTGCACGACCTCGGACTGCCGGTGGTGGCCGTCGACCGCGAGACCAGCGCGACCGGCGTACGGATCGCCAACGAACGGAAGATCCCGGTGATCCTCGGCGACGCCACCCAGGCCGAGACGCTGCGGGCGGCGAAGGTGGAGGCCTGCCGGGCGCTGGTCGCGGTCACCAGCGACGACGTGAAGAACCTCGAAGCCGCGCTGCACGCCCGCTCGATGGTCGCCGACCTGCGGATCGTGCTGCGGCTGTTCGACGCCGACCTCGCGGCGCGGATCCAGAAGGACTTCGACATCGCGTTGTCCCGCAGCGTGTCCACATTGGCCGCCCAGAACTTCGCGCTGGCCATGGTCGAGCGGAAGGTCTTCGACGCGATCCCGGTGGACAGCCGGGTGCTGCTCTTCGGCGACTTCCCGGTCGGCGTCGGCAGCCCGCTGGAGGGCAAGCCGCTCTCCGCGGCGCAGGTGCCCGGTCGGGCCCGGGTGATCGCCCTCGGCGGCACCGGCAACCGTTATGACTGGTCCCCGGCCAAGGACCGCGTGCTCACCCCACGCGACCGCCTGATCGTCCTCGCCACCCGCGGCGGCGTCGCCCGCATGGCCGAACTCACCGAGGCCCCGGTCGACGAGCCGAGCTGAGCTGGTCGCGGGCCGCGTCGTACCCCTCGGTGGCTCGTTAGACAAACCAGGCGTAATCGGGGCAGAGGGGAATCACATCATGCGGGTACGGGCATTGGCGGCTGCGGTGTGCGCGGCGGGTCTGGTGCTGACGGCGGTGAGCAGCGACGCCCACGGTCAGGCGAGCCCACGTACCCCCGAATCGGCGAAAGCGGCGCAGAGCGCAAGCGGCGTCACCGGCGTCAGGGACGGCGAGCCTCGCCTGCCCACAGTGAGCCGGCCGCTGATGCCCGAACCGATCGGCGTACGCGAATCCGTCGACAAGCTGCTGAGCGACGGCGGCGAGACGGTGCAGCGGTTCCACTACCCCGGTGCCGAGTACGTCAAGGTCCACTTCTCCCGACTGGACCTGCTCCCCGGCGAGCGGGTGACCGTCGCCGACCCGGACGGCACCGAGGTCCACACGTACCGGTCGGAGGGCGCCGGCACCTGGGCGATGTCGATCACCGGTGACACGGCCGTGGTGAGGCTCGAGTCGGAGGTCGCGAAGCTCAGCGGCCTGCCGGTGCCCAACCTGGCCTACTACGGCGCCCAGATCGACCAGGTGACGCACGGGTTCACGCCCGAGGACCGACCCCCGGCAGGCCCCGGCAGTGAAGAGAGCACCTGCGGCCGCGACGACAAGCGGCCGGCCGTCTGCTACGAGTCCAGCTACCCCACCGAGTACGCCCACAGCCGCCCCGTCGCCCGGCTGCTGATCAACGGCAACGCGCTGTGCACCGCGTGGCGGATCGGACCGCACAACCGGATGATCACCAACCACCACTGCTTCAGCTCCGCGCACGAGGCCCGCGACACCGAGGTGTGGTTCAACTACGAATGCACCACCTGTACGGCGCGCGCCACCAACCCGGTGACCAAGGTGATGGGCGACGACGTACTCGCTACGGACCGGGGGTTGGACTACACGCTGTTCACCGTCGCCGACTTCGAGTCGATCTCCGAGTACGGCTACCTGGAGCTGGACAACCGGCAGGCCCACGGCGGCGAGGCCGTGTACGTCCCGCAGCACCCGGGCGGCGAGCCGAAGCAGCTGGCGATCGAGAGCGACACCGGCTCCCGCGGCGCATGTGAGATCGACGATCCGGCGTACGACGGGTATTTCTCAGACAGCGACGCCAGCTACTACTGCGACACCGCGCCGGGCTCGTCCGGCTCGCCGGTGCTGTCCCGCGACACCGACAAGGTGATCGCGCTGCACCACTTCGGCGGCTGCCCCAATTCAGGGGTACGCGCCGACCTGCTCTACCACGAAATCAGCAACAAGCTCTAGCCCCACCGCCAGCCAAGCGCGGTCGGTATCGTCCCGGGCATGACGACGCTGGCCCGGCGACTGGGGGTCACGGACGCGGTCGTGATCGGGCTCGGCTCGATGCTGGGCGCCGGGGTGTTCGTGGCGTTCGCGCCGGCGGCCGGTCTCGCCGGAGGCGTCGGCATGCTGGTCGCGCTCGGGCTCGCCGGCCTGGTCGCCTTCTGCAACGCGACCAGCTCGGCCCGGCTCGCCGCGCTCTACCCGGAGTCCGGCGGCACGTACGTGTACGGCCGGGAACGGCTCAACGACTTCGCGGGCTTCCTCGCCGGCTGGGCGTTCGTGGTCGGCAAGACGGCGAGCTGCACCGCGATGGCGCTGGCGATCGGCAGTTACCTGTGGCCGGCGTACGCGCGGTGGATCGCGATCGGCGCGGTGGTCGCCGTGACCCTGGTGAACGTACGCGGAGTGACCAAGACGGCGCTGGCGACCCGGGTGCTGGTGACGGTCACGCTCACCGTACTGGCGGTGGTGGTGGCCGCCGGGCTGCTCGGCGGGGACCCCTCGGCGGCGCGGCTGGACGACGCGCCGGTCTCGGTCACCGGCGTGCTGGGCGCCGCCGGTCTGCTGTTCTTCGCGTTCGCCGGGTACGCCAGGATCGCCACCCTCGGCGAGGAGGTACGCGATCCCGCGCGCACCATCCCGCGGGCGATCCCGGCGGCGCTGGGCGTCGTACTGGCGATCTACGTGGTGGTCGGGGTGACCGCGCTGCTGGTGCTCGGCCCCCGGCGGCTGGCCGCCTCGGCCGCCCCGCTGGCCTCGGTGGTCGACGCGGCGGGAGTTCCCTGGCTCGCCACCGCGGTACGCCTCGGCGCGGCGGTCGCGGTGCTCGGCGTACTGCTGTCGATGGTGGCCGGGGTGGGCCGCACCGGGTACGCCATGGCCCGCCGGGGCGATCTGCCGAGGCTGCTCGACGCGGTGCACCCGAGATACCGGGTGCCGCACCGGGCGGAGCTGGCCGTGGCCGCGGTGGTCGTGGTGCTGCTGCTGGTCACCGACTTGCGCGGGGCGATCGGGTTCTCCAGTTTCACCGTCTTGACGTACTACTTCATCGCGAATCTGAGCGCGCTGACGCTGGGTCGCGTCGACGGGCTGTGGCGGCAGGCGGTCGCGGGGTTGGGCCTGTTGGGCTGTGTTGCGCTCGCGTTCACCCTGCCGTTAACTAGCAGCGTGGCTGGGCTCGTGGTTCTCGCCACAGGGGCTATCTCTTACGCGATTCGTCGTGTTATTCAATCTTGAAAGCCCCTGTAACCCAGCCGACGCAGCGTCGTTATCCCCTTGGTTGTGAGGGGTAATTACGCTACTCAAAGAGTGATGAGCCAAACCGGACTGCTGAGTCAAACGGCAGCCGACGGAGCCACAGGCACGTCGGCCGATCTGTCGCGCCCGGCCAAGGGGAGCGCGTACGTTCCGGGTGAGCCTCGGCTGACGCCGCCGAGCCTCAGGTTCGACCTCTTCCTCGGGTTCGTGGTGGTCGCGGTGACCATCGCGTTGATCCTCAACTGGCACCCGCTGCTGGCCTTCGACGTCTGGGTGCGCGACTTCGGCTCCGAACACCGTCCGTGGTGGCCGGACACGATCGCGGCCAACTTCGAGCGGCTCGGCCAGGGCGGTCCACTCGCGTTCCTCTGCTTCCTCGTCGCGCTGTTCCACTGGCGCCGGCAGCGGTCGGTCGAGCCGGTGCTGGCCATCGTCAGCGCGTTCCTGATCTCGTACGGCTGCATCGGCACGATGAAGCTGGTGTTCGACCGCCCGATGCCGTACCGGGGTGCGGTGGAGCTGTTCGCGGCGCCGAACCAGCTGGCGTACCCGTCGGGTCACGCCTCCAACGGCGTCCTCTGGTACGGCATGCTGCTGATGCTGATCGGCCCGTTCGTCTGGCCCTGGGTCAGGAAGGGCCTGCGGTACGCCCCGCCCGTCATCGTCGCCTTCACCACCGTCTATCTCGGCCACCACTGGATCTCCGACGTGATCCCCGGGCTGGCGATCGGTCTGCTGATCGAGCGGACCATCCGGCGGCGGCTGTGGCGCGAATTCCCCTGGCTGGTGAAGTGGCTGCGGCTGCCGGTCGCACCGTCAGGCTCCGAGGCCGACCCGACGCCCGCGGCACCGACCGACGCCACTCGACCCGCGGTTGCCGACCGTACCGAGCCGTCGGACGCGGCCGAGGAGGCCGAGCCCGCGGAGGCGCCGAGGGGCGACAAGGAGCCGGCCGAGGCGGGCAGCTCCGTGTCGGCGACCGTCGCCGAGCAGCCCGCGCCCGCGGGGAAGCGTCAGCTGGCGAGCAGCCGGCAGTAGTGCGCGACCAGCTCGGCGACCGCGTCCCGAGCCGGTGCCAGGTAGTTGCGGGGATCCACCGTCGCCGGGTTCTGGTCCAGGTGGTTGCGGATCTCACTGGTGAAGGCGACGTTCAGCGCCGTACCGATGTTGATCTTCACCATTCCGGCCCGTACCGCCGCCACCAGAGTCTGATCGGGTACGCCGGACGAGCCGTGCAGCACCAACGGCACCGGCACCGCGTCCCGCAGCCGGCCGATCAGCTCAAGATCCAGTTCCGCCGTCTGCGAAGTCATCGCGTGCGACGACCCGACCGCGACCGCGAGTGCGTCCACCCCGGTCGCCGCGGCGTACGCCGCCGCCTCGTCCGGGTCGGTCCGTACGCCCGGCGCATGCGCCCCGTCCTTGCCGCCCACCTCACCCAACTCGCTCTCCAGCCACAGCCCGTGACTGTGGGCGTACGCGGCGGCGGCGCGGGTGGCGGCCAGGTTCTGCTGGTGGGGGAGCTTCGAGGCGTCGTACATCACCGAGCCGAAGCCGTGGTCGGGCGCCTGCCGTAGCAGTTCGTCGCGTTCCACGTGGTCAAGATGCAGCGCGACCGGCACCCCGGCCTCGACCGCGACGGCATGGCTGGCCGCCGCGATCGGGCCGAGCCGCCAGCCGTGGAACTTCACCGCGTTCTGGCTGATCTGCAGGATCACCGGCAGCCCGGCGAGCTCGGCACCGGCCACGATCGCCTCGGCGTGTTCGACGGTGATCACGTTGAACGCCGGTACAGCTTTGCCGTCACGGGCCGCCGCGGCCACGATCGTCCCGGCACTCTCCAGACTCACCCGATGCCTCCCACAGGCTCGATCTCGACCTGCCCCCGCAGCCGCCGGTAGACCGCGAGGTCCACCACCCCCGCGACCGGCGCCAACACCGCTGCCCCCGACAACGCCGCCGCATCCGCCAGCACCTCGGCCCAGACGACTCGCGGTTTGTGGCCGAATTGCTGTCTCCCGCCACCGGAGACAGCAAATTGACCACAAACCGTGGCCGCCTCACGTTCTTCCGGCCGAGCTGTGAGGGGTGGTGGGGTGTAGCGCGACGTCCCATGGTTGGCCCGGGCCAGGCTGCGGGCGAGCGCGGCGACGACTGCATCTCCCGCCCCAGTCGGGTTTCCTGTCTGCGGGGGTACCGCAGCGCGCCACGCCCCCTCGCCCGTTGCCGCGACCAGCCCGTGAGGTCCCAGCGACGCCACCACCACCTCCGCCCCGGCTTTCCGCAGCTGGGCAGCGGCCGACGCCACCTCGGCGACGCCGGACGGGCGGTGGCCGACCACGGCGGCGAGCTCGTCGGAGTTGGGCTTGACCACGGTCGGTCCGGCGGCAAGCCCGTGTCGGAGCGGCTCGCCATCGGCGTCGAGCACCACCGGGACGTCCGCCCGTTTCGCGACCCGCACCATCCGGCCGTATGCGTCGGCGGGTACGCCCCGCGGCAGGCTGCCGGACAGCACCACCACGTCGGCACCGGCCAGCAGCGTGCCGTACAGCTCGGTGAACGCGCCCCACTCGGCGTCGTCGACGAACGGCCCGGGCTCCCAGAATCCGGTGGCGTCACCGCCGCTGTTGACCACCACGGTCCGCCGCGATTCGGCCGCAATCTCGCCGAACTCCGCCGGTATGCCCTCGGCCACGAGCAGGTCCGCGATCCGCTCCCCGGTGTGCCCGCCCACGAGTCCGGTCGCCACCACCGGCTTGCCGAGCGCGTGCAGCAGCCGGGCCACGTTTATGCCCTTCCCGCCCGCGTGCTCAGCAACGTCGCGTACCCGATGAACCTGGTGCGGCACCAGCGCGTCGACCACGTACGTCACGTCGAGCGCCGCGTTGAGCGTCACGGTAAGGATCACGTCAACGCCACTTTCCAGCGCGCATCACCCGCTCGACGCGAAGCTGGTCGGAGAGGACGACGACGTCGGCGCGCAGGCCGGACACCAGGGCGCCCCGGTCCGTGAGGCCGAGCACCCGGGCGGGCGTGGTGGCGGTCATCGCGGCAGCGTCCATGATGGACAGTCCGGCGCCGATCGCCCGGCGCAGCGCCGAGTCCATGGTCAGCGTGCTGCCAGCGATGGAACCGCCGTCGGTCAATCTCGCCACACCGCCGGAGACGGTCACCGGCTGGCCGCCCAGCTCGTACGTGCCGTCCGGCATTCCGGTGGCCGCCATCGCGTCGGTGATCAACGCGGCCCGCCCCGGTCCCGTCACCCCGGTCGCGAACCGCAGCGTCCCGTCGTGCAGGTGTACGCCGTCCGCGATGAACTCGCACACCACGGTGTCGGCGGCGAGCAGGGCGTAGACGGGGCCGGGTTCACGGTGGTGCGGCGGCCGCATCCCGTTGAAGACGTGGGTGCCGACGGTCGCGCCCGCTGCCACCGCGGCGAGGGTCTCGGCGTACGTCGCGTCGGTGTGTCCGACGGCGACGGTGATCCCGCGGGCGACCAGCCATTCGATGGCCTCCAGCGCGCCGGGTAGCTCGGGGGCGATCGTGACCATCCGTACCGTTCCGGCTCCGGCGTCGACCAGTCGCGCCAGCTCGGCCGGATCGGGATGGCGCAGGTGCGCCGGGTTCTGGGCGCCGCAGCGTGCCGCCGACAGGTAAGGCCCTTCGTAGTGGATCCCGGCGATCACACCCTCGTCGACCAGCGGCGCCAACTCCTTGGTGGCCCGGTGCATCAGCTCGGGTGGCGAGGTGACGAGACTCGCCAGGGTCGTGGTGGTCCCGTGGCCGAGGTGGAAAGCTGCCACCTTCCGCGCCTGGTCCACCTCTCCCGTGGTGTACGTCGCACCGCCGCCCCCGTGGACGTGGATGTCCACGAACCCGGGCACCACCCAGGCGCCGGCCAGGTCCTCGCCGTCGCCGCCGTGACCCGCGGCCGCCCCGCCGTGGTCCCGCGACACCGTGGCGATCCGCCCGTCGGCCACGGTCAGGGAACCGTGCACTATGCCGTGCGGCGTGACGATCCGGGCCTTGCGTAGGACCGCGGACGGTGGTGTCGGATGAGGCGGGGTCACCGGAGGGCTCCTTCCGCGAGCAGGGCGGCACCGAGGCAACCGGCCTGGTCGCCGAGTTGGGCGCGTACCAGGTCGGGCGCCACTTCGAACCTGCGGCGGGCGTCGATCG
>Ga0137374_10011562_pt1 | contig 10327 bp, 8 predicted proteins | sample SagtaG_20_FD_104811 | JGI IMG/M metagenome (GOLD analysis project Ga0137374, IMG submission 104811) | Vadose zone soil microbial communities from Sagehorn Ranch, Mendocino, California, USA - Sage1_R_100_16 metaG | ecosystem: Environmental > Terrestrial > Soil > Vadose zone | place: USA...
AGCAGGCACCCGCCGACCACGGCGGCCACGATGTAGATGAACTCGTTGCCCACCCCGAGCCCCGACTGCACCGTGTTGAACGCGAACAACGTGTGCATCCCGGTGAACCAGCACAAGAAGCTGACCGCCATGAACAACCCGATCTTCACCCGCTTCACCGGCACCCCGACCGCCCGCGAACTCGGCGCCGACCCGCCGACCGCGAAGATCCAGTTCCCCACCCGGGTCCGCAGCAGCACCCAGGTCGCCACCGCCACGAACAGGACCCACCACAACAACGTGATCCGGACCGACACGCCCCCGACGGTGAACTGGGACGCGAACACGTTCTGCGCCGAGCCGAACCCGTCGACGTTCGACACGTCGTTGGTGGCGACGTTGCCGGTGATCACCTTCGTCATCGCCAGGTTCAGCCCGCGCAGCATGAAGAAGGTGCCGAGCGTCACCAGGAAGCTCGGGATGCCCGTCTTCACCACCAGATACCCGTTCACGAAACCGATCCCGAGCGTGACCACCAGCGACACCGCCACGCCGACCCACATGTTCGCGGTGAACTGGTAACTGAACATGGACGCGACCAGCGCCGAACTGGTCACCGCGACACCCGCCGACAGGTCGAACTCGCCACCGATCATCAGCATCGCGACCGCCACCGCCGGGATCCCGTACGTCGAGCTCTGATACAGCACCGTCGACAACGAGGTCGCCTCCCGGAACGGTACCGCGACAATGAAGAACACGACGTAGATCACGATCGCGCCGACCAGCGCACCCATCTCCGGACGGGCCAGCAGCCCGGACAGAAGGGACTTTCGGGCGATCCGCTCGTCCCTGGCCGGCGGAGCCGGAGAAGCCACTGTCTGACTCATGGAGACCTCCTAGTCTCTGGTTCCCCCGGGAGTCGCGGCTGGGGCGACCCCGGGGGTGGCTACCGGAGCGGCTACCGGGTGCCGGCGGCCGCGAACTTGCCGACGAAGTCGACGTTCTGCTTGTCGACCAGGAATGGGCCGGTCAGCGTCGGCTTCCCACCACCGAGGATGTTGCCGTTCACCTTGTACAACCACAGCGAGTCGACCGACTCATAACCCTGCAGGTACGGCTGCTGGTCGATCGCGAACTGCAACTCACCCGACTGGATCTTCGCCGGGATCTGCGGGTTGAAGTCGAACGTCCCCAACTTCGCCTTGCTCGCCGAATCCTTGATCGCATTGATCGCCGCCAACGCATCCGGCGCGCCCAGGGTGATGACGAAATCGATGCTCGGATCCTGCTTCAGCTTCGCCGCGATCGTCGACTGCTCCGACGGCCGATCCGCACCGTTCACATAGATCTTCGTCCACTGCCCGGTGAACGTCTTCTTCACCCCGTTACACCGATCCTCCAACTGCACCTGGCCCTGGAACTGGATCACACACAACACGTGCTTGTAACCACCCTCCGAGGCCCGCTTGCCGCCCGCCTCGCCGGCCAGGGACTCGTCGGAACCGAAGTACGACAGCGCCCCCGACTGCTCGAACGACGTGATCCCCGCGTTCAGCGCCACCACCGGAATCCCCGCCGCGATCGCCTTCTTCACCGCCGGGATCAACGCCGGCGGATCCGGCATCGTCACCGCAATACCATCCACCTTGCTGTCGATCGCACTCTGAATCAGATTCGCCTGATTACCCGACGACGGATCCGACGAATACTTCAGATCGACGTTGTCCTTCGCCGCGGCCGCCTTCGCACCCTTCTGAATGATGTCCCAGAACGTGTCACCCGGCGCGCCATGCGTCACCATCGCGATCGTGATCCGCGGTGTGTCGGCCTTCCCGGCCCCGATGTTCGCACTCCCTTCCTCGGCCTTCTTACCCCCGCCGCTGCTGCACGCCCCCGCCATCACGGCCAGGCTTACCACCAGCGCCGCTCCGAGGAGCCGCTTACCGGATCTGAACATTTCTCTGCCCTTCTTTCAGGAGTTCTTGATCGACTGCGGCTGTCGCCCAGTCGGGGTTCGCCACCGCCGCAGGCCGGCGACCGGTGAGCACGTCGCCGATGCCGCGAGCTGCCTCGGCGAAGGTCGCAGCGGTGGCTCGCCGGGTGAGTCCCATCAGGTGCGGCGTCAGTACGACGTTGGGGTGGTCGAACAGCGGATGGTGCTGTGGGGGCTCGGGATCGAAGACGTCGAGGCCGACACCGCCGAGCTGTCCGGACTCCAACGCCGCGAGCGCGGAGTCGAGATCGAGCAGCCCGCCGCGACCGCAGTTGACCAGATTCGTTCCCGGCCGCACGCCGGCCAGGAATTGCTCGTCGACAAGACCGTGGGTCTGCTCCGTGAGGGGAACGTGCAGCGTTAGTACGTCGCTTGCGGCGGCGAGCTCCTTCAGGTCTGCACAGGCCAGCTCGTCAGGCGGCGGGTTGAGCGGGTCGTGTGCGAGCACTCGCATCCCGAATGCGGTGGACAACTCGGCGACTCGGCGGCCGATCCGGCCGTATCCGACGATGCCGATGGTGGAGCCGTCGAGGTCCCCGACCGGCACTCGATCGCGCTCGGCCCAGCGGCCGTTGCGAACCAGTTCGGTCAACGGCCCCAGCCGTTTGACGAGATGCAGGCTCAGCGCGAGGACGCCCTCTGCGACAGCGCGCGTTCCGCTGCCCGGAGTGATCACGACCGGGATACCACGAGCACTGGCGGCGGCCAGGTCCACGCGGTCGACGCCGACGCCGGTGCGGGCCAGCACCTTCAAGTGCGGGGCACGATCGAGCAGTGCGCCGTCAACCACCACGTCCGCACGCACAATGGCGCCTACGGCAACGACCAGATCCTCATCGCTCGGCTCGGCGACGAACGAGATCCCTTCGCCGAGTACGTCGATCACCAGCGCCGGATCCACGGCTCCGAGGGCTACGACGACGGGGCGGTCTTCGGTCATCATCCTCACCGCTCGGCAGCGGAAGCCGACGTCGCGTACGTCGTACCTGGCACGGCGGGAACCTGCTGCCACATGCCGCTGTCAGCGGAGGCGGCAGCGGCCGCGATCACCTCAGCCACCTGGTGGGCGTCGTCGACGGTCGAGTTGCGATGCTCCAAGCCCGCAACCGCGGCAAGGAACTTCTTGGCTTCGATGACCTTGAGGTCGTCGTACCCCATGCTGTTGCCGGGGCCGGGCTGGAAGTGCGCATAGTCGCCGAACGCGGCGTTGCCGAGCACGGTTGTGTAGCCGGAGTGGGCACCGCCACGACCGATGCAGACCCGCAACTCGTTCATCTGCTCGAAGTTCCAGGTGGCCGAGCCTTCAGTGCCGTAGATCTCGAAGCCGAGTCCGCACTGCGGGCCGACGATGACACGCGACGCCTCCAACGTCCCCACCGCGTCCCCGGCACGGGAGTCTGGCGAGAACCGCACCAAAGCAGCCGCGTAGTCGTCGTTCTCCACTGCGCCCAGCTCGCCGTCCTCGATCACGGCGAAGTGAGTCCCGCTGCCCATCGGCAGGATCGGCCGCTCGGTATAGACGGTGCGCGTCAACGCGTTCACCGCGTCGATCGGCCCGAGGAGGTACTGCACCAGGTCGACGACGTGGCTCAGCAGATCGCCGAGCGCTCCGGTTCCGGCGAGATCACGGATGAACCGCCACGACAACGCCCCCTTCGGTTCCGAGGCGTATCCGTTGAAGAACACCGCGCGTACGTTGGTGATCCGGCCCAAGGTGCCGTTGGCAACGAGTTCGCGAACATGCTCCACCGCGGGGGCGTGGCGGTAGTTGTAGCCGACCGTCGTCACGAGGCCCGCCTGGCCGGCAGCGGCGGCGACATCGCCCGCCTCCTTCGCGTCGCGTCCGACCGGCTTCTCGATCCAGAACGGCTTACCGGCTTCGGCGGCGGCGACACCGATCTCCCGGTGCAGGCCGGTGGGAGCGCAGATCGACACCACGTCCACCTCTGGATCGGCGAGGACGTCGCGGTAGTCCGTGCTCGCCTTGGCGTAGCCGAGGACATCCCGTGCGTACGACGCTCTGTCCGGCGCCGTGTCGGCGGCACTGACCAGCCGGGGGCGCAACCCCAGCTCGGGGTACACCGACGGCACGGCCTGGTAGGCGCGGGTGTGCAATTTGCCCATCCAGCCAACGCTGATCAGCCCGACGCCGATGTCGCGGCCCGCGTTGTGGGTCGTGTCAGCCATGAGCGGCCTCTTTCTGAGCGATGGTGTTCGGTCGTGCCCGGCCGAGCTCGGCGGCGAGGGCGGTGGCCAGCAGGGTCGAATCGGAGCCGATGGCAACGAACATCCAGCCCTCCGCGCATTTGGCCGCGGCGGCTGCGCCATCGGGTACCAGTAGCCCGCATGCCTTGCCGTACTTCGCAGCGGCGTACCGCACGTGCTGCAGCGCGTCGACATAGGCAGGAGCGGCGAAGTCGCCGGGCACTCCGAGGTCGTGGCTGAGATCGCGCGGACCGACGAACAGCGCGTCGACCCCGTCAAGCGCAGCGATCTCCGCGACCTGCTCGACCGCTTCGGCGGACTCGATCTGTACGACGCACAGCACCTCGTCGTTGGCACGATCGAGTGCTCCCGGGTCGAGACCGAAGCGGCAGGCCCGGTTGTACGTCGCCACCCCGCGGTCCCCGTACGGCGGATAGCGCAGATGCCGGAGCGCATCGCGGACGTCGGCAGCGGTGTCGAGTCGCGGCAGCATCACGCCGGCGGCGCCGAGGTCGAGCACCCGTCCAATCCGGATGCGCTCCGCCGACTCCACCCGGACCACGACGGGTACGCCGTACGCACCTGCGGCCGGTACGACGTCGCGGACCTGCTCCTCACCACCGGCGCCATGCTCGAGATCCAGCACGAGCCAGTCCGCTCCGGCAGCGGCGCACACCTCGGCGGTGACCGCCGCGGCGGTGCCGAGGAACGTTCCCATGGTCGTGTCCCCGGCCGCCAGACGGGCCTTCAGCCGACCACGGTCCAGCGGAGACAACGGTGCGGCGCGTACGGCGCTCATCCGAACCACCGCTGGGTCGCCAGCCCGTCCTCGTACTCCGCCCGCAGCCGGACCACCGCCTCCTGCTCGGAGACTTCTGCCGGGGCGACGTCCCACCAGACGCCTGCACCGGGCAGGTCTGCGTGTGGGATGGCCGGTACGACGATGACGACGGGCCCGTCGTGGTCGCGGGTGTCTGCCAGCGCGGCCCGCAGTTCGTCTGCACTGGTCGCCCGCAGCGCGCGAGCGCCGAGACCGGCGGCAACCCGCACCAGATCGACCTGGAGGTAGTCGCCGTCGAGGCGTGCCGGCTTGGCGTCCGCCAGTTCGCCGCCGAGGTCCAGGCTTCCGTTGCGGTAGCGGAACTCATTGCCGAACTCCCTACCACTGCGCAGCATCTGCAGCCGGTGGATGACCTGGTACCCGTGGTTCTCCGGGATCACCACCGTGATCGGAAGGCTCTCCTGAGCCGCCGTGACCAGCTCTGTCGGCGCCATCAGGAACGTGCCGTCGCCGAGCAACGAGATGACCCGCTTGGTGGGGTCAGGATTGGCCAGACGTACGCCGATCGCGGCCGGCAACTCGTAGCCCATGCAGGAGAACCCGAACTCCAGGTGGGCGAAACGGCCCTCGGTGGCATCCCACACCTTCTGCAGGTCGCCGGGCGGGCCACCCGCGGCGGCAATGATGATGTCGCCCGCTCGGGCGTGCTCCTGCAGCACCCCGATGACCTGCCCCTGCGTGAGGACGGCACCCGTGTTCGATACGACGTCGGAGTCTTCCGGGAGCTCAGATGTGTCGTACGGCGTATCCGGGTCGACGGCCGCGGCCCGCTCGGCCTGCCACTGCTCGTTGCGAGTGCGGACCCGCTCACGCCAATCCGGGGAGCTGGTGATGCCGGCACGCCGTACCGCTTCGGCCAGTGCGGCCAACGCTCGCTTGCCGTCGGCAACGATGCCGGTCGCACCCAGCCGACCCGCGTCCTGCGCATCGACGTTGATGCTGGCAAAGCGCACGTCCGGGTTCTGGAAGAGCGACTGCGATGCCGTCGCGAAATCGGTCAGCCGGGACCCGACAGTCAGGATCAGGTCCGCTTCCCGAGCCAGCTCGTTGACCGCCGGGGTGCCCTCCAGGCCGATCCCGCCCAGCTGCCACCAATCGCGGCGCTGCACCGCGCCCTTGCCGGCAAAGGTCTCGGCCACCGGGATCCCGGCCGTGGCGGCGAGATCCTCCAGCTCCTGCGTGGCATCGGCGTAGACCACCCCACCGCCGGCGATGATCAGCGGCTTCTCGGCCTCGGCGAGCAGCCGGGCGACGGCATCCACCTCCTCCGGATCAGGCAACGGCCGGCGGATTGCCCAGTCCCGCTCCGCGAAGAACGCCTCCGGGTAGTCGTAGGCGTGCGACTGGATGTCCTGCGGCAGCGCCAGTACGACGGCACCCGCGTCCACCGGGTCGGTGAGCACCCGCATCGCCGCGGGCAGGGCAGTCAGCAGTTGCTCCGGCCGAGTGATGCGGTCGAAGAACCGCGCTACTGGACGGAACGCGTCGTTGACCGTCGCGTCGGCCTCGGTCGGATGCTGAAGCTGCTGCAGCACCGGTCCCTGCCGCCGGGTCGCATAGGTATCGCCCGGCAGGAGCAGCACCGGCAGCCGGTTGACCGTCGCTGTCGCGGCGCCAGTCACCATGTTCAGGGCACCCGGTCCGATCGATGCCGTCACGGCGAGCGTGGCCCGCCGCCGCGAAGCCTTCGCGAATCCGGTAGCCACGTGGACCAGGGCCTGTTCGTTGCGGCCTTGAATGAAAGGCAGTGCGTCGCTGAGTTGGTCGAGCGCCTGTCCCAGGCCGGCCACGTTGCCGTGACCGAAGATGCCGAGCGCGGCCGGGACGAGCCGGCGACGTTGCCCGTCGGCGACGGAGTACTGCTTGGACAGATAGGCAATGAGAGCCTGCGCGGCGGTCAGCCGCACGGTTCGGTTGGTCATGGGGTCGATGTCCTTTACAGCGGCTGGGTTGCTGACGACGGGTGCGGCTACCAGGAACGACCGTGGATCACGATCGTCTTGACCTCGGTCATCTCGGCCACCGCCGAGCGCGGGCCTTCCTTGCCGTAGCCGCTGCCCTTGAGGCCGCCGTACGGCATCAGGTCGGCCCGCCACAGTGGTGTCCAGTTGATGTGGATGGAGCCGGCATCGATCTCCCGCATGGCCCGGACCGCACCCGCAACGTCGGACGTGAAGACGCCCGCGGCCAGGCCGTAGCTGGTCTCGTTGGCCTGCGCGATGGCGGTCGGCCAGTCTTCAGCAGTGCTCACGGCCACGGCCGGCCCGAACAACTCGGTCTGGCTGAACGGCGAGGACGGGTCGACATCGGCGACAACAGTCGGCGCGACCGTGGCTCCGTCGCGTTCGCCTCCGACCAGCACCTTCGCGCCGGCCTTAGCGGCCTCGGCGATCGCCCGCTCGACCCGCTCGGCCTCGATGCTCGTAATGAGCGAGCCCATTGTCGTCTCGGGGGACGAAGGGTCGCCGGTGCGGATTGCCTCGACCTTGGGTACGAGCGCATCCAGGAAGTCGCCGGCCACCGACGGGTGTGCGATGACCCTCTGCACCGAGATGCATACCTGCCCCGCGTTGACGTACCCCCCGATGGCGACCGCGCTGGCGGCCAACTCCAGGTCGGCGTCCGGCAGCACGATCACCGGGCAGGATGCGCCCAGCTCGAGCGACAGCTTCTTCACGCCCGCCGTACGAGCGATGTGCTCGCCGGTCGCAGTCGAGCCGGTGAAGGAGATCTTGCGTACGCGCGGGTCGCTCACCAGCGCGTCACCCAACGCGCCACCAGGCCCGGTGACAACCGAGAGCACCCCCTCCGGCAGGCCGGCGTCAACGAAGCACTCCGCCAGCTCCAGCGCCGTCAACGGAGTGGTACGGGCCGGCTTGAGCACTACCGCGTTGCCCGCGGCCAGTGCAGGCGCGACCTTGTGCAGCACCAGCAGCGCGGGATAGTTGAACGGCGTGATCGCGACGACGACACCGCACGGTTGCCGCATCGTGAACCCGACCTTGTCCAAACCCGTGCCACGGTTGGCGTCCAGCGGCAGCGTCTCGCCGTACAGCTGAGTGCCCTCGAACGCGGCCAGCCGGATGAGATCCCCGGACCGCCCCGCCTCGGCGGTGGCCTCGGTGATGGTCTTGCCCGTCTCCGCGCTGATGATGCCGGCGATCTTTGCCGCCCGCTCGTCGGCCAGCTCGGCGGCCCGCAGCAGCACGCGCATCCGCTCGTGGGCCGGAGTACGCCGCCAGGTCGCCGCGCCGCGCTCGGCCGCTTGTAAGGCCGCCTCGACATCCTCCGGGCCGGCCACCGGCACCGTGCCCACCACTGAGCCGTCGTACGGCGAGGTCACGTCCTCGGTCCGCCGCGTACCCATGGCCGGCTGCCACCGACCTCCGATCAGCATCTCCATGGCCGACATCGCGCATCCCTCCAGCACCGCGGTTGCGGACCTGGCCGCCGCTCCCGAAGCTCGGTGTGGCGTAGGCCATAGCCCATTAACTTGGCCGCAACGTTAGGGGCTCTTTGCCGGATCAATGAAGAGCTCAAACCATCAAAATACCATCAGAGCACCCGTCATTTTGCCATCAAGCTTGGGCAGGTCAGCAGGGCAGAAGGTAGCGTCACGCACGAGCCCAGGGCGCAACCGCTGATGATCGTCCGGTGGCGTTTGGTCGATCAAGCGCGGTCGTGGAGCGTGACCTGGTAGCCGTCGGGGTCGGCGAAGGTGAAGGTCCGACCGAAGGGCCCGTCGATCGGTGCGGAGACGATGGTGTGACCGTCGGCGACGAGCGCATCGTGGATGGCCTGGACGTCGGTGGCGTGGAGCCAGATCGCGGCACCGATGCCGGGCTGAGCGACGGATGCGAGGTCGGTGCCGGGAATGACGTCGCGGAGTGCGAACGCGATCGGCTTGGTCTCGAAGACGACGGCGTGCGGAGGTCCGGCCGGCGAGCGGACGAGGCCCAGGTACTGCTCGTAGAACGCCTGCGAAGCGTCGAGGTCGCGCACTTGGAGCGAGATGAAGTCGGGGCCGGTGGCGGGCATGATGACACTCCTTCTTTGCGTGTCAGTTTTCTGACACGCATCAATCTATGTCAGAATACTGACATGAGTCAAGAAGGTGTCGGCGTCGACCTGGAGACGTCACTGGGCTACCTGCTCAAAGAAGCGTCGAGCGCCCTTCGCGCGGCCATGGAGGAAGTGCTGCGGCCGCTCGGGATGAGCGTGACGCACTACTCCTGCCTCGAGCTGCTGGCGCAACGACCGGGCTTGTCGAACTCCGAGCTCGCGCGGGGCGCGTTCGTGACACGGCAGACGATGAACGTGCTACTCCAAGCCCTGGAACGAGACGGCTACGTGACCAGGCCTGCGGAGGCACCCGTCGGGAAGGTGCTTCCCACGCGGCTCACGCCTCGCGGCCGACGAAGCCTCGAGAAGGCGAGCGCAGCCGTCCGGTCCGTCGAGGTCAGAATGCTGGCCGGCCTGACCGAGACCGAGCAGTCAGACGCGTTCCGGATCCTGCAGAGCATGATCCATTCCCTCCGCGATGACAACGAGGGTGCATAGCTCGTTCCGCGGCGCACGTCTCGTCGCGCTCGGACAGCAGTGCAGCCAAGCCTGAAATCCGTGCCGGCGACCTCGAAACCGACAGACCCCGACTACACCCTCTTCTGCGATGAGCCGGTTTGGGTACTCAAGGGGTGTGATGCCCGATGTCGTCCATTCAGGCGCTTGGGCGTCATCTGTCAGCGAATAGCGCTTCCTACCAGGCCCAAGGGCTCTGGCCAGGTACCGCATCACGACGTCACCGTGGCTGTAGCCGACGAATAGGACGCTGAAAGTGGCGAACATCCGCTCCAGGAACCTTGCGGCCCAGGCATCGCGAAGATACGCGCGACCGAAGTCCTCGGCGGTCACCACGAGCTGATGTGCCGGTCTACCCAGACGTCCGTGGAGGTAGACCACACCTGTGAAGTCGTCGCCCATTGGTAGCGCGGGTCCGATGTATTCGTCGAACTCCGCACCGGCCGCCTTCAGCGTCGACGAGAGATGTAGATCATAGTTCGTGGTAATGATCCTCACTGCAGGACTGGCCAGTGCCAGCGCCGCGATCCCCCGGTGCAGCAGGATTAGTGGCAACGCCATTCGGTTAGCCGTCTGGCGTTGAGGACAATGGAATGATCGCGATGTGGATGGTGGTTGGGTGGGAGCGGCGGTCGACGTTGCGGGCCTTGGCGCGGTACTTCGATATGGCGCGTTTGGTGGCCCGGGCGTGAGTTCGGGCGCGCCGGTCGGGCAGGAGGGCGTGGAGG
>Ga0137374_10011564_pt1 | contig 10326 bp, 10 predicted proteins | sample SagtaG_20_FD_104811 | JGI IMG/M metagenome (GOLD analysis project Ga0137374, IMG submission 104811) | Vadose zone soil microbial communities from Sagehorn Ranch, Mendocino, California, USA - Sage1_R_100_16 metaG | ecosystem: Environmental > Terrestrial > Soil > Vadose zone | place: USA...
CACTCCATGCGGCCTGCGTTGCTCTTTCGGCGAGGCAGATACAGCGTCGGGCGGCGAAAAGCGTATCGGGGCATACGGTTGAGCCGCCCGACGCTGGAGATGCCCGCCGAAAGGCAACCCAAGGGCCGGTTGAAGAAGCCGACAGGGTGCGTCGCCGCGCTTGCCCGATGCCCCACATCGTGCGGCGCGCGGCTCCTGCCCTGTCGGCTTCTTGAACCGGCGCAGGCCACATCGAGTGTGAGAAATGCGGGCTACGCGCCTTGACCCACCCTACGGCACGCCCGCCCCGTGCACCTGCCTCCAGTCGAGCGCGGCCACCTCTTGTTTGATCCAGGCACGGAAGGCCTGCACGTGAGGGTGCTCCCTCCGGCTGTTCGGGCAGACGAAGTGATAAGCGCGGCCCGATCGCAGGGAAAACGGAACCGGTATCACGAGCCGCCCCGTGCGCAGGTCGTCATAGGCCAGCACATCGTGCGCAAGCAGCACGCCGCCCCCTTCGCCCGTTGCGTCGAGCGCGTGATCGGAACTGTTGAAGCGCAGCCCACGGCTGACATCGACGCCTTCGACGCCGGCCGCCTTGAACCAGTCGGCCCAGGTCGGCACCTCGGCATGGTTGACGAGCGTGTCGTCATGAATCAGCGGCACACTCTTGAGCGCTTCCGGCCGCTGCATGGGCCCGTGCGTCTCGATCAGCCGCGGGCTGCATACGGGCACCCAGGACAGCTCGATCAGCTTCTCGATCACCAGCGCCGGGTCGGGCGCCGCATCGACGGCCAGATTGCGTATCGCAACGTGGACCCCATCGGTGGTGAAATTGGCATTGCCGACGGAGGAGGAAACGCGGGCATCGATCTCAGGATGCGCAGCGGAGAAACGGTAGAGCCGCGGCGCCAGCCACTTCGAGGTGAAACCCGGCGGCGTGCTGATCACGAGCGCGCGTTCCTCGCCGGCGTTGCTCAGGCCCATGACCGCGTCACGGATGTGGATGAAGCCCGTCTGCAGGCCGGGATAAAGCATCTTGCCGGCAGGCGTCAGCGCGATCGATCGCACCCGCCGTTCGAACAGCTTGAGGCCAAGCAGTTCTTCGAGCCCGCGGATCTGGTGGCTTAATGCCCCGGCCGTCACATGCAGCTCCTTTGCGGCCTTGGTCAGGCTCAAGTGTCGCGCGGCGGCCTCGAAGGCGCGCAGGGCAGTCAGCGGCGGCATCAACCTATACATGAGAAAAGCTCAATTATCTGGTGAAAACTCATCCTTTGTCGTTCGATCTTACAAGGCCGATATTCCATACAGCAAAAACGACGGATGAGGAACACTCAAGTTTCAGCATCCGGAACGAGGATGGAGTTGGACATGACTTACGCAGCACATCACGGACATTTCATCCCTTATTTCGCCGACAAGGCTTCTCCCAAGAGCAATGCTGCCGCAAAGACGCCCGGCGTGTTGTGGCGCATCTTCGACGCGATCGTGGAGTCGCGGCAGAAGAGCGTCGATCGGGAGATCGCCCGTCTGCTCGCCCGATCGGGCGGTCGCCTGACGGATGATATCGAGCGCCAGATGACGCAGAGCCTTTTGACCGGCGATTGGAACGTTCGCCAGTGAGTAGGGTCGGTAAAATCCGGCTAAGCGATCACACCGGAATGCACAGCGCGTTGTCCACGAGCAGGTTGTCGTAGACGCAGCGGCGCTCGGCTAGCTTCAGCTGATCGCCGACCCGGCGGAACTTGTCGTAATAAACGCCGACCTGGTGCAGCTTGGCGTCGGGCCGGTCGAACAGGACCTGCAGCACCACGTAGTTGGCGCGCGCCCGGATGTCGCCGTTCGGATCCTCGCCCAGCACCTGCAGATTGCCTATGATATGGCGCAGATAACGCGGCGCGAACATGGCCGTCTTCTCCAGCGCAAAGGCACGGTCGAAGATCATGCCCTTGTTCTCGCAGTAGATCAGGCCGACCGGCATGCCGCGGTCGGCGTTCTCGCGCGAGATGACCACGTAGAAGGCGTCGTCGGTGAACATCTCCACCCAGTCGGTCAGCCGCTGCTCGTCGAGCGCGGCCGCATAGGCGGCGTTGAACGTCTCCACCTCGTGATGCAGGAGCAGCGCCTCGAGGCGGGGGTCGGGCGCCGCTTGGGTCACGTCGAGGTAGCCGGTTCGCAGGGACATACGCTCTACGCTCCTGCTTCCCTGCGCCCCTGTAGCATGTTCCGATGAGCTTGAATCGTCATGCCCGGCCTTGTGCCGGGCATCCACGTCTTCAGGCGCAAGTCGAAGACGTGGATGGCCGGGACAAGCCCGGCCATGACGTCAGCGGAATGGAACATACACTACACCCCCATTTCCTGGCGCCAGTGCTTGTACATCGCCCGGATGGCGGATTCCGAGATCAGATTGTCGGCGGTGCCGTAAGGCGTCGCCGGATCGAGCTTGACCAGATGCTCCCCATCGGGAACCCCCTGCATGCCGTCCTGGACGAATTTGATCGCCTCGTTGTCCTCGAGGCCGAGGAATCCGGCCGGGCCCATCAGGTTGCCTTGGCGCAGCCGGTGGCGGGTCATTTCCTCGTCGTCGCCTTCGAAGCCGAACATGGTCCACTTCATGATGAACTCGTGCGGGCCGGTGGGCACGATCTGGCGGATGCCGAGCGTGTTCATCTCGCGCTGCACGATCAGGTTCGGCCAGATCGTCGCCATGGTCACCGACCACGGGCTGTCGAATTCCTCGATGAAGTTCATGAACCGCGGCTCGCGCAAGGTCATGCCTTCCTTGAACGCGCGCATTTCCTTCTTGGCGTCGCTCGACACCAGTTTGGCGTCCGACTTGGCGGCCGCCATCACGCCATGCCGCCCGCTCGCGTCGGCGAGCATCAGGGAGCGTGCTCCCGCCACAATCAGTCCGAACGTCACCAGGAACGTGTGCAGCAGGGTGGCGTGATACGGATCCTTGAGGTTCTCGTGGTAGAGCTTCCAATTGCCCGGCAGAGAATGGCGGTAATGCCCGAGGATGGTGAGCTTCCGGCCGTCGAACGTCGCCTCGAACTCCCGCAGCACGTCCGGCCCGAGATAGTCGGCGAGCGGCTCCATGTCCGACGAATAGGACGCGAACACGACGCCGCGGTGGGTGGTCACGTCGAGCTTGCGGAGGCCGTGATCTTCCGGCTTGAAATCCGCCGGCATGCCGCCCTTGCCGGCCACGCCGCGGCGAAACGGGATGCCGATGAGCTTGCCCTTGAGATCATAGGTCCACTGATGATAGGGGCAGACGAATTCCTTGACCGTGCCGCTCAGCTCGCGGCAAAACTCGGCGGCACGGTGCCTGCACCGGTTCTCGACCACATTGATCGAACCGTCCTCGGCCCGCGCCACCACGACCGGCGTCGGCCCCACGTTCGAGCGGATGAAATCGCCCGCATTCGGGACCTCGGCCTCGAGCGCCACGTAGTTCCAGGTCCGACCGTGAAAGATCTTTTCCACTTCGCGGTCGTAGATGTGCTGGTCGGTATAGACCCAATCGGGGATGACGGTGAGATCGTTCCCCGGCCATATATATTGCTTGCTAATGATCGGTCCGCCGTTGGTCGCCATGTCGCGGCTCTCCGGCTCGCCGTGGGCGGCGCGATTTGAAACGGGCCTCGCGCCGGCATCGGGTGGCGTCATCGCGGAAACAGCAGCCGTCGCCGCAGGCGCTTCGCTCGCTGGCTGCGCGTCGCTGAATTCGATCAGGATGTTGCCGCCTTCGACCTTGACCGGATAGACCCGCAGGCTCTCGGTCGCCGGTCCGGACAGCACCTTGCCGGTGCGAATGTCGAAAACCGCCTGATGCAAGAAGCACTCGATCGTGCCGCCGTCCACAAAACCATCGGCGAGGGGGGCGTCGGCGTGCGTGCAGATGCCGTCGGTCGCATGAATTTCGTCGTCGATGCGAAACAGGGCGACGGCTGTGCCGTCGACATCGACACCGAGCACTTCGCCGGCACGCAGCGCCTCGAGCGACGCCACCTTTTGCCATGCCATAGTGGAACACTCCTTGCGAAGCTTTCGCCTGTCCGCAGCTTCCTCAGCATACCGCATTTCCCAATGCTCGCAATTATTTTCCCGCCCGCCAAATCGCTTGCATGCGCGCCGTTCATCTTGGCCCATGCGGCGGATGAGCCGCGCCCACAGGTTGCTTTCGGAAATTCATCAGCGTACCCTCATATCGTCAGACAAGGAGGACGCCATGGCGCAAGAACCTCTCGCAACCAAGGGCAATTTTCTGCACATCTATGATTTTCGCGTGACCAAGGGGAAAGAGGAAGAGTTCGTCCGCTTGTTCGAAGCGTTCGACTATTCGGACGGCAACCCGATGCACAAATCGTGGGCGCAGGTAAAGGACGGCGTGCTGTGCCGCGACACCGAGGACCCGCAGCGCTTCTTCCTGATCGCCGAGTGGTCCGACATCGAAGAGCACGCGCGTATCCGCAAGATTCTCGCCAACGAGCTCAAGCCGGAATTCATCAAATACATCGAAGGCGGCAAGTTCATTCCAAAATATGTCGAGGTGGTCTCGTCGACGCCGGACGAGATTCTGCAAAACGCGGCAACAGCGGCGGAGTGATCGCTTGTCGCGCGATCTCTACACGTTCTTCCGATCCTCCACCTCGTATCGGTTGCGCATCGCGCTGGTCTACAAACGGCTCGACTATACGCCGCACTACGTGAGCCTGCCGAAGATGGAGCACCGAGCCCCGTCGTACCGGGCGCTGCATGCTCAGGGCCTGGTGCCGTTGCTGATCGACGGTGACCGATCGTTCATCCAATCGATGGCCATCATCGAGTATCTGGACGAGGTCTATCCGGAACCGCCGCTGATGCCCAAGGACGTGCATGGGCGCGCGTACGTGCGGGCGGTGTCGCAAATCATCGGCTGCGACATCCACCCGCTCAACAACGTACGGGTGCTCAAGCGCATCCAGACGCAATTCGGCGCCGACGAGGCCGCCACCAAGGTCTGGTATCGGCATTGGATCGCGGAAGGGCTCGGGGGGCTGGAATCCTATCTCGACGGCGCGCGCCTATTCGGCCAATTCTGCTACGGCGATACCGTGACCATGGCGGACATTTGCCTGGTACCGCAGATTTTCAATGCGCAGCGCTTCGGCTGTCCTCTCGACGGCTACCCCACTCTGAACGCGATCTTCGAGCGGTGCATGGCGCTCGACGCTTTTTCCACGACGCAGCCGAGCACTCAGGCGGACGCGTTCTGACCCGAGGTCAGATGTCAGATGTCGGACGATGGGCCGTCTGTCATCTGACCTCTGACATCTGCCCTCCGTCATCCGACTTCAACTCGGGTCGAAAATCGTCCGCCCGAGATGGTTGTTGCCATCGATGAGGCGGACCAACGTGATGATGAAAGGGTTGCGTTCTTGCGACAACAGCGGTTTGAGCAGACGCTCCTGAGCGCGTCGCATCGGCCGATACATCTTCTTCGTCAGTCTCGCCCCGGCGGGCGTCAATCGCGCCAGCACCATGCGACGGTCGTCGCGGCTGCGCCGCCGCTCCAGGAGACCGCGTCTTGCCAGGCGGCTGAGGACGTCCGCGACGTTGGTGCGGTCGATCCCGAGCTCGCGTGCCAATGAGTTTTGATCGAGATCGGGATTGAGCGAGAGCGTGGTGAGCAGGCCGTACTGAACCGGCGTGATGTCGAAGCCCGCGCATTCCTCGAAGAACAGCGCGTAGTGGATTTGATGCAGACGCCGCAAGAGATAGCCGGGCCGTGCCCACAGCGGCATGTCGGAGTGCACCGTGTCGACGCGCAAGACCTTCGTCGCTGTCCGGTGTCCACGCGTCTTTCGTCCGCCGACGCGTCTTGCCGTGCGTTTTCGTGCCGATCTCGATCTCTTGTTTGTCGTCATCGGATTTTCCCCGGCGCACGTCGTTGCGCCCGCAACGGCAAATAATCAGTATAGATCATATCTTGCACGCGTTCGTGACTGTGTTAGGCTTTTAGCGGCGCCGCGCAGAGATGCAACAGGCAATAGGCGGAACGCGCAACACGTCGATGCGGCGCAGGTTCGAGCAGAGATACCTCAGCAGGGAGAACCGAAATGAAAAGGCGTGCATTTCTCAAGCGGGCCGCCGCCGGCATGGCCGCGACCGCGCTCGCGAGCCCGGCGATCGCGCAGACCGGCGCGCCGGTTCGTTGGCGGCTGGCGACGAGCTGGCCGAAGAGTCTCGACACGGTCCACGGCAGCGTCGAAGCCATGGCCCAGCGCGTCGCACAATTGACCGACAAGAAGTTCGAGATCCAGGTCTTTGCCGGCGGCGAGATCGTGCCGCCGCTGCAGGTCTGGGATGCGACGCAGAGCGGGACCATCGAGTGCGGCCACACGCTCACCGCGTTCTATATCGGCAAAAATCCGGCCGTTGCATTCGATTCCGGCGTGGCGTTCGGGCTCAACACCCGCCAGCAGCAGGCCTGGATGTATTCCGGCGGCGGGCTGGAGCTCATGCGCGACGTCATGAAGAAGGACGGCATTCTGCCGATCCCCTGCGGCAACGTGGGCGTCCAGATGGGCGGCTTCTACCGCAAGGAGATCAACTCCGTCGACGACCTCAAAGGGCTCAAGTTCCGGATCGGCGGGCTCGGCGGCATGATCCTGTCGAAGCTCGGCGTGGTGCCGCAACAGATTGCCACGGCCGACATCTATCCGGCGCTCGAGCGCGGGACGATCGATGCGGCCGAATGGATCGGTCCTTATGACGATGAGAAGCTCGGGCTGCACAAGGTCGCCAAATACTACTACTACCCCGGCTGGTGGGAGGGCAGCGCGCAGGTCACGCTGCTCGTCAATCTCAGGCATTGGGAGGCGCTGCCCGAGATCTACCGCGCTGCGCTCGAGACGGCGTGCGCCGAGGCGACCATCCTGATGATGGCCAAGTACGACGCCAAGAACCCCGAGGCGTTGCGGCGCCTCGTCGCCGCTGGCGTGCAGCTGCGGCAATTTCCGCGTCCGGTGATGGACGCCTGTTACAAGGCGACGTTCGAGACCTATGAAGAGCTCTCTGCCAAGAGCGCGGACTTCAAGCTGATCTACGAATCCTGGCAAAAGTTCCTGGCCGATTCCAATCTGTGGTTCCGGGTCGCCGAGAACACGCTCGACAACTACCGATACACGATGTCCGCGCAGCCCCGATAAGGCTGTCGCCAACCCTGCCACAGCCAAGCGCACCGCCCGCCGCGGCGTACCGCTTCGGCGTCGCACCAGGACGAGACATGACGAGGCAAGGCGTAGGCGTGCGGGTCCGGCGCAAAGAAGACGCGCGGCATCTGCACGGTCGCGGCAGCTTCGTATCGGACATGCTGCTCCCCGGGCAGAGCGAGGTCGCCTTCCTGCGCAGCCCGATCGCGCATGGCCGCATCCGCCGGATCGTCAAATCGCCTGGCACCGAGGCTCAGGTCTTCATCCGCGCCGACCTCGACGATGTCGCCGCGATCGTCGCTCCGACGACGCTACCGGACTACAAGCTTTCGGAATGGCATCCGCTGGCGCATGACAAGGTGCGGTACGTGGGGGAAGCGGTGGCGATGTGCGTCGCGCCGACGCGCGCGGAGGCCGAGGACCTCACCGAAGGCGTCGAGGTCGAGTTCGACGAGCTTCCCGTGCTACTCGACGCCCATGCGGCACGCGTCGAACCGAGCGTCCGCGTTCACGAGGCGTGGAGCGACAACTCGTTTCTCACGCTCAACTACGAGAGCGGCTTCGAAGCCAAGGCCAAGGGGGCGCCGGTCGTGATCCGGCGCGAAATCGCGTTGGCGCGCCAAGCGATGGTGCCGATGGAGGGCAAAGCCGTCCTGGCCCATTGGGACGACCGTACCGATCAGCTCATCGTCTACGCCTCGACCCAGGTTCCGCACATCATCCGGGTCGGCCTGGCGCATTTCCTCGGGATCGACCAGGGGCGCGTGCGCGTCATCTCGCCCGACGTCGGTGGCGGCTTCGGCTACAAGTGCATTCTGCAGCCCGAGGAACTCTGCGTCGCCTGGCTCGCGCTCAAATTCCGGCGGCCGTTTCGCTATGTCGAGGACCGCCGCGAGCATTTGGTGGTCGGCGCCAACTCGCGGCAGCATCATTACCGGCTCACGGCGCATGCCGACGAGCGCGGTCGGCTGCTGGCGCTCGATGCCGAAGTCACGATCGACGGGGGTGCCTACTCGGCCTGGCCGTTCACGGTCGCGCTCGAACCGGGACAAGCGACCGGCAACCTGCCGGGGCCTTACGATTTCCGCGGCTACCGCTGCCGGACCCATTGCGTGGCGACCAACAAGCCCGGCTTTCTCCCTTATCGCGGGGTGGCACGAACCGGCGTCTGCTTCGCCATGGAATTGATGATCGACGCGATCGCGCGCGCAGTCGGGCGCGAGCCGTGGGAGGTCCGTTACGACAATCTCGTCCCGGCCTCGGCGATGCCCTACGACAACGTGGCGCGCAAACACTACGACAGCGGCGACTACCGCAAGGCGCTGATGCTCGCGCGCGAAAAAGTCGGCTTCGAGGCCTGGCGCGAGCGGCAACGTCGGGGAGAGTCCGATGGCCGCCTGATCGGCATCGGCTTCGCCTCCTATTGCGAGCAGACCGCGCACGGCACCAGCGTATTCTCGGGTTGGGGCTTGCCGATCATTCCGGGCTATGACCAGGCCACGGTGCGGGTGACGGCGGACGGCGGGCTCGAAGTACGCGCCGGCGTGCACTCGCACGGCCAGGGCATGGAGACGACGCTCGCTCAGATCGCTCACGAGGTCACCGGCATCGACATCGCCAACATCCGGGTCGTGCTCGGCGATACCGGCACCACGCCCTATTCCACCGGCACCTACGCCTCGCGCAGCATCGTCATGGCGGGCGGCGCCGTGGCCAATGCCTGCAAGGCGCTGATCCCGCGCTTCGTCGCGATCGGCGCGCATCTCATGCAAGCGGCCGCCGGCACGGTGAAGTATGAGAACGGGGAGATCAGGGGGCCGCAAAAGTCGATCTCGCTGCGCGAGGTCGCCGAAGCCTGGTATTTGCGGCCGCAGCAACTGCCGCCCGATGTCGACCTCGGCGGACTCGATACCACCGTCGGATTCCGTCCCAAGCGGGACACCGGCGCGTTCAGCTATGCCTCGCACGCCGCCGTGGTGGCCGTCGATACCAAGATCGGCGGGGTCGAGATCCTCGATTACGTCATCGTCGAGGATTGCGGCACCTTGGTGAATCCGATGGTCGTCGAAGGCCAGACGCTGGGCGGTGCCGCCCAGGGCATCGGCACCGCGCTGTACGAGGAGAGCCCGTTCGACGCCAATGGACAGCCGCTCGCCTCGACCTTTGCCGACTATCTGCTGCCGGGGGCGACCGAGATCCCCGCCATCCGCATCTTTCACCTGGAGACGCCGTCGCCGTACACCGAGTTCGGCATCAAGGGCATGGGCGAAGGCGGTGCCATCGCCCCGCCCGCGGTGATCTTCAACGCCGTCAACGATGCGCTGCGGGGTTTGGGCGTGGAACTGACCGAGACTCCGCTCACCCCGCGCCGGTTGCTCGAGGCGATCGAACGCGTCAAGCCGCCGCATGCGCGCGGAGCCATCGCATGAAGGCCGCGCGCTTCGATTATGTCCGGCCCGGTGACGTGTCGGAGGCATTGGCCGCGTTGTCGCAGGCGGGGGGCGGCGCCAAGCTCCTGGCCGGCGGACAGTCGCTCGGACCCATGCTGAACTTGCGGCTGACACGCCCGCTGCTCCTGGTCGACGTGTCGCGGCTCAAAGCCCTGCAACGCGTGGAAGACGTCGGCCGCGCCTGGCGCATCGGTGCCGGCGTCACCCACTCCCGCCTCGAAGATCTGCGCGGAAATCTCCCCGGCGGTGAGATGCTGTGCGAGGTGGCGGCGAGCATCGCCTACCGTTCGATCCGCAACCGCGGCACGATCGGCGGCAGTCTCGCCCATGCCGACCCGGCGGCCGACTGGCCGCTGGCGCTCGCCGCCCTGGGCGCATCCGTCAACATTCGGGGGGCAGAGCCGCGCGGTGTTCCAGTCGAGCGCTTCATCCGGGGTGCCTTCACCACGGCGCTCGAGGACGATGAGATCATCGAGTCGATCGATGTCCCAAAGCTCTCGCGCGCGGGGCGTTACGGCTTCTATAAATTCTGTCGCAAGACCGGAGAGTTCGCGGAAGCGAGCGCCGCGGCGGTATTCGATCCGGAAACCGGCGCAGCGCGCATCTTCCTCGGAGCGCTGCGCGGAACCCCACAACCGCTTTCCGCCCTGGCGCAGCGCGTCGCCAGAGAAGGGGAAGCCGCGGCCTCGGCGGAA
>Ga0137374_10011568_pt1 | contig 10324 bp, 10 predicted proteins | sample SagtaG_20_FD_104811 | JGI IMG/M metagenome (GOLD analysis project Ga0137374, IMG submission 104811) | Vadose zone soil microbial communities from Sagehorn Ranch, Mendocino, California, USA - Sage1_R_100_16 metaG | ecosystem: Environmental > Terrestrial > Soil > Vadose zone | place: USA...
ACTACGCCTCTGCTAGTGGACGGATGACGCCGAAAAACTCAGAGGTTGATCGTGGGCTCGCCCTGTACCTGCTGGCCGGCACCGGGCGCCGCACGAGTTTGCGAACCTACGGGCCACGATTGGGCGCCTCAGGCCATGGCCGAATTTCGAATTTCGTAAGAGACGCTCAAGCTGCCTGAAAGGTCACGGTGGTTCTCTTCCACATGCCCAGTGCAACACTCGAATGGAGGGGACATGCGGAAGGCGGTTCTTTCGGCAGTCGTACTTGCGCCGCTTGTGGCACTCGCGTCGTCAGTCACGGCAACAGCCGGGCCGGCGGCCCGATCGGCGGTCAGTCATGCCGCCGCCAAGCCGAAAAAGCAGCCGGCCGTCAGCGGCTTCTACCGCGGACAAACGGTCAAGTACTTCGACTTCGGCCCGATCAAGCTGAAGCCCGGCAACAAGCTCGCGCCGATCTGGGTCTTCACGAACGGCGCATCCGGTCAGCGCAACGTGATCGACACCGTCCCCGGCCAGGCGCGCTACTCGCCCCTGTGGCAGGTGAGCGAGGTGACCTGGTCGATCAACGCGACGCCGCGAGTCCTCGACTCCGCAGCAGAGATCAAAGCCGCCGCGGCCGCCGGCGAGCTCACGATCGCGCGGACGAACACGGTTGTCAACTGCCCCGTCCTCGGCTTCGGACAGGTGCGCCATGCCGGCTTCTCGGGCGGCAAGACGATCCACTACTACGACCTCGGCGCGGTCAGGGTCGCCCGCGGAAACAAGGTCATCCCGCTCTGGACCGTGACGAACGGCGCACGCGGCCAGCGGAACATCGCCGAGAACATCGTCCCCGGCACGACCGCCTACCCACCGCTCTGGGCGATCGTCAAGGTCACCTGGAGCGACGGCGTGACGCCGCGAGTGCTCACGTCGCTCGCCGCAATCAAGAAGGCGCACGCCGCGGGTGAGGTCAGGCTGACGAAGACCTCGCTCGTCGTCAACTGCCCGCTGATCTGACGTGTCAGTCTGGCGCGCCGTCGGTTTACGACGTGGCGTGTGGGGTGCCAAAAACTCTGTTCACAGCGCGGGATCATGCCGATTTGCAGGCGGAACCGAGTGCTGATGCCCCACACGGATGACGCCGAAAAACTGAGAGGTTGACCGTCGGGTCACTCTGCCCTGCCGGTCGAGAACCTTGCGCGTCTGCGTGGGTGCTGGGTGCCGCTCCCGTGAGGCGGTCGCGTCCGCGGAGGGGTGGCGTCGACGCACTCACTGTTTGTCGAGCCACGGATTTGCAGGGAGATCGTGTTTGTGCATCCCACGGTTCAGGCAGCTTCGTCTGAGTCGCGGTCGGTCTGACTGAGCATCAGCACGACGCCCAGCCATTCACCGAACCTGCAGGTTGGAGTCGGCATGTCCGAGAAGCTCCTGTAGTTCGTCGGCGCCGAGACTCTGAAAGCGGTCGCATCCGAGCTCGGCCAGGTGTCGGCAGCCGACCGCGCGAGATCACGCGCCTGGTCGACTCGCCCCCGGTCGGCGAGGACGCCGGCCAGTGCGAGCTCGGCGGCCGCGACGCCCGGCTTCCACCCGGCCTCGCGTCGCAGCTGGAGCGACTCGGCGAACGCCGCCTGCGCCGCCGCCAGGTTCCCGCCCGCCTGCTCGACGTAGCCGAGTGGCGGATCGCGTGCGACATCAGGAGGATGTCGCCGACCTCGCGCGCCCTGTCGTACGAGGCCCGGAAACACTCGAGCGCGCGGACGGCGTCGTGGCGGACGACCTGGTGGACGAGGCCGACGTGGAGAGCGACTCCGCCTCGCCGCGTCGATCGCCCAGCCGCTTGCGGATCTCGAGCGCGGACTCGAAGAGGGCCATCTCCTCGGGCGGCTCCCCTGCTCCTGGATCGGAGAGGAACTCGATGTGCAGGGCGAGTCCGCGTCGGGTGAGCACGAACGCCTCGAGCAGCGGGTCGCTCGTGGCGTCGGCGAGCTCGGCGACCCGATCGAGGACGTCCCGGATCTCGGCTCCCCGGTCCCGCGCGAACAGGTGCTCGTCCGACAGGATCTGCATCCGCTCCTCCCGGTGTTTCCAGACCGTCGAGCACGACGAGCGACTCGTCCCAGCGCCTCGCCAGGCGTAGCTGCGCCGCTCTGCCGAGGGTGGGGCATCCAGCCTCGCCGCTCACGGGTGCGAACGGCCCCAGACGCCGGGAGCCAGCTCGGCGAACGCGAGATCGGCCTCGGTCCGCGCGAGCAGCGCGAGGGAGAAGCGTGCGCCGTGGCTCCCGGCGACCTCGCGCGCGCCGCAGGTCGGCGCGCGCGCCATCGATGTCGCCGGACTCGAGCCGCGCGAACCGGGTCGCGTGTTACGCGGTCGCGAGCAGCATCGGCCAGCCCTGCAGCAGGAGGTAGCGGTCGAAGCGCCCGAGCGAGGGAGTGAGCCGCTGGGTCACCCAGCAGGCGCGCAACCTCGCCACGCAGCTCGGCGACGAGCAACCGGTCCGGATTCTCGTCCGCGATTGCCCCGCCCACGCCGTCGCGATCTGCTCGGCGGACTCATCCGCGAATACAAGGCCGGCTGAGTTTGCGAACCCCGCGGGCCATCTGGCGCGCGACGAGCAGACGCAGGTGATGATGGCGGCGTGCACTCCACATCGAACCCAAGGGGATGGACCGCATGACCGAATTCGACATGAGCCTCGTCCAGTGCGGCGCCCGCATCCGCCGTTCGCCGTTCTACGAGGCCGAGCAGCGGTATGGACCGAAGGGCTACACGGTCTACAACCACATGCTGTTTCCCATCCGCTTCGACGACCTCGAGGCCGAGTTCTGGCACCTTGTCGAGCACGTCACGCTATGGGACGTCGCGGTCGAGCGGTGCTTGGAGATTGCCGGCCCCGACGGGTTCCGGTTTGCGCAGCTGATGACCCCGCGCAATCTCGCCGAGTGCGCGGTCGGCCAGGCGAAGTACGTGCTCGTCACCGCCCCCGACGGCGGAATCCTCAACGATCCGGTCCTGGCTCGGATGGATGAGAACCGGTTTTGGCTCGCCCTTGCCTCGAGTGACCTGCTCCTCTACGCCAAGGGGCTCGCGGCCAACGCAGGCATGGACGTCGAGCTCGGGGAGGTCGACGTCTCGCCGGTTCAGATCCAGGGGCCGAAATCGAGGGATGTCGTCCGCGACCTTTTCGGCGATGAGATCCTCGAGCTCAGGTACTACTTCTTCACCGAGGCCGAGGTCTCCGGGATCCCGGTGGTCGTGACCCGGACCGGCTGGAGTTCCGAGATCGGTTACGAGGTCTACCTCTGCGACTCGGCGCGGGGCACCGATCTGTGGGAGCTGATCATGGAGGCCGGACAGCCGTACGGCATCAGGCCGACCGGCCCGTCGGACATCCGGCGAATCGAGGGCGGGATTCTCAACTGGGGTGCCGATATGACGTCGGAGAACAATCCCTTCGAGCTGGGACTCGACCGGCTGGCCGACCTCGACGTCGACTGCGTCGCCCGTGACGCGCTCCGGCGGATCAAGGAGGACGGCGTGCGCCGCAGGATCGTCGGGGTGGAGATCGACGGCGACCGTTTCCCCGCGCTGAACTTCGTCAAGTGGCCCGTCACGGTGCGCGGCGAGCGCGTCGGGAAGGTGACGTCAGCGGTCTACTCGCCCCGTCTGGAGAGGAATATCGGCTATGCATGGGTGCCTGTCCAGCTCTCGGAGCTCGGCACGCAGCTCGACCTCGAGACCGAGTGGGGCCGCCGAAGCGCCACCGTCGTCCCAATGCCCTTCTGGGATCCCGAGAAGCAGATCCCCGTGTCATAGCGCGTCGGGTCACGGCGATGCCTTCGCAAACTCGGTCACCCGATCACAGACGCGGAGCACCTGCTCAAGATGGGGCGCCCAGGGAGCAGGAGCCAGTCGAGACACTCGGCGCGAATGGTGCGGACGAAACGCTCGGCGACGGCAAGCCGGCGAACATCTGGCTGACGATGGTAAGTGAGAGCTTGCCCTGGACGCCGGTGAAGGGCCTGGTTCGGGGTCGGGGGTGCAGAAGCGCAGGTGGTCGACCATGAGCGAGTGGCCCTTGCATCGCGAGCCCGTTGAGAGAGCGCCGCGCGCAGGAGACTCAGGCGCTCGCGTACGCGAGCGCGTGCAGCGCCGTGAGCGAGTCGCCTCGGACAGTGCACGCATGCCAGCTGTCGCCGCGATCGGCACTTTCCCAGATCTGCCCGTCGGCGAGTCCGGCGAAGAGAAGACCGTCGGCGGCCACCAGGGCATACGGCATCGCCGGCAGCGGCTCCGGCAACCCATCGGCGAGCGCGAGCCACGGCTCGCCGGCGCGTCGCCGGTAGATACGAGCCTGCGCGTCTCCACGCCCGTGGGCGGCGTACGGGCCCGTGCTCGCCGAGACGTACCACAGCTCGGGGTCATCCGGGTCGACGGCCACCGACCAGGTGTAGTGGCGGTCGCGCCCCTCGTCGGCCGGCTGCCATGTCTCGCCCGCGTCCACGCTGAAGGCGGCACCGCCGCCACCGGCCTCGTACGCCCTGCCGCGGACGTGCGGATGCCAGGCCAGCGAGTGCACATCGCGCTGTGCTCCGGGACGATGGTCCTGCCAGCTCGCGCCGCCGTCGCGCGAGCGCATCAGCCCGCCCAGCTCGATTCCGATCAGGAGCAGATCCGGATCGTGCGGGCTGGGGGCGATCCAGCGCACGTGCGAGGTCCACGGCCGCGGCGGAAAGCTCCAGGTCGGCCGCGAGGGCAGTTCGAGCAGAGCCTCCAGCTCACGCCAGCTCGCGCCGGCGTCGTCGCTGCGGAACAGGCGACTCGGCTCCGTACCCGCGTAGACGGCACCGTCGGCCGCGCTCACCGCAAGCGAGAAGACGCCCGCTTCGGGCAGAGCACAGTCGACCCAGGTGCTGCCGCCGTCGCCGCTCCTGTGCACGCCGCCGTGGCGCAGGCCGGCGTAGACCGTGCTCGCGGTAGCCGGATCGACCGCAACACACTGCGCGCCGCTCCCGCGCAGGAAGAGGTCCACCGTCCATTGACCGCCCGTCTGGTCGAGGCGGGCGACTCCGTCTCCGGTTGCCGCGTACAGGCGCCCCATCGGGCACAGACTAGGCGCCTCCGCCCCGCTGACGGCTGCTCCCGCCTCGCCGCGCACCCAACACGTCGGGCTAGGACTCGGCCACTTCACGCCACAGCTGCACCAGCAGACGCAACTCGCGCTCGCCCACCGCCGGCTCGACCGCGCGCACGGTCCCCGTCGAGCCGGCGATCTCGACCCGCTCGCGCACCAGGCACGCACCTATCCGGGGCCCTCTGCACCAGGAATCGATATGGGCCGAGCGACATCCGAGCTGGAGCCTGATGCAGCCTCCACGCGCCGCCGGCTGTTCCCAGAGGGGACAATGACAGCATGGCGCTGAGCCCGTCACGCTACGACGCCATCGTGATCGGCGCCGGGCACAACGGGCTGGTGACCGCGTGCTACCTGGCGCGCGCCGGGCTGCGCGTGCTGGTCCTCGAGCGGCGCCATGTCGTCGGCGGCGCCTGCGTCACCGAGGAGACCTTCCCCGGATTCAAGGTCTCCACCGCCGCCTACGTCAACAGTCTCTTCCACCCGGCGATCGTCCGCGACCTGAAGCTGGCCGACTATGGCTACGAGGTCCTCGCCCGAAACCCGTCGTCGTTCACGCCGTTCCCCGACGGGCGCTCGCTGTTGATGGGCCCCGACACCGACCTCACTCGCAGGGAGATCGCCAAGTTCAGCGTGCGCGACGCCGAGCGCTATCCGCGGTACGAGGAGATGCTGGAGCGGGTGGCGGCGGTGGTCGAGCCCACGCTGACGATGGCGCCGCCCGATCTGTTGAAGCCGCGTCTCCGCGACCTCCGGACTCTGCTCTCGCTAGGACGCGCGTTTCGGCGGCTGGGCGACGCCGCCGGGGAGGCGGTGGAGATACTCACCGGTGCCGCGCGGCCGATCCTCGACCGCTGGTTCGAGTCCGAGGAGCTAAAGGGGACGCTGGCGACCGACGCGATCATCGGCGCGATGGCAAGTCCCTCGATGGCGGGCACCGCCTACGTGCTGTTCCACCACATCATGGGTGAGAGCGGCGGCAAGCGGGGCGTGTGGGCGTATGTGCGCGGCGGCATGGGCGGGCTCACGCAGGCATTAGCGGCGGTCGCGGGGGACCTCGGTGCCGATATCCGCTGCGACGCCGAAGTGGCGCGCATCCTCGTGCGCGACGGCCGAGCCGTCGGCGTGGCGTTGGCCACGGGCGACGAGTACCGCGCCCCCATCGTGGCCAGCAACGCGGACGCCCGCGTGACCTTTCTGCGCCTGCTCGACCGGAGCGCGCTGCCCGCGGCGTTCGTGGCCGACGTCGAGCGGATCAGCTATGCCAGCGCCTCGCTCAAGATCAACGTCGCTTTGGCCGAGCTGCCGAGCTTCCGGGCGCTACCGGGCACTGCGGCGGGGCCCCAACATCGCGGCACCATCCACATCTGTCCGGACCAGGACTACATCGAGCGCGCGTTCGACGACGCCAAGTACGGCCGCCCCTCTGCGGAGCCCGTGCTGGAGTGCACGATTCCCTCGGTCGTGGACCCGACGGTCGCGCCGCCCGGCCGGCATTTGATGTCGATGTTCGTGCAGTACGCCCCGTACGAGCTTCGCGACGGATCCTGGGACGACCGGCGCGAGGCCTTCGCCGATCGCTGCTTCGACCTGGTGGACGAGTACGCGCCCAACTTCAAGCGCGCGGTCCTGGCCCGCCAGGTGCTGACTCCGCTTGACCTCGAGCGCGTCTTCAACCTCACCGGCGGCAACATCTTCCAGGGCGCGATGACTCCCGGTCAGCTCTTCGCATTCCGTCCGGTGCCCGGCCACGCGCGCTACCGGACGCCGCTCCGCGGCCTGTACCTGTGCGGCGCCGCCGCCCACCCCGGCGGCGGCGTGATGGGCACGCCCGGCCTCAACGCCGCCCGCGAGATCCTCGGTCAGCGCCGCCTGCGCGCATCGGCGTGACGCAGCCGGTCGGCGGCGTTAGCCGGGTTGTCCGAGGGAGCTGACGCGCGTCAGCAGCCGGTCAGACTCGCCCGTCCGCGCCTGGGCGTCCTCCTGGGTGACGCGGATCAGTAGACCCTGAGGGGTTTCAAAACCACGGTTCACGCTGCCGTGCGGTAGTACTCGTGGATCAGTCCCGGAGGGTTCGCAAACTCAGGCGGCTTCGTATTCGTGGATGAGTCCGCCGAACAGATCGCGTCGGAGTAGGTCCCAGCGTGCAGCGTCCATAAGTGTCACTCGAAGATCCGGGCGGTCGAGACTGTCGCTGTCCGTGGCACCTGGAGTCTCGCCGTGGTCATCAACCTGCTCGATGACGACGGCTGGATGGAGCGGACATGGCCGCCGGAGAAGCCCGGCTTTCGATGGCGCCGCAAGCGCATTGCAGGAGAGCACCTGGGCTGCGAGCCTGTACGAGCTTCCACCGGGACAGGCGACGTTCCCCTATCACTACGAGCTTGGAAACGATGAACTTCTTGTAGTCGTTACGGGCCGGCCGACGCTTCGGACGCCAGAGGGCGAGCGGGAGCTTGAGCCCGGTGATTGCATTCTCTTTCCGAGCGGGCCGCAGGGCGCGCACCAGTTGATGAACCGAACCGGTGAGGCCGCGCACATTCTCCTTGCTTCGAACTTCGCGATGCCGCGGGCTGCGGTGCAACCCGATAGCGCCAAGATGATGATCCGATGGGGCGCGGATGAGCGGCAATGGTTTCCGCTCGAGGCCGCCGCCGACTACTGGGAAGGCGAGGCCGAGTAAGGCGGCACTCGCCTCGGGATGTGAAGGCGGAGGGGGCGCGCTCGCGCGCTCCCTCGCGCCCGCCCCACGATTTCGGGCTTATCCTCGCAGGGACGACGGCCGCCGTAGGCCACAACCTGATGCAGCGCACGCTCGACCCTGCTCGACTCGGAGACCACCTCGACCGGCTCTACCGGGCCGCTTGGGCGCTCTGCGGCTCCCGCGAGGACGCTGAGGACCTCGTCCAGAGCACCTATGCACGCGTGCTCGCACGCCCGCGCCTGCTTCGGAAGGACGACGACCTCGGCTACCTGCTGCGCGCGCTGCGCAACACGTTCCTGATCCAGAAGCGGACCGAAGGCCGCCGACTGCGTCCCGACCCGTTGCCCGAGCAGCTCGACCTCGTCGCCGACCCGCAGGCACGCGAGCCGCAGGCCGCGCTCGAGGCCGGCGAGTTGTACGCCGCGATCGCGGCGCTCCCCGGCGATTTCCGCGACGTGCTCGTCGCCGTCGACGTCACCGGCCTCTCCTACAAGGAGACGGCACGAGCGCTACGGATCCGCGAGGGGACGGTGATGAGCCGCCTGTACCGCGCCCGCCAGCAGGTCGTCCGCCGAATCGAGGGCGGCTCAGCCTGACTCGCCGGCGACCGTCCCGACGAGCACCTTCTCGCCCGAAGAGGCCTGATCGTCGTCAGCCTGCTCGCGCGTGACGGTGAGCGTCGTGAACTCTTTGGGCGACACACCTGCCCACAGCGTGACCTTTCGGGTGTCGTTGAACGTCCCGATCGGCACGAGCACGCCGTCGGCGTTGCGCAGCCACGCCTCGTAGAAGCGCCCGCCGTCGCGACGGGGAAGTCCTGTGGCATCGAGCTCGATCCGCCAGCCCGAGGAGGTTTTGGTGAGCGTTGCGTCGCCGCCCGCGCCCGGCGCCAAGTCGGTCGCTGCGAGGGCGGCGTGGAAGCGCTGACCTGAAGTACCGGAACCGAAGACCGCCAGCGCGAGGGCGACTGCCGCGACCGCGCTCGCGGCCGCCCCGACGAGCACGAGGCGACGCTGCACCGGCGCACGGCGTGGGCGCCGTTGCGCATCGACGCGCGCTCGAAGACCCGCAGGCGCCTCGACCTCGGCCGCAGCGCTACGCGTGAGCGCGACCGCGCGCTGTTGCTCGGCAAGTCGGTCGGCGAGCTCCGACGATGCCGCCACTCGTGCTTCGAGCGCAGCACGGCGCTCCGGCGCGAGCGACCCGTCGGCGAGCGCAGCCAGCTCGGCGATCTCCTGACCGTCGGCTTCGTCTGTTCGACGGCGTCTCATCGGCATGGCAACCGGAAAGCTAACTCCGAACGCGATGAGCCGCCGCGAGCGTGCGCGGAGTCCACGTCAACAAAGCGGAAGGCTCTCATACCCAGGAAGACTCTTTTCGGCGAGGGCTATTCCCACCGCGCCCGGCGCGATTCGCCGCTGCGGGAATAGACAGCCGGTTGCCGGTGTCTCTCGAGCCAAGGGGTTCAACCAGACCGAAAGACAACCATGAAGACGCTGATTCAACTCCAGGGATGACGGAACCTGCTCGTCGTCGCACTCGACGCGGCAAGCCCGCTGAACATGCCCGCTGACTGCGTTCTCGTCGTCGCGCCGGCTGTCAATTCACGACTGCGCCGCTGGTTGTCCGACGACGACGGCGCACGCCGCACTGCAGGGGAACGCCTCGAAGCGTACATCGAACGCCTCGGCTGCGCAGGTGTGTACTCGAGCGGCCGCGTCGGCGAGGCCGACCCAGTCCAGGCGATCGCCGACGCGCTGTCCACGTTCGCGGCCGACGAGGTCGTGATCGCCGCACACCACGAGCGCTCACGCCGGTTCGCTCGAGAGGTCGCGAACCGCGCACGGAAGCGGTTCGAACTGCCGATCGTCGACGCCGAGGACCGCTTGCCGCGTGCCGCGTAGGCCCCGGGAATAAGAGCCGCCGCGCGGAGTCCTTGTGTGGCGGCAAAAACCATCGACGTAAGGAGATGAGTCATGCGTTTGCAGAGGCACCTCATGATCGCCGGAGCAATGGTCATCGCTGTTGCGGCGACGACCGCGGCGGCGCTCGGCGCGACCAGCAAGACGAAGAGCTCGCCGGCGCGCGTACACCACGTGCAAAACGCGGACGAGCTTCAGCTCGGCCTCACTCCGTCCTCGGCACAGCTGGCGGTCTGCATGCCGGGCGCGCAGTTGAACGTCAAGGTGGCGCTCACCGACGAGCGCGGCTTCGACAAGTTCGAGATCTCCGCCCGCAACCTGCCGCCGAACCGTGAGTACACCATCTTCCTGCTTCAGCAGGCAGGCGCCCCGTTCGGCGCAGCCGAGTACATCGGCGACTTCAGCACCAATGCCGACGGAAACGGGCACAACAAGCTCAAGCTGATCGTCCAGGAGGCTTTCTCGTCCACGGTCGTCAACGGCGCCCGGACGCGCGTCGACCTGAACCGCATCGGCGTCTGGTTCGCCGACCCGGCCGCCGACGACTTCTGCCTGGGCGTCAACAGCCCGGTCACACCGTTC
>Ga0137374_10011569_pt1 | contig 10323 bp, 11 predicted proteins | sample SagtaG_20_FD_104811 | JGI IMG/M metagenome (GOLD analysis project Ga0137374, IMG submission 104811) | Vadose zone soil microbial communities from Sagehorn Ranch, Mendocino, California, USA - Sage1_R_100_16 metaG | ecosystem: Environmental > Terrestrial > Soil > Vadose zone | place: USA...
AGTGCTGCCTGGATTTCATAACCCAGCGCGCCCGGAACTTGAGTCAACGTAATGGTCACGGACGGCCCATTCGCCGTCGCAGAGAGGGTCGGAGCCTGCGCAGCCGCCTCGACGCTGAACAGCGCAACGAGGCCACACGCCGCGAACAGGCCGGTGGTGGTGATCCGAATCATGTACGGTTCTTCTCCTGCAAAAGCAGCCGGTCGTACGCCTGGCAGCTACGGTTTGTCGGTTTTCGAGGGCTGGGAGGGCCCCGCGGGGGTGGGAAGCGGTGCGCAGTATAGCACGGCGGTGCCGCTGCGCAAGGCGCGGTATATTCCCAGAACATGTCTCCAGTCAAAAGGATAGGGGTGTTGACGGGTGGCGGCGACGCCCCTGGGCTGAACGCCGTCATTCGGGCCGTTGTCAAGGCGGCTTTCAACAGCGGCATCGAAGTCATTGGACTGGAAGACAGCTTCGACGGGCTGCTCGATCGGTCCAGAACGCGTGTGCTCACGCCCGGAGATGTCACCGGCATCCTGCGTCTCGGCGGAACGATCCTTGGCACCACAAACCGCGGCAACCCTTTCGAATATCCAAGTGATGTCAACGATGCCAGCATCGACTACTCCGATCGCGTCGTGCAGACGTTTCAGGAGATGGGACTCGACGCGCTGGTCGTCATTGGCGGCGACGGCACGCTTCAAATCGCGCATCAGTTCTACTTGAAGGGAATCCCCGTCGTCGGTGTCCCGAAGACCATCGACAACGATATCTGGGGGACGACGAGCTGTTTCGGTTTCGACACGGCCGTTTCGTTTGCCGCCGACGCCATCGACAGGCTGCATACGACGGCTGAAGCGCACCGCCGGATCATGGTGGTGGAGGTGATGGGCCGCTATGCCGGCTGGATTGCGCTGCACGCCGGCGTCGCCGGCGGAGCCGATGTCATCCTGATTCCGGAAATTCGATTCGACCTCGAGAAGATCGTCGTGCGGCTGCGCGCGCGAGAATCGTTTGGCGCGCGGTTCAGCATCGTTGTGGTGGCGGAAGGCGCCGCACCGATCGGCGGCAAGATGACATTCCTCGACGAGCGGCGACGCGGACATGTGGAACGGCTCGGCGGCATCGGGGCGAGCGTCGCAAACCAGTTGCAGGACATCACGGGCAAAGAGACGCGCTATGTCGTGTTGGGACATCTGCAGCGTGGCGGCGCGCCGACTGCCTTCGATCGCGTGCTCGCCACCCGGTTTGGCGGCAAGGCGGTGGAGCTGATTTCGCGCGGTGCGTTCGGGCGGATGGTGGCAAACAACCCGCCGGATATCGTTCCGATTCCGCTGGCCGACGTGGTGGGGAAGACGAAGACGGTGCCGCTTGATAACGACCTGCTGCGAACGGCTCGGGCTCTTGGAGTGGCATTCGGCGATTAGGGCCCCAATGCGGAGATCAGTTTCCAGTTGCCAGTTCAAAGTTTAGTGCTCAGTGGCGGCGTAGTTCGAAAGTTCCAACCGAACTGGCAACTACAAAAACTTGCAACTCAACTTTGAACTGGTAACTGGAAACTGGAAACTAATCTCTTACGCGCCTCTCAGCCGGCGATGCGTGCAACACATCCAAGTACTTCAGCGCTCCTCCGGTATTGAACAGCACCACCGTTTCGTCACGTTTGATACGTCCTTCGGCAACGAGCTTCCTGATGGCCGACAGTGCCGCGCCTCCTTCCGGCGCTGCGGAGATGCCTTCGTGTTTTCCGATTTCGAGCATGTCGTCGATCATCTGATCGTCCGTGACAGCAACAGCGGTCCCTCCGCTCTCGCGTATCGCGCGCAGAATCAGAAAGTCGCCAATCGCGCGAGGCACTCGCAGACCATCGGCGGCCGTGTGTGCGTTCTCCCACGGGGAGGCCTTGTCCGTTCCTTCTTCGAATGCGCGTACGATCGGAGCGCATCCTGCCGCCTGGACCGAGACCATTCGAGGACGCGGACGCTGAGAGATCCAGCCGATCGCTTCGAGCTCCTCGAACGCTTTCCACATGCCGACGAGGCCAGTCCCGCCGCCAGTCGGATAAACGATCCAATCCGGCAGGCGCCAGTCCAGTTGCTCCGCCAACTCATATCCCATCGTCTTCTTGCCTTCGACGCGATATGGCTCCTTCAGTGTCGACACGTCGTCCCAGCCGCGCGCTTTCCCTCGTTCCGCGGCGATGCGACCCGCGTCGGTAAGGAGGCCATCGACGAGCGTCACCTGCGCGCCGTAAAGGCGGCATTCGTCCACGAACGGCTGCTTGGCGTCGCGCGGGATGAATACGTGGCACGCCAGACCGGCGGAGGCGCAGTACGCCGCGGCGGCGTTCCCGGCGTTGCCCGCTGTCGGCAGCGCGATCGCATCCGCGCCGAGCGCTTTCGCCCGGGTAACTGCGGCCGACTGGCCGCGCGCCTTGAACGAATTGGTTGGATTGAGCGACTCGTCTTTGATGTAGAGGCGGTCGAGACCGAGCACGCCGCCGAGCCGCCGTGCATGAGCAAGCGGCGTGAAGCCTTCGCCGAGCGTAACCGGCACCTCGCCATCGAGCAGCGGCAGCAGCTCACGATAGCGCCACATATTCGGATCGCGGCCGACGAGCGATTCACGTTTCCATGCGCGCGCGGTGTTCAGATCGTAGCGAGCGAGAAGCGGGAGATTGCAGTTAGGGCACAGGAAGTGACGCTCGCGCGGATCAAAAGGTCCGGCGCCGCACTGCGACGCGCATTCGAGGTGAGTGAAATACACCGGCGGTCACTCACCCGAACCGCAACCACGAAACCACGAAGGCTCACGAAAGCACGAAAAAGACAAAAAATTCAATTTGTGTTTTCGTGATTCGTTTCGTGTTTTCGTGGCCTGTGTTTGGGCATGTAAGCCTGGTCCGACTGTCATTTCCCCAACAGGTCCTGATCCTTTTTCTGCTGCAGCTCGTCGATCAGCTTGATGTGCTGATCGGTGATCTTCTGCACCTCTTCGAGCGCGCGCTTCTCGTCGTCTTCCGAGATCTTATGATCCTTGAGCAGCTTCTTCAGCCGCTCATTCGCGTCGCGGCGAACCGTGCGCACGTGATTGCGTCCTTCTTCGGTCATCTTGTGGACGTGGCGCGAGAGCTCCTTGCGGCGTTCTTCAGTAAGGGCGGGGATTGGAATGCGGACGACCTTGCCGTCGTTCGCGGGATTGAGGCCCAGATCGGATGCTCGAATGGCCTTTTCGATGATGCCCATCAACGATGGATCGAAAGGCTGCGCGATGATCATTGCCGGCTCCGGCACCGAGAGCGAGGCCAGCTGATTGAGCGGCATGCGTGTGCCGTACGCCTCGACGTGCACGCCGTCGAGCAGCCCGGTTGTTGCGCGCCCGGTGCGCACCGCGGCAAGCTCTTTGCGGACGAAGTCGATCTGACCATCCATCCGTTTCTTGACTTCGACGAAAAGGCTCTTGAGATCCGAAACATCCATGAATGATCCTCAAAGTTTCCAGTTGTCAGTTTCCAGTTCAAAGTTTAGTTGTCAGTTCGAACACGAACTTTTTACTGAAACTTTGAACTGGGAACTGGTAACTGGAAACTGAACGCACTTCATGCTGTCACCGTCGTTCCCACTTCGCTGCCCATGATCACGCGCCGCATGTTGCCTGGCACGTTCAGATTGAAGACTACGATCGGCAATTTGTTGTCCATGCATAACGAGATTGCCGTCGCGTCCATCACCTGAAGGCGTTCCTGCAGCACCTGCAGATACGAAATTCGCTCGTAACGCACCGCGTCGGGGTGCTTGACCGGATCGGCGTTGTAGATGCCGTCGACTTTCGTGGCCTTCAGAATGACTTCCGCCTTGATCTCCATAGCTCGCAGCGCCGCGGCGGTGTCGGTCGTGAAGTACGGATTGCCGGTGCCGGCCGCAAAAACCACCACCCGTCCCTTCTCGAGGTGGCGAATCGCGCGTCGCCGAATGAACGGCTCGGCCACCGCGCGCATTTCGATGGCCGTCAGCACCCGAGTCGCCACGCCTTGCTGCTCGAGCGCGTCCTGCAGCGCCAGCGCGTTGACGACCGTGGCCAGCATGCCCATGTAGTCGGCAGTCGAGCGGTCCATTCCGCGGGCGCTTGCCGCGAGCCCGCGAAAAATGTTGCCGCCTCCGATCACGATGGCCGTCTGAACACCCAGCGCCTGAATCTCGAGGATGTCCTGTGCAATGCGCGTGACCACGGCCGGATTGATGCCGTAAGCCTGATCGCCCATCAGGGCTTCGCCGGAAAGTTTCAGGAGAATGCGGCGGTACGAAGGCTCGGCGTCGGCGGGCGACATGCGGAAGGCAATTATAGTCGACCGCCTCAACGTCGCTGCCGGTATGCGGCGCGATGCTACTGCCAATCAGTCGCCGCACTGCTGCTGAAGCGGCCGGCAGGATCGTGTAAACACGTGCGAGGGCGCTTCAAATCTGAAAGTCTGCGAACAGTTCTCGGTATTGACGTGCTACGAACCGGCCGGTACGCTCGTTGACATGGCGCCCCTCACTCCGAAAGCTGCGTATGCGCCAAACATCATCGAGAGAAGTGCGCCGTGCCGTCGTGCCATGTGCCATCCTGGTCGCGCTTATAGGAACAGCTTCATCGAGTCACGGCCAACAGACTGTCGCCCTGGCAGTGCCCGTAGACGAGGCCACTTACACTGACTTCACAGCACTTACAGACTGGATTCAGGCTTCGTCGGTAGGATCTCCGGTTCCCGAGCCAATCGCGCACGCGGGAACCGCAGCGATGGCGGATATCGCAGCCGCAGCGGAGGGATGCGTCGACGCGGAGCACTGGCTCACAACCGACACTGGTGCGCGAGTGCGGCTCACAGAAGGAGACATCCTTCACGTCGCCGCGTATCTCGCGGCGTCTCCCGGCAGTCTCCGTCCGCCTGTAATCGTCATTCAGGCGGGCCAAGGGTACGCGACGACGCTGAACCGCAACGACCTCGCGGTTCCAAGCGGTCTCTGATTCATTTGCTTTTTACAACCTGATGATCACGTCGCCCCCATCGGGACGACGTGAGGCATCGGACCCTGGTTGAGGACAATCCAATGACTCGTTCGTTGATCGTCTCGACAGGTGTGTTGGTGTGCTGTGTCGTTTGGGTCGGTACCGTGGCCGGACAAACGAACGAAACTATTTACGCGTGCGTGAATCAGGGCACCTTGTTCGCGCGCATTGTCAGCCAGGGTGAGGCATGTCGAAACAACGAGGTGTCGGTTCACTGGAGCGTCCAGGGACCTCAAGGCGTGCCCGGTCCGTTGGGGCCTCAAGGACCTCGCGGTGAGAAGGGCGAAGTCGGACCTCCCGGCGCGCAAGGTCCGCAGGGGCCCGCCGGCCCCGAAGGTGCGATTGGACCGCAGGGCGTGCAAGGCGCCGCAGGACCACAAGGCGCAGCCGGGCCTGCGGGACGTGCCGGTGACATCGGCGCCGCGGGTCCTACCGGGCTTCAGGGACCTCAGGGGCTACAGGGTCCACCGGGGACTTTCGAGGTTGGCGACGTCCCGAGCACAGCACCGTCATCATGCAGGGACCTGTTGGTTGCGAGGCCGAATGCGAGCAGCGGGGTCTATTGGATTTCACCTCACGCGATGCCGTATCGCGCCTACTGTGACATGGTGACCGACGGCGGCGGATGGACCCTGGTGTGGAGCAACTTGCGAGGAGGCCGCGGGAAGCCCGCGTCGCGAATGCACTTCGCGGTCGCAACGGGGTACACCTACGTCGCGTCGGGCGAGGTTGTCGCGAACCTGGAGTCGTTTGAGGTTTACACCGGACTGGCATTGTGGACCAGGATTGGGACCTCCCTTCGGTATGACTGGGCGAATGCCTATGGGAGTGTCATTGACCAGCGCGTCACGTGCAATTACGCCTTTACCGGGGCGACGTTTGTTCTGAATTTGTCGAATTGTCAACAACAGCTCGGGACCACCACGCCGGGGATGCTGAGTTACTCCAATGGCGCGGCGTTTTCCGCGTTCGATCGCGACAACGATACGAGCAGCCTTCACTGCGCGCAGTCGTACGGCTCGCCCTGGTGGTATCGATCGTGTTGGGATGGAAGCCTCTGGGGCTACGATGATGACGCGTTGCTCTCGAACGGCGCGTACTGGCGTTCGACCGTGCTCACTGATTCGGCGGACGACTCCGGTAATGGGCCGGGCAACGGCTGGATCTTCGTCAGGTAGGGCAGGTAGGGCAGGTCAAGTGACTCTGGTGGGTCGAGCGGTGCCTGAGCGAGGCAAGCGCGCCTGACCAACAGTCCTACCAGCCCCACCAGCCCCCCAGCCCTACTCCGTCAGCTCTCCGAGCTTGAATCGCACGAACCGCGAGACCGTGACATTCTCACCGGTCTTCGCGGCAGCGTTGGTGATCATCTGCTTGATCGTCACGTTCGGATCGCGAACGGATGGCTGATCGAGCAGGCACACCTGCGCGTAATAGCTCTCGAGCTTGCCATCCACAATTTTCTCGATGACGTTTTCCGGCTTGCCGCTCCCGGCAAACTGCGCGCGATAGATCTCTCGCTCCTTTTCGAGCACCGCCGGCGGAATGTCCTCGCGTTTCACGTAGCGAGGATCGGCCGCGGCAATGTGCATCGCGAGCTCTTTTCCGAGCGTCTGGAAATCCTCCGTGCGCGCGACGAAGTCCGTTTCGCAGTTCACCTCGACGAGCACACCGAGCTTGCCGCCCATGTGGATGTAATGAGCAATCATCCCGTCCTTTGCGGTGCGCCCCGCACGTTTCGCGGCGGAGGCCAGCCCCTTCTTGCGCAGCAGCTCGACGGCCTTTTCGGCGTCACCGCCGGCCTCTGTGAGGGCCGTCTTGCAATCCATCATCCCTGCGCCTGTCTTGTCGCGCAGTTGCTTTACCTGATCCGCCGTAATCGTCGCCATTAGTTGCTCCGTGATCGCGGGACTAAAGTCCCGCGCTACGTACCCGTTCACATTGGGTGTGTACCGCTCACACGAGGTGTACCGCTCACACGAGGCCTGTAGCGCGGGACTTTAGTCCCGCGATCAAAAACCTGTACATGAAAACGCCGGCCCTCCGTGCGGCCGGCGCTCGATCTCTCGATCACTCGCGGGCCTAGGTGGCGGCGGGTGTCGGTGTCTCGCTCGTCCGCTGCGGCCGCCGGAGATTTGCCGGTCGCACGGTGCGGCTCGCTTCTTCCGCAGCCGCCGATTGCGCTTCGGCTTGTGCCTGGTCGGCCAGCGCCGACTCGCGCTCGGCGCGGCCGTCCAACACGACTTCCGCAATGCGCGAGGCAAACAACCGAATCGATCGCAGCGCGTCGTCGTTGCCCGGAATCGGCAAATCGATTTCGTCGGGATCGCAGTTGGTGTCGACGATCCCAATCACCGGAATCTTCAGCTTGCGGGCTTCATCGACCGCAATTTTTTCTTTTCGCGTATCGACGACGAACAACGCATCGGGCAGCCGCGACATGTGCCGGATGCCTTCGAGATTCTTCAGCAGCTTGCGTTTTTCCTTTTCGGCCCGCGCAATTTCCTTCTTCGGCATGAACTCGTAGCGGCCGTCGCTTGCCATGGCTTCGAGGTCGCGTAAGCGCGCGATGCTGCGTTGAATCGTCGTAAAGTTCGTCAGCAGGCCGCCCAGCCAGCGCTCGTTCACGTAGTACATGCCCGCTCGCGTGGCTTCCTCTGCGATCACATCCTGCGCCTGCCGCTTCGTGCCGACGAAGAGAACCGTTTTGCCTTCCGCTGCGAGCTGCCTCACGAAGTCCTCGGCGTCCTTGAACATCCGGGCGGTCTTGCCCAGGTCCAGAATGTAAATGCCGCTTCGCTCGCCGAAGATGTATGGCTTCATCTTCGGGTTCCAGCGCTTCGTTTGGTGGCCGAAATGCACGCCTGCTTCGAGCAGGTCTTTCATCGCAACCGGGGTCAAAATTCCTCCATCATCATCGACATCCTCTGCAGGCGCTTCGCGAACCGCCCTCCTTGGTGTTTAGCGTTTGCTGAACTGGAACCGTTTCCGGGCTCCGGCCATGCCGTACTTCTTGCGCTCCTTCGCGCGCGCGTCGCGCGTCAGAAGGCCGTCTTTCTTCAACCGGGGACGCAACTCCGCATTGAACTCGCACAGTGCGCGAGCAATGCCCAGGCGAATGGCGCCGGCCTGCCCGGTAATGCCGCCGCCGGCCACGGTGCACAGCACGTCGAACTTGTCGGTGGTCTCGGTGAGCTGCAGCGGCTGTCTCACCTGCACGCGGAGTGCTTCGGTGGGAAAGTAGTTGCCGAACTCGCGATAGTTGACGGTGATAGTGCCTTTGCCGGGGCGGAGAAACACACGCGCCGTCGATTCCTTCCGGCGGCCTGTAGCGTAGTACTGAATTGCTGCCAAGTTACGCGACCTCGTAAGCCGTGGGTTGCTGGGCGGCATGCGGGTGATCCTTGCCCGCATACACCTTCAACTTCCGGTACATCGCATCGCCCAGCCGGGTTTTAGGCAGCATCCCGCGAACGGCCTCTTCCATAAGGCGCACGGGGTTCTGCCGCCGCACGAGAGCCGCCCGCTCCTCCTTGAGCCCGCCGAGGTATCCGCTGTGCCGGCGATACAGTTTCTGTTCTTCCTTACGGCCGGTCAGCTTCACCTTGGCCGCGTTGACGATCACGACGTGGTCCCCGGTGTCGAGAAACGGGGTGTAGGTCGCCTTGTGCTTGCCCTGCAGAAGGCGGGCAGCCCGGGTCGCAATGCGGCCGAGCACTTTGCCTTCCGCGTCGATGACATGCCACCGGCTGACCACCGTCTTGGGGGTCGCCACAAAACTGCGCATTGATAGGGATCCTTAAAGCGTCCGTCGCAGAGACGGCAAACCCAAATGATACGACGGTTTGGGGGAATCGTCAACGAGCGCAGGCGGTCGAAGCTCGCCCGGCCGGTGGCTGTCCACCGGCCGAAACTACCCGCCACGGGTGGGCGCTACCCGTCATTTGGAGCCCAAGGCCGCCGCCCGATCGGCAGCAACCCGCTGGGCTAAGACTTCCCGCACTGGCGCGACTGCAAATTTCGTAAGTCGGTTGCAGTTTTGTCAGTCGACTCGATCGCCGCCGCCCGCCCTTCACGACAAATTCGCGCATTGACCGGCCAAATCCGGTGCAAGCCTGCGAACCGACGAGGTGGTATCGCCTTTGCGGTGCGCTTGGCGCCGGACGAAGGAGTGATTCGCGAGTGCTGTCGTTTTTTCTCAACAAAAGCCTAGTCGGACTCGATGTCGGATCGAGTGCCGTTAAAGCCATCGAGTTGAAGCGCGCGGGCAATGGCCACCGGGTCGCAGCGATTGCGGTCGAGCCGATCCCCGCCGACAGCATCGTCGATGGCGCCATCATGGATTCCGGCGCGGTGACGAACACCATCGCCCGTGTGTTCGCGCACAAGCGCTTCCGAGGCAAAGACGTCGCTGCCTCGCTCTCGGGCAATTCGGTGATCGTCAAGAAGATCACGCTGCCGATCATGAGCGAGCAGGATCTCTCAGAGTCGATCTACTGGGAGGCCGAGCAGTACATCCCCTTCGACATTCAGGACGTCAATCTCGATTATCAGATTGTCGAGAACGGCGACGGCGCGGAGTCGCAAGGCACGATGGAGGTCCTGCTCGTCGCCGCGAAGAAGGACAAGATCGCGGACTACACCAACGTCATCGCGCAAGCCGGCCGCACGCCGGTGATTGTCGATGTCGACGCCTTCGCGCTGCAGAACGCGTACGAAGCGAATTACGGGTTCCAGCGCAACGCCGTCGTCGCGCTGCTCAATGCCGGCGCGAGCGCCATCAACATCAACATCCTGCTCGGGTCGCAGTCGGTTTTCACGCGCGATGTGTCGATGGGCGGCAACGCCTTCACCGAAGCGGTGCAGAAGGAGCTCAGTCTTCCGTTCGAAGCCGCCGAAGAGTTGAAGAAGGGCCATAACGTCGACGGCGTGTCGTACGAAGACGCCCGCCCCGTGCTGCGCGCGATGACCGACAACGTGCTGCTCGAAATCGAGAAGACGTTCGACTTCTTCAAGTCGACGACGCCGAACGATCACATCGATCGCATGGTCTTGAGCGGCGGTGCGGCGCGCGTCGAAGGTTTCATGGATGGCCTGCGGGATCGCTTCCACACGGCGGTCGAACTGTTCGATCCGTTCCGGCAAATTGCGTTCGACGAGAAGCGGCTCGCGATGAGTCCTCAGGAGATGGCGCCGTTTGCCGCGGTGGCTGTCGGTCTCGCGTTGCGGCAGGTGGCAGACCGATGATTCGCATCAATCTGATCGCGGCGGAGCGCCGAACGGCCAAAGCGGGCA
>Ga0137374_10011573_pt1 | contig 10321 bp, 9 predicted proteins | sample SagtaG_20_FD_104811 | JGI IMG/M metagenome (GOLD analysis project Ga0137374, IMG submission 104811) | Vadose zone soil microbial communities from Sagehorn Ranch, Mendocino, California, USA - Sage1_R_100_16 metaG | ecosystem: Environmental > Terrestrial > Soil > Vadose zone | place: USA...
CGGCGGCTGCGGTCGGTACCCGAAGGCCGCTCTGGCTAGGGTGCTATCTCTTGATCAGTCTGGTTGGCCTGAAGCTCTATTGCCGCGTCAAGAAACTGGCGGTGGCGGTCCACAATGGCATTCGTCATCCGGAACTGCGCGCCCGAATGGTGGCGTTTCACGAAACGGTGCTCCATGAGATTCCCGATGAAGAGTAAACTCCGGCCTTTGCCGCACGAGGTCCTTTTTGGCCTGTTCCTCGTCGTGACGTGGCTTCGGCTTGCGCTTGGCGTGAGTTTTTTCGCGGTTCACACGCTCTTCTTCTTTGCGCTCATCCTGATCGCGATCACTTTGATTGTCCTGTGCACCCGGAACGAAACCGGGGCGAATTGGCGCGTGCGTCTGTTGTTTTATGCCGTGGCGATGAATCTGGTTTATCCGAGCCTCAAAACCGTCGTGCCCGCGATTCGTCCCGGGTCGGAAGACGCGCTGCTGCAACAGATCGATGGCTGGTTGATCGGTGAGAACCTGAGTCTGCGCATGCAGGCGATCATCCATCCGGCCCTGACGGAGTTTTTCAGTGCCTGCTACATTCTCTTTTTTCCTTACCTCCTCTTCAGCCTGGTCCTTTACGCGGTCGGCGATCTGGCCGTATTCAAGAAGTTTACGGCCGGCCTATTCGGCATTTACGGGCTGGGTTTTTTCGGATACTCGCTTCTGCCCGCCAAGGGACCGCACCTGGTCATGACGGATCAATTCACCGTGCCGCTGACGGGCTGGTGGATCACGCAGTGGAACTCGGATATCGTCCGCCTGGGCAGCAATCAGGTGGATGTGTTCCCGAGCCTGCACTGCGCGGTGTCGAGTTTTTTCCTGTTCTTCGATCGCGTCCACAAACCGTGGCGGTTCAAGCTTTACCTCGTGCCGTGTGCGGGGCTCTGGCTTTCCACTATTTACCTGCGCTACCATTACCTCGTTGATCTCATTGCCGGCTTCGCGTTGTCCGCGTTCTGTTTCTGGATCGCGAGCCGCGGGAACGGAGAATATGAAATACCTGCTCAAGTTCGGTGACCCGTCCGCCACGGCGCCCGAAGTCTGTGGTGGCAAAGGGGCCAATCTGGCGCTGCTGACGCAGCGCGGCTTTCCTGTGCCGCCCGGATTCGTTGTCGCCGCCCAGGCCTATCGGGAATTCATTGCCGCAAGCGGTTCGCTTTTGGGCCGCGCAACCCAGCTGCCCGTCAGCGAGCCGGCGCGACTCCGGGCGGAGTGCGAGCAGCTGCGCGGGAACCTGGCTGAATTGCCTTTGCCAGCAGGTCTGGAGCCGGAGCTCCGGGAGGCGCTCGACGCGTTTCCGTCTCGTCAGGCATTCTCCGTCCGCTCGTCCTCGACGATGGAAGACCTGGCCAGCGCGGCGTTCGCCGGACAACACGAGACGTACCTCAATTGTTCGGGGGCGGAAGAGATCCTCGCGAAGATCAAGGCGTGCTTCCTTTCGTTATGGGCGGATCGGGCGGTTGCCTACCGTCAGCAGCAGGGCTACGATCACCAACTCGCCGTGATGGCGGTGGTAGTCCAACACATGGTCCGCTGCGAGGTTGCGGGTGTCGGGTTCAGCATCGATCCGGTGAAAGGTGATTTGGGCCAAATGGTGGTGGACGCCAATTTCGGTCTGGGCGAGTCCGTGGTGAGCGGCGAAGCCGAAGTGGACCACTTCGAAATTGACAAGGCCCAGCGAACGCTGCGGGGTTCAAGCATCGCGCAGAAGAGCCGGAAAGTCATCTGCGTCGAAGGCGGGACTCAGGAAGTCGAGTTGTCAGCGGAGGAGGGAAGCCGGCCATGCCTTGACGGCCGCCAGCTTGGCGAGCTGGCCGATCTGCTGGTTCGCATCGAGGAGTCGTATCGCTTTCCCCAGGACATCGAGTGGGGCTTCGCCGACGGGAAGCTGTATTTGCTTCAGTCCCGCCCGGTCACAACGATCCCGCCGCGCTGGACGCGCGACGAGTCTGCCGAACGATTTCCGAACGTGATCGCGCCGCTGACATGGGATTTCGTCGAGAGTGGTTTCCACCGATCGTTAAAGCATTCCTTTCGTCTGTTGGGATTCCCGCCGTTCAACGGGACGTGGTTCGGCCTACACGACCATTACGTTTACGGCAACCAAAACGCGGTCGAGCTGTACCTCAAGCGCGCGCCGTTCGCGATCCGGTCGCTGGACGACTTGAAAGCGCTGATACCGCGGCTGCGCGAGCAGTACCGCTGGGTGCAGGAATTGCCGGTGCTCTGGTTGCGCGACCTGGACTATTACCTGCTCAAGATCGGGGAATTCATGGCCGAGCCGCTGGAAAAGAGAGACCTGGCGGGTGTGTGGCAGTTCGTCCTGACGGTGAACGAACACGGCGCGCAGTATTTCCTGCCGAACATCGCGATCTCGATCACGCACGCGGCGCTCTTTCGCCTGCTGCACGGGCTGTTGACGATGACGCTGGGCCCGCAGGAAGCGAATCGGTTGTTCGACGGCCTGATGGCCTACTGCGAAACGAAGACCGGAGTGATCAATCGCGAATTGTTCGAGATGGCGCTGACCATTCGCGCCACTCCGGAACTGGAACAGGCGTTCGCCGGAAGAAACTCGCGCGAACTGGTGGAGCGGGGTGTGCCGGCTCGTTTTCCGGAGTTCCACGCGCGCTTTCACAAATTCCTGCGCGACCACGGCCATCGTGAAGTGGATTTCGATGCCTACCAACCGACGTGGTTGGAGGTGCCGTGGGTGGTTCTGGACAATCTCCGGCTCATTCTGCAGACGCCAATGGACCGGACGCCAGCGCAGAAGGAACGCGAATTGAAAGTGCGGATGCAGGAGGCGGAGTTCGAGCTGTTTGGCCGCCTGACGCAGGACCTGCATTTCTTCTTCCACGAGATCCTGAGATTGGCCCGCGTTTACACCAGCCTCGACGACCTCGAACATTACCAGACCACGCGTCTGACGCTTCCGCTGCGAAGAGGTCTGCGCGAATTGGGCAGGCGCCTCGTCGCGCGCGGCATTCTGGATGAGCCGCTGGATATTTTCTTCGCGCATTGCGGCCAGGTTGATGAGGCCGTCCAGGCGAACAGCGATGCGCGGTGGCAAACGTTTGCGGAGTCTGTTGGCAAGCAAAAGGCGGCCTACCTCAATGACCGTGCCCGGAAGCCGGAATGGATTCTGGGCGAAGCGGCGGAGCCGGGGACGACCGGCGGCGACTTCCTGACGGGTCTTCCCGGCAGTCCATGTCAGGCGGAAGGCGAGGTGTTCCTGGTGCTGGGCCCGGAGGATTTCGCAAAGTTTCCGAAAGGCGCGGTGCTCGTGGCGCGAACCACCAATCCGACGTGGACGCCGTTGTTCTACAGCGCCGCGGCGGTGATCACGGAGAGTGGCGGGCCGTTGTCGCACGGCGCCGTAACGGCCCGCGAGATGAAGATACCCGCCGTGATGTCGGTCAAGACTTGCCTTCAGCAATTGAAGAAGGGACAGAAAGTCAGAGTCGATGGAGCGCAAGGGAGGGTGTATTTGTCGTGAGTAGCTTATGCCACGCAATCCGTCGCGGGAGTCCAAACAACCGTTGACACCGTGGGCTCGGCTGTTTTCCTCCGCCCCTCCGGGGCTATCTCGAGGTGAGTACAAGCGTGTTGGACGACAGCCGTTTTGACGTTTTGACCGTTCAACGCTTGAACGAAACTTTCTGCCACTTTGCTGCAACTTTTGTTCCACGTTCCGTGTGTTCTAGCTAGGATGACCCTGAACCGGTCCAGGGCAAAAGATGACAGACGCGCAACAGTTCGAGGCGTTTATGAAGGCCTACCAGAACATGGTGTTTACGACGGCCATCCGCTTGCTGAGCAATGAGTCGGAGGCGGAGGACGTATCCCAGGAGGTTTTTCTGAAAGCCTACGAGCGTTTCGAACAGTTGAAGGAGAGTCAAACGGCGGGCGGTTGGCTGAAGACGGTCACGCGGAACCTCTGCCTGAATCATCTGACGCGTTATCGGGCGCGCTGGCGCTTTTTCTCGGAAATGCGTCCCGAGCGGGACGACGAAGGAGAATCAACCCCGGAGTGGGCCGCGCCGGAGACACATGCGCAAACGGTGGCCAGCAGCGACCATCGACAACTGGTCGAAGCGGCGCTGCAAAAACTGCCGGAGGCGCAGCGAGTGCCGCTGGTGCTCTATCACTTTGAAGAGATGAGTTACGAGGAGATTGCCGCGAAGCTTCGCGTGTCGCTCAGCAAAGTGAAAACGGATATTCACCGTGGACGCGAGGGGCTGCGACGAAGGCTCAAACTGAAGCTGGCGGGCGAGGAGGAATGGGGCGGGCTGCACGGAGCCGAGAGTCCGTGCCTTACCTGAACGGCGGAAGAGTAATCAAGACGACATGGAAAACAGAGAAAAACAACTGGAAGAGTTGATCCAGCGGGAACTGCGCGACCTGCCCGAGGTCCCGGCGCCGGCGACACTGGTTCATCGGGTCATGCTGGCCGTTCATGAACGGGCCAAGCAACCCTGGTGGAAACGGTCCTGGCTGGCGTGGCCGGCCGGGATTCAACTGGCCTCGCTCGTGGTTCTTCTGGTGAGCGCCGGAATGGTTTCCTATCTCCTGGGCGCAGCCTGGGACGGCGTCAACGTAACGTCCATCTGGCAGCGGGTGAGCGAGTCTTTCGCGTGGCTTAAACCGGAATGGGAAATCCTGGCGGCGCTGCTCAATGCGGTTCTGCTTTTGATTCGGGCCGTGGGCCAACAGACGCTGTTGATCGGAGCATTCGTGGTCACGCTCGCGTACCTCAGTTTCGTTGCGGTGGGCACCCTATGTGTCCGGGTAGCTCTCAGCAGGGCATAAAAGGATTGATTGATGAAAAGCCAAACTCGACTGTTCAACCTCTCGCTGTTCGCCGGCCTGCTGCTCAACGCTGTAGGCCTTTGGGGACAGCCGACCGACGGATCGGCGAACGAACCGACACTCAAGCCCGAGCCGGTGACGGAGGACGAGCCGAGACGCGAGACCAACGATGCCGCGACCGAGCTTCGCGTTGGCGGCGACAGTGGAATCAGAATTCGCGTGAGCGGACGGCACCGACCGGAAATCGTCAAGTTTGGCAGCGACGCAATCGTCCGGGAGGGAGAAGAGAGCAGTGATGTGGTGGTCATTTTCGGTTCTGCGATCATCGACGGCAGCGTTCGGGGAGACGCGGTTGTTATTGGCGGCAAAGCCAAGGTGAACGGTTTGGTTACAGGAAACCTGGTTGTGCCGCTGGGCTCCGCCGAGCTTGGACCGAACGCCCACATCGAAGAGAACGCGGTGGTGATCGGCGGAACGCTTTCGGCCAGTCCGGAAGCCCGCGTGGATGGAGACCGCGTCGAACTCGCGTGGGACGGCGGGCTCCCATCCTTTGTCGGCGTCAAGAATTGGATCATGCAGGGCCTGATTCTGGGCCGGCCATTACCGCACCAGTCCGGTTGGTGGTGGTGGGTGGCGCTGGCTTGTGCGCTTATGTATTTGCTCACGGCATTGGTTTTTGCCCGGCCCATCACGGCGGGGGTCGGCGCTCTGGAGTCACAGCCGGTCGGCTCGTTTTTCGTGGGCGTGTTGATGTTTGTGCTCTTCGTGCCGCTGCTCCTCCTGCTTGCCGTGACCGGTGTGGGACTGGTCGTGATTCCGTTTGTCTTCTGCACGGCGATCGTCGCATTTGTGTTTGGAAAAATTGCGGTGTACCGGTTGGTGGGTCAGCAAATCGGGAAGCAGTTCGGGATTTCAATCTTGCAGCTTCCAATTGTGGCCCTTCTCGTGGGTATTGTGATCCTCTACCTCGTGTACATGATTCCGATACTTGGTTTCCTGGTCTGGGGAATCATCGCTCCGCTCGGTCTGGGAGCAGTCACGTTGGCCGCGTTCCGTGCCTTTCGCTCGGAAGGCCGCCGCGGTAACAGCAATCCCGCGCCCCGACCACCGGCACCCGCTGCGGCTTCAATCCCTTCACCGGCTGCTTCGGCGGTCGTGCATCCTCCCGTCATCGGTGAACCGTCCGCTTCCCTTCCGGCGGGGGACGCCAGTCTGCTGGCGCGCGCCGGCTTTTGGATTCGCTTTGCGGCGACGTTTCTCGATCTGCTCCTGGTAGGCGCGTTTCTGGCGGTGACCCATCTCCACCCCATCTTCCTCATCGTGTGGGTCGCCTACCATGTCGGAATGTGGACCTGGAAGGGAACAACCATTGGAGGCATCGTTTTTGGCATCAAAGTGATTCGCAAGGACGGACGGGATCTCGATTTTGCCGTGGCGTTGGTGCGGTCGCTGGCCAGCTTCCTTTCCGCGCTGGTGTTGTTTCTCGGGTTTTTCTGGGCCGGGTGGAACCGCGAGAAACTCTCCTGGCATGACATCATTGCGGGGACGATCGTCGTTCGGACACCCCGGGGAAGTTCACTGCTGTAAACGGCGGCCGTTCAGGTACCGGCGGGGGATGTCCGGATCCGGAGAAATCAATTGGCTCGTCTGAGGAAGGTCGTTCGTTTGCTCCATTTCGCCCGCTTAAATCTTTGGTCCAAGCGGGGAGTGACAGTTGCGGGCAGCTCAATTTCCCGCCGGGAGGAGAAATCTGGCGGCCTGTGGAAGCAGACCGCCAGGCTACAACTCAATTCAAGAAGGACGCCGGACTCGCCGCCCGACGTTACTGGCGGATTTATGGTCGGACTTTCTGCCTCCACCGTGATAATGGAGACGGTTAGCAAATACTGTATTTCGAACGACGAAATTCAGTATGGTTTCCATGCCCATTTACCCAGCAGCCGCTATACCAATCCGTGTTTTTCGCGAAAATTGGAGCCGAGTTTAACCGGTAATTCGGCGCGCCCACCGGCATTTTGGGCCATTTTGAATAGGTGAGGGTCGAATCTTGTGTGCGCGAACCTCGTCTTGGCACCCGTTTGCTCTCCCCATCGTGTCCTGAAATGCGGCAGCATTGGCTAATTCTTGGAAGAGCAAACGAGACACTTCCGGGATTCCTTTGAAACCAGCGTCCAGTTGCGATCCAGTGAGCCGTTACTAGAGTGAAAGTTGGACGAAACGTTGGTGGATCTGCTGTGTCCAACGCGTCAGGTAGCTGATGTCGCGGTAAATCTGTTCAAGCCGGCTGCACGGCAGGACATGCGCACGGGAGGGTGAACCAACTGCGGGAGCCGACTCCCAAGCCATGTTCAGATTCCGGAGTTGGGCGTCGAGATGGTCGAGTTTTGCGCGCAGCTTGTCCTGCAGCATCCTCAGGCCATCCGCCAGTTCCGCTCCCTTTTCGAACGATTGCACTTTGAGGAGGGGTGAGGCGTTTTGCGCGCGCCGGGTCAGCAACGCGTCAGCTTCGCGGCAAGCCTGACTCACTTCCGTGAACAAATCCACCGTGGCGGCGGGAATCGTTTGCACGTCCTCAGGCCTCGAGCCGCGTTCCAACTGAAGCAGGTGAGCGAGCCGCTCCTTGGGATCGCACAAACAAGTGTACGCGGCGTTGAATTCAGTGTACCGTTGATTGGCAGCCGTCCGTTCGATTTCCGGACGCTGGTGGGCGCGATCCGGGTGCAGTTCCGACGAGAGTGCGATGAATTTGGACTTCAGCGCGCCGGGATCAATCCACGGACGGCGGGGTTCGTTAAGCAGCGCAAAGTAGTCGGTCATGAGGGCCGGATCCCGCAGAGACAAGAGAAGCGTCGATCAGGAGGGTCATCAGGCGCTAAAACTTTCGCCGCAGGAACAACTGCTTGCGGCGTTTGGGTTGTTGACTTTGAAGCCGCTGTCTTGCAGCCCGTCTGCGTAATCCAGTTGGCTGCCCGCGACGTAGAGGGCGCTCTTCGGATCGACTACAACTTTAATGCCGCTGGTTTCGACGAGGATATCGCGGTTCGCGGGCCCATCCTGCAAATCCATCTTGTACTGGAGTCCCGAGCAGCCACCTCCGACCACAGCCACCCGGAGCACCCCTGCCGGCCGGCCTTGTTTCGCCAGCAACGAACTTACTTTATGGGCCGCACTCGCTGTGACACGAATGAGGCGCTCATCGCCGACCCGGAAGGTCGGCTGAGAACCGGGGGTTTTGGGTGCCGTGGCAATCATGGACGGTCAATCTATAACCGGATTGGCAGTAACGTCAACCTAACGAACCTTTTGGTAGTGTCCGAATTGGATCAACGGTTCAACAAGAGGATAAGATCGAGAGTACGAGTAAGAGTACAACACAGGAACTAAGACCCCAACACCACCACCTCGCCAAACTTCCGAAAAAACCCGTCCATCATCTTCCGGCCCGCCGCTTCGATCAGGCGTGAACCAATCGCGGCAATCATGCCTCCTACTTGAACATCCGCTTCGCAAAGGAGTTCCGTCTTCCCGTTCTTATCCACGAGTCGCATTCGCGCCGTCCCTTTGACAAAGCCGGGCGCGCCCTTCCCTTCCAATTTGAGCGTGTAGGATTCAGGCGGCTGTTGGTCGCTCAGTTGCACCTTGCCGGTGTAGGTGCCTTTCAAGCCTGCCAGGCCGAGCTTCAGTTGCGTCTCGTAAGTGTCGTCGGCCGTCTTGACCATCTTTTCACAGCCTTCAATGCAGCGTTGTAAAACAGCGGGATCCGTGATCGCGCCGAACACTGTCTCGCGCGGAGCCGCGATCTCATACGTGCCGGCGAATTTCATGCCCGGTTGCTGGCCCGGTCCAACGCACGGCGGGTGTTGACCCGAATCAGGTTCGCGCGGAATTGCGCCGACGCGTGAATGTCGTTGAGCGTCTCGACTCCTTCGTCCGCCTTCTCGGCGGCCGTGCGAATGGCGTCGGAGGTGAGCGGTTTGCCGCGCAGCATCTCTTCCACCGCGGTGGCGCGGAACGCTTTGGTAGCCGCGCCGGTCACGCCCACCGCGACCGTGTTCTTCGCCTTGTTCACCACGGCCGCGACACCGGCGATGGCAAATCCGCTCGCCTTTTGCGCGAATTTCTCGTAGGCCACCGACTTCGCTGTCGCCGGCACACGGATCTCGACAAGAATTTCGTTGGACTGCACCGCGCTTTGCATCATCTCGACGAAGAAGTCCGAAGCTTTGACTGTGCGTCGTCCGGCCGGTCCCGCGACCTCCATCTCCCCATCGAGAGCCAGAATGGCGGCTGGCCAATCCGCCGCCGGGTCGGCGTGCACCAGGCTTCCGCCGATGGTTCCTCGGTTGCGCACCTGCACATCACCGATCTGCCCCGCCACTTCTGGCAAGAGGGGAGACTTTTCCTGAAGGAATGGCGATCCTTCGATCTCGGAATGGGTGGTCATCGCGCCAATGGCAATTCGGCCGTCGCGTTCCCGGATGTAGCTGAGATCGGCAACGCGGCCGATGTCGATAATCGTTTTCGGCTGCGCCAGCCGCAGTTTCATCGCCGGAATGAGGCTGTGTCCTCCCGCCAGCACCTTGGCGTCCTCGCCATGCCGGGCCAAAAGACCAAGCGCTTCATCGACGGATTGGGGCCGAAAGTAGTGGAAGGCAGCGGGGATCATAGCCGTTAAATGAGTTAAAGAGTCAAATGGGTTAAATGGGGAGACTTGCGATCCATTCTTCTAAATCGGATTCAATTTATTGAACGATTCAACCCTCCGCCTTCACTACCGCGCGCCACACTTTCTCCGGCGACAACGGCAAATCCAAATGCCGCACGCCGAGCGGTGCCAACGCGTCAATCACGGCATTCGCGATCGCCGGCGTGGCGCCGATGGTTCCGGCTTCACCCACGCCTTTGATGCCCATCGGATTGCTGGGAGACGGAGTCACGGTACTATCCAAGATATAATCCGGCACGTCTCGGGCGCGGGGCACGGCGTAGTCCATGAACTCCCCCGTGAGCAGTTGACCGTTTTCGTCATAGACCGTGCGCTCAAACAGTGCCTGGCCGATCGAGTGGGCGATCCCGCCCTGCACTTGGCCCTCGACCAGCAGCGGGTTCACCTGGTGGCCACAGTCATCGACCGCAATGTATTTCACGATCTTCACTGCGCCGGTGTCCCGGTCCACTTCGACGGCGACGATGTGGGTGCCGAAGGGATAGGTGCAATTGGACGGCTCGAAAAAGGTGCTGGCTTCCAGGCCGGGTTCCCAATTTTTGGGGATGTTCTTCGCGACGTACGCCTCGGGCGCGAGTTGCTTCCAGGTGAGCGTCTTTTTCGGACTGCCTTTGACAGAGAACCGGCCGTTCCGAAACTGGATATTCTTCTGGTGGGTGCCGAGAAGCTGGGCGGCAAGCCTTCGCGTCTTGTCGATAATTTTCTCAATGCACATCACGATGGCGGTGCCGCCGAGAACTGTTGCACGAC
>Ga0137374_10011583_pt1 | contig 10317 bp, 7 predicted proteins | sample SagtaG_20_FD_104811 | JGI IMG/M metagenome (GOLD analysis project Ga0137374, IMG submission 104811) | Vadose zone soil microbial communities from Sagehorn Ranch, Mendocino, California, USA - Sage1_R_100_16 metaG | ecosystem: Environmental > Terrestrial > Soil > Vadose zone | place: USA...
TCGACGCAGGTGTAGGCACCGACGGCGAACGCGTTGACCAGGTCCTCGCCGGGCGCATAGACGTCCACCCAGCCACCGAAGTTGGAGAAGTGCGCGCGGCTGTGCCCGTCGGCGGACAGTGCCCCGACCCCGATCACCCACGAGTACGCCGCCGGGAAGGTCGGCAGCCGAGTCTGGTCATTTCCGGCCGGTGCGAGCACCACGACGTTCTTCAGTTGCCGCATGCGGTTGTCGTAGAAGGCCTCGAAGGTCTTCAGCGGGAGGTGGAACCGGGTGATGCCGTCGAACTCGCAGACGATGATGTCTGCACCCATGTCGAGCAACTCGCTCATCTTGCGGATGATCGCGCTCTCGTACGCCGCGCCCGCCTCAGGCCTCCTCCGGTGGTAGGCCGCTCGCTTGACGAAGACATCGGCCTTCGGCGCAGTACACCGCACGCAGCCGGCGACGAACGTACCGTGGCAGGCATAGTGCTTGATCAGCCCGTCGTTGTGGCGGAACGGGTTCTCACGATCACCCTTAACCCCTGCCATCCACGGCCACATCCCCGCGTTGTCGATGAGGCCGCCGTCCACGACACCCACCAGAACGCCCCTGCCGTCCCAGCCGCGTGTGCCGCAACAGATGCCGTCGTTCACCGGCGGTACGGGGCTGGCCGACTTGATCGGCACCTCGGCGGGCTCGGTCGCCGGGCATGGATGTCCGTTGCCGCACAGCGAGAGCAGGTGGTCTGGCGTCGCCACTCCCACGCCGAGCCGCCGGTCGAGCCGCGCCAGCACGTACGGCGTCGACAGCGGATCACGACCTGGCCCATGGTCGTGGTCATCGTCGTCTCCGTCACCATCCCCGCGACCGCGGTCATCGTCGTGGTCGTTGCCAGACTTCGCGGCGGCGACGTCCTCGGATGCCGTGGCCGAAGCGACCTCGCGGCGCCAGAACACTACGGTCACACCGTCGATCACGGCGAGCTGTTCGACAGGCACGTTCTCCGGGATGATCGCATCCGGCTCTCGACGCAGCGCCGCCACCACCCGGTCGATGTCGGCGGTGCGGACGAGGATGGTGTCACGGCGGTAGAAGTAGTCGACGTGCTCGAGGCGCTCCCAGTCCTCCGGATAGACGGCAGGCTCGTCGTCCGTCGGCTCCCGTTCCGCCGGCAGCTCAGGGGCGACGGACTTCGACTTCTCCTCCGGTGCATCCGGGTCGGTGTTTTCCAGGATCAGGCGCAGTGCGTCTTCGAGGCGCTCTTTGTCCTCTGACATGGGTCCCCTCCTCTGTGGCAAAAACTTTCGAAAAATGCGGTGGTGCGGCGTATTACGATCTGAATATGTCCGGGTAAGGGGAGGGCAGGTTGTTGCCGTGGACGCCGACGAGTTGCTTGCACTTGCCCTCTCGCGGCCCGCTGACGCCCTCAGAATCGCCCACGACGTTCTCGCGAACTCCCCGTCCGACTCCGATGCCGCGGTAGCCCACCAGGCGGCGGGTGTGGTCCACCGCGACTTCGGCGACATCCGCGAGGCCGTGGCGGAGCTGAAGGCGGCGTACCGGCATGCCCGCAAGGCCGCCGATCCCGATCGCGAGGCGGAGATCCTGGCGAGTCTCGGTGTCGCCCAGGTGATGGCCGGTCACACCGAGCGAGGTCTGGCCGCGCTCGACTCGGTCGTTCCCGGCCTCACCGGTGTGCTTGCCGGCCGGATCCTGATCCGTCGCGTATGGGTGCGGGCGCAGCTCGGCCGGAACACCGAAGCGCTCGCCGACGCCGAACAGGCCGTCGCGTTGCTGAGCGACACCGGCGACCTGGTCTGGGAGGCTCGGGCGCTCACCCACCGGGCGATGGTCCTGCTCGCGATGGGCGTGATCGACCGCGCCGACGAGGACTACGCCCGCAGCGAGGAGCTGTTCGCGAAATGCGGCCAGCAGGTCGAGTACGCCGACACCCGGCAGGCGCGCGGCGCCGCGGCATTCGCCCGCGGTGACCTGCCGGCGGCACTGCTGTACCTCGACGACGCGCAACGGGTGGTCGAAGGGCTCGGCGTCCTCGAGCCGGACTTGTTCGTCAACAAGTGCATGGTGCTGCTCGCGGCCGGCCTGACGCGCGACGCACTCACCGAGATCAACAGTGCACTCGACCGAATCGAGCAGCAGCGCGGATCGACGACGCGACGTGCGGAGCTGTTGTACTGCGCGGGACTGGCAGCGCACGCCGCCGGCGCGCTCGATCTGGCCGAGAGCCGCAGTCGTGACGCGCTGAAACTCTTCCGGCGCCAGCAACGGCCGTGGTGGGCGGCCCGGGCGGAGCTTGCGCTGCTCCAGTCCCGCTACGCGGGCGGCGACCGTACGGCACCCCTGCTGCGTACCGGTCAGCGGGTCAGCGCCGAACTCGACGCGCTCGACCCGGACCTCGCGGCCGAGGCGCACCTGCTGACCGGCCGGCTCGCCCTCGTGCGTACCGACCCGGCCGAGGCCAGACGCCACCTGAAAATCGCCGCCGGAGCCCGGAACCGCGGCCTGCAGGCTCGTGGCGCGGGGTGGCTCGCGCAGGCCACGCTGCACGAGGGCGACGGCCGCTCGCGCGCGATGCTGGCCGCCTGCCGGCAGGGCCTGAGCCTGATCGAGATCTACCTGCGCACCCTCGGCGCCACCGAACTGCGCGTGCTCGCCACCGCCCAGGGCGCCGAGCTCGCCGCGATCGCGCTCCGGTACGCCGTCCAGCGCGGCAACCCCCGGCAGGTCCTCGAATGGAGCGAACGCTGGCGCGCCACCGTACTGGCCATCCCGCCGGTCCGGCCGCAGGCGGACGACGACCTGGTCGCCGACCTCGCCGCGCTGCGCAACCTGACCCACCGGCTCGAGACCGGCGCCGATGGCCGGCTCGGATCGGGCCCGTTGCAGCGCGAACGCCGCCGGCTGGAGTCCGCCGTGCGCCGCCGGGTTCTGCGTACGCCCGGCACCAGCGGCGACCGTCCCGACCAGTTCCGCAGCGCCGACCTGCTCGACCATCTCGGCGACCGCAGCCTCGTCGAGCTCACCGACGTCGACGGCCAGTTGTACGCCGTGGTCGCAGCGCGCCGCCGGGTCCACCTGCAGCCGGTCGGCCCCGCCCCAGTGGCGAGTCATTGCTTGTCCCACGCGTTGTTCGCGCTGCGGCGTGAGGCGACCGGACGCGGAGCGCACCGGCTCGACCTGGATGCGATCGGAGCCCGGCTCGAGATGGCCCTGCTCGGTGACGTGGTCAAGCACCTCCTCGACGGCCCGGTGGTCGTCGTACCGACGGGCTGGCTGCACGCGGTTCCGTGGAGCCTGCTGCCGTCGCTGCGGCACCGGCCGACGTCGGTGGCCCCGTCCGCCGCGGCATGGTTGCGCGCGCGGAACGCCGTACCGCCGTCCACCGTGCGGGTGGTACTGATCGGCGGGCCGCAGTTGTCGACGGGACCCGAGGAGGTGCGACGGCTCTCGGAGCTGTACCCGGACGCAGTGGTGCTCACCGATGGCGATGCGACGGCAGAAGCGGTGCTGGAAGCGATGGACGGGGCGTCGCTGGTGCATGTCGCGGCGCACGGTACATTCCGCGCGGACAGCCCGCTGTTCTCGGCGCTCGAACTGGATGACGGGCCGCTCACGGTGTACGACCTCGAACGGCTGGAACGGGCGCCGCACCGAGTGGTGCTGTCGAGTTGCAGCTCGGCGGTCGGCGGACCCAGTGGTGCGGACGAGTTGCTCGGTCTGGTCAGTGCGCTGGTCGCACTCGGGTCGGCCGGGGTGGTGGCGAGCGTCGTGCCGGTGAACGACCCGGCGACGGTGCCGCTGATGCTCGGCTTGCACGGCAGGCTGCGGGACGGGGACGACCTGGCCGAGGCACTCGCCCAGGCCCGGGCGTCGGCCGGCGACGGCCAGGTGGCGCGCACGGCCGCACAGTCCTTCATCGCCCTCGGGGCCTGAGCGCAGGTCACAGTCGCACCCAGTCGGTGACGACTCGGCCGGTCGCCGTGTCGCAGCGCAACCGGACCGGACCAGCAGGCAGCGACGGCAGCTCGAAGAAGCCCGATTCGTCGGCGCTGGCGCGGTACTCCGCGCCGTCCGAGGTCTCGATGAGAATCTCGCCCGCGCCGGGCGGCAGGATCTGGCCGACCACTTGGTCGTGCATCACCTCCAGCTCCATCGACAGCGGAGTGGAGGTGAACACCAGCGCCCGGTTCTCAGCGGGTTCGGCCCGGTTCCCGGCCGCAGGTTCCAGCGAGGAGTCGAAGGTCAGGATCGCCCGCAGGAGTTCCTCGTCGATCGTCCGCCAGGACAGCGCGCCGTCGGCATGCTCTGCGATCGTACGTGCCAACGGTGCCGTGTCGCGGACAGCCTCTGCGAGATCATCGAAGAGGCGCTCGTCGTCATCCCAGCGTCGCCGCGTCATGCCGATCACCTCCTGCCGGTTCGGTCCGCTCCGAGGACGCGATGTACGTCCTCACCGGCGGAGTTCTACGGAGCCGTTCGAGCGCGCGGGACCGGGTTGGCCCGATGCTGCCGACCGGGATGCCGGTGCGCTCGCTGATCTCGACGTACGACGGCTGTGGATCCTCGACCAATAACAGCAGCAACTCGCGCTGCCGACGCGGCAGTTCGGCCAGACCGGCCAGCAACACCTCGTGCCGCTCGGCGCGGAACAGGCCCTCGTCCGGTTCGCCGGTGTCGGCCGCGACCGACTGGTACTCCGGATCCAGCGGGTCGTTGGGCCGCAGCCGGCGCTGCGACGACAAGTACCGTATCGATTCGCGCCGACCGGTCGTGATGATCCACCGGGGGATGGCCTGCGGTTCCTGCAGGCTGTCTAGGTGCTCGACCAGCCGCAGCCAGACGGTCTGCGCGACGTCCTCGGTCTCGCTCGGCGTCAGCCGGAACCGCCGGATGACGGTCACCAGCAACGGCGCGTACCGGTTCACGAGTTCACGCCAAGCCTGCTGCTCGCCACCGGTCGCGGCAGCTACCAGTGCGGTGACCGGCGAGGCGTTGTCATCCATTCCGGCTCCCCGGTTGGTCGGTGCTGCCAGAATTTCGTGTCACGGCTTTTCTGTCCATGTTTCCCAGTGCACCTGGGGTGGAATTTCTCTGCGGGACTTCCACGCGTAGTCCGGGTGGCCCGGCGGCGACACCGCGTTTGATGCTATGTCGCCGCCGGGCGGCGCCGACGCACCCCACCCGGCCCCTCCTCCGGTGCCGTGCATCCGCGCTTATCGGGTCCGCTGCCTCACGGCCGGCGGATCTGCTGTTACAGGGCTCTCACTAGGACGGACCGCACCGGAGGACCGCCAGATACATGCAGTTCCGGCGAATTCTCCGCGCGAAGCCGGTGATGACCAGCGGCTGAACCGCGTCCGTCAGTGGATGCTCGTGGCGATGATCCGTTGTGGCTGGTGCGAAGATCAGGCGCATTCGCATGGGCCCCGGAGTACCTACGACCGTGAGCGACAAGCAGGAGCTCCCAGAACGGGCCTTGCGGCACTCGGTGTCAAGCCCAGCGGCCTATCGGGCGTCCCCTTCCGGGCTCCGGGGTCGACCGCGCAGTCCGACGAGGTTCAACAGCGAACTTCGCCTCCGACGGCAGACTGTGGTTCCGGCCGATACCGAGCCTCCCGCTCCACGGTCGAGGGCAGGAGCGCCTCATCAAGGGAAGCCACGTCATCGTCAACGGCCGCACCGGAACCGTCATGTGGCCCGAACCCGAGACGGGCGGAGAGCTATGTCGACCGCCGTGGTGCGCCAGAACAGCAACGACAACGGCTTTACACTCAGCCGCGCGAGGGGCGAAACAGCCGCCGCAGCCTACGACCGTGTCCGGGTACCGGACGCCGAGTATCTTGTGGCTGGGCGGCTCGGTCCGTAGGAGTATGAACGGCGTGCCACACCCTCAATGGCAATTATTGCCGGGCTCTGCGTGGCGACATTACCCGTGTGTCGTCACATTTGCCCTAAGGTCTGGTTGGAGGCGGGTTTCTTCTATCCCGCACGGAACCGCGGTGGATATACGGCTTGTGGGGCGGATCAGTGAATCAGCACGGATCGTTCCCGGCGGTCATTGGACGTGATGGACATGAGCACGAACGGGCCTATCAAGGAACCTGGCACGGAGCTTTCCAGGGGGGCTGCGAACAAACACGTGGTTATCCCACTGCTCCTGGCTGTGGTCGGTTCCGTCGCCGGGACGCTCGTCAGCAAGGCCGTCGATACGACCCAGGGTTACGCGCTACTGGGCGCCGGCCTGGGCGCCGCCATTCCGCCGGTGATCGCCGTCGTCGGTCCATTCGCCCAGCTTCGGCTGGTCGCCGGCGTCGTCATCGCCGCGGGAGCCGTCGCCTTCACCTACGTGGGCTTCACAGTGCCGCAGGAGGCGCTCGGCACGACCACCACCTTCCCGGTTCCGGGGTCGGGCCCGGAGTCGGAGTCGACGACGGCACCACCGCCGCCTGACACCTCCTCGCCGCCGCCCACCGAGCCTGGCGCCCGCACCTGCGAGCGGAACGGCAGGCTCTGCATCAGCTGGTCCCCTCGCCAGCTGCACTGCTCGACGAACCCGTGCGCGCCCGACGTGACCGTCCAGAACACAGGGACCGACGACCTCCGCATCACCGGCCACGACTTCAGAGGAGACGGGAAGGAACGCCTCTCGGGGGGAGACGGTTGCGACGACACAACGCTCCAAGAGCAGGAAAGCTGCACAATAGCGGTCCTTGTCAACGAGGGTCCTCCCGGGCATGCCCAGCTCCGCATCCACCAGAACTTGAAGGGCCCGGCTTCGGTCGTTGATATCGACGTCGACCAGATCGGCCCAGAGAGCGTCGACCTGTCTCTTTCCACGCCTAGGTGCCGCGTCGAGCCGGGTGGCGGCACCGACAACGGAGATGTCCTTACTGTCGACGTCACAGTCGTGAAGTCGGGCAATCTCCCGGATCCGGTGCCGGTCAGGCTGAGCAGCAAGACCGGGCTCACCGGTGGTCCGAGCTCCGACCAGGGAAACGACTTGACCCAAATACCTGTCGCACTGAGCGCAGACGACTACGGCAGGTCGCACCTCGTCACGTTAACCGTCGACCCCGACGACAACATTGCCGAGCAGGACGAGTCGAACAACGCTCTCGACGTGACAGTGTGGCTACCTACAGGGCCGAACGAGGCTGGTGACGTCCGGTGCGACATCTCGTGAACGCTTGCCAGGTGATGGGTGATACAACAGGAATCGCGGTTCCACCGGTCGGCCGACGGAGTGCGATCACCCTCGCAGGGTAGGTGCGGGTCGTCATATAAAGGCGCTGCGACGCATAACCTCAAGGCGCATGCTTCGAGAGGGACTGCAAGGGGGAACGGCATGTCAGGGCGGGCGAACCAAACAGGAATTGTGGATTCTCTGGCCGATGCGTTGATGGCGGAATTCGGGCGGCGACAGAGTCACGGTATGGCGGGCAACTGGGCTCGGTACGCCGGCGTGCAGGACCGCACCGTGATCGGTGTATACGACGTGGAGGTTGCCGCACTTCTGCGTCGCGTGCCGGGGCTGAAGAAGGCAGTGGAAGAGGCGTGGAAGGCGGATGCCAGCGGCAAGTTGTCGTCCGAAGCTCGTGATGAACTGGTCGGGCGGTTAGACCATGAACTGCACAACGGCCAGAGCCACACTCGACTCTCGCTGGAGGCTTTGCTTGGCGTGAGTGACCGCGTTGTCGCGACCGACGAGCCGGCCGGAACCACCGTTGCTCACGGTGCTCGACGGCAGCGCTGGCGACTGAACCACCAGCAGCGTGGAAGATCTCCCGAACCTGCGCCCAGGTCGTCCGTGGGTCGCGTCGTCCTCCCGTTACTGCTGCTCAATGGCATCATCGCTACTACCTTGGCGGCGGGACCCGCGCTGAACCTTGTGTTCGGGACACCACCGCCGCCGGGGGATGCTCGGGTCATCGCCCTGTCCGCGTGCGGCGTCTGGGCTCTTGCGTTTCTGCCAGGGTGGCTGTTCGTGCGATTCTTGGACCGTCGGGCGGCCGCGTTGTGGGACGAGTACGTCATCCATCTGTACCGGTTGGGCGTCGACGATCCGGGAAACCTGCCCGAACCACCGAGGACGTCGAGCTACCACGACGATTGGGTTGCCCACGGTGGTCTGCGGCGTCTGTGGATACGCAGCGTTTACCGCGAGAAGTTCGACGCTTACTACGGACGGTCTGTGTCACGCGTCGGCATCGATCCGGACAGTCCGGTCAAACCCGAGGCGCTGTTCCCCGTATTCTTGTGTACGGGAGTGCTTGCGGTCGCCTGGACGGCGATTTTCTCTGACCCGCAGCGTTCGCTGGGATCCGCCGCGCAGCCGACGATATGGACTGCCCTGACCTTCGGCTTCATGGGTGCCTATGTGTTCTTCCTACAGATGCTCATGAGACGCTACTTCCAGACTGATCTGCGTGCCGGAGCATATATCAGCGGTTACGTCAGGACCGTGGTTGCTCTCCTCGTCGTCACCGTTCTCTACGCCGCTATGCCGGATCCAACATCGCAGAGATTCGCCGTCGTCGTGGCCTTCGGTGTAGGCTGGTTCCCCACTGCGGGGCTGCAATGGCTGCTACGCGTCGCTTCACGTCGGCTGCGCGCCGAGGTGCCATCGCTGGTGCCGGCCTACCCCCTGAACCGTCTTGATGGACTCAACATCTGGTACGAGGCGCGGTTAGTCGAAGAGGGCATTGAGGACCTTCAAAACCTTGTCACGGCCAATCTTGTCGACGTGATCCTGCACACCCGCGTGCCTGTCGCACGCCTGGTCGACTGGATCGACCAGGCGTTGCTGCTCATTCACCTACCACCGGAACCGGCCGTACATGACAAGACCGGGCTCACCTACAAGAAGCGTTCCGAAAAGATAAAGTCGGACGTGGACGACCATCCGCGTCAACACCTGCGGAAGTGTGGCGTTCGCAGCGCCACAGGGCTACTCCGTGCCCTTCCTCGCGGTCGCGATCAGGCAGAGAAACTGCTTGACTTCCTCGATAAGCAAAAACTGCCGCGCTCCGCTCTCCTCTCCCTGCGCGCCGTGCTGGCCGCAGAGCGACGACTCGGCGTTGTCTATAACTGGCAGAGCGGCGACCCACGGCCTCCGGCCCGGCTGCCCCTAGGTACGCTTCCGGATCGCGTCCGCGCTAGCGGTAATGGAGCTACGTCTGCCCTTGGTTGACAGTCGCCTGTCAATGGCCAGGTTGTGTTCCCCGCTGGTGGCCAACTAAAAGTCCCCACCGCCTCGGGTTGATCAGGGTTTCTTCAGGGCGGTGCCTCCCTTGGCTCGGGCCCTGGCGCATGCGATAGGACCGCTTTCGATGGCGCTGCGGAGTTCGGCGGTGAGCAACTCGTATGGATTTCTGGGCGTGCGACGAAGAGGATCGGGTCGTGGCACGATTCCCGCGATTGTGTTTGCGGTGCGGCGGTCGGCCTCGTCAACCCGAGCCGCGTAGAAGCGGAGGGTGGTAGAGCCGCCGCTGCCACGGCCGAGGCGACCCGCAACCGTGCGTACATCGACGCCGGCAGCGAGTAGTTCGGTCGCCGAGTAATGCCAAAGTGAATCGAGGCGGGTGCTGCGGAGGTGATTCCGGGCTGCCAGCCGGCGATACCTCTGTGTGACTGAGTCTGGCTTGAGTGCCGCGCTCAAGTCCGGGGGGCGCGAGAACAGGAAGGCGTCGCGCGCGAGTCGGGCGAAGGATGAAGTGAATCTGGCGTATTGAGCTGTTGGCGAGTGCCTTGCACTCGTGGCCAGCTCGTAGCCGGCCGCCGCACGTGATGTCGCGGCACCTCCGCAGCTGCGCGTAGAAGCGTTGCCTTGTCTTCCGGCCGTGCTCGGCGACCTCGAGCCACATGGCGATGACTTGTCGCAGGGTGACTGTGGAGCGCGGATGCCTCTGTTCGTCGACCTGGTTGAGCAGTCGTGTCAGGGCGACCTTGGCTTGTTTTCTGCTTGGCACCGTCTCCTTGAGGACCCTCCGCCTGCCCGTCACGGGGTCGATGCCGGCGGAGACGATCGCTCGGAAGGTGCCGTTCTTGCGCTCCTCGATGTGCCCCCGACCGCCGCCACTCCTGCTCACGGGACCGAGGATAGGCCGCTGTGTTCCCATCTGTGTTCCCACGGCTTCGCCGCCTTGCGGCTAACCTGAGCGTTTTCCCTGGTCAGAGTGGGTGCCCCCGGCAGGATTCGAACCTGCGACGCACGGTTAGGAAATCGACGAACCCCACCGACATGGGCATCTCCAGGCCGTTAACCAGCCATCACGAGTTCGGCCGCCCTTGACTCCAGCTGACTCGGATCGA
>Ga0137374_10011585_pt1 | contig 10315 bp, 9 predicted proteins | sample SagtaG_20_FD_104811 | JGI IMG/M metagenome (GOLD analysis project Ga0137374, IMG submission 104811) | Vadose zone soil microbial communities from Sagehorn Ranch, Mendocino, California, USA - Sage1_R_100_16 metaG | ecosystem: Environmental > Terrestrial > Soil > Vadose zone | place: USA...
CAGCGTCCAGTGGGTGCTGTGGGGCTACAGCCTCTCGTTTGGGCCTGACAAGGGACATATCATCGGCGGGCTGGAATGGCTGGGCTTGAGCGGTGTGGCCATGGATCAACCCAACGCCGACTACGCTGCGACAATCCCGCATCAGGCGTATATGATCTTCCAGGCCATGTTTGCGGTGATCACCGTGGCATTGATCACCGGCGCCTTCGCCGAGCGGATGAAATTCAGCAGCTTTCTGGTGTTCTCGCTCCTGTGGGCCACCTTTATCTATGATCCGTTGGCTCATTGGGTCTGGGGCGTCGGAGGATGGGTGAGAAATCTCGGCGCGCTGGATTTCGCCGGCGGGACGGTCGTGCATATCAGTTCGGGAGTCTCAGCCCTCGCTTGTGCCCTTGTCTTGGGGAAGCGGAGAGGTTATGGAAAAGAGCACATGGCCCCGCACAATCTTCCGATGACGGTGTTGGGGGCTTCCATGCTCTGGTTCGGCTGGTTTGGGTTCAATGCCGGCAGCGCAGTGACGGCTGGCGCCCTCGCAACCAGCGCGTTCGTAGTGACCAACACGGCGACAGCCGCAGCCGCGCTGGCCTGGATGGTGGCGGAGTGGATCTATCGCGGGAAGCCCACCGTGCTGGGAGCGGCCAGCGGAGCGGTTGCCGGCCTCGTGGCGATCACACCGGCCTCCGGGTTTGTGGGACCACTCTCGTCCATCATCATTGGAGCGGGGGCTGGAGTACTCTGCTACGTGGCAGTTATGGTGAAGTCTCGGTTAGGATACGATGATTCCCTGGACGCGTTCGGCGTCCATGGCATCGGCGGCACGTGGGGTGCATTGGCGACCGGCTTGTTTGCGTCAAAGCTGATCAATTCCGGAGGCGCCGACGGGCTTTTCTTCGGAAATCCCGGACAGGTCTGGATCCAGTTTGTTGCGGTACTGGCCTCGTGGGCCCTGGCATTCTTCGGGACACTCGTGATCCTCAAGATCATCGATTGGACGATGGGGTTGCGGGTGAGCGATGAAGACGAGCAGGTCGGTCTGGATTTGAGCCAGCACGAGGAACGGGCCTACTCGAAAAATTAACTGCCGAAGGGAAGACTTTCATGGAGGCGTCCGCCGATGAAAAAAATTGAAGCGATCATCAAACCGTTCAAACTTGAAGATGTCAAAGACGCGTTGACGGAAATTGGGATCTTCGGGATGACCGTCACCGAAGTTCGCGGCTTCGGTCGCCAGAAAGGCCACAAGGAGGCGTACCGCGGAACAGAATACACGGTCGAATTTCTGCCCAAGACCAAAATCGAGGTGGTCGTCGCGGACAACCTTGCCACCAAGGTCGTCGAGACGATCGTCCGGACGGCCAAGACCGGCAGCATCGGTGACGGAAAAATCTTTGTCACGAACCTGGGCGAGGTCGTCCGGATACGGACAGGAGAGACCGGCGACCGCGCGTTGTAGGTCAAGGAAAGAGTTGCTCGTCCGGGGATGCAGCGTGGCATCATCGGATATGCATCGGGATCACCGCCGACCCAGATGGAAGGCAAAAGTTCTGGCAAAGGCGCCAGCATCTTACATGCTGGCGCCTTTTTGTTTAGTGAAAGGAGATCACGATGAACACCGATACTATCAAGCAAACGAAATCGCCCGAAGAACGGATGGCCGGACTGGTGGAGGAGGCAGTGCTCCATGGCATTTTTGAGGGCCAGGCGAGGAGCCGTCGCGAGTTTATCAAGCTGGTCGGCGCGACCACGGCACTGGCCATCATCGGCGAGGTCCTGCCGCTGGATCGCATGAAGGCGTGGGCTGTGGACGCCGGCGCCAAACCGGAGAAGACCGACCTCAAGGTCGGCTTTATCCCGATCACCTGTGCGACGCCGTTGATCATGGCCGAGCCATTGGGCTTCTACAAGAAGCATGGCCTCAACGTTGAAGTCCTCAAGGCCTCAGGATGGGCGATGATCCGGGATCTCGCCTTGAACAAGCAGACGGATGCGACTCACATGCTCACGCCTATGCCGCTGGCGATCTCGATGGGGATTGGCTCGCAGTCCGCTCCGTTCCTGATGCCGGCTGTCGAGAACATCAACGGGCAGGCCATCACGCTGCACATCAAGCACAAGGGGGTCAAGACGGCTCAAGACATGAAAGGGTTCCGCCTGGCGGTGCCGTTCGATTACTCGATGCACAATTTCCTTCTGCGGTACTTTCTCGCAGAAGGCGGGGTGGACCCGGACAAGGACGTGCAGATCCGGGTGTTGCCTCCCCCCGAAATGGTCGCCAACTTAAGAGCCAATAACCTGGACGGCTATCTCGGGCCGGACCCGTTCAACCAGCGCGCGGTCTTCGAGGGATTCGGGTTCATCTACATGCTCTCCAAGGACATCTGGGACGGGCACCCGTGCTGCGCGTTTTCCTGCTCCAAGGACTTCGCCACGGCTAATCCCAACAGCTTCAAAGCCCTCGTGAAAGCCATCATTGACTCTACCGAGCATGCGGCCGACAAAGCCAATCGTAAGGCCATTGCCAAGGCCATCGCCCCGAAGAACTATCTCAACCAGCCCGAGGAAGTGCTGGAGCAGATCCTCACGGGTGAGTTTCCGGACGGGCTGGGGAATATCAGAAAGGTGCCCGATCGGATCGATTTTGATCCGTATCCCTGGCACTCGATGGCGATCTGGATCCTCACGCAGATGAAGCGCTGGGGATATATCAAAGGCGACGTGAACTACAAGCAGATTGCGGAACAGGTCTATCTGACGTCGAGCTGTCGCGAGGTAATGCAGTCCATGGGACACAAGCCGCCGAAGGACAACCTCAAGAAACACCGCTTTGCCGATGGGAAGGTCTTCGACCCGGAACGGCCGGAAGAATACATTAACAGCTTTGCCATCCGACGCACATAGGAGAGCCAGCGATGAATGGAACTTCAGCGATGGCAAACGAAACGCTCCGGGTCACCGTGCTGTCGTCGGTCTTGCTTCTCGGCGTCCTGGGCGTTTGGCAGCTAGCCTCGACACCGTCCGTGGGCGGGCGGACACAGGGTCTGCCGGGGCCCGTGGCAGTCGGCAAGGTGACCCTGGAGATGCTGTCTGAACCCTTTTATGATCGAGGACCCAACGATAAGGGCATCGGGCTGCAAGTGCTGTCCAGCCTGGGCCGGGTGGCGATCGGCTATGGCGCGGCCTCGGTGGCGGCCATCTTCCTCGGCGTGGTGCTGGGGCTCAATCCGATTCTGCTCAAAGCGGCCAACCCGTTTATCCAGATCCTCAAGCCGATTTCGCCCTTGGCCTGGATGCCCCTCTTTCTCTACACGATTAAAGATTCGACAGGGGCGATGATCTTGGTGATTTTCATGTCCACGCTATGGCCGACCCTGGCCAACACCGCGTTCGGCGTGGCCACCATCAAACGGGATTATCTGAACGTGGCCGCGCTGCTTCAGTTGTCCTGGTGGGGGCGGTTCTTCAAGGTGGTCCTCCCGGCTGCCGCTCCCACGATCGTGGCCGGCTTGCGCATTTCGATCGGGAGTGCCTGGATTGCAGTGGTCGCTGCGGAGATGCTGGTCGGGGGTACCGGCATCGGATATTTCGTCTGGAATGAATGGAACAACCTGTCGCTCACCAGGGTCATCTTCGCCATCCTGGTGATTGGGTTCGTAGGGTTAGTTCTTGATTTGGGGTTCAATCGGCTGGCAAAAGCCATTGCCTACACTGAATAGGGGACGACATGGGCGCATTTCTCGAAATCTCGAATGTCACCAAGTATTTTCCTGATCCAACCGGCAAGGGGACGCAGTGCATTTTCAAGGACGTGTTCTTCCAGATTGAGCAGGGGACTTTTGTGACGGTGGTAGGACATTCGGGTTGCGGCAAAAGCACGCTCCTGAACATCATCGCCGGATTGGAACGCCCCTCGTCCGGAGGTATCATCCTGGACGGCAAAGAAATCGATGCGCCGGGACTCGACCGGATGGTCGTGTTTCAGAACTTCGCGCTGATGCCGTGGCTGTCGGTGTATGAGAACGTTAGAATCGCGGTCAAGGCCGCGCATCCCAGCTGGAGCGCGGCCGAAGTCCAGAAATGTGTCGCCAAGTATGTCGAAATGGTGGGGCTGACCGGCTCGGAGTCGAAGCGGCCCACCATGCTGTCCGGCGGGATGCGGCAGAGAGTCGGGTTGGCCCGCGCCTTTTCGGTCGAGCCCAAAGTCCTGCTGCTGGACGAGCCATTCGCTCAGATCGACGCATTGACCCGCGGGGTCATTCAGGAAGAATTGGTCAACATCTGGATGCGGACCCGGAACACCGTCTTTATGGTCACGCACGATGTGGACGAAGCGATCCTCCTATCCGATAAGATCATGCTGATGACGAGAGGGCCGGAGGCCGAGATTGCCGAGGTGGTGGACATCACGATCCCCAGGCCGCGGAGCCGCACGACGGTCATCGAACACCCTCACTACTATAAGATTCGAAACCACATCATTCACTTTTTGGTGGAGCGTTCTCACAAAAACGATCACGCGGCGTAAGGCCCGCGCAACGCAGGGAGGATTACCATGGAGAAAGTAGAAGCCTTAGCAATTATTCGAAACAAACGGCAGGAGAAGAAACTGACTTTTCAGGCCCTCGGGCAGGCGGTCGGCCGCAATCCTGTGTACATCGCGGCCGCGCTCAACGGCCAACAGCGGCTCGGCCCTGAGGAGGCCAAGAAGCTGGCGAAGGCGCTCGATCTGACACCGGAGATGGCTGAAGCAGTCTCGGCCTTTCCCGTGCGGACCGACTTTCCGATTACCACCGACCCGTTCAAATACCGCCTGATGGAAATCGTCGGTGTCTATGGGGACTCCTTGCGCGACATGGCCAACGAGATGTTCGGAGACGGCATCATGAGTGCCATCGACTTTACGCTCGATATGGAGAAAGTAACAGGGTCGCAAGGCGAGGCACGGGTCAAGATCACCATGAACGGCAAATGGCTGCCGTATAAGGAATTCTGAGATCGAGACGATACGGAAAGTCTGAAAATAGGGAGGAGACCGCCTTCTTAGCGTTGCAGAGAGGGATCGGCTGAAAGAGGGACTTGGGCGCATTGTTGCGCTCTGGGAGACTAGCGGGGTCAAAGCAGACCCTAGTTCATCGCGTGGCAAAGGCGCCAATCCGTCGTGGATTGGCGCCTTTTTTTATTGGCGTGTGATTACTACAAGGAGAACATGATGCTCAATACGGATGTACAACGAATGGTCGATGTAGCAGCCAAAAAAATCGCGTATCTGGAAGAAGCGCCGCTGGGATACCTCATCCTGGCGGCTTTGGCAGGCGTGTATCTGGGATTCGGCATCACCCTGATTTTCAGCATCGGCGCGCCGTTCGCGGCGGCAGGGTCGGCGGCGCTGAAGCTCGTGATGGGCGTATCATTTGGCATTGCGCTTACGCTGGTGATTTTTGCCGGATCCGAGCTGTTCACGGGCAATAACATGGTCGGGGTGATCGGCGCGCTGGCGGGACAGATCACATGGGGGCAGGTCTGGACGTTGTTTTGTGGTCGCTCCTGGGAAATTTGATCGGGTCGCTTGCGGTGGCCTGGATGGTGATCCAATCCGGCGTGGTGTCCTCCGCCCCACAGGCGGCACTGATTCAAAAGGTGGCCGTGATCAAGATGGCCCTTCCGGCGTGGGAACTTTTTCTCCGCGGCGTCCTTTGCAACTGGCTCGTATGCCTGGCGGTGTGGACTGCAAGTCGCACCACGAGCGAAGCCGCCAAGATTCTTCTGATATTTTGGTGTCTCTTTGCCTTCATCGGGAGTGGCTTCGAGCACAGCATCGCCAATCAGTCGCTCCTGGGGCTGGCGCTGTTCCTCCCGCATGAGGCCGGGGTTTCCTGGGCGGGGTTCGCCTGGAATCAAACATGGGTGATCCTGGGCAATGTCGTTGGAGGTGGAGTCTTCGTCGGCGGCTTGTATTGGATAGCATCTCCGGTGAGACGCACCAGGGTGTTTGTACCAATCGACGCAGGAGAAGTCCCAGTATTATTGAAAAGGAAGCAACTACCATGAATAAAATTGAAGCGCTCAAGACAGAGCGCGACGGCTTGGATGTCCGTGAGGCCATCGCGCGTTATGCACGGGAGGGGTGGGAAGCGATCACGGAAGACGACGTCCAGCGGCTGAAGTGGTACGGGATCTTTCTCCGGAACCCAACCCCCGGCTACTTTATGATCCGAGTTCGCATCCCCAACGGGCACACGTCGTCCTATCAGATTCGGGTACTCGCCGAGATCGCGAAAACCTACGGCAACAGTCTGCTCGACTTAACAACGCGGCAGCAGATCCAGTTGCGTCGCATAAAGATCGAGTCTGTTCCGGCCATTTTTGAGCAGTTAGATGCTGTGGGCCTGACCTCGATGCAGACCGGCATGGACAACATTCGCAATGTGATGGGCTGTCCCGTGGCCGGGCTGAACCCGAACGAGATCCTGGACGCGACGCCTCTCGTCAAAGCCTTCACGGATCATTTCGTCGGTAATCGCGAGTTTACCAATCTCCCGAGGAAGTTCAACGTCGCGATCACCGGCTGTCCCGAGAACTGCCTGCATACTGAAACGCAGGACCTTGCATTGATCCCGGCTGTGCGCGAGGTCGACAGGAAGAAGGACGCGGGGTTCAATGTGCTGGCAGGAGGCAAATTAGGGTCAGGCGGCTATCGCATCGCCTCGCCGCTTGACGTCTTCGTCCGGCCGGATGAGGCCGTTGAGGTGTGCGCGGCGATCGTGTTGCTTTACCGGGATCACGGTATTCGAGGAGAGTTTCGAACCAATAACCGACTGGCGTTCTTGCTGGACGAGTGGGGCGAGGCACGGTTTCGCGCCGCGCTCGAAGAGCGGCTCAAACGCGTTTTGACGCCGGCCGGGACCGATGCCCGTAAGTCCGGAGCGAACGACCATGCCGGCATCCTCCGCCAGAAGCAGCCGGGCTTGAACTACGTCGGGCTGAAAGTGGCGGTCGGGAGGATCAGCGCTGAAGCGTTACTCAAGGTAGCAACGCTCGCCGAACGGTATGGAACCGGCGAGATCCGGATCAGCCCAGCCCAGACGCTGATCATCCCCAACGTGCCGGACCGCCGGCTGTCGGCTTTGCTGGACGAACCCCTGTTGAAGGACTTACCCTACAATGCCTCGGAAGTCTTCAAGGGGCTTGTCAGTTGCGTTGGCAACGACTACTGCAATCTGGCAGTGATCGAAACCAAGTCGCGTGCGCTTGAGACGGCAAAGTACTTGGAACAGAAGCTAGTGAGCGTCAAACCGATCACGATGCACTGGTCGGGATGCCCGGCCGGTTGCGGGAATCACGCGGTGGCGGATGTCGGACTCCTCGGCAAGCGCGTCAAAGTAAACGGGGAGGTGGTGGACGCCGTGGATATCTTCGTCGGCGGCCGTTCTGGCCCGGGCGCAAAGCATGCGGTGAAGATCATGGAGGATGTTCCATGTGATAAGCTCGTCTCGGTGCTGGAAGGGCTCGTGCCTTATCACACGCGCGACAAGCTGCACCGGACGGTCAAAGGAAAGTCAGCAGTGAAACAACCACAGGCGCCGAAAGCTGCTGTGCCTGCGCTGTCTCCGCAAAACCGCGACCTAAAGAACCGGTGAGTTCGGCAGGGCGCTCAGGTACAATGCTGAGCCATGCCCCAACTCGCCCTCCTGGTCACGACCATCCTCTGGGCGGCGACCTTTCCGGCGACGAAGCTCGCGCTCGATCAGATCCTGCCGTTTTCGTTCCTGTTCCTGCGGTTCCTGTTCGGGACGCTCGCCGTGGTAGTTGTGTTCGCGTGCGTCAGGCGAACCATCCGCAGGGATGCTGCCACGTTGCGGATGGCCGGGATCGCCTCGATTTTTCTGTTCATTGGGTACGCCACGCAGACCGTTGGCCTGCGGTACACGACCGCCTCCAACTCGGCCTTCATCACGGCACTCTACGTCGTGTTCGTCCCGCTCTTTCTCAGAAGATTCAATCTCAGGCTTTGGATCGCTCTGATTTTGGCGGTTGCCGGCTTGTGGCTGCTGATCCGGCCTTCCACCGAGATGAATGTCGGGGACATCTATACGCTTGTGTGTGCCGTGGCATTCGCTCTGCATATCATTGCGGTTGAGGTCTTTGTCGTCCGCAGTGACATCCCGTCGTTTTCCGCCTGGCAGTTGGTGATGGTCACCGGCGTCCTGATCGGCCCGGCGTTTTTCGAGGGCTATCGTCCGGGAGCCGTGACGTTCACACCGGTGCTCGTCGGGGCCCTCGTGATCACCGGCGTCGGCGCCACCGCGTTGGCGTTTTTCGTCCAGGTGTGGGCGCAACAGCACGTCCCCGCCCAGCGCGTGGCATTGATTTTTGCGCTCGAACCGGCGCTGGCCGCATGGCTGTCCTGGCTGGTGCTCGGAGAACGCCTGGATGCGCTTGGGTGGGCGGGAAGTGGGCTCATCACCGCAGGCGTGTTGATCGGGACGACTGCCTCGGTCCCCAAACTGCACGATCCGTTACAGCCGTAGAAGAAGCAGTCACGGTTTGAGCAGCTCGAAGTCCTTCACCTCTTTTTTCATGAATTCCCGCAACCGTTTGATGATCTTCTCTTCCAGCTGACGTGCGCGTTCACGCGAGATGTTATATTTTTTGCCGATGTCATCGAGCGTCAGCGGAGTCTCGGAGAGGATGCGGTTGCGCAAAATATCGGCATAGCGATCATCAAGTGTGGCGGCGAATTCCGCCAGCTTCCGCCGGAACAGTGTGCGCAACTCGATCGTTGCAAGCGTCTCATCCGCCGGCGTAGATTGAGCTGGCAGGACGTCCAGCAGCGTGCCGTCCTGGTCGGGCCCCAGGGGTGCGTCCAGCGAGAGGTCCCAGCTCCCGAGGCGCTGTCCCATCTCGACAACATCGCGCTCGCGCACGTGAAGGCGGTCCGCGAGCAGCTTGGTGTCCGGAGCAAAGCCTTCTCGCTCCAGTTTGCGCTTTTCTTTGTTCAGGTTATAGAACAGCTTGCGCTGATCCTGGGTGGTGCCGATCTTGACCATGCGATACGTATTGAGCAGGTAACGCAGGATATAGGCCCGCACCCACCATGCGGCGTATGAATGGAACCGGACGCCTTTCGACGGATCGAATTTCCTGATGGCCTGCATGAGCCCCACGTTGCCTTCCTGGATGAGGTCCAGATGGTCGGCGCCGGAGTGCAGATATTCCGCCGCGATGGCTAAGGAGACGCGCAGATTCGCGAGAATCAGCTTGACCGCCGATTCCCGATTGCCGGTGGTCTGGTAGTCGTGGAAGAGACGGAGCTCTTCTTCTTTGCTCAGGAAGGGATATTTGCGGACTTCGGCAAGATAGCGTTGCAGCGGGTCGTAGGGGACAATTGTGGTATCGTGTGGGACGGCTGGCTGCGGACCTGGCGTATCCGGCAAGGCGAACGCAGACTCGTCCACCTCCCCGACAACCACATCGTCGACATCATCGGAGAGCTGCTCGTCGGAAATCTCGTCCTCTTCTTCGATGATCTCCGGTTCCGAAGCCTCCGGCGTCTTTTTTGACCGTTCCGCCATCAGTTCGTCCCTTCCACCTTAAACGGTCATTATATCATCGGAACACCAGCTGGATACCAACGTACGCGGGAACCTTGCGGGAGGCGTTCTCGGTACGCTATAACCAACGTCGTGCCCATCCTCAACGCGCTCCGTAGCGGCCACTGGCCGTCCCTTCTGGCCGCATGGCTCCATTTTGAAATCAGCTTCATGGTCTGGCTGCTCATTGGCGCGCTGGGTGTCTTCATCGCCGGGGACTTCAACCTGACTGCCACGCAGAAGGGATTCATGGTGGCGATCCCCTTGCTTGGGGGATCGCTATTTCGGGTGGTGACAGGGATCCTCACAGACCGCGTGGGGCCGCGGCGCATCGGGTTCGTCAGCATGTTGGCTGTGACCCTCCCGCTTGGTTGGGCGTGGCTGATTGCGGGAAGTTTCCTTCAGATGATCGGCGTGGGCCTTCTCTTAGGAATTGCGGGCGCCAGCTTTGCCATCTCCCTACCCCTGGCCAGCCGGGCCTACCCACTGGCGCATCAAGGATTGTCGATGGGCGTGGCCGGCGCACGGAACAGCGGCGCGATCGTCAGCATCGCACTGGCACCACTGGTTGCCGTCTACCTGGGATGGCACGGCGTCTTCGGCGTCATGATTCCGGTCGTGCTCCTCACCGCCGTTCTCTATTGGGCGCTGGCGAGCGACCATGCGCCTCCGGATCACGCAGCCAATCATCGCATGGACTTTACGCGGCTCCTTCGTGAGCCCGACAC
>Ga0137374_10011599_pt1 | contig 10306 bp, 7 predicted proteins | sample SagtaG_20_FD_104811 | JGI IMG/M metagenome (GOLD analysis project Ga0137374, IMG submission 104811) | Vadose zone soil microbial communities from Sagehorn Ranch, Mendocino, California, USA - Sage1_R_100_16 metaG | ecosystem: Environmental > Terrestrial > Soil > Vadose zone | place: USA...
GGGCACGGCATCGTGGGCGGGCACGTCCCGCTCGCGGCCGGGATCGGGTTCGCCATCAAGTACCGGGCCGGCGACCAGGTCTGCCTCTGTTACTTCGGAGAAGCGGCGGTGAACATCGGCGTCTTCCACGAAACCCTGAACATGGCCTCGGTCTACAAGCTCCCCGTCGTTTTCTGCTGCGAGAACAACCGCTACGGCATGGGCACCGCGTTCGAGCGCGTCGCGGCCGTGACGGACGTGGTGGAGCACGCCTGCAGCTACGACATGGCCGCGGAGCTCGTGAACGGCATGGACGTCCTTGCCGTGCACGCCGCGACCGAGCGGGCAGTCGCGCGCGCCCGTCACGGCCGGCACCCGACGCTGCTCGAGGTCCGGACGTACCGCTACATGGGCCACTCCATGTCCGACCCGCTCCATGGGGTGTACCGCACCAAGGACGAGGTCGAGGAGCAGAAGCAGCGCGACCCGATCTCGCACCTCGCCCTCAAACTGAAGGAAGACGGCGTGCTGGACGACGCCGGGCTCGACGCCGTGGACGCCGAGGTGCGCGCCGCGGTGGAGGCGGCGGTGAAGTTCGCGGAGGCGAGCCCGGACCCCGACCCCAGCGAGCTCGCGACCCACGTGCTGGCCGATTGATGCCGACGCTCACGTACCGCGATGCCCTCAATCAGGCGCTGCGGGAGGAGATGCAGCGGGACGCCGGCGTGTTCCTGATGGGCGAGGAGGTGGGCGTCTACCAGGGCGCGTACAAGGTGAGCCGCGGGCTGCTCGAGGAGTTCGGACCGATGCGGGTCGTGGACACCCCCATCGCGGAGCTCGGGTTCGCCGGGATCGGCGTCGGCGCGGCGATGGCGGGCCTCCGGCCGGTGATCGAGTTCATGACGTGGAACTTCGCCGTCCTCGCCCTCGACCAGATCGTCAACTCGGCCGCCAAGGTGCTGTACGAGTCGGGCGGGCAGATTCCCGTCCCCATCGTGTTCCGCGGGCCCAACGGCGCGGCGCTGCAGCTCGCGGCGCAGCACTCCCAGGCGTGGGAGGCGTGGCTCAGTCACATCCCCGGCCTGAAGGTGGTGGCCCCCGCCACGCCGGCGGATGCCAAGGGGCTCCTCAAGTCCGCCATCCGCGACAACAGTCCGGTCATCGTGCTCGAAGGCGAGATGCTCTACAACACGAAGGGGGACGTGCCCGACGGCGAGCACCTCGTGCCCATCGGGAAGGCCGACACGAAGCGACCGGGCCGCGACGTGACGCTCATCTGCCACTCGAAGACGGTCGCCGTGGCCCTGAAGGCGGCAGAGCAACTCGCCGAGCAGGAGGGCGTGTCGGCGGACGTGCTCGACCTCAGGTCGCTCCGACCGCTCGACGAGGCGGCGATCCTGGCGTCCGTCGCGACGACCAACCGCGCGGTCGTGGTGGAGGAAGGCTGGCCCCACTGCGGCATCGGCGCGCAGGTGGTGGATGTGATCCAGCGCGAGGCGTTCGACCAGCTCGACGCGCCTGTCCTGCGGGTGACGCAGGCCGACGTGCCGATGCCCTACAACAAGCAGCTCGAGCGCCTCGCGAAGCCGAGCCCCGAGAAGGTCGTCGCCGCCGCGCGGCGCGTCCTCTACCTGGACTGATCGTGGCCACCACGGTCTTCATGGAAGCCCTCTCCCCCACCATGGAAGAGGGGCGCGTCGTGAAGTGGCACAAGCGGGAAGGCGACCCCGTGAAGAGCGGGGAGACGCTCGCCGAGGTGGAGACCGACAAGGCGGTGATGGAGCTGGTGGCCCGCGCCGACGGCGTGCTGCGGCAGGTCGCGGTCGCCGAGGGGCAGACGGTGCCCGTGGGGAGCGTCGTGGCCGTCATCGCGGCGCCGGGCGAACCGGTCGGCGACCGCGCCCCGGCCGCTCCCCGGTCGGCGCCGGCGGCGGTCCCCGAGAGTGGGGAGCGGGGAGCGGTACCTGTCGGCGCGGCGGTTGGCCCGCCCCCGCCGCCGACCGCGCCGGGGGATGCGCACCGGTTGAAGGCATCGCCCCTGGCGCGACGGATGGCGAAGGAGGCTGGCGTCGACCTCAAGCTCGTGCCGGGGTCGGGACCGGGGGGCCGCGTGGTCAAGCGGGATCTGGAGCAGGCTGCTCCCGGGAGCCGGCAGGCGGGAGCGGTTTCCGCCGCTGCCAAGCCCGCGCCGGCAGCGGAGGTCCCGCTCCCCACGCCGCGCGCCCCGGTGGTGGTGCCGGAAGGGGCAGCCTACCAAGACGTCCCGCTCACCCAGCTCCGCAAGACGATCGCGAAGCGCCTCGTCACGTCGCTCGGACCCATCCCCCACTTTTTCCTCACGACCGAAGCGGACATGGAGCGGGCGGCCGAGGCGCGCGACGCGCTGAACCGGCAGCTCGGCGAGCGGGGCAAGGTGTCGTTCAACGACATCCTCATCAAGGCGACCGCGCTCGCGCTCACGCAGCATCGCGCCTGCAACGCCTGGTTCCAGGAGGACCACGTCCGCTACTGGCACGCGGTGCACATCGGGATGGCGGTGGCGGTGCCGGACGGGCTGATCACGCCGGTGCTGCGCGACGCCGACCGGAAGCCCCTGCTCGAGATCGGCCGCGAGGCCCGCGAGCTCGCCGAGCGGGCGCGCGCCCGGCGCCTCCAGCCCGACGAGTACACCGGGTCGACGTTCTCGATCTCGAACCTGGGAATGTTCGACATCGACCAGTTCACCGCGGTGATCAATCCACCCGAGGCGGGGATCCTCGCCGTCGGGACCATCGCCCGGAAGCCGGTCGTCGTGGACGCGCAGGTCGTGCCGCGGCGCCGCCTGCGCCTCACGATGAGCTGCGACCACCGCGTGATCGACGGCGCGACCGGGGCGGAGTTCTTGCGTACCCTGAAGCAGATGTTGGAGAACCCACTGGCGATGCTGCTCTAAAACGGGCGGTCTGGCGGACCGGCGGACAGGCGGACGGAGGCTGCGGAGGACGAGCGCAGTCACAGTCCGCCCGACCGCCTGACCGCCTGACCGCCGGAGGGGTTCCGTGGCCAATCAATTCGACGTCATCGTGCTGGGCGGGGGGCCCGCGGGCTACGTCGCCGCCATCCGCTCGGCGCAGCTCGGCATGAGCACGGCCGTCGTCGAGAAGGAGAAGCTCGGCGGCGTGTGCGTGAACATCGGCTGCATCCCGACCAAGGCGCTGCTGCATTCGGCGTACGTCGCGAACCTGCTCCGGGACGCGAAGGAGTTCGGGGTCGAAGCGGGCGTGGTGAAGACCGACTACGGGGTCGCGATGCAGCGCTCGCGGCGCGTGAGCGATCAGAACTCGAAGGGCGTCGAATTCCTGATGAAGAAGCACAAGATCACCGTCCTGAAGGGCGCGGGGGTGCTCCAGCCCGGCCGCCGGGTGAAGGTGGGGAGCGACGTCCACGAGGCGAAGAAGGCCGTGATCATCGCCACGGGGTCGCGCGTGAAGGGCATCCCGCAGATCGGGCTCGAGCTCAACAAGACGAATGTGATCTCCTCCGATGAAGCCCTGTTCCTGCAGCAGGCGCCGCCCTCGCTGGCCGTCATCGGGGCGGGCGCGGTGGGGATGGAGTTCGCCGACATCTTCAACGCGTTCGGCACCAAGGTGACTCTCATCGAGGTCCTGCCCCGCATTCTCCCGCTCGAAGATGCCGATGCCTCGGACGCGTTGGCGAAGAGCTTCAAGCACCGCGGGATCGACGTCCTCACCGGGGCGAAGGTGACGAAGGCGAACGTCAGCAAGGACAAGGTCGCGCTGGACGTCGAGGTCGGCGGCGCCAAGCAGCAGGTCGAGGCGGCCGTGGTGCTCATGGCCGCGGGCCGCGCGGTGAACACCGAGAGCATCGGCCTGAAGGAGTGCGGCGTCCAGCTCACCGAGAGCGGCTTCGTGAAGGTGGACCAGCATCTCCAGACCACGGCGCCCGCGTACTACGCCATCGGCGACGTGGCCGGCCCCCCGATGCTGGCTCACAAGGGGAGCCGCGAAGGGGTGTACGTCACCGAGCTCCTGGCCGGCAAGAAACCGCACCCGATCAGATACGACAACGTGCCGAGCGTGACGTACTGTCACCCGGAGGTCGCGAGCATCGGGCTCACCGAAGAGCGGTGCAAGGAGCAGCGGCTCGACTACGTGGTCGGGCGGTTCCCCTTCTCGGCCAACGGCCGCGCCCGCGGGACCGGCGAGACCGAGGGATTCGTGAAGATCATTCGCGACAAGCGGTACGGCGAGATTCTGGGCGCGCACATCGTGGGCGGGCACGCGTCGGAGCTCATCCACGAGCTGGCGGTGGCGCGCGAGAACGAGTACACGGTGGAGGAGGTCGAGCTCGCCATCCACGCGCACCCGACCATGTCGGAAGCCGTGGCCGAGGCGGCGCTGGACTCGCTCGGCCGAGTGGTTCACATCTGACCGCCCCCCCTCCCCCTCCGGCGCCCGAGAAGGATCCTCTCGCCATCGGCCTCGGCGCCCTGGCCTGCGGCGTGGGCCTGGGCGGTGCGACGCTGTCGCTCGCCCAGATCATTGTGGAGCTGTTGCGTCGCCGTCTTGACGCAGCGCTCTACCGGGACGCCGCCCCGGATCCGCTCCTCATCGGAGGGCTCGCGGGACTCGCGGTCGGCGTTTTCTTCGCCATCCGGCGCAGCCGGCCGCTCGACAACCTCTGGCAGCAGGGGGTGATCGCCGTGCTGGCGGCGTTCGGGAGCCTTCTGGCGGGTTTCGTCGCGGCGCCCATTCACGGAGTCGCTGGGCTCCCGGGTATGGTCCTGTGGGCGGCGGCGTGCGTGGCGTTCGGCAATGCGGCTGGCCGCTGGTCCCTGCGCGGTGCGGAGGGCAAAACGCTCGCCCAGGGAACGCGCACCCCGTGACGGCGCACATCCTCGAAGTCATCGAAGCCGGGCTCACTCCCTACCGCGAGGCGCTCGAGTGGCAGCGCGCCCTCGCCCAGGCGCGCATCGAGGGGCGGCTGCCCCACGACGTGCTGCTCCTCCTCGAGCATCCGCCGGTCGTCACCCTCGGTCGCAGCTCGCGCGAGGTGCACCTGCTCCGGCCGGAGGGCGTCGAGGTGGTCGAGGTCGAGCGCGGCGGCGACGTCACCTTCCACGGCCCCGGCCAGCTCGTCGGTTATCCCATCCTGGACCTGGCGGGGTACCGCCAGGACCTCCACTGGTACCTCCGCACCCTCGAGCAGGCCCTGATCGGCGGGCTTGCGGCGCTGGGTGTGCCCGCCCAGCGCAATCCCGGCTACACGGGCGTGTGGACCCGGGGAGGCGGGGGGGGCGGGGGCGGCCGCAAGATCGCGAGCATCGGCGTCCACGTGAAGCAGTGGGTCACCTGGCACGGGTTCGCCCTGAACGTGACGACGGACCTGTCGCACTTCGAGCGCATCGTGCCCTGCGGGATTCCGGGGGTCGTCATGACCTCGGTGGAACGGGAGCGGGGAGCGAGGAGGGAGGAGCGCTCTCTCTGGGACGAGACGGTCGCCGCCGTGATCAAAGGGTTCGAAGCGGCTTTCGGCGTCACGGCGAGACTACTGGACGACGTCCAGCAACTGCGTCACGCGACGGCGTCACGCTAAGGCGTTTCACGAAACCGTGCCGGCAGCCCGCTACGGTCTTTGCGTGACGTTTTTCGCGTGACGTTCTTGCGTGACGGTGTCATGAATAACCGCCTTCCCCCCGGCCAGGTCCTCACCACCAAGTGGCCGGTGCTCCATTACGGCGACGTGCCCCAGGTCGACACCGCCGCCTGGACGTTCGAGGTCTCCGGGCTCGTCGAGCGGCCGTTCACGCTCACCTACGGCGACCTGTTGCAGCTGCCCCGGAAGACCGAGCAGTGCGACATGCACTGCGTCACGCGCTGGTAGAACCCGGTTTGGTGGACCCGGGGTTTGAGCAGGTTGCCCAGCTCGTGAAGGATCCGACACTTCCCCTTTCAGGGCGTGTCGGGCTCGGCGCGATCAACTCGAATCACGTCCCTCAGATCAGCGATGTGGGTTCTCGTGAAGTAGATGGTGGTTTCCTTCTGAGCAAGAACGACCTTGAGCTCATTCCCCGCCAGGTCGACGAACATATCCTGCATCGAGTCGGCTGAAGCGTTGGCATGCTGGAACATGGCCGCGTGGTTGGGGCAAAGCGCAAGGTAGTTCTGGTAATGCCGCTTCTTTAACTCCGGTAATAACTCGACCTTCTCGAAATAGTCACTTCCATCGTCAAGCTTGAACGGCAGTGGCGCCTTGCACACCTGGCAGATCATTTCGCCATCGGCATTCGTGTACTGCTGGCGCAGGTACTGCGCCGCCTCCTGTTTGACTTCGTCGCGACCGACGGAAACCGATCGCATGCGCTCCTCAGTGCGACGCTCTGGCGCGTCGGCAGCCTTTGTAGCAACGCGCTCGGCGCGACGCTCGGGATTGGCTGGTTCGTGGTCCGGCAGTTCGGCAGATGGGCAACGTTCGCGATCGGCAAGAATGCGCTCTTGTTCTTCCGGCGGGAGGGCGGCAAATCGCTTGGCCCGCTCGAGGCTGGCCTTGTCCGCAAAGCCCAACTCCTTCGCAACGACCTCCCTTTGACGCTGTTCCTCAGACTTCTTGCTTGTCTCTTCCCCGAAGCCGATCGCTTTCAGCCATGCTAAGCCAGGGTCGAAAGGAAACCCATCCGGGAGCATGTCGCGCTGAGCGTCCTTGGGGCGAACGAACAGCCCGCCGGTGCCTTGGGGAATCCAGGCGGCCCTTCTCAATTGATGGACAAGTTGTGAGTCTGACTGGCGAGACCCCCGGCTTTTGTTCCTTTGATACGCTGCTTGCAAGCAGTCCGGCTGCCGCGGAAGCGAACACATCGTCCGCCAGACCAGCTTGGCGATCTCTATCGATTGCTTCGTCAGAAGCCTGTCGAGCTCTACGATTGTATAGTCCCGATCAATCGGCGATGTACGCCTTTCGCCGCCGACCGCCTGCAGATATGCGTACTGCGGGTTTGAATTACACAGCACTTCTTTAATCTCCAACCGTGTCTGTACACCAACAGCTTCCGCGAATCTCACCAACCTCTTGCCGGACACTCCACAATGGGCGTAGCTCTCAGCCAATGCCACGCGCTTCGCGTGCTCTCCGAACGCGTCATGATAAGCAGTGAGGCCCGTATCGCTGATGGGCTGGTCAAGAAACACACCATTTGGCTTGCGCCAATTACCGTCCTTCCCCTCGAACACGAAGTAGTCCGCAAAAAGACTCGCCTTCGTTGAATCCTTCTCGACCAATGCGACAAAGCGCTTCAGGTCCTGCTTCTGCGGCTTGAGGTTGGCTTTCGTGTATCGCTGCTTCAGGAGCACCTCGACTTGCTCTCCCTCACCAACCTCGCGAACACCGATCGCCTCAAGAAACTTCCTGGCGTGGTCCTGCTGGGCCTTGTTCTTGCCACACGTATAGACGCCGGCGTCAACGCGTGGCAAGAGCTCATCGTGTTCCTCGCCGTCGCTCGGAAAGAAGCACGTGTCACCGATGCCGTAGTTACCATTACGTAGCCGAGCGATTCTCACGTCTTCCAACCGGCCACAGGCATCGTTTGGGCTGAGTTCCACGTAGAGGAGCGAATACAGTTTCTGATGCCAGTTCATGGGCTTGGTCGCAAGCCACGCCATGAACTTGGCCATGAACTTGGGCTTGGTCGCAAACCATGCCATGAACCTTTCATTATCCCAAGGGCCCGTATGCGGTGGAATCCCCTCCGAGGCCCCCTCGACGAGGCGCTGAACGAGCTGCTCGATGTCCCATTCGGTAATGGCCAACCCGTTAAGGAAACGATCCGCGTTGCTGTTCTTTTGGGCGATGCCGACTGCCCAGTGTGGTGGTTCTTGGTCGTGGTCGACGAGGAACTCGATATCCTCTTCTGACAGGAGATCCTTGAGGCTAGCTTTGCCTTGGAGCAGATGCTTAGCGGGCGCATGAGATTTGGCGTAGGTCGGCGTAAGTGGCTTCGTGTTCATCTCGTCGACGATCGCCGCTCTAACAACTTGATATCTTGGTGGGATCTGGTCCTGCGGCGTCGGGAGGACGTTGAGAAACTCGGGGGTAAGTAATTCGAGATCCCGAATCTGATGCAGCGACGCCGCCGTCAGCGTCCCGAGCTGCTGGAATAGTGGTTGATTAACAGGCGTGTCCTTAATGCTGGCCCGGCTGAGCTCCGGTACGAACGGCGCGTGCAAATGAAATCGGAAGCCCGATGTCTCCTTCTCGGCGGGAAAGAACACCGCTACTTGCCCGCGCGTCGCGGCTATCACTTTCATCTGTTTCGCGAGCGGCTCGGTAGCATCGAACCCCGTCACATTGGGCAGGAAGTCGAGTGCAAACGCGACGGCGAGTCGCTGCTTTGCAAGCCCATCAACTGGTTGATCGAACTTCACAAAGTGTGAGCTAACTGTTGTATGATCCCCGCTCTGCTTGAGCACTTCGACGTGATTTGTGCTGTGCTGGATTCTCCGAACCTCACCAGACGCGCTCCGATCGATTTCCCAGCGAATCGACTGTAGATGCGAAAGAAACAGCAGAGTCGTTTCAGCTAGTTCGCTGAGACCGGCCTTCACCTCAGCGTACGCGTCCTCGGTCTTCTTTTTGGGGTTGTTGAAGGGAAACTCGAAACGCGTTCTATTACCCAATTCCGGCCTCGGATCGAGCGCGCTCGGCAAGACGAGATCGGTGATCTTGAAAGAAAATGTCGGCGACCAGATATGGGGCGTCTCGCAGTAAGCAAAGACTGCTTTGAAGCCAACACCGAAGCGACCTATCGCATCGTCTTGCTCCTTCTTTGTCCCCTTACCGATATTGGTAATGCCCCAGACGTCATCTTGCGTAAAGGGTCGACCGTCATGCACAAATGCCACACCGTCGGGGCTAAGTTCAAAGCTGCCTACGGTTGCGCCAGCATCTTCGGCATTTTGGAGAAGTTCGTATATGAAGTGGGCTCGGTCAGGATACAGCTCTTCTACGATCTCCCGAATGCCCGAGTACTCGTCGTCTGAGAGTACATCAGCGAGCTTCTTCCGCTTGGCGCGAACCTCTTCCAAAAAGCTCACGCGTCAGTCCCTGCACTGACCGCAATCGTTCCAAACACCACGGGCGTCGCGCGGATGTCACCGCTGTTTGCGGCCTGCTCAAGTTTCGCCATCCGCAGGTCGAAGTCGGCATTCGCCCGCGCCAGTTCGCTTTCCTTCATCAACCGAATCTTGTCATTTGTGGCGCGGGCGATCTGGTCTTCGATGGCCTTGCGGCGGGCGCGGTGACTTACCGTCAGGCTCTGGACCCGATGCTCCACGAGCTGCCGGTTCTCGGCGATGTGATCAGCCTGTGCTTCGGTCCACTTGGTGTGATGGCGGGCGTCGAGCGCATCGCACACTGTGGCATCTGGCAGTGGCACTGCACCTGTGTCCGTCGCCGACTGGAGCAAGGCCAACAAAGACGCTTCGAGTTGCAAATCGCTGGTCACTGGAACCCACAATTCGTCGGGTCTAATGCCATGCTTGGTCCACCGGTACAAAGCGAACTGGTACGCCCGGGGAGCGACATGGTTGCTTACGGCCGCGAGCGCGCAGTACTTAGGTTCTGTGATCTCTAAGAATCGTGCGGCCTGCCGAACCATGGGATGCAAGACGGACAGGAAAACGGCCTTGGGATTCTCGGCAGCGGTGCCCGGGTCGAAGGTGACGGGCAACGTGGGTTGGGCACCCTTTAGCCACTTTTCCCACTCGCGTGCGATCGGCTCGACTGAGCGCGGCAGCCGCTTGTAGTCGTCGAGGAGGAGGCGCCGCGCCTCTTGTCTGAGCCGTAAGGTCTTGAGCGTCCCATCTCCCAATAGGTGCTCGCGGTCACTACCGAGGCGCGTCGCCAGATAAGTTGTCACCGCGCCCTGTAGGGCGCCCGAAGACAGCCAGACAGTCTCGGCTGCCCGGATTTCGTCGCGCCAGGATCGATTCGGGACATTGAGGCCGAAGAGGTCCGATTGCTGTGATTCCAGCTCCTGTTCCTCGCGAGCCTGACGGATTCCATTGTCCGCAAGCTGCTGGAGCCGCTGGGCACGCTCTTCAGAGGTGAGACTGAAGCTCTCAGCGATGTCATGCAACTCCCGGGTAATCACTCCGAGAATCTCTTCGTTACCGCCCACAGCGTGCTCGAAAACACCGATGCGCCAGAGGCAGCGCTCGTAAATGTCAGCATCGACCGTGCCAGGCGTGACGAAGTTAACGACGGCCACCGTCTCGCTCTGTTGACCGTAGCGGTCGATACGTCCAATGCGCTGCTCGATCCGCATCGGATTCCA
>Ga0137374_10011605_pt1 | contig 10304 bp, 8 predicted proteins | sample SagtaG_20_FD_104811 | JGI IMG/M metagenome (GOLD analysis project Ga0137374, IMG submission 104811) | Vadose zone soil microbial communities from Sagehorn Ranch, Mendocino, California, USA - Sage1_R_100_16 metaG | ecosystem: Environmental > Terrestrial > Soil > Vadose zone | place: USA...
AGGGCCTGCACCAAGGGCGGCCAAACCGACAGCCCACCAAGCCGACCAGGCCGCAAAAACCCAAGCCTGGCCACGGCCACCCACGGCCAATCACCCCGACCCAATTATTCAGCGGCCTCCTAGGCCGGTGGTCGTGGACGGCACCGTGTACTGGGGCAACGGCTATACCGCCTGGGCCCACCCGATTCCAACGCGCGTGTACGTCTTCTACACGTTCTGGCTGGAGCACCGGTAGCGGTCTCGGCGGGCGCGACGACCGGCCGTCGCGGCAGAGTCGACCATCATCACGGAAGGCTGGCTTGCTTGAATTGCCGTTCTCAGCGTGCGCGGCAAGTATGTGCTGATTGCCCCTCATGATCTGTTATCATGCTCAGGCGAACGGTCGATCCTCGGCGACGAAGGGAGCCCAGGATGGTCAAGTCTGCGTGCAAGCACGTGAAGTACGCCGTCAGCGCCTTCTGCGCTGTCGTCTTCATGGTCGCTTCCTGACCTGCAGCGCCCGGGCGACGCGCACGGCGCCGCCCGGGCGCGGTCCGTGGAGGGCGCTGCGTGCTCGACACCGCGCTTCGGCAGCTTCGGTACGGATGGGCGAACCTGACCGGGAGACGTGTCCGTGTCCAGGACGTACGCCGGCTGGTCAGCGACATCCTCCTGACTCGCGCCGAGTTCGGTGACGGTGATCGCACCCAGATCGAGGAGATGCTCGGCTCGGCCGTCGATCCAGACGTGCAGCACACGACCGACGCACGCCGATGGCGGGCGACGGTGCGCAGAGCCTACGAGGAGACCATCTACTACCGCACGGTCATGGACCAGCTCGGGGTCACCCCCGCCGACCTGACGCTGGACCGCAGCCAGGAGCTGCCTCCCACCCCGAGATCGGTGCTCCGTTCGCTGCCGGAGGCGTTCATCAGCCAGCGGTCCAACCCGGTTTTCCAGGCGTGGACCACTGGCACCACCGCCACGCCGACCTCATGCTGGTTCTCCGACTACGAACTCGAGCTGGCCGCCGCGCTGAGCGCGCTCTCGTACCTGGTCAACTCGACCGTGGGCACCGACGACGTGCTCGACATCTGCATCAGCTCCAGAGCCTCGCTCGCCATCCAGAACACCATGCTGAGCTGCCGGCTCATCGGCGCGGCGTGCTTCCTCACCGGGATGGTCGACCCCGCCGAGACGCTGTCGCGCCTGGCGACGCCCGTGCATCTTCCCGGCAAGAAGCCCAGGGTGAGCATCATCACGATCTACCCGAGCTACCTCGGGATGCTGGTGCAGGAGGCACAGCGGCTGGGCTACCGGCCGGCGGACTTCGGGCTCGAGCGGATCATGTGCGGAGGAGAGATCCTGAGCGACGCGCTGCGCCGGCGCGCCGGGGAGACGTTCGGCGCGGCCGTGCTGGAAAGCTACGGGATGACCGAGGCTTTCCCGCTCGGCGGGATCGTGTGCGACGAGGGCCACCTGCACCACGCCACCGACCAGGGGAGGGTGGAGATGCTGGACCCGAGCACGTTCGCACCGGCCGGTCCCGGCGACGTCGGCATGCTGGTCGCCACGCCGTACCACCCCTATCGTCAGACGACCCTGGTCCTGCGGCTGGCCACCGGCGACCTGGTGCGCCGCCTGGAGGCCGAGCCCACCTGCAGCCTCGCGCGGCTGCCCGCCACGTCGCGGCTGCTCGGCAAGATGGCGCTGTCGCCGACCGGCGCTGAGCGGCCGCTGTACCAGCGTGAGCTGCTCGAACTGCTCGAGGCCGAGCCGGAGGTCTCCCTGCCCTGCCGCTACGCCGTGGCGCCAGCCGCCGACGGCTATGACCTGCACGTGCTCGCGCCCAACCGGCCGGCGCTGCTGACCCGTCTCGAGCTGCGCGCGGGCGACCTCGGGCTGCCCCTGCGCAAACTGGAGTTGCACGACGATCCATCGACCATGCCACCGGCCGAGTTCAACCGCGCGTTGCTCCATGAGACGACCATCGTCCGCGAGGAGGGAACCGGGGCGTGGAACCTGCGCTGAGCTCGATCCTGATCGTGCTCGCCCATGCGGTCGCCATGGTCGTGATCGGGCTCGCCTACCTGCGTCGGGTGCGGATCGAGCGCCCGCCCATCGGCGTCTACAACTTGCGGGACATTCTGGGGGTGGCGGTGGTGCTGGTCATCCTGCCACCGCTGTACCTGCACCTCCCGGACGCCGCGGTGATTGCGATCCTGGCGACGGCCGTCACGGCGACGCTCTACTTCACCCTCACTCCAGCGCTCGGGCGCTGGTGGGGGACCGGGGCGGCGCTGACGCTGGTGACCGCCGATCTCGTGCTCGGGCTGTGGGATCGTGCCGGGCACCTGGCGGCGTTCGTGATCCTCAACAACCTGCTGATGGTGGCGGTCGCGATCGGAGTCGCCAACATCTGGGCGCAGAGCGGTATCAAGGCACGTGAGGTTGCCGTGCTTGCCGCGGGGCTGGCCGTGTACGACATGCTCGTAACGGTGGTGACGCCGACGATGGTCGAGTTCTTCGTCCGTGTGGCCGCCCTTCCGCTGGCGCCGGTGGTGGGCTGGGGCAGCGGAGCGGGCATGGTCGGCATCGGCCTCGGCGACCTCCTGCTGATCCTGGTGTGGACCCTGGTCGCGGAGCGCACCTTCGGGACGGGCGCCGGCCTGATCGCCGCCGGCGCGTGCCTGCTGGTCGTGGTCGCCATCGACATGGCGTTCTGGCTGGACCTGGTGAACCTGCCGGTCCCGGCGATGGTGGTGCTCGGGCCGGTGATCGTCGGCCATTTCGCGCTGCTGCGCCGCCGGCGAGCACAGACAACCGAGCAGTACTTCGCCGGCCAGCAAGCCGCGGTCGCCCCACCACCGCCGGCGACGCGGCCAGCGGACGCCGATCTGGCGGCTGCGCTGCGCCTGGTCGAGCCGGATGGCGGCTCGAGACGGTATCTGGCCATCGCGGAGGGCCGGCTGATCGCGAGCGCGTCGACGCCCGGCGAGACGATGCGGGCGGCGGGCGTGGCCATGGAGACCTTGGGGATCCGCCCTGGAGTCGTGCCGATCCTCGTGCTTTCCAGCGCCAAAGCAACTGGGGGAAGCGGCCCGCGCGGGGTTGAGGCTCCGTAGGGCAGTGCTGCATCTGGTCAGTACGCGGCATGCTGAAGCGGCGACACTGGTCAGGTATCAGATCGCCAAGGCCAGCTCATCGAACGCGACGACCAGCCGCAAGGTCACCGGCTCCTCGACCTATGGTGCCAGATATTCGATTACGGCATGCGACCTGCGCAGACTCATGGACCAGCCTTGGTGACCAGCCGGTCCACCAGGTAGGCCCGCACGCTGTCGAAGGCGAGCTCGGCGATGTGGTCGGTGGCGCGCTGCTGGGCGGCGCGTTGGCGCTGACGGGCGAGCTGCTGGCGGCGTGGTGGCCGATGGACGCGGTGGTCGGCGAAGCTCAGGCGTCTGGCCTGCTGGTCGAGCTGGCGGTGGCGGCCGTCGTCGACCGTGAAGCCGCCGTTGAGAACCAGGCGACAGCGTGCTGATGCTGCTGGGGTGTGGGGCCGGCCGGCCATAATGTGCATGCTGTGACCTGAGGAGGTTGTGATGCCGTCGAGGGAGTCTTCAAAGCTCGAAGTGCAAACGCTGCTGATTGGCATCGCGTTCGGCGAGTCGCCGCGTTGGCACGATGATCGTCTGTGGTTCTGCGACTGGGGCGCGCAGGAGGTCGTTGCCGTCGATCTGGGGGGCAACAGCGAAGTCATCGTCCGGGTCCGCTTTCCGGCATTTCCGATGTGCATCGACTGGCTGCCAGATGGGCGCCTGCTGATCGTGTCGGCGCGCGATGGGCTGCTGCTGCGCAGGGAGCCAGACGGCTCGCTGGTGACCCATGCCGACCTGAGTGGCCTGTCTGAGAAGGGGCACCCCTGGAACGAGATCGTCGTGGACGGTCGGGGCAACGCCTACATCAACAACCAAGGCTTTGAGTTTCCAGGCGGCGAGTTCGCCCCCGGAACCATCGCCTTGCTCACACCCGACGGCGCGGCTCGGCAGGTGGCCGATGGCATCGCATTCCCCAATGGCATGGCCGTGACGCCCGACAACCGGACGCTGATCGTCGCCGAGTCCTACGCCAGCAGGCTCACGGCGTTCGATATCGCCGCTGACGGTAGCCTGTCGAACCGGCGGATGTGGGCTGACCTGGGCGGCGGCGTCCCCGACGGCATCTGTCTGGACGCCGAAGGCGCCGTCTGGTACGGGGACGTCCCCAACAAGCGTTGCGTTCGTGTTCGCGAAGGCGGTGAGGTGCTGCAGAGGATCGACCTTGACCGCGGCTGCTTCGCTTGCATGCTCGGGGGCGTGGATAGGAGGACGCTGTTCCTGGTGGCGACCGAGTGGCGTGGTACTGAGCACATGGCTGAGGGAGCGCGAACGGGGCAGATGCTGACCGCTAAGGCGCCCGCGCCCGGCGCCGGTTGGCCGTAAGACCACAGCCGCCGAAGGTCCAACGACTCCTGAAAGGCTTCCGAACACCCGGAGTTCCGTGATCTCGCTTTCGACTAAGCGGCCTCCCTGCTTCTTGCTGGTCACCTTCCGCTCGATCGTGATCCCGCTCAAGGCGGTGGTCCTCAACCTGCTGTCGGTGGGCGCCGCCTACGGCATCCGATCGCGGTGTTCCAGCACGGCTGGGGGCCTGGCTGATCGGCGCGAGCCCCACCAGAGCGATCACCTCGTGGTTGCGCCTGTTCTAATTCGTGATCCTATTCGGGCTGTCCGGCTCTCAGTAGTTGAGCCGCTGGGAAAGCTGGTCCACGCAGGCCTCGCGGGTGGCGACGCTGTTGGCCCGGTCCACGCAGTCGCGGAAGTCGCGGAACTCGCTGGAGTGGCGGTTCAGGTAGATCCCGATCGTCACCAGCATCGCGATCGAGAGGACCAGGCCGATCCCGCCGGTGATCAGTCCCGCCACCGCTTGGCTGCGGTTGCTGGCCACACCCCGGTTGGCACGGCCGATCCCGGCGATGCCCAGCCCCACCGCCACCGCACCGAGGATCACCGCCAGCGGGGCGAAGGCGACCAGGACCGCGAGGACGAGCGCGAGGATGCCGATGACCAGAGAGGATGTACCCAGGCCGTTGCGCAGGCGAGGCAGTTGCTGCGACGGCGCCTCGACCGGTGCGGTCTGGCTCATTGGGAGCCTCCTTTCCAGGTAGCCGCAAGACGTACGGATTGGACCGGCTGCAATCCAGTCAGCATGAACCTACGCTGCCTCATCGTCGACGCGTGGCCTGCCGGAGCGGGAGGGGATCAGCGTGGTCGGGGTGGCCTCCACCGGAGACCAGACCCTGCAGCAGGCCCAGCGGCTGCGCCCGACGTACTGCTGCTGGACATCGACCTTGGCGGCGGGAGTGGCCTGGAGTTGGCATGACGGCTGGCCGCCGAGGCTGACCTGGCGGCCGCGCGGGTGATCCAGATCTCGACACACGCTGAAGAGGACTTCGCGGAGTCGGTCACGGCCAGCATGACCCCTCGGCCTGCGGACGGGAACTGCCGCCAGGTCAGCCTCGCGCGGTGCGACGCGGGCTCGATACCCGCTCGTCTGAGAAGTAGCCATACCATGCTGGGGGCCGGCGGATCACATTAATAGAGGTGTCAAGCTCTCCGGCGAGCAGTGCCAAGCTTGCGTCGTCATTGCAGCGCGCCGCGAGGTAGCTGTCAAGCTCGGTGAATCCCAGGGTGCGGACGCGGTCATGGAGGCGGCGCTACTCGCGATCGATGACTGCGAAACTGCCCTTGATAAGGAGGCGATGGGCCGCTGACGCTGTTGGTGGCGTTTCCATGCGCTCGGAGTGCCGGGCGCCCCACCACTCCGGGAGACTTCCGCAGATGAACTCACCTGCGGTGACGAGCGCATCGTCGGCGGGGGAGCGCCTACGCATATGGGGAACGTCGACAGATCCGACGTCGGCCAGAAAGGCGCCGGCGGCCCGGGGGGTGGCCCGCCCAGGGCGTGGACGGCCTAGACCTCCAGCTCAGGCGCCATGACCCACCTTCTGGTACCCCACGCCTTCTGAGCGCCTGGGCCGTCGGCGTGAGTAGGTGGCTGGCCCTCCGTGACCGGATCGAGTTCGATCAGCCATTGGAGCGACGCCGGTCGTTAGTCGCGCTGTGACCAGCACCGACCATGCTCAGCAGCGTGCGCCATTGCCACCCGCGCTCGCGAGAAAGGTAGGTCGCCATGCGACCAGTCCGGATCATCTTCGCCCTGTTGGCCTTGGCCGCACTGACCCTGGTCGGCTGCACAAGCCGTTCCAGCACCCACCCAGCCACCGCAGCCGCCTCCCCGGCGCCAAAGGGAAGCCCGACAGCCTCCTCGACCGCGCCGCGGGTGACCGCCACGCCGTTTCCCGGGATCTGGGATATCCGCACCTGGCAGCAGGCTCGGCGGCTCCAGGACGGGGTGGACAACGGCCACCAGCCCTGGCGCTGCGGTCCGGACAGGCTGGTGACCCTATACGCCCAGCAGATCCTCCACGTGGCACAGCCAGTCGTCCGCCGGGTCGACCCAGTCACCTTCAGCGTGACCAGGCCCGGTCAAGGGCTGATCGCGACCGTCACGGTGACCCAGCCCATCAGGCAGGGCAACTGCGGCATCTGGGTGATCACCAACGTCACCCTGAACGCCACGGCCACCTGCGCCGTCTCGCCAACGGCTGGACCAGCGGGGTCCAGGACCACCATGAGCTGCCGCGGCTTCGCTCGCTCCGAACTGGTCACCATCACCTTCGGGGCCGAAACGCTGGCAGTGGCAAGGGCCACCGCCGATGGTGGCGTCGCGTCCTCGTTTGCGGTGCCGGACGGCTTTGCTGGCTCGCACTACCTGGGAAGAGACGACACCTTCCACGCCAAGGGCCACCGCAGCGGCAAGGTCGCGTCCGCGACGTTCACGGTGACCGGCTGAGCCGCGTTCTGACCGCCAGACGACACCAGCTCGGTGTCCCAGCCAAGTAGCATGTCTCCGCCAGCGGGCCCGGCACGACCGGGCCCGCTGGCGGGCCTGTTGGGTTGTGCCGCCGGCGGTGTTGCGTTCGCCGTGACTGCCCAGTATTCCAGCCGTAGATCGTGACCTGGCTGGTCAGGGTGGTCAGGACCGTCGAGCAGGCTGGTTAGCGCTCGTGCTGCTGGCCTGTGCTTGTTCGCTTCAACCGCCTCGAGGGAATGCAGGCCTGCCAGCAACCGCCCACGCCCGGGCGACCAATGAGATCGAGCCGTCGGCGGCGACCGGCAGCCGCGCGCGCAGCTCCTCCCGCAATGCTGCGCGCTGCGGCGCAGGCAGGGCCATGGCGTAGGCGGGGGCTGGCCCCTGACCGGGCCACCCAGGCCATTCCCGCACCGCCTGAGCGGGATCGGGCACAAAGTTCAGCACCAGCCCGCTCACCACGGCGTCGATCCGGGCGTCGGCGACGGGCAGCCGACGGCGCCGACGAGTCGATGCCGACCACCGCCGCCGGGCTGAGGCTGTCAAGCACCGCCTCGCTCAGCGCACCGGTGCCACAGCCCACGTCCAACCAGACGGCGCCGTCGGCCACTGCGAGCCGGGCAAGGAACTCCCGGGCGACAAGGCGGCTCCAGCGGCCGATGTACGGCTCGTAGGCACTCCCGACCGCCCATACCTGTGTCGGCTTGACCATCCTCGACCTCGTCAGCAACCACGGGACCGGCCAAAGTCTCAGCCGTGCCAGAAGAAGTGTCCAGCCTACGAGCGCCGAGGCTGCTTCACGTGCTCGACTGCGCCTCGCAAGCCATCCCGCTCGTGTAGGTCATCCAGTCGCGGCCGGCTGGCGGGAGCGCCTGCAGGCAAAAGATCGGCCACCCTCCCAACTCTGCCACGTCTCAAGCTCGCTGAGACGCTCGCCCGCCTGAGCAAGGATGGCCGCCGTATCGGCGCTGCGGGTCGGCCCGGCGAGCTGGGATGGCCGAAGTCCTCCACTGATCAGCCGATGCACCTGGCCAACGGGCAGCGAAACGGTCACACCGCCCTCCCGTCGGGGGATCACGAAGGCCTGCGTGGTCTCTCGGCCATCCTCGTCGAGGGTCCGGTTGCCCATGTCGGGGCTGCCCTGCGGATCGATCCCGACGACTTGAGCGGGACGCGCGAGCGATCCGGCCGCACGGACGGCGGCCTGTCGGGAGGGCAGAGATAGCGCCAGGCGGATGCGCCGAGAAGTGCCTTGGCTACCTGGCCATGGTGACGCGGACCCGAGTATGGGCCCGAGCCCAGCACGATGATGCGAGCTGGGCCCGGTAGGCAGGCGTCGAGCGGTGGCGGGACAGTGTCAGCGGCGCCCACCGCGGCGACGCAGCCAGCGGCGAACCCGCAGGCCAAGGCGTACCGACGTTGAGATGAAGATAATGAGCGCAGTTATTCAGAGTCTTCCATTTGTGTCAATGGCCGTTGGGTTTCCCCGTGGCCGCCGTCAATTTGCGGACGCGGCCTGCCAGGTCGCTGGCGGCAAGGCGGGGGTTGGCTCGCCACTGCCTGCCACGCAGCAAGGAGAATGTGACGCGAGGAACCAGATCCGCCCCGCGGCCCGCGGGTCGAGGAACTCGTACTGACCAGCAAGAAACTCCAGAAGAGCAAGGAGAGCCTACTGGCGGCGCTGGACGAAGACGACATCGCACCGCCCGCCGCGCCAGCGCCGGCCAGCCTCCAACACAACGTCCGCGAGGCCATCGAGGTCGAGGCGCTCCAGGCCAAGAAGACGCTGATCTCCGCGCATGCGGGCGCCGCGCCGACAGAGTGCTCAGCTATTATCCCGCGCATGTTCGAGTACCACGGGTGGGTGAGCCTGCGGGCCACTGTCGCCGTCGAGGACTCGCCAGAGGCGGACGCCCACAACGAAGCGCGGCTCTACGCGGCGGTGGAGGCATTGCGCCGGCGGGTGGCGGAGATCGGCGACTGGTACCTGGTCGACGTGCGCTGGATGAACGGCTCCCCCTTCCTGCATCTGGCCGGTAACCCCAACCACCGGGGCATGCTCGGTGACGAAATCCTGGAGCTCTTCCGGTACGTTGCTCGCATCGCGCCGGGGTCGTACGGCCTGCTGTACCTGTGGGACGACGAGGACGCCCGGTACGACAACGAGTTCAGGGTCTTCCGTGTCGTCCGCGGGACCGTCACGGAGCACGCAGACCCGTTCCTGTCGCCGGCGGTCCCGGTGCTCGAGGACGAGGACACCGGGGGCGACTGAAACGCGTCGCTGCGGCGCCTCGAACACTGCTTGGGTGCGTGCTGGCGTGCCGGGCGCGGCTGCGCAATGCTTGTCAGGTTCGGAAGGTCCACCGCAGGTGGGCGGTCGGGACCTCGACCGCATCGTCGCCGTGCCCGTCGAGCAGCGGCCCTGCCTCGGCTGGTTCATCGTTCCGTGACGGCGATGATGATCTTGCCGCGCTTGCCCGCGGCGAACTGCTCGATCGCTGCTGGCGCCTGGGTCATCGGCAGGACAGAATCGACCGGCACGATGAGCTGGCCCGTGTCGGCAAGCTCAGCGACGCGAGCCACGGCGCCTGGGTCGGATGCGGCCCCCACGTTGGTCGCGGTGACGCCGCGTGCCGCAAGCTTTTCGATGTCGGCGGCGCCGAGCGTGGAGGCGACACGCCCATCCCCTCGGACGACCTCGGCCAAGCCGGCGAAGGCGTCTGCCTGGCTGGCTGTGTCGATCAACGCGTGCACGCCGTTGGGGTGGCGCTCGCGCACCATGGCGGCAACGTCGTTGGTGGTGAAATCGATCGTCTCGGCGGCGCCGAGCGCGCGTAGCCGCTGCTCGTCTCCCGGCCTTGCGGTTGCGATCACGTGCGCGCCGCGCGTGGCCGCCAGTTGGACCGCGTAGCTGCCCACACCTCCACCGGCTCCGACCACCAGCAGGCTCGCCCCCTCGCTGGGCTCCACCGCGTCGACGGCGAGCAGCGCCGCCGACCCGGCCAGCGGCAGTGCCGCGGCCTGCCCGAAGTCGAGGCTCGCCGGCTTCGACGCCAGGTACCCGTCCTGGGGCGTGAGCACATAGTCGGCCCAGGTGCCGTCGTGCAGCACCGGCTTGAACACGAACCCGATCACCTCGTCGCCGAGCCGGTATCGGCTGGTATCCGCGCCGACGCCCTCTACCACGCCAGCGAAGTCTCGGCCGAGCACCACCGGAAAGTCGTACTCCATCCATCCCCGCAGCAAACCGCCGGCGATGCCCACGTCCATGCCGTTCACCGAGGAGGCTTGCACCCGCACCAGCAGCTCGTTCGACGTCGGCTCGGGCGTGGGCAGCTCGCCAAGCGAGACAC
>Ga0137374_10011623_pt1 | contig 10299 bp, 8 predicted proteins | sample SagtaG_20_FD_104811 | JGI IMG/M metagenome (GOLD analysis project Ga0137374, IMG submission 104811) | Vadose zone soil microbial communities from Sagehorn Ranch, Mendocino, California, USA - Sage1_R_100_16 metaG | ecosystem: Environmental > Terrestrial > Soil > Vadose zone | place: USA...
GCCTTCGCCTGTGCCTGCGCAAAGAGGTCGCGCACCCGTGCTGCCCCCACCCCCACGAACATCTCGACGAAGTCGGCGCCGCTCAAGCTGAAGAACGGTACCTCAGCTTCCCCAGCGACTGCCTTAGCCAGGAGGGTTTTGCCGGTCCCGGGTGCCCCGACGAGTAACACCCCCTTGGGGATTTTGCCCCCAAGCCGGCGATAGTGCTCCGGGCGCTTGAGAAAGTCGACAATTTCCATCAGCTCGGCGCGGGCTTCGTCAATGCCCGCCACATCGTCAAAGGTCACACCTGTCGTCTGGGCCACATAGACTTTCGCTTTACTCTTGCCGATAGTCATGAGCCCACTGGCCGGGCCCATGCGCCGCATGAGGACCCCCCAGATGGCCACGAAGATCAGCGTCGGCACGATCCAGGAGAGGAGGGTACCCAGCCAGTGACTCTCGAGTTGTCCCTGAAACTGGACGCCGGCAGCTTCGAGATTCGGGATGAGGGTGGGATCATCCAGCTTCACCGTCACGAAGCGAGGCTCACCGTGCCCAGATTTGCGGAGTGCCTCTCGCTTCGCCTGCGGCAGGAGGCCCTCCAACCCGTCGGCCGTGAGGCGCCCAGTCATGGTGCGCTCCCCCAGGAAGAGATCGACGACCTTGCCCGCCTTCAGCAGTGTCTTGAAATCGCGGTAAGACAGGTTCTCGCTCTGGGGCGCAAAGAACACGGTGTGTATGAGAAATACCCCCAGGACAGTCAGGATAACATAGCCGATGGAAAATTTTTGTTGGGTGGATAGCATGTATTCCCCTGCGCGAAGCACACTATGATTGTGCGGTGAGGTGGTGATGTCTGAGGTGGTGATGTCTGATGAACTAGTGTAGGTTAATTAACTTTACTTGTCAATAATTGTATGGCATATTTCAGTGGTATGGATTTTTTAATCAAAAATAGTTAATTTCAAGGAGACATCCCATGGATGTTGCTTTCGTCATTAGGCAGCGACTGGCTGAATTGGGGTGTGAGCAGCGCGACCTGGCGCGTGCCGCCGAAGTGACGGAATCCTACATTTCGCAGTTGTTGACGCGGAAAAAAGCGCCTCCCGCGCCTCATCGGACCGATATGTATGACAAAATGGAAACCTTTTTACAGCTCCCGCATGGTGAGCTGGCTAGGCTGGCGAACCTCCAGCGCCAGGAAGAATTGCAGGGAAAATTGGGGGAGCCGCCCGCGCCCTTGTTTCAAGATATGCGCGCCTTGATTCTCCGCAAATGCCTGCCCGACAAAGCCCCATACCTGCGGGCGATTTTTGAGAAGCAGCCCTTCGGCGAACTCGAACGCCTCGTCACCCAGAAACTGTTGGACGTGGTCAAGAACATCGCCAAAGAAGAATTGGCCAGTGAAACCTGGCTCCGCATTATGGCACGACTCGCTGACCGCAGCTATGAACAGATGCGCGTCATCGTGCTCGAGTTCCTGGATGCGGATATCTTCAACGTGTCGGCAGAACACTGTGTCGCCTTCTTGGAGCCGCTGCTGGAATCCTGGGACATTGATCTCGCGACGTTTGGGATGGAAATTGTCTTAAACCGCCGCTTAGTCCCTGAGCACCTGAAGCATTTTGCGTTTATGGAAAGGAACCCCGAAGACCCTGGCGATCAGGGGCCGGGGCTGGAAGCCTTCCTCAAGGATACATCCCTCAGCGGCGGTGCAACGGAGGAGGAAATCGCCTTCCTCAAGCGGCTGAAATTCAAGGGCAAGCGGCCAACGCCCCTCTATTATTATCGGGAGTTGCAAAATCTCAGAGATCCACTGCACTTTCGCACGCCGTAGAAGGAGAGCGGGAGCGGCGGGAATCCCCCGCTCTCCTTCGTGCATCGCAACGCCCAGCGCCAACGGCCCAGGGTGCTGAGCACATCTTGCGACATGTTTTAGTCATAAAAACACGAAGGACTATACGGAAAGGCGGCGATGTCCGAGAGATGTTTCTGACGTAGCACCTCGCGGAACCACGAGGGAATCGGGGTGCCGGGAACCCCGGTAATGTAGAAGTTTTCCTTTTTCCATCCCTGCACGTCCGTCCAGGTGTGGAGGGTCACTCCTCCCTGTTTTGCTTGGTACTGCTCGACATAATTTTCCATGTTTTCCTCTCCTCTGCGTAAGACTGGTGCGGTGACCCGAACGGCCGCGAGCCATGCAGCTGGTGCCGATAGCCCGCGGGTGTCGGGTCAGACGGTTGCGTTGACGAGCGGCGTGGCGCTTGCCGCTTGCTGCCGCCGTTCCACTTCGGCGAGCCGACCGGCAACATGGGGATGCTTCGGATCGAGTTCGCGTGTCTGGTGAAATGAGGCGATTGCTTCGGCAAACTTCCCCGCCGCCAGGCACGAGTTCCCGTGTGCAAAAGCATTGAGCACTAAGGTCTCGCGGGGAATGACCCCTGGCGAGACGGGAGTGGTGTACGCTTGCCAGCGGCGCCGACGCCACCATACGATCCCACCTACGCTTAGAACGATAATCACCAGCATAACTACGCTTACCATATGTATCCCTCCTTAAAAGGAACCAGGACTCACGAAAAAGGGTGGACGTGGCCTCTCCCACCGCACCCAAAAGACCTCCCCGCTTCAGCCGGCGACGCGAGCGACGATCTTGTGAAAGGTCGAGTTCGACACCTCATAGGTATGCACCTGTGGCGTGCCCTCAACCACGTTCGCCAAGGCTTTCAGCACCGCCGGATAGGTGCCGCGGTGATAGGCTTCGGCGTGCTCTTTGTGGGTCCACACACTAACGCTCACCGCTTCCGTGCCGCCTGGGACGACGAACGCAATCTCGTCTTGGAAGCCTGGCTGTTTGCGCAGCAAGGGAATGATGTCGTTCTCAATGGTCTGGGTAAACTCTGTGACGCTATTGGGCTTCAGATGCAAGGAAACCGTGCGAGCAAACATGGAACCTCCGTGGTTGTCGTCTAAGAGGTGCGATGGCAGATAACCCAACTTAGTTCAGGAAGCCTGTGGAATGCCAAGAAAAGTTCATTCTATTAACTATAATAAGTTACTTAACTATATTTGTCAAATAAATCATGAAATAATTTAAATATGTATTATATTTTTAATCAAAAATAGTTAATATGCTAAACACTTGCCCAAGTCGTTTTCCTTCTCCCTCCCACGGCAGCGCATCTTGCACGGGGCTAGCATGTGGCGTACAGTTCCCACTATACATGCCACATGTGCATGTGTTCACTGGTGCTTTGGGAGAAAAGTCACACTATGTCCGAACAACCTCAGCAGCCGCAGGAATATGATCTCATCGTTATTGGCAGTGGTCCGGCCGGACAGAAGGCAGCCCTGGCTGCCGCCAAACACCGCTTCCGGGTTGCCATTATCGACCAGCGTCGGGCGGTGGGGGGGGCCTGTCTCCACACTGGCACGATTCCGAGCAAAACCCTGCGTGAGGCAGTGCTGTATTTCACTGGCCACGGTCTGCACAACGTCTACGGAGCAGCCTATCGACCCAAGGAGCACATCACACGTGATGATTTGACGGTCCGCATCGAGCATGTCGTCCGTCACGAGTTGGAAGTGATTCTCGACCAGATGCAGCGCAACGGTATCGACATGTACTATGGTGCCGCGCATTTTGTCTCCCCACATACTGTTGAAGTAGCAAGTGGCCACACCATCACCTGCCTCACCGGCGAGAAAATTGTCATCGCCGTCGGCAGCGTGCCGGCTCGGCCGGCGCACATTCCTTTCACCCCAGGGCGCATTATTGACAGCGATGGCGTGCTCGACCTGCCGATCATCCCCCGCACCATGGTAGTGGTGGGCGCTGGCATTATCGGCTGTGAATATGGCTCTATTTTCGCCACATTGGGGGTGGAAGTGACCGTCGTTGACAGTCGCGACCGGCTCATGGAGTTTGTGGACCGTGAAATCGTTGAAACCCTCACCTATCACATGCGCCGCCAGAACATGACGCTGCGGCTGGGGGAAGCCGTCACCAAGGTGTTTATCGATGACCGTGACCGCGTCATCACGGAATTGGAGAGTGGTAAGCGTATCGTGACCGAGACCCTGTTATTTTCTATTGGTCGGCAGGGTGCAACGGCCAACCTCTACCTGGGAGCTGTCGGGTTGCAGGCTGACGAGCGCGGCAGGTTGCAGGTCAATGCCAATTATCAGACCGCTGTCGAGCACATTTATGCCGCCGGCGATGTGATTGGCTTCCCCAGTCTGGCGTCCACGTCCATGGAGCAGGGCCGCCTGGCGGCTTGTCATGCGTTGGGGCTATCGTGTGACTCGTTTTCCCAACTGTCGCCTATTGGCATCTACACCATCCCGGAAATTTCCATGGTGGGCGAGACTGAAGAGAGTCTTACGAGGGCGCACGTGCCCTATGAGCTGGGCATTGCGCGCTACGCTGAGATTGCCCGCGGCCAGCTCATTGGTGACGAGCATGGCATGCTCAAACTCCTTTTCCATCGTGATTCCCTCAAGTTGCTCGGTGTCCATGCCATTGGTGAGCGGGCCGCTGAGATCATCCACATCGGGCAAGCGGTCATGGCTTATGGGGGGACGGTACCGTATTTCGTCGATACCGTGTTCAACTATCCGACCCTCGCTGAGGCGTACAAAATCGCGGCTTTTGATGGGCTGAACAAGTTGTGACAGCAGCCAGCACTACCTCCCTCCATCACTCCCTGGGTAGAAAAGCACAGAACTCGTTGCCTTCAGGATCGGCCATGATCGTCCACCGCAAGCGTCCCTCTGCATCGTGGAGCTCCTGGAGGACACGGGCGCCAAGGCGTTGGAGACGCGCTATCTCCGCCCCGTCGGGCATGTTAATGTCGATATGGACACGGTTCTTCACGACCTTCGGCTCGGGCACTTTGTTGCACCAGATGCGGAGCCCCCCCTCTGGGGGATCGAGGGCGATGGAATCGTCTAGGATTGCCTCGGGATCGGCTGGGCGTATCGTATAGCCGAGGACCGCGGCCCAGAAATGGGCCACGCGGTGGTGGTCGGCACAGTCGAAACAGAGATCGCGGAGGCGAGAGGTGGCCATAAGAGTTCCCTTCTTCTTTTTACACGCGGAGGGCTCCACACGTTGGTACCCGCTAGACGGGAGGTGGAGGCACATCAAAATCCAGATACCAGGCCTGGGGGACCTGCTGGGAGACCACTGCAGCGGCCAGATCAAACCAGCGTACCGATGCATCCAGGATAGCGCTATCGGAGGTGGCGACGATGGCCTCCGCCTGGCGCAGCACCGCATCCGCACTGGGCACCAACAAGACGTGCCAGGGCCACGCGTGTACCGCAGCCAGGGCGCGCATGCGGCTGGCAAGCCGTCCAGAGTTGGAGACCTGAGCATCGAGAACAAAATGGACGGCACGCAGATGCAGCGGGCCTAAATAGATGCCCATAGCCTCCAGGGCTGTCGGCGTTTCAATGATGGTACGGTACGAGCCATGCACACTGGCCAGGTCGCGCAGGGCACCATCATGCCCGCGCAGCACCAGCCCACCAGAGAGGGCGGCCTCGATGGTGATGAGCTGATTGAATCCATCCACGTACAAGGCCGCACCCATCAGCGCGGCGGCGGGCACCTGGCGCTGCCGGCGCGCTCGTGCTACGGCTGGTGCAGCGACAGCGCGCGCCAGGGCCTGGCGTTGCCGTCCATGCAACTGATACCGATTGCCCACCAGGGTCAGCGCGGCCGTGGGGGCATAATGCCGCCCCAGCAACCAGGCGAGGTCTCCAGCTGCGAGGTGCAGCGTGTGCTGGATGTCTGGCCGTCCAAAGAGGGCGGCATCGTCGGGATGGGGACCGCGGTGTTGGCGACTGTCGGGCATCAGCAGCTTCCGTAAGTATGGTACGGAGGCCATGATGCAGCCGTGTCAACTCTCGACCCCCGGTACCGTTGCATGATAGAGTGGCATAAGCGCCCTACAAAAGCAACGCCGCGGGCGCGGTGGGCGCTCCCCGCACACGACTCGCCCGCGTTGTGGAGCGGCCATGGACACCGCAGCGCCCACCAACCGCTAGGGACTGCAGGGCGGAAATTGACCAGGCAACCGTTTGGGCCTGACCGCCGCTTCGAGTACAATAGCCCAGTCACCGCATCGCGTAGGACATCTTAGAGTGCAGAGGAGGCCAGACGCATGACCGCCGTCATCCCGTCCGAAGAGCAGGTCATTCAGTGGATCACGTCTCTGAGCAATTGGGGACGTTGGGGGAATGATGATCAATATGGCTGCTTGAACCTGATTACCCCAGCGAAACGTAAACAGACCGCAGCATTGATTCAAGATGGTACGACGGTAAGTTGTGCGCGCCCCATCACGACCGAGATCACCCCGGACGTCACCTACCAGGTGCAACGGTATATGGTGGATAGCGGCGAAGGGCGAGATACCGACCCCCCAGAGCGGCGGCGTGTCCGCCGGGGTGCGGCGGAGTTTATTGGCATGGTATTTCACGGGCAAACCATTACGCATATCGATGCCCTGTCGCATTATTCCTGGCAAGGCACAATGTATAACGGCAAGCCTGCCAGTCTGGTCACCTCGCGCGAGGGCGCGCAATCGCACTCCATCGAAGTCGCTGCCGATGGGATTGTCACCCGTGGAGTCTTCCTCGACATTCCGCAGGTGCGAGGCGTCCCCTGGCTGGCCCCAGACGAGCCAGTAATGCCTGAAGATCTGGATGCCGCGGAGCAACAGGCCGGGGTGCACGTCGAAGCCGGTGACATTTTACTGGTGCGCACCGGCAACTATCGCAAGATTCTCGACCAGGGCCCGGTGCCCAACACCGCACCAATGACGGCCTGTCAGGTGGCCTGTACGCCCTGGTTCAAAGCCCGTGACATCGCCATGCTTGGCACGGATACGTCGAATGATGTGCGTCCGAGCCACTACGCCAATATCGCCACTCCGCTCCACACTGTGTCCCTAGTGGCGCTGGGTCTATGGCTGATTGACAACGCCAATCTGGAGCAATTAGCTACGGCCTGTCACCAGCTTCAGCGCTATACGTTTATGCTGTGCCTGGGGCCCTTGCGCTTGCGCCGTGTCACTGGCTCCCCGGTCAATCCGATCGCCCTGTTCTAAGATCGCCCTGGCGATGGCGTGATGGCTAGTGATCCTATTATCCCAGGTGGAGTACTGTCTCATCCCACAGCAGGCTATTGATGATCGCAACGAGCCAATACCCTTGTATCGCTGAAGCGAGAAACACCCTCTAAGGGCGGTGAGATGCTCTACATCTTTGGCGACTATATACGCTTAATCAGGAGCTCTATGAGCTTCACTATGAAGACGCGCGTATTCACATTGAACCGCACGTGTTTGAGGTGCTCTCCTACCTCGTGCAACACTGTGACCGGGTCGTCTCGAAGCACGAGCTGTTCGAGCATCTGTGGCCGCAGCGATATGTCAGTGACAAAGCCCTGGTCCGCTGCATTCAGAAAGCCCGCCACGCCATCAATGACCACCGTGAGAAGCCACAGCGTATCCAGACGATCTATGGTCGTGGCTATCGCTTCGCCGGGGTAGTGAGGCAGGACACTCAAAGACCTCCTGTAGACGAGAGACCACTCGGCCCTCATGCTCTTGCCACCCCTGCCCAACCTCCAGGACACCAGACCACCTCTCGCGTGACCTCGCCGCAGGCGACGTGGCCATCCCTCAGTGGTGTCCCTGATAGGGAGCGCAAGCAGGTGACCGTGGTTGTGGGTGTGCTCGATAATGCCGCAGAGCTGGCAGCCCAGCTCGGAGACGAGACCATGCACCGTGTGATGCAGGAGTTTTTGGGGCTCGCTCAGCGGGCAGTGCAGCAGTATGAGGGCACGCTCACCGAGTGCCGCGTCAATGGTTTCATGGCCCTGTTTGGCGCACCGTTGGCACACGAAGACCACGCCCAAAGGGCCGTAAGAACCGCTCTGAACCTGGTGCAATGTCTGCAAATGTATCCGACGTTCCTGGGATTACTGCTGCATACAAGACCGGACGTGCGCCTAGGGCTGCATACCGGCTGGGTAGTCGTCGGCCCGCGTGGGGAAGAGCGCCAGACGCCCTATGTTGCCATGAGTCGCGTGACCCAACTGGCTGAACACCTCCAGCAGTATGCCGCACCTGGCGTCATCCTGGTGAGTGAGGCGACTGCCCGGTTGGTCCAGGGTGAGGTGCTCCTGGAGCCGTGGGAGCGCGTGCATGAGGTGCCCGAGGCTGATGTAGTCGGTGCGTACCGTGTGCTGGCAGCGCGGCCTCGGCCCTTGTCCTGGATAGAAGCCGGGAGCTATACGACACGTCGCTTTGTAGGCCGCATACACGAACTGGCGCTCCTCCACGAGAAGCTGCACCAAGTGGAAGGCAGCGAGGGACAGGCGGTGGGCGTGGTGGGCGAGCCTGGGCTGGGCAAGTCCCGGTTGCTCTCTGAATTCCTCCAGCGTCTCAAGGACAAACGCCTGACGTGTCTCGTCGGACGTTGTCTGTCTTACGGCCACGCCACGCCCTATCTCCCTGTCCTGGACCTCATACGGCAATACTGTGCGATTACTGAGGCGGACCCACCTGAGACGATCACCGACAAACTCCGGCAGCGTTTGCAAGCCGTACGGATCGACCCTGACACCTGGGCGTCCTATCTATTGCACCTACTCGGCGTTAACACTGACACGGAAGGTCTTACTGAGTTAAGCCCGGCGATGCTCAAGTCCCGCACCTTCGAAGCCCTGTGGCAGATATGCCTCGCCAGCAGTCGCTGGCAGCCACTCATTCTGGTTATCGAGGATCTCCATTGGATCGATGCGACCTCGGAAGAATGTCTGGCAGCGCTCGTCGAGCGTCTGGCCGGCGCGCCCATATTCTGTCTTTTCACCTACCGCCCCGGGTATGCACCGCCGTGGCTGCACTGCTCCTTTGCGACTCAACTGGCCCTCGCGCGTCTCACCCCGCACGACAGTAGCTGCGTGCTGCAGGGGGTGCCCGGCGCACGGCAGCTGCCAGAGGCTATGGCCCAGATGATCCTGGCGAAAGCCAACGGCAACCCCTTCTTCGTGGAAGAATTGTCCCGCGCTGTTCTAGAGCAAGGCCAGCAGCAGGTATCCTGCGTCCTCCCCGATACCATCCAGGCCGTTCTGGCAACTCGGATTGATCGCTTGCTCCCAGGAGAGAAGCGGCTGCTCCAGACGGCGGCGGTGATTGGCAAGGAAGTCTCCTACGCACTGCTCCAGGCGATTAGCGGGTGGCCTGTGGAGGCCTTAGACCAGAGTCTCCATGGCCTCCAGACGGCTGAGTTTCTCTATGAAACCCACTTGCTTCCCGAGCGTGTGTATACCTTCAAGCATGCGCTCACCCAGGAAGTAGCGTACCAGTCACTGCTGCGAGGGACGCGGCAACACTACCACGAGCAGGTCGCCCAGATGCTGGTTGAGCGTTTTCCCGAGACCGTTGAGACGCAGCCTGCACTGGTGGCCCATCACTATACTGAAGCCGGGCTCGGTGCACAGGCTGTACCTTACTGGCACCAGGCAGGCCAGCGGGCTATTGCCTACTCCGCCAGTGCCGAAGCAATCAGCCACCTGACCCATGGCATCGAGATACTCAAGACGCTGCCAGTGACGCCTGAGCGGATCCAGCACGGACTGCTGTTGCAGATTACCCTTGGTTTGCCGCTCAGGCGGCTGAAAGGGAATAAGGCGCCAGAAGTCGAACAGGGCTACGCCCGAGCGTTAGAACTCTATCGCCAGGTGGAGGACAGTCCACAGCGCTTCGAAGCGCTCACAGGGCTGTGGAGCTTCGCCATGGAGCGGGGGCAGGGCCGCATGGCACGCGAGCTTGCAGAGCAGGGTTTCGCTCTCGCTCAGCGCCTCCACAATCCAGAGATCCTTCAGGAAGCGTATACGCAGCTGGGTATAGTCTTCTACTATGACGGTGCGTTTGCTTCAGCCCAGGCGCACCTCACGCACAGTATGGATTTGTACGATCCCCAGCAGCGCCGTACGTCGTCTTTCCGGCGTACATACCCTGAGATCGCGAGCCTGGCGTACATGGCTTGGACCTTGTGGATGCTGGGCTACCCGGATCAAGCTCTCGTGCAGATACAGCGCGCGCTTACCCTGGCCCAAGAACGCTCGTATGCCTACAGCCTGGGTGCCGTCTTACATCTGGCCTGTTCATTCCATAAATACCAGTACGACGTCCAATTGGTGCATAGCTATGCAGAGGCCGCCATTGCCTTTGCCCGTGAGCGTGGGTTCGTGCGGTGGCTGGCAGGAGGGCTCATCCGGCGTGGCTGGGCACTTGCGCA
>Ga0137374_10011644_pt1 | contig 10289 bp, 10 predicted proteins | sample SagtaG_20_FD_104811 | JGI IMG/M metagenome (GOLD analysis project Ga0137374, IMG submission 104811) | Vadose zone soil microbial communities from Sagehorn Ranch, Mendocino, California, USA - Sage1_R_100_16 metaG | ecosystem: Environmental > Terrestrial > Soil > Vadose zone | place: USA...
CACGGCATCGGCGGCTCGCTCGCCTTCAGGCAGCGGTCGCTTCACCGCCTCGAGCAGGCGCTGCTCGAGCACGGGCAGCGCCGACTCGGGCGCGGCGACCGTGACATAGCCGGCGTCGGCCCGCATCGCGGCGAGCGCCGAGAGCGACGGAGCGCCGGTGAGCCCGGGTGACCCACCGACGACGAGCACGTGTCCGGCGGTGTACTTGTTGTCCTGCTCGCGGCGCCGTGGAACCGAGCGCAACAGCTCCGCCGTAGCGAGCTTTGCCTCCGTCGGGACATGTTCGAGCCCGATGTCGGCCAGGTACACCACCCCCGCATGGAAGCGGCCCGGCGCGACGACGAGGCCGACCTTGCGCGCGTGGAGCGTGACCGTCGCGTCCGCGCGCACCGCGACGCCGGCGACCTCGCCGGTCGAGGCGTCGACGCCGGACGGCAGGTCGATGGCGAAGACACGTGCCGGGCTCGCGTTGATCGAATCGATCAGCGCTGCCGCCGCTGCACGCGGCTCGCCGCTGAACCCGGTGCCGAACAGCGCGTCGACGATCACCTCCGGATCCCCGAGCTCCGCCTCCTCCGCCTTCGCATCGACGACGCGCACGCGCTTCCCGGCGTTCTCGAGATGGCGTGCCATGATCCGGCCGTCGCCGCCGTTCGAGCCGCCGCCGCAGACGACCGTCCAGCTCGCGGCATCCGGGAACGCGCGCAGCCCGGCCTCCGCGGCCCGCGCGCCCGCACGCTCCATGAGCTCCGAGAGATCCGGATGCCGCGCCTCCGCGGCGCGCATCTCGTCGGCCGTGTAGAGCGGCTCGAACTGCTCTAGCTCAGGCATCGGTGGCGACTGCGACCGCCTGGGCGAGCTCGCGCGAATGCGTCATCGAGAGGTCGATGCCGCCGACACCCGTCCGTTCCGCCGCGACCGCCAGCCGGCCGTAGAGCTTCACCGACGGCTTGGGCCGGCCGACGATCTCGATCTCCTTCCACGCGAAGGCGCGCGCGACGCCGAACCCGAGTGCCTTGCCGACCGCCTCCTTGCCGGCGAAGCGCCCTGCATAGCTCTCGGCGGGGTTGGGTCGAGAATCGCAGTACGCCTGCTCGGCGGGAGTGAAGCACCGGTCGCGGAAGCCGGCGTACCGGTCGAGTGAACGCCGGATGCGCGCGATCTCGATCAGATCGGTGCCCACGCGGATCACAGATGCTCCTCGATCCACTCGGGAAGATGTCCGATGGAGGAGACGATCCCGTCGGGCCTCGTCCGTGCCCGCTCGACCGCGTCGGGCCGGAACTTTCCGGTGCGGACGAGGACCGTGCGCATGCCGATCCCCTGCGCCCCAGCGACGTCGCTCTCGAGATCGTCCCCGACCATCCACGACAGCTTCGGATCGGCATCGAGCGCCTCGCACGCAGCGGCGAAGTACGCGGCGCTCGGCTTGCCGATGACGGTCGCCTCGACCTGCGCTGCGTACTCGAGGCCGGCGACGAAGGCGCCTGCGTCGAGGAGCGGCCCGCGCTTCGTCTGCCACCACCGGTTGCGGTGCAGGCAGTACAGCTGCGCGCCGGCCTCGAGCTCGGCGAACGCGCGTGCGAGATTCATGTACGAGAACACGAGGTTCGTCTCGGGCGTCTCGTCGGCGCCCCCGATGAGCACCGCGTCGGCACCCTCGCCGACGAGCTCGAGCCCTTCGAGATCGTGGACGAGGGCGTGCATCGTCAGCGCGAGCACCCGCTTGCCCCGCAGGAGGCTTACCGCGGCCACCGCCGCCGTCTGGATCTCCTCGTCGGTCACTTCGACGCCGTGCTCGCGGAGCTCCTCGCCCAGCTTCGAACGCGCCCGCGTCGTCGTGTTCGTCACGAACCGAAGGCGGTGCCCGTTCTCGCGGAGTCGGCGCACGGCGTCGGCCGCCCCCGGCAGCGGATCGCCGGAGACCTGCATGACTCCGTCGACGTCGAGGAGAATTGCCGCCATGACCGGCCCCGAGTCTATTCGCGTCACGAGGAGCGTCGCCGTCCCGCTGTCGGAGATCCAGCTGCGCACGTCGCGGTCGAGCGGTCCCGGCGGGCAGCATGCCCAGAAGTCGGAGACGCGCGTCGAGGCGGTCTTCGACGTCGAGGCGTCGACAGCGCTCTCGGACACGCAGAAGCGGCGCGTCGTCGCCAAGGCGGGGCCCGTGCTGCGCGCGATCGCACAGGACGAGCGGAGCCAGCTCCGCAACCGCGAGCTCGCGATCGAGCGGCTCGTGGAGTCGCTGCGCAAGGCGCTGCACGTCGAGCGCAGGCGGGTGCCGACGAGGCCGACTGGGGCGTCGAAGGAACGGCGGCTCGAGGAGAAGAAGCGGCGCGGTCAGGTCAAGCGCCTGCGGCAGCCGCCGGACTAGGAGCCTTGTCCGAGGAGGAGCGTCGGGAAGGGCGTGGCGACGTCGGAGCGCAGCACATTGCCCGTCTGTGAGTCGAGGACGTCGTAGAGGTTCCCCTGCTTGCCGAGCACGACGAGTGACCCGTAGACGCTCGCGATCCAGTGGTTCGAGCGCTCGCCGAGCACCCAGCGCAGCGCGCCGTCCGGGCCGTAGGCTGCGACGCCGCGACTGCTCGACCCTGTCGACGACCAGCGCCCGCCCGTCGTCAGCAAGATCCCCTCCCCGATCGTGGCGGAGTTGCCCTCGGGATCGATCGTGCGCACACTCCATGCGCGCGTGTCGAGCACCGAGACTCCGGCCGGGTTGCCGGAATACACGGTTCCGCCTTTCTTGCGCACCGCCGTCTGGTTGCTGCCCGAGACGGCAACCAGTCCGTCGCCGAGCCAGCGCGCCGTGCGAACGGGCCCGTTCAGGCCTTTCGCCTCGGCCACCGGCGTCAGCCAGGAGGCGATACGGGAGACGAGCGTGCGCAGCGGCCGGTGGTAACTGACGCGGAGCGTGCCGAGGTCGACCGCGGCTACGAGCCAACCCGGATCGACGACGTATGCGACGCGGCCGGCGTCGTCGACGGCAACCCCCGGCTCGCGTACCTGCCCGATCCCGTCGCCGGCATTCCAGTTCCAGAGCGCTCCGGCGCGAATGCGCCCGAGGCGGACGGACCGCACCGACCCGTCCGGGTAGACGACGACGAGCCGCGCCGGCGCGAGCTTCCCGTCAACCCCGAGGAGCAGCACGAGCCCGCGATCGAACCGCGCGTACGACAAGACCTGACCGCCGAGCGCCCGTCCCGCGACGACTTTTCGCGTCAAGGCGTCGACGCTCACCAGCCTCGAATTCCCCAGCGACTCGACGACGGCGAACACGTTGCGTGGCGCCGGCCACAGCGCTGCGCGCACGACACCCGAGAACGTGACGGGCTTCCCCACGAGCTCGAGCGTCGCTGGATCGGCGAACTGGAGCGCCGTCGTCTCGTAGGAGCCTTTCACACCGGTTCCGAGCACAAGCATGCCGCCGTCGGGCGAGCGCGCCCAACCGTAGCCCTGCGCGAGCGGTGCGGAGGTGCGGGCGACTCCAAGCGTCGCCGGATCGACCTGCACGAGCCGGTACGCACCGCCGCTCTCGTACACGAGCCCCGTCAGCGGCACCGTCGCAGGCGGCAATGCCGTCAGCGGGAGCGGCCTCGACGCCGCTCCGCCGAAGGGCACGAGCAGCACGACGAGCGCACCGAGCAATCCGATCCGCCCCATGACCCTCCTACATCTCCGGGGCCGCCGGGGTTCCGACCAGAAGTCTATTCAACGGTGACGGCAGGCACCCGACTCAGGAACGCGATCTGGGTGTCGTTGGCGAGCTTCGCGACCGCAATCGGGAACGCATTGAACCCGTGTACGGCTTCCTCGTAGACCCGGAGCTCCGTCTCGTTGCCGGCGGCTTGCCAGCGCGCAGCCATGAAGAGGGAGTCGTCGAGCAGCGGGTCCAGCGTGCCGACGCTGAACAGGGCCGGCGGGAGGCCGCGGAGATCGGCGTAGAGCGGCGAGATGTCGGGCGCTCGACGCTGCTCCGCGCCCAGGCCCGGCAGGAAGTTGTCGGTGAACCAGTCCATGACGGCGCCGGTCAGCACGAGCGCGTCGGTGCACCGCCTCCGGCTCGGGGTGCCGGAGAGGTCGTAGGCGCCGTACACGAGGTTGGCGGCCGCGAACGCTGTCGAGCGTGTCTCTCGCAGCCGGAGCAGCGTCAAAACGGCGAGGTGCGCGCCGGCCGACTCGCCGCCGATCGCGAAGAGCGGCGGCGCGCCGAGCTCCAGGTAACCGCCGTCGACGAGCCAGCGCGCGGCCGTCTCGCAGTCGTCGGGCCCGGCTGGAAACGGATGCTCCGGCGCGAGCCGGTACTCGACGCTTGCGACCGCGAGGCCGGTGTTCTGCGCGATCGCGTTGAGCGATTCGTCCTGAAGCTCAGCGGCGCCGAGCGTCCAGCCGCCGCCGTGGAGATGCAGATACACGCCGCGCGGTTCCTCGGACGCGAGCACGCGGACGCGAACGCCGTCCGCGTCGAGCCACCGCGCCTGCGGCAGGAACACCGGGGGTGGGTAGATCCCGCGACCTTCGTACCGCGCGCGCCGGGTGACCTCGCGAGGCAGGGTCTCCGTCGCCGGGAGAGTTGCGATCAGCGCACGAAGCTGCTCGTTGAACGCCCGCGTCTCGGTGAGCACGGGCGCTACTCGACGGTGACGGTCTTCGCCAGATTCCGCGGCTGATCGACGTTCAGGCCGCGCAGGCGCGCTATGCGGTACGCGAGCAACTGGAGCGGGACGACGGCGAGGGCGGCCTGGAGGAAAGCCGGCGTCTCGGGAACGTAGATCACGTCGTCGGCATGGTGCTGGATGTCCTCGTTCCCCTCCGTCGCGATCGCGATCACGTGCGCGCCTCTGGCGCGAGTCTCCTGGATGTTCGACACGATCTTGTCGTAGACGTGGATCTTCGTCGCCACGACGATCACCGGCGTCCCTTCCTCGAGCAGCGCGATGGGACCGTGCTTCATCTCGCCTGCGGAATACGCGTCGGTCGGGATGTAGGAGATCTCCTTCAGCTTCAGGGCGCCCTCGAGCGCCACCGGGAGCCCGATGTGGCGTCCGAGATAGAGGAAGAAGTTCTTTTCGTAGAGGCTCTGCGCGATCTCGTCGATGCGGTGGCGGCCCGCGTCGACGTCGTTCAGGAACTGAGCGAGCCGGTCCGGCAGCTCGTGCAGCCGATCGAGGATGAACTCGATCTCGTCCTGCGGCAGCGAGCGCCTGATCTCCGACAGCTTGAGCGCGAGCAGGCTGAGGAGGGCGACCTGCGCCGTGAAGGTCTTCGACGAAGCGACCGCGACCTCGAGTCCGCAGCGCGTGTACAGCGTCGCGTCGACCTCACGCGAGATCTGCGTTCCCATCATGTTCGTGATCGCCAGCGTGTGGGCACCGCGCTCACGGGCGAGCTTCACCGCGTTGATCGTGTCGCGCGACTCGCCGGACTGGGAGATCCCGATCACGAGCGTGTCCTTCGAGAGCACGGGATTGCGGTAGATCCATTCGCTCGCGATGTCCGGCTCGACGGGGAGGCGCGCCCACTCCTCGATGATGTAGCGCCCGACGACGCCGGCGTGGTACGAGGTGCCGGCGGCGACGATCACGATGCGCCGGAGGTTGCGAATCTCCAGCTCCTCGAGACCGAGTGCTTCGAGCACGAGCTGATGTCCGCGCACGCGGTCGCCGCTCGTCTCGCGCACGGCATCGGGCTGCTCGTAGATCTCCTTGAGCATGAACGTCTCGTAGCCGCCCTTCTCGGCCGACTCGTCGTCCCAGTCGAGCTCCTCGACAGCGGGGTGCTCGACTTCGACACCGTCGCGGAAGAACCGGGCGCCCTGCGGCGTGATCTCGACGATCTCGCCGTCATCGGGGAAAACCGCACGGCGCGTCTCGCTGAGGAAGGCAGCGACGTTCGAGGCGAGGAAGTTCTCGCCCTCGCCGAGGCCGAGCACGAGCGGCGTCTGTCGGCGGACGCCGACGAGGAGATCCGGCTGGTCGTGGTGGATGGCGACGATGGTGAAGTGGCCTTCGAGCCTCGGATACACGCGGATGAACGCCTGAACGAGATCGCCGTCGTACTCGCTCTCGAGCAGGTGCACGACGACTTCAGCGTCGGTCTCCGAGGTGAATACGTGCCCGTCTGCGATCAGTTGCTCGCGCAGCTCGCGGTAGTTCTCGACGATGCCGTTGAGCACGATTGCGAGCTTGTTCGAATCGCAGCCCGTGAGTGGGTGCGCGTTCTGCTCGGTGACCGCGCCGTGCGTTGCCCAGCGCGTGTGACCGAGACCGTGACGTGCAGTCGAGCCGTTCGGGCCGGCCGCCTCGATGAGGTTCTGGAGGTTGCCGACCGCGCGGACGTAGTCGAGTCGTTGCTCCTCGCGCAGCGCGATCCCGGCGGAGTCGTAGCCGCGGTACTCGAGGCGGCGCAGACCGCTGAGCAGCAACGGCTTCGCCTCTCTGGAACCCACGTAACCGATGATTCCGCACATTTCGACTGGCCCTTTCTTCACTCGCCGAAGCGCGAAAACCGTTCAGAACATGCGACGAGCCCGGCTAATCGACCTGCCCGCGCCGTCGCGGGAGATCAGCCGAGCTCTTGGGTCACGAGCGAGGCGATCCTAACACAGAGGGCTTCTGCCTCCTCCGTCGTGGGGGCCTCGGCGAGCACGCGGACGAGAGGCTCCGTGCCCGAGGGACGCACGAGCACCCGTCCGTCGCCGTTCAGCTCGGAATTGACTGCCTCGACCTGCTCGCGAAGCGACTCGGGCAGTGGCCCGCGGCCCGTGCGCGGCAGATTGCGCTTCACCTGCGGGTAGCGCTCCATCGCGGCGGCGGCCTCCGCCAGCGTCCGCCCCTCCAGCGCCGCGCACAGCAGCAGAGCCGACGCGAGCCCGTCCCCGGTGACGTGGTCGCGCAGGCAGATGATGTGGCCGGACTGCTCGCCGCCGAGGACCGCACCCTCGCGATACAGCGCCTCGAGCACGTAGCGGTCACCGACGTCGGTCGTGATCACGCGAATGCCGCGATCCTCCATCAGCCGGTGGAAGCCGAGATTCGTCATCGTCGTCACCGCAACCTGGTCGACTCCGAGGTGGAGTGCCAGCACGGCTACGATCTGGTCGCCGTCGACGGCTTCCCCGGTCCCGTCGACCGCGAGCATGCGGTCCCCGTCACCGTCGAACGCGATCCCGAGATCGAACTTGCCGGCGACGACGCGCCGCTGCAGCGCAGCGAGGTCGGTGGCGCCGCAGCCGACGTTGATGTTGTTGCCGTCCGGCTTGTTGCCGATGGTCTCGACCTGTGCACCGAGCTCCGCGAACGCGTGCGGCGCGATGGTGGAGTACGCGCCGTTTGCACAGTCGACTGCGATGCGCAGCCCCGACAGATCGGAGCCGAAGCGTTCGAGCACGTGCTGGAGATAGCTGTCGACCGCGACGTCGACGAAGTCGATCTCGCCGCCGCCGCGCGCCGGCGCGTCGAGCAGCGCCTCGATCTCCTCCTCCGCGTCATCGCTGAGCTTGCGTCCATTGCGGTCGAAGAACTTCACGCCGTTGTACTCGGGCGGGTTGTGCGAAGCGGAGATCACGATTCCGAGATCGAGCCGCAGCAACGCGACCGCCGGCGTGGGCACGACGCCGGCAAGAACGGCGCTGCCGCCGGCAGATGCAACTCCGCGTGCGAACGCAGCCGCGAGCTCCTCGCCCGACGCGCGGGTGTCGCGCCCGATGAACACGCGCCCGCGGCCGGACCAGAGCGCCGAGGCCCTCCCGAGCCGCTCGAGGAGCTCAGGTGTCACGAACTCGCCCACGATTCCGCGGACACCGTCCGTTCCGAAGTACTCCCGTGGCAAGGCGCGGGACCTTAGCTGGCGGGTTTGAGTGTCGGACGGCATCGGCACGGCTAACCCCTTCATGCCCTGCAGAAGGGCTCCTGCAACGTCTGGGTCCGGTGTACTAACGCTTCGAGAACTGCGGCGCCTTGCGGGCCTTGTGCAGTCCGGCCTTCTTGCGCTCCACCTGGCGCGCGTCGCGCGTCAGGAAACCCTCGCGCTTCAGCGCCACCCGCAGCTCCGGATTCGCCTCGACGAGAGCGCGGGCGATCCCGTGGCGGACGGCGCCGGCCTGGCCGGTCAGGCCGCCCCCGTGGACGCGGACGCGCAGGTCGTAGGTCCCCTCGACGCCCGCCACCTTGAGCGGGGACATGGCGATCGTCCGCCAGATGTTGCGCGGAAAGTACTCGTCGAGCGTCCGCCCGTTGACCCACGTAGCGCCGTCGCCGGGCCGCAGGATCACGCGCGCCACGGAGGTCTTGCGCTTGCCGGTGCCGCGGTATTGAGCTAGCCCGCTCACTTCTGCTCCAGGTTCAGGGGCTTTGGCGCTTGGGGCCCGTGCGGATGGTCGGGGCCTGCGTAGACCTTCAGCTTCGTCAGCTGGCGCCTCGCCAGCTTGTTCTTCGGGAGCATGCCCTTCACGGCAACCCGGATGACCTCGGTCGGGCGCCGGTCGAGCTGCTCGCGCAGCGTGCGGGTCTTGAGCCCGCCGGGATAGCCCGAATGGCGGTAGTACCGCTTCTGGTCGAGCTTGTTCCCGGTGGTGACGATCTTCTCGGCGTTGACGACGATCACGAAGTCGCCGGTGTCCACGTGAGGGGTGTATTGAGGCTTCCGCTTGCCGCGGAGCGTGTCCGCGAGGAGCGTGGCAAGCCGGCCGAGCGTCTGCCCCTCGGCGTCGACGAGGTACCACTCGCGTGTGATCTCACCCGGCTTGGCGGTATAGGTCTTCATCACAGAAAAGAGGCGGACAGGCGTCCGCCGACGCGGGATTGTAGCGAAATTCCGGGCTTGTCCTCAGTCGGCGGCGGCAAGCGGTCGCAAGGCGGGCCGGGCGGCCAGCCAGAGGGCCGGCAGGGCTGCGAGAGCCGCCGCCGAGATCGCCAGGGCCACGACGCCGGCGCCGGTGTAGACGAGCCCGCCCAGGAGGGCCAGACCGGCCGCCACGACGCTCGCGAGAAGGTCGGAGAAGCCGATCAGGCGGCCGCGCTCGGCCGGAGACGTCAGTGAGACGAGCTCGGTCGTGGCGGCCACATACGAGAAGTTCCACCCGAGCCCGAGACCGAGCAGGGCGAGGCTCATCCCGCCGACCCCGGTGACCCAGATGAGCGCGGCGTTCGAGACCGTCATCAGCGCGAGCCCGGCCACGAGCGCGCGGCGCCGGCCGAAGCGGTCGATCAGGTCGCCCACGATCAGGATGAGGCCGAACATCCCGAGGATGTGGATGCTGATCATCGTGAAGACGTCGCCCTGGTGATGGCCTCGGCCGACGGCGACGTAGCCCGCGAGATTCATCACGGAGGCCATCACCGCGAAGCTCGCGACGGCGGCCACAAGCGCGGCGGACACACCCGGCCGGCGGACGATCTCTCGCAGCGGAGCGGCGGGAACCGAGGCGTCGCGCTCGGCCGGGTAGGTCGTCGCGATTTCCATCGGGTCGGGGCGCACGAGGGACGCGATCCCGAACCCGGCGAGCATGAACGGGATCCCGATCAACCACGGGGCGGCAAGCGCATGTGCCTCGACGCCTCGATGCGCAAAGAGCGGCCCAAAGAGCACGGGCCCCCAGAGCGCCCCGGAGACCGACCCGAACAGCACGAACGACATCCCGCGTGCGCGTCGTTCGGGCGGGAACATCTCCGCGGCCGCCGCGCGTGACAGGAGCGCGATCGCGCCGGAGCCTCCAAGGAGCGCGAGCCCGGCACAGACCAGGAGCACAGAGGAGAAGCGGCAGCCGGCCGCGACCGCAGCGCACCCGACGGCCCCGCCGGCGAAGCCGCCACGGATGACCGGCATCCGCCCGACCCGGTCCATCAGGCGTCCTCCCGGCCCCACCGCAGCCGCGCCGGACGCGAGGAAGATCGCCGGCCCGAGGCCGAGAATGCCCTTGATCCCGGTGACGGCGACGAGGGTCAGCGAGCTGAGCGCAGCGGCGAGCTGGAGCGCGGCAGAGTTGCAGACGAGGCACGCGGCGAGGAGAAACGCGTTCCGGCGGACCTCGGGCCTCACCGCCCGAGTGTACGCCGCAGGCCGTCGGCGAACCCACGCGCACCGCCATGCGAGGGATGACGGACGTACGGCGCGTCGAGCACGTCGGCGGCAAGCCGTCCGACGGCGACGACGCGCCGGCCGCGGGCGAGCTCGTCCAGGAACGGACGTGCGGCGCGCACCTCAGCACGCGTGGGCAGCCGGTTCGAGGTCGCCGTTCCCGGATGCGTCGGCACGACATTCCAGAGCAGAACGTCGTTCTCGATCCCGAGCTC
>Ga0137374_10011648_pt1 | contig 10288 bp, 9 predicted proteins | sample SagtaG_20_FD_104811 | JGI IMG/M metagenome (GOLD analysis project Ga0137374, IMG submission 104811) | Vadose zone soil microbial communities from Sagehorn Ranch, Mendocino, California, USA - Sage1_R_100_16 metaG | ecosystem: Environmental > Terrestrial > Soil > Vadose zone | place: USA...
CGGGCCATTTTCGAGCCGTTTAGTCATCCCCACCTCGGAAGTCGCAGCAAAATACGGTTATGCTTTCCCTGAACCTGCTGGTGGCGCTCCGGACGTTTTTAATCGCGGCCTAACCAATATATTCTTTTGCCAGCCTGCCCCTGGTGCTGACCAGGCGATCCCTTTTGCTGACTACATCCTCAGCCTGCCCGAAGATGTTCGCCCCAAGACTTTTGCGGTTGTGAGTGCGGACGATCCTTTTAACCTGGGAGTCGTGGAAGCGGCGGAGAAATTGTTGACCGATGGTGGCTTAAATTCACTAATGAAGGAAGTTTATCCTCCTGATACGAAGGATTTTTCTTCCATTGCTGCCAAAGTTGCAGATGCGGATCCTGACCTGATCCTGGGCGGTACGATCTTCGAAGATTCCGTAGCGCAGATCCAAGCTTATATGCAAGCTGGGTACCAGCCGCGTGGTGCATTCTTTACCACTGGTCCATCCCTGCCCAAGGAGTTTAGCGAAGCCCTCGGGTCAGCTACTGAGGGCATTTTCTCAGCAATCTCCTGGTTTGAGGATTCTACGATTGAGACCAATCCTGAATTTGTAAAAGCATTCCACGACAAAAATGGACCAGATCCAATTGCAGAAGACTCAGCGAATGCCTATACGGTTGGTCAAGTGCTTCAGCAGGCAATCGAAAAAGCCCAAAGCATCGACAATAAGACGTTGATCGATGAAATGCATAAAGATACCTTCACAACCGTGGTCGGCCCGCTCAAGTTTGACGAAGTTGGCAAACCGCAAGGCTCCTTCATGATCTTGCAATGGCAAGGTGGTAAATACGTTATCGTTCACCCGGACTTTGCCAAACAAGCGGATCCTATCTGGCCTAAACCCGAGTGGTAGAAGGAACGACTGCTTATACGCCGCGCTGTGATCGCGCGTAAGAGTGAGAAGAGTTAGGGCAGGCATGATCGCTTGCCCTAACCCCACATCAATGGTTACTTTTCTGTCAAAGGAGCTTTAGAGTCGTGACGGTTCCTTCTACACATCTGCTAATTCAAACGATCATTTTGGGTATATTGGTAGGTGGGGTCTATGCGTTGATGGCCTCTGGCCTGACGCTTATATTTGGCGTGATGCGCGTGATTAATGTTGCTCACGGCGCGTTCCTGATTTTCGCAGCATACTGTACTTATTGGTTATTCCAATTGGTCAGGCTTGACCCGATCATTTCTATTGTTCTCACTGCTCCCTTGCTTTTTGTACTAGGTTGGGTGATACAAAGATATATTCTGTCGCGCATCGAAAGCCCTGAGCGGAGTTCGGTGATTATCACCTTTGCATTAGCTGTGACCCTGGAAGGTTTAATGGGAACTTTGTGGAAGACAACGATCCGCTCCGTTAAACCCGAGTACGCGTCCGAAGTCCTCAAGTTTGCTACCTACCGTTTCCCGGTCACTCGCCTAGCGGGGTTTGCAGCAGCGCTTTTGGTTCTATTGATTCTTTATATAATCCTTGAGCGTACCAACCTCGGTCGTGCTATTCGTGCCACTATCCAAGATCGAAATGCTGCCCAGCTCGTAGGCGTTAATGTTCAAATGGTTTCAGCTATCACATTTGGAATCGGTATCGCCACTGCCGCTGCAGGTGGTTCGCTCTTAAGTATGATTTATAGTTTTAATGCCTCGAGTCAGACGGATTGGATTACACGTGTTCTATCTGTGATCGTTTTGGGTGGGATGGGCAGCCTACCGGGTGCATTTATTGCCGCGATCATCCTGGGGGTCATGGAACAACTAACTGCTGTGGTATTGACGCTGTATTGGTCACCAATTGTTTTTTATCTTTTTCTATTTCTTACTCTAATATTCCGTCCGCAAGGGTTAATGGGCACAGTAGTCCGGGAGAAAGCTTGATGAAGCGACTATTATCATCGAATTGTCTTTGGATTACTATTGTCCTTTTGATATTGCTGATTTTCCCTTGGATTCAACGGTCGCAATATTCTCAACACGTTATGGTCATGACCATGATGGCCGCTGTCTTGGCTTCCAGTTGGAACATCCTTGGCGGCTATGCTGGCTATACATCGCTTGGTCATGCCGCTTTCTTTGGGCTGGGTGGCTATCTGGTAGCCCTGGCGCACAATCATTTCGGTTGGCATCCTTTTATCAGTACATGGTTCCTGGCTTTCATCGTAACGGGGGTTGCCTTGATCCTGGGTTGGATTTCTTTGCGTACTCAAGGCTCAGCTTTCGTGGTGGTAACCATTGCGATGGTTTTTATCTTCCGCATCGTTGCGCTTAATCTGGCTAGCATAACGAACGGCGCGCGTGGATTGACACAGGCTCGCCCGGGTTGGGCTGGCGTACCATGGTCGCCTGAATTCATCAAGATCCCATTTCATTACATTATGTTGCTTTTGCTTTGCCTGACGATTTTTGTTTCATGGCGGATTCGGCAATCTAAGTTTGGGTTAGGTTTGATCGCCATCCGGGAGGATGAAGGTAAAGCTGAAGCGGTTGGCATAAACACAATGTTGTACAAAGTTTTGGCGTTCGGCATCAGCGCGTATTTTATGGGAGTTGCGGGTGGGATCTATTCTTATTTTTTCACTTATATCGATCCACAATTCATTTTCGATATCTTCACCGGCGTGACCATGGTGTTGATCGCAATTTTGGGAGGCCGAGGCACATTATGGGGCCCGGTGCTGGGTGCGTTCATTATGGAGCCGCTTGGCAACTGGATCATTGGGACTTTTGGTGGTACTCAAATACATCTGACTATATTCGGTGCAATATTGCTTATTGTGATGTTGTTTATGCCACAGGGCATTCTTCCAACTTTGTCAGAGGTCATCAGACAACGCGGAAAAGTTAAGCTGGCGAAAGTCCCATCGTAAAGGAAAGTCCATGCCTGAAAAGAACATGCTTGAGGTGAATCATATTTCTAAAGCGTTCGGTGGGATCAAGGCAGTAGATGATTGCTCGCTGTGCGTTGAGCGTGGATCAATCACAGGTCTGATTGGTCCGAATGGCTCAGGGAAAACAACTCTATTTAACATGGTCACTGGTTTTTACCCGCCTGACTCGGGAACCATTTCGCTCAATACTCAACCAATTCAAAACCTTTTGCCCAGCCAGATCTGTCATCGAGGCATAGGCCGTACTTTTCAAATCACACGGCTTTTCTGGAAGATGACTGTGCTGGAAAATATGATTGTGCCAGTACGTCATACCGGCTGGCGCACGCTGTTTAGCCGGGGTGTAAAAAGGCATGAAGAAGAACGTGCCATGGAACTATTGGATCTGGTGGGGCTGACCCAATATCGTGATGAGGAGGCGGGCAAGTTGTCGTTTGGCCAGCAGAAGTTGATAGAGTTTGCTGCCATTCTCATGTCAGATCCAGAATTGATATTGCTGGATGAACCCGCTGGCGGTGTAAATCCTGTAATGATCGAAAAAATAATGGAACTGGTTGATGACCTAAATCAACAAGGGAAGACATTTTTAGTTGTTGAACACAACATGCGCCTTGTCATGGAGCTTTGCCAGCAGATCGTTGTCTTGGATCATGGCCAGAAAATTGCCGAGGGCAAACCTGCTGCAATCCAAAACGATCCGATTGTCCTGGAAGCTTATCTTGGGAGTACCAATCATGCTGGTACTTGAAAATGTGGTGGCTGGTTATATTCCTGGCGTTGATATTCTGCAAGGAGTAAGCCTTCACGTGGAAAAGGGAGAGATGGTTTGCCTGGTTGGGCCAAACGGTGCAGGCAAATCTACAGTAATGCGCACAATTTCAGGCTTGCTTCGCCCTAAGTCTGGGCGCGTGATGTTCAACGGTAAAGAAATAAACGGCTTGCGACCAGACCAGGTTCTTGCCGAAGGTATTGCTCAAGTGCCTCAGGGGCACAGTGTGTTTCCTAAGATGACCATTCACGAAAACTTGTTGATGGGCGCATATTCAGTAAAAAATCGTGCCTCGATTCCGGCACGACTTGATAAGGTATATAGTTTGTTTCCACTTCTAAAAGAACGGGCGCGTGAAAAGGCCGGTAACCTTTCTGGTGGCCAGCAAAAAATTCTTGAGATGGGACGAGCACTGATGCTCGAGCCACCACTAATGATGCTGGACGAACCTTCGCTTGGACTAGCCCCCAAAACAATGGCAACTCTCTTCGATACCATCAAGGATCTCAACAACACCGGTTTGACAATCCTGATGGTGGAACAAAATGCGCGCCAAGGATTGGCCGCTTCGCATCGCGGCTATGTCCTTGAGCTAGGTAAGGAAAAATTCGAAGGGACAGCACAGGAATTATTGGACAGCCCTGAGATGGCAAAACTTTACCTTGGAGGCTCAACGGAGAACGGCGTAGCTTATCGACGAAAGGCGAAAGCGTGATGAATGATGAAGTTCGTTTAGAGCGTCTTTCCCAGCCCGAAGCTGAATCCCGTTTAAAGAGCAGTCGCCTCGCTGTGATGGCACCCGGGAGCGTTGAACAGCATGGACCTCATCTCCCGCTTGGCACAGATGCCTTCGCCGCTGACACACTCGCGGAAGTAGTGGCCCGCAAAATGGATTCCGTGCTTGTGCCATTGCCATTAGTTGGCGTATCACCCTATCATTTAAGTTGGGCGGGAAGCTTATCTTTGCAGCCACAGACCATGATCGCCGTGATTGAAGATATTTGTGAATGCCTTGCAAATCATGGTGTGGATAAAGTCCTTTTCGTCAACTGGCATGAAGGCAACACGCCGACGCTGCGCTTGGCTGGCGATAGTGTTCAGCGGAAATTCAAGATGCGCGTTGTTGTGGCCGAGTCGCATATCATCACAAATAAACTATTTGGTGAGCGCGCCCAGTTGACTCATGCCGGTAACATGGAAACCGCTGCGGTCTTGATGTATGACCCGTCGCTGGTAGATTTGACAAAGGCAACGAATCCAACTCCTCACGAAGAAGGAGACGCAGGTCACGCGGTCTTTCGTCAACGCGACGTGTTCCCTATCCTGCGCGATTTTCATGAGGTCGCAAACACGGGTTGGTATGGAAAACCTGAAGAAGCAACAATTGAACTGGCGAATGAGATTCGCTCAAAGGTATCAGATTATATCGTTGAACGGGCAAAGATCGAATTTGCGCGTGATCGAGGAGACATCATTTAAATGAAAGAAATTCCAACCATGATGCGTGCCGCTGTGACGCGCGATTGGAATAATATCTGTGTAGAAGACGTGCCAGTACCTTCTCTCGAACCAGGCGAAGTTTTAGTTCGAGTGGGCGCGTGCGGCATCTGTGGTACCGACTTGAAAATTGTGGCGGGTGTTTATAAAGGTTCCTGGCCTCCATCACTGCCCTTCATTCAAGGACATGAATGGGCTGGTACCGTTGCCGCGGTGGGCGATGGTGCCACAGGACTGCAAGTAGGCGACCGCGTTGCCGCGGAAAACCATAAAGGATGTGGCATGTGCGCCAACTGCCGCCGCGGGCGATACAACTTATGTGAAGTCGCGCGCTCGAAAGGCAAGGCATACAAACTTTACGGACACTCCGCACAAGGCGCTTTCGCAGAGTATGCCGCGCGTCCTGCGACCTTATTACATAAATTACCTGACGCCGTTTCATTTGAAGAAGGCTCCATCGTCAATCAAGGCGCGCTTGGCTTGCATGCCATCCACCGCTGCCATATTGAGCCGGGGGATACGGTCGCTGTGATTGGTCCGGGGCTTGTCGGTCTGATTACGGTCCAACTTGCAAAAGCAGTCGGCGCGACGCGTGTAATCATCGTTGGGCGGGGACCGCGACTCGAATTAGCCAAAGAACTCGGCGCGGATGATGTAGTGGATATTTCGAGCACAGATGCAGTGGAAGGCATTCGTTTACTTACAGATGGACGCGGCGCGGATTGCGCCTTTGAATGCGCAGGCGCACCAGAAGCTGTTGTAGCTTCCATCAATTGCGTCAAACGTGGCGGACGCGTTGCTCTTGTCGGTTTAACGGGCAACAAGGCAGTTTCACTCAACACCGATCGCATTGCATTGGATGAAATTGATGTGTTCGGTGTGCGCTCCAGCCCAAACGCGTATCCTGAGTTGATCAACTTGATCGCGGCCGGAAAAGTCAATGTAAAGAAACTGATCTCGCGCGTTTATCCATTGGAACAGATCAACGATGCTTTTGAGGCCTTTCGTAAACGTGAAGGTGGTGCGATCAGAATGGTGATTCAAATATGAGGCATGGCGGTGACGTTCTGGTCGAGATGCTGATCGGCTATCGCGTCCCGACGGTATTTGGATTGGCGGGTGGGCAAACACTTCCGCTTTATGATGCGATTCGTTCGCGTGCTTCGCAGATCAAACACATTCCTATGAGGGATGAACGTAATGCGGCCTATGCTGCCGATGGTTATGCCCGCATCTCAGGGCGGGTCGGTGTGTGTGATGCGACCGTTGGACCTGGCGCGATCAAATTGACCTCCGGACTCGCAGAAGCATATAACTCATCCATTCCAATTGTTGCCCTGGTTAGCGATATGCCAAGTGATTGGCTTGCGGTGCGCTATCGCGGTGGTGGCAATCAAATTGTAGATCAGATGTCTGTGCTTGCACCTCTCTGCAAATGGATAGGACGATTGCCTGCACCACACAAACTCCCTGAGTTGGTTCAGCGTGCTTTTCAAATCTCGACTTCGGGTCGTCCTGGTCCAGTGGCGATTGAATTGCCTGAAGATTTTTTTAAAGCGGCATATGATGAAACGCCTCCATATGGGTGGGCAGCTGTCCACCCCGACGACGCGCGCTATGGCAGCGTCCCTGCACATCGCTTCGCACCGGACCTTGAGTCTGTTCGCGCTGCAATGGCTTTACTCGAATCTGCGGCGCGTCCCGTTATGATCCTCGGAGGGGGAGCACGCCTATCGAACGCCGGCGAGCAGGTGTCGGCTTTGGCTGAAGCGTTAGCGATTCCCGTGGCGACGACCCTTTCGGGCAAAGGCGTCATCCCCGAAAATCATCCCCTATCGCTTGGTGTCATTGGTTCGCTTGGCGGATCATCTGTTGCTCAGAAATTTGTCGAAGAAGCAGATGTTATCCTCGCGGTCGGATTCAAATTTGGACAGAATCCAACCTTTAGATGGACGCTGCCGAAACAAGGTCAGCGTGTCATTCAACTCGATATTGATGGCGCGGAGATTGGCAAAGTATTTCCCGCTGAAGTGGGTCTGGTTGCCGATGCGCGTGAAGGTCTTGCAGCTTTGCGTGCAGTGTGCACAGTCAATCGTTCGATTGAAACAATTGAAAAGCAAATTGCAGAACTTAAAAAAAGATGGCGCGAACAAATTGAAGCGGAGGCAAATGAAACAAAACCAATCAAGCCTCAACAAGTTGCTTTGTTATTAAATGACTTATGCAATGATGATACGATCCTTGTCTGTGATGCGAGTTTTGCAAGTGGTTGGGGTGGTATGTATTATGAAGCGCGTGGAAATCGGCGAGCAATCTTTCCGCGTGGGATGGGCGGATTAGGCTGGGGATTACCAGCAGCAATCGGCGCACAAGCTGCACGACCGAAATCAAAAGTTGTTGTGCTAGCTGGTGATGGCGCGATGACCTATTCACTTGGCGAACTTGCAACCTTAGTACAACAGCAAATGAATATCACAGTTATAGTTATGAACAACAGCGCAATGGGATGGATCAAATGGGAGCAGGCAGTATTCTGGGATGGAAAATTTGTTTCTACAGATTTAAGTGATGTAAATTTTGCGAAAGTCGCGCAAGGGATGGGCTTGAATGGTGTAAATGTAAGCGACCCGCCTGATTTGCGTGCTGCGCTTTCAGGAGCATTGACATCTGATCACCCAACGCTCGTCGATGTGCGAACAGCAGTAAATGAAGCCGCCGTACCGAAATTCACTGAATCCACGAAAGCAAAGGAACTGATGAAAGAGGATCAATGAATGGAGCATTGTGGGCACTAGCGGCTGGCGCAGGATTTGGATTGTTCCAGGCAATTAATCGCGAGGCTGTGCGCGGCATGGATGTATATATTGCTACGTTTGTTCATCTTATTGTGTCAGCCGTAGTTCTCATTGCGATTTCACTATTAACAGAGGATGTCAGCCTTCTGTTTCGCGCGCCGATTATTGCCATCTTCAATTTCGCTATCGCCGGCTTTCTACATTTTCTCGTCGGTTGGACATTTCTCAATGCCAGCCAAAAACGGATCGGAGCAGCACGCACAAGTCCTTTGATAGGCACAACTCCACTCTTCGCCGCCATCATTGCAGCCGTGACCTTACGCGAGTTTCCTACTTGGTCGGAATTGATTGGAATTGGCATTATTGTCTTTGGTGTCTATCTTGTATCCGTACAGGCTGAGACTTCTACTATAGGAGACAGTTCAAGACAAAGGTTTTCCGTCAGCTTGAGTTCTTCATGGTTGGCGCTGGCTGCTGCTTTTTGCTGGTCACTCAGTCCCATATTTATTCGGTATGGTCTACAGGGTTTAGACTCCCCTCTTTTGGGCGTAACGGTCGGTGTGACTGCGAGCGCATTTGGTTATGGAATCATTTTATTGTGGCAACACCATCGCTGGCTTGGGCAACCAATCGCGAATGAAGCCTGGACCTATAAACTGATTGCAGGTGTGCTGGTTGGTCTCTCTACATGGATGCGCTGGGTGGCTTTAGATCTTGCGCCTGTCGCGGTCGTGTTGGCTTTGACTATGATATCAACACCTCTTGTCATTGTGCTTTCCCCGTTGATTTCAGGAAAACATTTGGAACGCGTGACCGCCGTGCTCTGGTCAGGGACAGGATTAATCCTCGGTGGCGCGTTGTTATTGGTCTTGATTTGATCATATAGGAGGCATAAATATGGATGTTCTCGAAGCGATCCGTACCAGGCGCAGTGTGCGCAAGTGGCTTCCCCAACCAGTGCCTGATGATGTAGTTGAGCAAATCCTCGATGCAGGTCGCTGGGCGCCATCCGCTGGGAACTTCCAGCCGTGGGCGTTCATTGTCATTCAGTCGCCTGAGACGAAAGAACGTATTCAGAAAGTCGCGGAGGAGTCCAAGAATCTTTCGCGTATTTGGGCGCCATATTTCCGCGAAGGACGATCACGAGGCTATATCGTTGACTTGCGTCATGTGCCAGTTGGCATTGCGATCTTCGCCGATGCCCGTCACGCTCCTCCACATACAGGCGGTGAGATGGGGCATATCGTCGGCGCGTCACTGGCTGCAATGAATATGTGGCTGGCCGCGCATGCCCTGGGATTGGGCGCGTGCTACTGGAGCCACATGATGCCGGACAAAATGAAGGTCATCGTCGGCGTGCCGCATCACTGGGATTTCATTGGTCTGCTTGGTATTGGCTACACCGATGGGGATGGCTCACCTGAAGGTTACAACACCTCAGATCCAAAATACTGGGAGCGCAGGCCATTAGATGAAGTGGCATTTTATGAATGGTACAGTTGCCGCAAAGGTCAGGAGCCACCTGCTGATAAGTTGGCGCTGCTCAAAGAATATCTGAACCTCTAGTAGACTGCTCTATGCCAATCATCGATACGCATGCTCATATCGTTGTCCCTGAGATTTTGCGAGATGCAAAACCTGCTGAAACGTGGCGCCCACGCGTGGTTTGGGAAAACGGGAAGCAATTCGTTGAGTATGGACCAAAACGAATCGGCTCAGCCACGCGCGAGTTTGTAACACCTGAAAAGATTCTTGATGAGCTAACAAAATCTGGCGTGGATGCGGCTTTGCTTTGTCCATGGGTATCACTCGTTCGGTATGAGGCGACACCTGAAGAATCGCTGAACGCGTGTCAGGTCCAGAATGATGCACTTTCTTTGCTTGTAAAAAAATACCCAAAACAAATTGCCGCCTTGGGTATGATCCCGTTGCAGGATATCTCGCTTGCCATCAAAGAACTCGAACGATTGATGAAATCTGGCTTGAAAGGCGTTGAGATCGGTACGCATGTCAATGGTATTTATCCCGGCGATACGCGCTTTCGTCCGTTTTGGGAGGCCTGTGAATCGCTTGACGCATTTGTGTTTATTCATCCAGTGGAGGGTGGTGGGCGTGCCGAACTGCGGGATTACTATATGTGGAATGTGATCGGTAACCCGCTTGAAACAACAGTCGCCACAGGGCATTTGATTTTATCCGGTGTGATGGACGCGTATCCGCGGCTGAAAATTTTGCTCGCACACGGCGGCGGGGCACTGCCTTATCTGCACGGACGATTGGATCGCGGTTTCAAACGACGACCTGAGATCAATAAAGTA
>Ga0137374_10011652_pt1 | contig 10284 bp, 10 predicted proteins | sample SagtaG_20_FD_104811 | JGI IMG/M metagenome (GOLD analysis project Ga0137374, IMG submission 104811) | Vadose zone soil microbial communities from Sagehorn Ranch, Mendocino, California, USA - Sage1_R_100_16 metaG | ecosystem: Environmental > Terrestrial > Soil > Vadose zone | place: USA...
CGGCTGGCGCAGCGCGTCCAGCGCCGAGGCGGGAAGCAACGGGGCCTCGTCAAGGAAGAGCACACCGCGGTGTGCCAGCGACACGGCTCCCGGCCGCGCTATCCCGGAGCCGCCGCCGACCAATGCCGCCGTCGTGGCGGTATGGTGCGGCGCCTGGAACGGCGGGCGGCGCACCAACGGGCTGGCGGCGGGCAGCACACCGGCGATCGAATGTACCGCCGTCACCTCCAGCGCCGCCTCGTCGTCGAGGGCCGGCAGCACCGAGGGCAGCCGCTGGGCCAGCATGGTCTTGCCGGCGCCCGGCGGCCCGAACAGGGCCAGATGGTGCCCACCGGCAGCGGCGAGCTCAACCGCCCACCGGCCGCGCTCCTGGCCCACCACATCGGCGAGGTCGGTTCCTGGCTCGGCCGGCGGCTGTTCGGCGCGGGGCGGGTCGAGCAGGCGGTCCGCGCCGCGGATGAAATCGATCAGCCGGCGCAGCGTGTCGGCCGCCCGCACCGTGACCCCGGGCACCAGGTCGGCCTCGGCCGCGTTCGCGAGCGGGACCACGACCCGCCCGACACCGCCACGGACCGCCGCCAGCACCGCCGGCAGGACGCCGCGGACCGGCCGGACCGTCCCATCGAGGCCCAGCTCGCCCAGCAGGACCACGCCGTCCAGCGCCGCGATCGGCAGCACCCCGGCACCGGCGAGGACCGCCACCGCAACGGCCATGTCGTAGCCCGAACCGTGTTTGGGCAGGTGCGCGGGCAAGAGGTTCACCGTGATGCGCTGCTGGGGCCACCGCTCGCCCGAGTTGACGATCGCGGCGCGTACCCGGTCGCGCGACTCATGGACCGAGGCGTCGGGCAGGCCCGAGACGACGAGGTTGGGCAGGCCCGCTGCTACGTCGGCTTCCACCATTACGAGCTGACCGGTGACGCCGACGAGCGCGACGGAGCGGACCTTCGCGTACCCCATCTAGAACGCACCTCGCAGGTGCTCGACCCGGGCCGGGCCGGCGGGCTGGGGAAGCACGCTCACCACATCGAAGCGAACCAGGTCCGGTCGCGCCCCGGTGGCGGCCAGCCAGTGTGCGGCGAGGCGGCGAAGCCGGCGCGCCTTCGCCGCGACGACGGCCTCCAGCGGGCTGCCGAACCGTGCACTGCGCCGGGTCTTGACCTCGCAGAAGACCACCGTGCCGTCGGTGTCGCGGAGGATGGCGTCGATCTCGCCCGCGGTGCAGCGCCAGTTGCGGTCCAGCAGCACCATCCCTTCGGCCACCAGGTGTGCCACGGCCACCCGCTCGCCGTATGCCCCCACCGCGTCCTTCGCCCGCACCATGCCACCAGGTTGTCCGGCAGTCACCGGCCTGCGGAAGCCCGCGTTTCCAAGCTGTGGACGGCGAGGGTGGTCGACGCTCCGGCACATCAAGTCCGAGCGCTGGGATTGTGCGGCGTGGTGGCCGTCCGGGCGCGGGCCGGGTGGCGAGGTGGGTGGAGGGTGGGGATGGTGAGGGTGGATGAAGGGTGGTCAACGCTGGCGCGGCGCACGAGGCGAGCACGACGGGTTCGCCGAAGGCGCGGCGCTCCTCGGGGAGGCCCCAGCACCCGCCGATGGCACAGCGCCGGCAGACGGTGCAGCGCCGGCAGACGGCGTGGCGCGCCGCGAAGGCGCAGTGCTGGCAGACGGTGCAGCGCTGGCAGGCGGTGCGACCCCGGCAGACGGTACGGCGATCAGTGAAGGCCCGGCGGTCGGGCAGCTCACCGGCGCGATCGCGGGTGCATGCTGGCCGAAGCCCGAGACGGCCGCCGCCACGGCGAGGCCGGCGGCGAGGGCGGCACCACCCAGCCAGAGCGCGCGCCGTGGCGGGTGGCTGGACACCGGCTCCGGGGCGGCGAGCATCGCACGTACCGCGGACCGCAGCGGAAACGGACGTGAGGGTACGACCGCGAACCGTTCCTCGTCACCCAGGAACCGCCGGTACACCGCCAGTGCCGCGTCGCGTGCGGCGTCCAGGTCGTCCTGCGCCGGCGCCGGGATCCAGGTGTCCAGGGCGGCGAACCCGTAGATGAGCCGCAGCGGTCGGCCGTGCTCGTCCCGAACGCCGGACGCCCGCGCCGGCAGGTCGGCGGTGGTGAGCAGATGCGTCGCGTACACGATCGTCAAGCGACGGCCGCCGCGCGTGCGTACCTCGACCACCGTTGCCGGACCGGCTTCCGAGGTCGGCCGCACGACCTCGTCGAGGATGCCGTAGTCGAGGTCGGCGATCAGGAAGTCCGGCGCGAGCAGGGTGCTGTAGTCGCGGCGCCGGCCCGCGGCGACCAGAAACGGCCAGCCTGTCGACGTCATGGCGTTAGTCCTCGCTCGACAGCCGGGAGCTCGGGAGCCGCCCCTCCAGCACGTCGACCCTGCTCTGAAGGTCGCGGAGCACCCGTCGCCGGGCGATCTGGAACTCCTCGAGCGTGCGGTCGACCTCACGCAGCTCCCGGTCGAGGCGCTGCCGTTGGTCGCCAACGGTGTCGCCCGCCGCACCGAACAGCTCCGCGGCCGCGTCGCCGAGGAATGCAGCCTGCGGCCCGAGCGGGCCCAGCGCCTTGGCGGCCACCTTGGCGACGTACGTCCCCAGCTCGGTCAGCGCGGCGGCCGGGCCGCGGCTGGCCCGCCGCCTGACCCGTTCCAGCGCGGCCTGCAGCTTGACCCGATCCATCGAGCGCTCGACCTGCTCGAAGACGTCTGGTACGACGGCCGCGAGCGGGACGTCGACGTTGGTGGGGTGGATCTCGCCGTCCGGGAGCTTCGCCACCATCCCGTCCGCGTCGAGCTCGGCGAAGTCGGGTCCGACCGCGCTGACCGGGATGAGCCGGACCACCCGGCGGGCGCTGTGCGCGTCGACGAGGTCGCGGAACCCCCGGTTGGACATGAGGAACTTGCGCACCCGTCGCAGCCGGCCGTCCTCGTCGACGTCGATGTTGCGCAGCAGGTCCCACTTGGTGATGACGAACGTGACCGGGCTCGATGCCAGCATCATCAAGCTGATCATCGCGGTGAGGCTCTGCTGGAGGCGCATCTGCCCGTCGGCGTGGCCGTCGAGGCACTGGCGGATCCGGTACCCGTCGATGATGCCCAACAGGGCGTGCGCCGACTCGATGCGGGCGAGCAGATCCTGCTGCCCGGTCGCACCCGGAGCCTGGGCGTCGGTCAGCAACCCGCCGGCGTACTCGAGATATCCCAGGCGCATGACGGTGTGCAGGGTGCCCGAGGGGGCCCGGGTGCGCACGGTGAAGATGAAGTCCCGGGTCTCCCCGACCGCGGTACCCGAGGGCCAGTCCCGGTTGGTGTCGGCAACCTCGGTGAACCACTGGTTGAGCAGGACGACCTGCTCGTACGGTGCGGTCAGGAAGTAGCTGCGCCCGGACAGCGTCTGCATCTGGTGGTACATGCTCGCCAGGAGGAGCGTCTTACCGGATCCGCGCGGCCCGAGGGCTACCACGTGGAACGTGGGCACGCCCGCTTCCCCGTCGACCGGTAATGGTCCGGGCGGTCGGCGGCGGCGCCGGATGAGGCCCGCGATCAGGAACGTGACGGTCACGATGCCGAGCACAACGATGAGATACACAACCACCAGAGCCAGGTGGTGCCGGCCTGATACCAGGCGTCCCGCTCGCTCGGCACCGGCTCACTACCGGCCGGCTCAGCCGAGCTTGCCCAGCCGCAGCAACGCCTCTTCCAGTACCTCCGGCTTCTTGCAGAACGCGAACCGGATCAGCCGGCGCCCCGCCGCCACGTCGTCGTAGAAGACCTGGGTCGGCACGGCGACCACGCCGCACCGCGACGGCAGCGAGCGGCAGAACTCCACGCCGTCGGTACCGCCCAACGGCGTGACGTCGGCGGTCACGAAGTACGTGCCCTCCGGCCGCAGGACGCCGAACCCGGCCTCGGCCAGGCCCGCGCAGAGCAGGTCCCGCTTGGCCTGCAGCTCGGCGCGAAAGGTCTCGTAGTACGACCGCGGCAGGCCCAGGGCGACCGCGACCGCCGGCTGCAGCGGCCCGGCGTTGACGAAGGTGAGGAACTGCTTGACCCGCAGCACGGCCGACACCAGCGGCGCCGGCCCGCACGCCCAGCCGACCTTCCACCCGGTGCAGGAGAACGTCTTGCCGGCCGAGGAGATGCGCACCGTGCGCTCCCGCATGCCGGGCAGCGTGGCCAGCGGCAGGTGGGGCGTGGTGGCGTCGGTGAAGACCAGATGCTCGTACACCTCGTCGGTGACCGCGATGACGTCGTGCTCGACGCACAACCGCGCGATCAGCGCGAGCTCGTCGGCCGTGAAGACCTTGCCCGTCGGGTTGTGCGGCGTGTTCAACAACACCATCCGGGTACGCGCGGAGAACGCCGCCCGCAGCTCGTCCGGGTCGAAGCGGTACCAGCCGTCGGCGGGTCGCAGGGTCACCGGACGGCGTACCGCCGAGGCGAGCGCGATCGACGCGGCGTACGAGTCGTAGTACGGCTCGAAGCAGACGACCTCGTCGCCCACCTCGCACAGGGCGAGGATGCTCGCCGCGATGGCCTCGGTCGCGCCGGCGGTGACGAGTACCTCGCCGTCCGGGTCGTAGTCCAGCCCCCAGAAGTCCCGCTGGTGCGCGGCGATCGCCTGGCGGAGCTCGGGAATGCCGGGACCGGGCGGGTACTGGTTCCGTCCACTGTGGATGGCCGCGGTGGCCGCGTCGAGCATCTCGGCCGGGCCGTCGGTGTCGGGGAAGCCCTGCCCGAGGTTGACCGCGCCGGTGCGGACCGCCAGCGCCGACATCTCGGCGAAGATCGTGGTGCCGAACGGCCGCATCCGGGCGACCAGTGGCTCGCGCATGGGCCTCAGCCTAGGGCGTACCGGTATTCGTGCCGCGCCCAGCGCAGCCACTCGCCGTGCGGGCCGGTCTCGGCGAGCACCTCGACGGTGGCCCGGCCGCCGATCCAAGCGATCACGGTCAGTGTGGCGACGGCTAGGCCGGCAGATGCCGGCGGGCCGTCCGCGGTGAAGAGGTGTACGCCGCATTGCGCCGCCTCGTTGAGCGCTACCACGAGATCGCGCTCCGCTCCGACTCCGGCCAGCATGTGCGCGAGCTCCGATCGGCGCCGTGCTCCCAGGTAGGTGAGCGAGTTGGAGGCAAACACACAAGGCACGTCGTCTACTGTGGACAGTACCTCGGGCAGCGAAGCCAGCATGTCACCGGCCACCAGCCGGGGGGACACCAGACTGGCCTCGGCGAGCGCCGCGTCCAGCCGGGCCAGCCGGTCGACGTGCTCCGGCCAGATACACGAGCGCAGCCAGGTCACCCCATCGGCGTCGGCGGAGCCCACCGGAGACAGGTCGATGCCGACCCGGGCCCCGATCGCCGGCTCGTCTGACAGCCACCGGGGCCAGCCGTCACCGCGTACCACGCAGTCCATCACCAGCGCCGGCGGAGCGTCCGGCCGGCCATACCGCCGGGTATGGCCGCCACCGGTGTACCGGTAACCGTACCGGTCGGGCAGGAGCAGGAGACCGGCGCTGGTACCGAGCTCGACCAGCGCCAGCGACCGTCCACCGAGCCACTCCGCCGCGCGGCCGAACGCCGGGCGCAGCAGGGCGGTGCGGCGCGGCTCGTTGGTCTGGGTCATCCGGGTGGCGCAGATCCGGGCCAACGGCTCGGCGTGGGAGGTGACGAAGTCGACGAAGGCGGCCACCATGCCCGGCCCGGGCGGGTAGTGGCCGCCGAACGTCGGCAGGTATCCGGCGAGCGGGTGCCCCGGCGCGACGGTCCGTAGCAGGTGCTGGACGGCGGCGAAGTACAGGATCGCGCGCCGCTGCGGTCCGGGCGCCGCCAGCAAAGGGCGGGCGAGCTCCGGTTCCCCGGCTACCGTCTCGGCCAGCAGGGTGTAGCGCGGCGAGGAGGCGCGGAACTCGTACTCGGCAAAGCGGGCGAACATGACCGCGAGCCGCGACAGGTCGTCGGAGCTGGCCACGCACTCGATCCTGGTCCGTGCGGTGGCGGGGCGCTGTAACTGCCGTCACGGCAATCCGAGAGGGTCGGTGGCCGCGACCATCGGCCAAGCTTGCCCGGCCGACCCGCCAGGAGCCGGCTGCCTGGGCTGGCATCGGGCCGCCGCCGTCCCTTACCGTGCGACACGTGGATCCGGAACACGACAAGCCTGAGGAGTCGTCCGCCAGCTGGTTCCAGCCCGAGCGGACCGAGCCCGACCGCGCGCCGGAGCCCCGGGTGGCCGGAAGCCGCGCCGGCGCCCGCCATGCCGAGCCGCAGGACGAGGCGCCGCAAAACGCGGTCCGCACCCAGCCCGTGACGATCGGCCCCCGTTCGGGCCAGCCGCTGCCGCCCCTACCACCCGACCTGGCCGTGGGGAGCTCGACGCAGGAGAACCCGCAGTACCACGCGCAACCGGTCGACCGGGACACGCTGCGCCGTGCTCGTGGCGGGCTGCTGCGCCTCGGCGACGGTGTCTACCGCGGCCGCCGGCCGGCGCTGCTCGCGGTGATGGCGGTGCTGACCGTACTGTTCGAGGTCGCCTTCTTCCGCGTGTTCGCCAACGGCTTCCGGCAGATCTCGGCGAGCGGCATCATCGCCAGCACGCTCATGATCATCGCACTGCCGATGTTCGCGGTCGGGATGTACGCGCTGGCCGGCGGCGCCGCCGTGGCTCCGGGTCAGGGAGTACGCGCATGGGTGCGCACCCCGCTGGCGTACCTGACGCTGAGCCTGCTCCTGTTCCTGGCAGCCGCCCTGGCAGCCGCCTGATCGGCTGGCCGGCCGGCCACGTGAGCCGCCGCCTGATCGGCCGGCCGGCCACGTGAGCCGCCGCCGGCGGCACCGCGTACACTTGGCTACCGGCGACCACCTCGCGTGGTTGACCTCGCGCGCCCTCCTCTGGGGGCCCGGTCCACGTGGCTGGCCCGCAAGGGGCGGCGACCGCCCTGGTCCCGGCCGATCGACAGGTCGGGGAATCGCGGTCGTCGACCGGCGCCAGGGCGGCGGACCGACCGGCCCGTCGCGATAACCAGGGCATGGCGGGGCTTGCACACCCGCCGGAAGGAAACGGCGACATGCCAGTCGTGACAATGCGCAACCTGCTGGAGAGCGGTGTCCACTTCGGACATCAGACCCGGCGGTGGAACCCGAAGATGAAGCGGTTCATCTTCACCGAGCGCAACGGCATCTACATCATCGACCTGCGGCAGACCCTCGACTACATCGAGAAGGCATACGACTACGTGCGCAACACCGTCGCCGAGGGCGGCAGCGTCCTCTTCGTCGGCACCAAGAAGCAGGCTCAGGAGGCGATCGCCGAGCAGGCGTCCCGGGTCGGCATGCCGTACGTCAACCACCGCTGGCTCGGCGGGATGCTGACGAACTTCCAGACCGTGTACAAGCGGCTGCAGCGCATGAAGGAGCTGGAGTCCATCGAGCAGACCGGTGCCGCCCAGGGCTACACCAAGAAGGAGACCCTGCAGCTGACCCGGGAGAAGGACAAGCTGACCCGTACCCTCGGCGGGCTGCGCGACATGCAGAAGGTGCCCGCGGCGATCTGGGTGGTGGACACCAAGAAGGAGCACATCGCGGTCGACGAGGCCCGCAAGCTCGGCATCCCGGTGATCGCGGTGCTGGACACCAACTGCGACCCGGACGAGGTCGACTTCCCGATCCCGGGCAACGACGACGCGATCCGCTCGGCCGCGCTGCTGACCCGGGTGATCGCCGACGCCGTCGCCGATGGCCTGATCGCCCGTTCCGGCAAGGCGCTGCGCACCGACGACAAGCCGCAGCCCGGCGTGGTCGCCGCCGGCGAGCCGTTGGCCGAGTGGGAGCGCGAGCTGCTCGAAGGCGCCAAGCCCGAAGAGGCGTCGACCGCCTCCGCCGACTCCTGAACACCGCCGTTACCGACAAAGAGAGAGTCATGGCCAACTTCACTGCCGCGGACGTCAAGAAGCTCCGCGACCTCACCGGCGCCGGGATGCTGGACTGCAAGAAGGCTCTTGAGGAGTCCGAGGGCGACTTCGACCGGGCCGTCGAGCTCCTGCGTATCAAGGGCGCCAAAGACGTGGGCAAGCGCGCCGGCCGCACCACGGCCAACGGGCTGGTCGCCCACTCCGGCAACGCGCTGCTGGAGCTCAACTGCGAGACCGACTTCGTCGCCAAGAACGCCGACTTCATCGCGCTCGGCCAGCGTCTGGTCGAGCACCTGGCGGCCACCCGGCCGGCCGACGTCGAGGCGCTGCTCGCCTCGACGCTGCCCGACGGGCGGACCGTCGCCGTGACCGTCGAGGCGGAGTCGGCGAAGATCGGCGAGAAGCTCGTGGTGAACCGTTACGCGGTGCTCGACGGCCCGCTCGCGGTGTACCTGCACCGCCGCAGTCCCGACCTGCCGCCACAGGTCGGCGTCGGGGTCTCCTACACGGGCAAGAGCGACGAGGCCGGTCTGGACGACGCCCGGGGCGTGGCGATGCAGATCGCGGCCATGCGGCCGAGGTACCTGACCCGCGATGAGGTGCCGGCCGAGGTGGTGGAGGCCGAGCGGCGCATCGCGGAGGAGACCGCTCGCGAGGAGGGCAAGCCGGCGGCTGCCCTGCCGAAGATCGTGGAGGGGCGGGTGAACGCGTTCTTCAAGGACTTCGTGCTGGTCGAGCAGCCATCGGTGGTCGACCAGAAGAAGAGCGTGCAGCAGATCCTGGACGAGGCCGGCATCACCGTGAGCCGCTTCGTCCGCTTCGAGGTCGGCCAGGCCTGAGCGGGGTCGAGTGAGGCGCAGGGGGTCGCCGGTGTCCATAGTGGAGCGCCGCGACCCCCTTGTCGTACCCGAGGATAGAGAAGGGCGCATGTGATGACCGCCAACACGGCGCAGTACACCAGGTTGCCGGAAGCGGCGACGCCCAGCGACGGCGGGCCGGCCCGAGCCCGCCGAGTCGTGCTCAAGCTGTCGGGCGAGGTCTTCGGCGGCGGCGCGGTCGGCGTCGACCCCAACGTGGTCCAGCGGATGGCCCGGCAGATCGCCACCGTCGCCCGCCGGGGAACCCAGGTCGCGGTCGTGGTCGGCGGCGGGAACTTCTTCCGCGGCGCGGAGCTGCAGCGCGCCGGCATGGACCGGGCGCGCGCTGACTACATGGGCATCCTCGGCACCGTCATGAACTGCCTTGCCCTGCAGGACTTCCTGGAGAAGGAGGGCATCGAGACCCGGGTACAGACGGCGATCAACATGGCGCAGGTGGCCGAGCCCTACATCCCGCGCAAGGCGATCCGGCATCTGGAGAAGGGTCGCGTGGTCATCTTCGGCGCGGGCGCCGGGATGCCGTACTTCTCGACCGACACCGTCGCCGCGCAGCGTGCGCTCGAGATCCACGCCGATGTGGTATTGATGAGCAAGAATGGCGTGGACGGCGTCTACACCGCCGACCCTCGCGTGGACCCGACGGCCAGCAAGCTCGACACGGTGACCTTCGACGAGGCGCTCCGGCAGGGCCTGCGCGTGGTCGACGCCGCCGCGTTCAGCCTGTGCATGGACAACCGGCTCCCGATGGTCGTTTTCGCGGCCGAAGGGGAGGACACCATCATCCGGGCGCTCAGCGGTGAGAGGATCGGAACGCTCATCACCGCTGCCTGACGCCGGGCAACCGTTTCCAGAAGGAGGCGACGGAGTACGTGATCGACGAGACGCTCCTCGAAGCCGAGGAGAAGATGGAGCGGGCCATCGAGTTCGCCAAGGAGGAGTTCGCGACGATCCGGACCGGCCGCGCCACGCCAGCGATGTTTGCCAAGATCATGATCGACTACTACGGTACGCCGACGCCGCTGCCACAGCTGGCCTCGATCGCGGTACCCGAGCCAAGGATGGCGATCATCAAGCCGTACGACGCGACGCAGCTTCGCGCGTTGGAGAAGGCGATCCGCGACTCGGATCTGGGCGTGAACCCGAATAACGAGGGTACCCAGATCCGCATCGTGCTGCCGCAGATGACCGAGGAACGGCGGCGCGAGATGATCAAAGTGGCGCACCGCAAGGGTGAGGAGGCCAAGGTCGCCATCCGTAACGTCCGGCGCAAGGCAAAGGACGAGCTCGACCGCATCGTCAAGGACGGCGAGTCAGGCGAGGACGAGGGCCGCCGTGCCGAGAAGGAGCTTGAGGACATCACCCACCGGTACGTGGCCCACGTCGACGAGATCGTCAAGCACAAGGAAGCCGAGCTGCTCGAGGTCTGATGTTCCCCCTCGACGACGAACGGGCGCGGCGGATCGCCGCCGTGCCCGACGGTTCCGCGGCGAC
>Ga0137374_10011654_pt1 | contig 10283 bp, 6 predicted proteins | sample SagtaG_20_FD_104811 | JGI IMG/M metagenome (GOLD analysis project Ga0137374, IMG submission 104811) | Vadose zone soil microbial communities from Sagehorn Ranch, Mendocino, California, USA - Sage1_R_100_16 metaG | ecosystem: Environmental > Terrestrial > Soil > Vadose zone | place: USA...
CACGAACGAGCTTCATGACGTAGAACGCGCGGCCGTCGGCGAGCACGCCCATGTCGTGGAGTGGAACGATTCCGGGGTGCTCGAGTCCCGCGATCAGCTCCGCTTCTCGTCGCAATCGCACTGCCGCGTCCCCGCCTGCAAACTCGATGGGCAGGACTTTGATTGCGACACTCCGCCGGAGATCGCGATCCACTCCCTCGTACACCACGCCCATGCCTCCACGCGCGAGCGCGCGAGTGATCTCATAACGGGTATCACTGAAGTCCGGCTGCGCAGCAGCATTCTGCAGGCGCGCAACCGCGTCATCCGACAGCCAGCTCAAACGTCGATCCCAAACAGCGCCCGGACTTCGTTCTCGAATTCGCGGTCGGACGCGGTGCTCTCGCGCACCAGCTCGAGCGCGATTTCACGGAATCGTCGCCGGGCGGCCGCCAACCGGTTTGTCACGGTCATTTCCGTAACGGCATGTCGACGCGCGAGCTGTGCATAGCTGACATCCGATTCGGGAGCCAGATCGTACGCTTCGAAAATCGCGAAGGAAAGCGGATCCAGCGTTTCGCGGCATTGCGCGGCGGCGGTGCCAAACAACGTTCTCACCCATTGCCGTCGGAAGTATTCGTCCGGCGTGTCGTGATTCTCGTTCTCGCGCGCAAGCTCTTCCTCGGCGACGGAGAAATCAACCTGGGTTGCCGCGCCGCCGCGTTTGACGCAAGCTGCGCGTTTATCTTCGTTCGCGATGAGGCGATCGAAGATCGTCCGCAGAAACGTCCGAAACGACGCGCGCTGCGAATCGTAAGCGGCAAGTGTGTCGCGCTCGAGAGCCTGAAGCATGATTTGTTGTGTCAGATCTTCGGCGTCCGCGGAATCGCGACGGTGCACAACTCGCGCGTACTTGTAGAGCGGCTTCCAGTAGATTGCCGCTACCGAGTCCAATGCGCGTTCGCGCTCAATGCGATCGTCGCTGCTCAGCGCCTCGACGACGCTTCGCCGCGTGGTGGGAAAGAGCGAACCAGGCATCAGTGAACGACGATGGAGTCGTCGGTGGGATTCGGAACGCCGTTCTCTTCCTTCTCGACCAGCTTCACCGCTGCAACAACGCGATCGTTTTCATCGACATTGATCACGCGCACGCCTTGCGTGGAACGCCCCATCGACCGCAAATCGGCGACGCTGGTGCGGATGATCATGCCCTGCTCGGTGATGAGCAGCAGTTGATCGTCATCGACGACATGCGCGATGCCGGCGACTTTGCCGTTCTTGTCGGTGACTTTGATGTTGATCACGCCCATTCCGCCACGATGAACGAGTGAGTAACGCGACACCGGAGTGCGTTTGCCGAACCCCCGCTCCGTCACCGTCAGGATGTAGCCGCGATCATCGGTAGCGATGACTTCGGCCTCGCTGTCCGTTTCTTCCGGCGCCTCGTCGCTCACCGCTTCGCCGGACGCGGGAAGCACGTCCATCTCGACGACGAAATCGCCTTTGCGAAGCGAAATGCCCTTCACGCCCGCCGCGCCGCGACCCATCGGCCGCACTTCGGATTCGCGGAAACGGATCGCGCGCCCGTCATGCGTGCCGATGAAGATGTCCGATTGTCCATCCGACAGCCGAGCGGCGTAAAGATCGTCGCCTTCGTTGATGTCGATGGCAATGATTCCGGTCTGACGCACATTGGAGAACGCTGTCAGCTCGGTTTTCTTGATCTTCCCGGCGCGCGTGCTCATCACGACGTACTTGCCCGCAGGGAAGTCGCGAACGGTCAACAGCGCGCGAACGTTCTCGCCGGCTTCGACCGACAGCAGATTCACGATCGCCTTGCCGCGTGCGTTCGATCCGACCTCCGGAATCGCGTGCACTTTCAGCCAGTACATGCGTCCCTTATCGGTGAACACGAGGATGTAGGAGTGCGTCGATGCGACGAAGAGATGCTCGACGATGTCCTCTTCTTTCGTCGCCATGCCGATGCGGCCCTTGCCGCCGCGCCGCTGCGAGCGGTAGAGCGAGAGCGGCGATCGCTTGATGTAGCCACCGCGAGACACGGTGATCACCATGTCTTCGTCGGCGATCATGTCTTCGATCGTGATCTCGCTCGCCTCGGCGATGATCTCGGTGCGCCGCTTGTCGCCGTATTGCTCTCGGATCTGCCGCAGCTCGTCGGAAATGATGTTCAGCACGAGCTGCTCGGAACCGAGGATCTCGCGCAAGCGCCGAATCGTGACCAGGACTTCCTCGCGCTCGTCGCGAATCTTGCTCGACTCGAGGCTGGTCAGCCGCTGCAGCCGCATGTCCAGGATCGCTTGCGCCTGAACGTCGGTGAAGCTGAATTCAGTCATCAGGCTCGTCTTCGCGGCGCCGGGCGTGCCGCTGCCGCGGATGATCGCAATGACCCGATCGATGTTGTCCAGCGCGATGACCAATCCGGCGAGGATGTGCTCTCGCTCTTCCGCTTTCTGGAGGTCGAATCGCGTCCGGCGCACGACGATCTCCTTCCGATGCTCGACGAAGTGCTTGAGCATCGTCGGGAGGTCCATCACCTCCGGCTTGTTATTGACGATCGCCAGGAAAATGATCCCGAAAGTCGTCTGCATCTGCGTGTTGATGTACAGATTGTTCAGGACGACTTCGGGAACCTCTCCGCGTTTCAGCTCGATGACGATGCGCATGCCCTCGCGATCTGATTCGTCGCGCAGGTCGGAGATGCCGTCGATCTTTTTGTCGTGCACCAGCTCGGCGATTCTCTCGAGCAGACGCTTCTTGTTCGTCATGTACGGGATCTCCGTCACGACGATCTGCTGCTTATCGCCCTTCTTCGACGTTTCGACGATCGCTCGCGCTCGCACCTGAATCAGGCCGCGACCGGTCTTGTAGGCCTCGTAGATTCCTTCGATGCCCTGAATGAAGCCGGCGGTCGGGAAGTCGGGGCCAGGAAGAACCTTCATGAGATCGGCGACCGTGGCGTTCGGCTTGTCGATCGTCATCAGACACGCGTCGATGACTTCGCCGAGGTTGTGCGGCGGGATATTGGTAGCCATGCCCACGGCGATACCTGAGGAGCCGTTGACCAGGAGGTTCGGGAACTTCGCCGGCAGAACCGACGGCTCGCGTTCCGTGCCGTCGTAATTCGGAACCCACTCGACCGTTTCTTTTTCGATGTCGTCGCCGAGAAGCTCTTCCGCCAGGCGCGTCAGCCGCACCTCGGTGTAGCGCATTGCCGCTGGATTGTCGCCGTCGACCGAGCCGAAGTTTCCCTGACCATCGACCAGGGCATAGCGCATCGAAAAATCCTGCGCCATGCGAACGACGGCATCATAAATCGCGGTGTCGCCGTGCGGGTGGTATTTGCCCATGACGTCGCCAACGATGCGTGCCGATTTCTTGTACGCACGCCCGGCACGATTCCCCTGCTCGTACATGCCGTAGAGGATGCGCCGATGAACGGGCTTCAATCCGTCGCGGACGTCGGGCAGCGCGCGGCCGATGATGACCGACATCGCATAGTCGAGATACGACTTGCGCATCTCGTCTTCGATGTTGACGGGCAGGCGCTGATCGTTGAAATTATGGTAATCGAATTCTGACATTGATTTCTCTTGTCATTCCGAGGGCAGCGAGGAATCCCCCTCGCAAATATGCTGGGGATCCCTCGCGCTCTGCGGCGCTCGGGATGACACGTCAAATATCTAGGTTCTTCACTTCCAGCGCGTTTTTCTCAATGAAGTCGCGGCGCGGCTCGACCTGATCACCCATCAGGGTCGTGAACAGGTACTCGGCCTCCACGCCGTCGGCGATGGTGACCTGAAGCAGCCGGCGCGTCTCCGGATTCATGGTCGTGTCCCACAACTGCTCGGGGTTCATCTCGCCCAAACCTTTGTAGCGCTGAATGCTCAGGCCCTTTTCAGCGAGCTTGAACACGTGATCGAGCACGTCGTCGATGCGCGTGAACAGCGTCGTTTCCTCGCCGTGCTTCACGGAATACGGCGGCAGACCGAACGCCGAGAGCATCTCGTACGCTTTCGCCATCTGCCGGAACTCGTATTGCGAGAGAAGCGTGTGGTCGACGACGAATTTCTTTCCGGTTCCGTTTCCACCGGCCGTGAACTGAAGGTATGGAGCTTCCGTGACCTCATCCCTCATCTGCCGCACATGTTCGAAGCCTGCTTTTGTCAGCGCCGACTCGAGCGCATCGAGCTTGTCTGGATCCGCGAGCGCGGTGCGATCGCTGAAGCCTTCGGCAAAGAGCACATCCAGCGCCTCGCGTGGGAAGCCGCGGCCGTGCACCTTCCGGCCGTGGCTGCGATACTCCTCCATGCGTTGCAGCATGGTGATGAGCGCCTCGCCTTTGATCGGCAATCCGCCGTTCGGCGTGATCTCCACCGATTCCGCGATGCGATTCAAAAGGAAGCGTGTCTTCTCCGCTTCGTCTTTGAGGTACGTGTCTTTCTTGCCTTGGGAAATCTTGAACAGCGGCGGCTGGGCGATGAAAAGATGACCGCGTTCGATCACTTCCTTCATCTGGCGATAGAAAAACGTGAGGATGAGCGTGCGGATGTGCGAGCCGTCGACGTCGGCGTCGGTCATGATGATGATTTTGTGGTAGCGCAGCTTGTTGGCGTCGAAGTCGTCGACCCCGATGCCGGTGCCGAGGGCGGTGATCATCAGCCGGATTTCTTCGGAGGAGAGCATCTTGTCCAGACGCGCCTTCTCCACGTTCAGGATCTTGCCCTTCAGCGGCAGGATGGCCTGAAAGCGCCGGTCACGGCCCTGTTTCGCCGATCCGCCGGCCGAATCGCCCTCGACGAGGAAGATCTCCGAGAACTTCGGGTCGCGCTCCTGGCAGTCGGCGAGCTTGCCCGGCAGCGAAGCCGAGTCGAGCGCACCTTTGCGGCGCGTGAGCTCGCGCGCCTTGCGCGCAGCTTCGCGCGCCCGTGCAGCCTCGACGATTTTGTCGACGATGCGCCGCGCCTCGCGCGGATTCTCCTCGAGGTATTCACCGAGACGTTGGTTGACGACCTGCTCCACCCATGTCTTCACATGCGAGGAGACGAGCTTGTCTTTCGTCTGCGATGAGAATTTCGGGTCGCGAATCTTGACCGAGATCATCGCGGTGAGTCCTTCGCGGACGTCATCGCCCTCGATTGTGAGCTTCGCCTTATCGAGAATGCCCTCACGATTCGCGTATCGAACGATGGTGCGCGTCAGCGCGGCTTTGAAGCCGATGAGATGCGTGCCGCCGTCGACGTTCTTGATCGTGTTGGTGAAGGCGTACACGTTTTCGATGTAGCCCTCGTTCCACTGCATCGCAATCTCCACTCCCTCGCCGTCTTTTTCATCGCGGATGAAAATCGGCTCCTCGTGCAGCGGCGTCTTGTTCTTGTTGAGGTCCTTGACGAACGAGACGATGCCACCCTCGAAGCAGAACTCGTGATGCTTCTCCGTGCGCTCGTCATTGATGGCGATGAAGACACCGGAGTTGAGGAAGGCCAGCTCGCGCAGGCGCTGCGACAGGGTCTCGAAGTTCATTTCGAAGACCGAGAAGATCTCCGAATCCGCCTTGAACGTGACATACGTGCCGCGTTTCGTTGTCTTCTCGCCGCGCTCAATCGAAGCGAGCGGAATGCCGCGCTCATACCGCTGGCGCCACACGTAACCGTCGCGATGGATCTCCAGCTCCAGCCACTCGGAGAGAAAGTTGACGACGGACACGCCGACGCCATGAAGGCCGCCGGAGACTTTGTACGAGTTGTTGTCGAACTTCCCGCCCGAGTGCAGCTCGGTCATGATGACCTCGGCCGCGGAACGTCCTTCTTCCTTGTGTAGGTCCACGGGAATGCCGCGGCCGTTGTCTTCCACCGTGACGGAGTTGTCGGCGTGAATGTTCACCACCACGCGGTCTGCGTAGCCGGCGAGCGCCTCGTCGATGGCGTTATCGACGACTTCGTACACCATGTGATGCAGTCCGCTGATGTCATCGGTGTCGCCGATGTACATGCACGGGCGCTTGCGTACGGCGTCCAGTCCCTTGAGGACTTTGATGTCTTCTGCTGTGTAGTTTTCTGCCATCAACCGTCTTTCTAACTGCTCATTTTGGGTGGCGGAACCCGGTAGGATTTTCGCGAGGATTGCACCGCGAAATGTAACGCCAAAGTATACCGCGAAATTGCGTTTTTCCGACGGTTTCAGACGAAATCAGCCAGAGTCGTAACTCTCCCGTTTTCAATCGTTAAGCGCCGGTGTGCGCCAGCCTCCAAAAAGCTCAGGAAGCGCTCCTTGGCGGAGGTCGCGAAAACTTGCGTTGAGGAGGGCAATTTCGACAATAAATTCTGCAAAATCTCGAGGTCGAGCTCGGCATCCAGATCATCCAGAAGAAAGATTGCCGGCTCGTCGAATTGGCGCCGGAAAAGCTCGAGTTTCGCGAACTTGAAAAAGAGCACCAGCATCTTCTGCTCGCCCGCCGACACCACCTCGGCTGCATTCCGGCCGTCCAGCGTGAACTCGAGATTGTCGCGCTGCGGACCCGACAAACTGACGCGCGCTCGCAGCTCAACGCGACGGATGGCGCGCAGATCATCGACGACGTTCGGGCGGTAATCGATCTTCAGGTTGCGTATGTGGTAGCCGTGCTCGGCCACGATCGCAGCGAACACCTGTCTGAGCGATTCTGCGTACGACGATCGCGCCTGCCGGATCTCGTGTCCCGCCGCCGCAAATTCAGCGTCCCACGCGTCGAGTGTCGCTGCCGTTGCGCTGCCGCTCTGCAGTAAGGCATTTCGTTGTTTCAGGATTCGAGCGTAGCGATTCAACGTGTCGAGGTATACAGGATCGATGCTGGCGATTCCGCGGTCGAGAAAGCGTCTCCGCTCCTCCGGCGAGCCGCGGATGATCTCCAGGCGCGCGGAGGAAAACGCGAACACGGTCATCGCGGCGACGTAGTGCGAGAGCACCACGCGTTCTTCGTTGATCAGCAACACGCGGCGGCGCGTCTCGCCGACTTCCAGTCCCACCGAGATGGTCTTCTCCACGTCGAGCCGCCGCAGCGATCCGGCGACATAGACGCTGCTCTCGCCGAAGCGGACCAGACTCGCGATCCGTGTCGTGCGAAATGATTTCGTCGTCGCCAGGAAGTAGATAGCCTCGAGGAGATTCGTTTTGCCCTGGCCGTTGCGGCCGACAACGAGGTTCGTGCTGGGATGAAACTCGATCGGCGCGTCAGCGAGATTGCGGAAATGACGCGCCGTGATCCTGGTGAGAATCATTAAAGGACTGAGGACTGAGTGCTGAGGACTGAGTCCCGCCCGATCCGCTCAGTCCTCAGCACTCAGTCCTCAGTCCTGGGCTACGCAAGCCGCATCGGCATCACGACGTACGTGTATTCGTACGGCAGCTCTTCACTGGCCTCGGATGGATGGCCGATGCACTGGCTGTTCTCATCCTTGAGGTCGAGCGAGACCTGGGGCGTATCGACGGCACTCAGAAAATCAGTCACGTACGCAGCGTTGAGGCCGACGAAGAACGGATTGCCGGAATAGTCGATCGGCACCGTCTCGCGCGCATCGCCGAGCTCCGGATTGGTCGACGACACCGTCAGCTTGCCTGGGGCGAAATCAAAACGCACGGCGCGCGTGCGCTCGTTCGCCACGAGCGAGATGCGCCGGATCGTCGACAACAGTCGCTCGCGATCGACCATCACATGGCGATCGTTATCGCGGGCGATCACTTCCATGTAGTTCGGGAAGTTGACATCGATCATGCGCGCGAGAAGGCGGCGGTCGCCGGCGTCGAAGAAGAGGTGATTCTCCGATACGCCGAAACGCACCGTTCCATCCTCGCTCGCTTCCAATCGGAGAATCTCCTCGAGCGCTTTGCGGGGAATTAGTATCGTTAATTCATGACCTTTTTTCTTGCCATTTCCCTGCGGGAAGTTGATCAGCGCCATGCGATGACCGTCGGTGGCCACCATCTCCATCTTCGACGGCATCATTTTCAGCAGCGCGCCGTTGAGCTGAAAGCGCGTTTCTTCGTGCGTGATCGCGAACTTCACTTTCGCGACCATGGTCTTCAACTCGTCGAGCGGAATGGTGTACGACTCCGTTGCGGTGACCGTCGGTAGCGTCGGATAGTCTTCGGCAGGTAGACCAAGGAGGCGGAATTTGGCGGTGCCGGATTCGATGAGTATCGAGTTGTTTTCCTGCATCGCAATGCGCACGTCCTCGTCCGGAAGGGAGCGCACGACGTCGAAGAGCCGCTTGGCCTCGATGGTCACGCCGCCCGGCGTGGTGATCTTCGCACCGCACGAGCTGAGGATGGTAACGTCCAGATCCGTCGCGGCGATCTGCAGGCGGTCGTCGGCAGCTCGGAGCAAGACATTCGACAGGATCGGAATCGTCGACCGCTTCTCGACCACGCCCTGGCAAAGCTGCAGCTCTTTCTGAAGATCAACTCTGGCGACAGTCAGCTCCATGTCTCTTCCCTTAAGAAACCGAGTCTATGTAATTTGTAGTGACGGTAGTTGAAGCGTGCGGAAAATTCTTGATTTTTCTGCAAAGGCTTCAAAAGTATAGCAGTCTTGATTCCGTGGCATTGCGAGTATCGATTCGGAAAAACACCGGAGAAGAGCCCGAGTTTTCCGCAGTTTTCATTCGTGCTGAAGCGAGCTCGATTTCCTCCACAGGTTTTCGTAGGACCTTTCCGCATCGAATCAGCGGAACTGTTTTCCGAGCATCTCGATCGTGCGCGAGAGATCATTGTCGTCCTGCCGCAATTGATCGATCTTGTCGACCGAGTACATCACGGTGGAATGATGTTTGTCGTTGAAGAGACGTCCAATCTCGGGATACGAGAGGTCCGTCAACTCCTTGCACATGTACATCGCCACCTGACGCGGAAAAGCGATCGTGCGCGCGTTCGACTTCGATTTCAGATCCGAGACTTTCAGGCCGTAATGCGCAGCGACGACTTTCACGATCTCCGGGCCGGTGATCGGCTTGTTCTCTTTGGTGAGCAGATCCTTCAGCGCTTCTTTCGCAAGGTCGACGGTGATTCGATTGCCGGTCAGTGATGCGAAAGCGGTGATGCGATTGAGATGACCTTCGAGTTCGCGAATGTTCGAGCGCACGCGTTCAGCGATGAACAGCGCGACGTCATGAGGACAATCGACTTTTTTCTCTTCCGCTTTTTTGCGCAGGATGGCCACCTTCGTTTCGAGATCGGGCGGCTGGATATCTGCGATGAGCCCCCACTCGAAACGAGATCGGAGCCGCTCCTCGAGCGTGGGGATGTCTTTCGGGGGAGCGTCCGACGTGAACACAATCTGCCTCTGCGCCTCGTAGAGCGCATTGAACGTATGGAAGAATTCTTCCTGCGTGCGTTCTTTGCCGGCGAGGAACTGGATGTCGTCGAGCAGCAGCGCGTCGACGGTGCGATAGCGATCGCGGAACTGCTGCATCTTGTCGTAGCGGATGGAAGTGATCAGCTCTGTGACGAACGAGTCGGCTGACATATAGACGACTTTGAGCCGCGGGCTGGAATCGCGCATCTGCTGCCCGATCGCCTGGATCAGGTGCGTCTTGCCGAGGCCCGCGCCGCCGTAGATGAACAAGGGATTGAATGAGCCGCTCGGGTTCTCGGCGATCGACAGCGACGCCGCGTAGGCGAGTTGGTTCGAACTGCCGACGACGAAGGTGTTGAACCTGTATCGCGGGTTGAAAACCGATAGGGGCAGCTCCGTAGCCGTCGGAGTGGCGATTGGCGGCGTTTCGGAATGCCCTCCGGACGCGTCAGGAACGAAGTGCAGGTTCAGCTCGTCCGAGCCGACCTCGTTCAGGATCGAGCGGAGCTGCGGGCCGTAGCGCTCGTGAATGGCATCAACAAAACGCTGCGATGGGACACTGACGTCAAGGGTGTCACCTTTTTGGGCTAGAAAACGGGTTGGAGCGAACCAGGTGACATATTCAGTCCGGTCAATATCTTGCTCCAGCCGATCAAGAACTTGCTTCCAGACATTCATGGGGGCGGGTCGACCTATCTTTCTGAAAATCCACAACTTTTCCACAGTTGTGGAAAATCGCTGCCTGTGGAAAAAGGGAGGCGAGTCTAGCATACGACTCCGCGATGGGGAAGATTTTTGCGGCCCGAAAAACGCCGAAAACGGAATAGGGACAGAGGTCGAAAGGTTTGGCCGGCTGTCGATTGACCGGCTCAGAGTCGGCCGCTATACTCACCGCTTTCTTTTCAGAGGGTTAACCAAAATGAAGCGCACGTTCCAGCCGAATAATCGCCGCCGCAAG
>Ga0137374_10011657_pt1 | contig 10281 bp, 16 predicted proteins | sample SagtaG_20_FD_104811 | JGI IMG/M metagenome (GOLD analysis project Ga0137374, IMG submission 104811) | Vadose zone soil microbial communities from Sagehorn Ranch, Mendocino, California, USA - Sage1_R_100_16 metaG | ecosystem: Environmental > Terrestrial > Soil > Vadose zone | place: USA...
ACCGATGTGCGTCCGGCCTTTCGTCTCGCCGACGCTTTCTCCGAACTGGCCCTCGTGATCTGATACGCGTCAGCGCTGGATCGCTCCCTTCTTCGCCCGGCGTTCAGCCAATGCAACAGTCCCCTTTGCCGAGCTCCTCGGCGGCGAGCACGGTCAGCGCGAACACGCGGGCAAGGTGACCGTTCTCGTCGAGCAGATCGGCCTCCTCGACGAGCTCAATCGCGTTTTCGGCGGCGGCGTAACCGAACCTAGCGACGAGATTACGGTCGATCAGGTCCTCCGGCATCGCCCGGATGATACGCGGGCAAGCGAACGCCGAACCGCAGCGAATCTCGGGTGTCCTAGCGGGAACGCAATTTGGGTGGGCCTAGGTCGAAGGCGAAATGCGCGGCACTGTGACGCTGTCTGAACGTCACGATATCCATCCCCGCTGCGTCCCGGACGAGGAATCGGCCCCGGACGAGGTTTCTGGATTTCGTCAGGCTCAGAATGATGTTCCCACTGGGACCGCGGACGACCAGACTACGCCGGGTCAGCCCCTCCAATCGTCCGAGCGGACGCAACCACGCGCGCGCTCTGGTAACCCTTGTTCTCGGACCACAGCGATGCGGTCCCCGGAGCGGTCAAGGACATCGAAGTGGCCGGTGCGAAGAAGCGAACCCACGTGCCGATGAGTCAGCGCTGGTTGAAGCAAAATAGAGTCGATGCTCTGGTTCACGAGCTGTTGCTTGATTAAGTGAGCGGATCAAGCGATCGGGCCCATACGATCCCCAACCATCGCATGGGAGTGGCCCCACTGATCTCTCGCAAGTCTGTGCCATCCGCGGAAATGGTGCACAAGCCCCATCCGCAGACAAAGGCGATTCGCGAACTGTGTGGCGACCAGACGGGGGTGAAATTGAAACCCCCGTCCGTGAGCCTTCGTAGCTCGGAACCGTCTGCATTCACGACGTAGATCTGGTACGCCACGGAAGGCTTAGGACTCGAGCTCGAGAAGGCAAACCGCGAGCCGTCCGGCGACCAGACGAGCCCCGTGGCCCAGCCTGTCGGAGAACGATCCTCCCTTCCTAGGTCCCTCAAGACCCGTTGTCCGGTTCCATCGGCGTTCACGATTGACAGAGCCCGCCGGTAGATGGGCTCTCCCCAGCTAGTCTGCCCCACGGTGGTGAGTTCGATGAACGCGATGCGGGAACCGTCGGGTGACCACGTTGGGTCGCTGAGGAAGACGGTCTGATCTCCGGACGCGGCCAATAGTTGGGGCGTACCCCCAGTCGAGTCGACCACATAAAGGTCATGGTTGCCGGCGTAGACGACCTTCTCTCCATCTGGGGAGAACGATCCAGACCAGCCGCTCGTCCCTGGAGGTGTGAGCCGGATACGTGAGCCATCCGTATCCACCACGTACAGATCGTCGTCCTTTCTGCCGTTGAGCAGCAGGCGCGAACCGTCTTGCGACGACGCCATCGGGGCGAGGCCATGTGAGGGCCCGAGGGAGATGGTGTCGTTCGGATCATCAGGATTCACGGCGATGAGTTCGGACCCGTCTCGATCTTGGTAGGCGATCCAGCCATGGCTCCCCGCGAACAGGTCTGGGGAGGGTGAAACGGTGGGTTGAATGGCGGGGCGTCCGTCGGAGCTGCCGAGCGCCCGCACCCCAGCGATGCCCACGATGACCAAGCCGAGGAGGATGACGAGCGAGGAGGCCACGGTGAAGGCGATCCGACCTCGGGCGCGGCGTAGGAGACGAGGTGGCGCCATGAGGCCCTTGGGTGCATCTTGCGCCAGGTCCTGAAGCCGGTTCCGGATCTCGGTCTCGTTCATCAGTCCTCTCCCAAGGTCTCGCGAAGCGTGCTCATACCTCGGAACACCAGGGACTTCACCGCCCCAGGGCGGCAATTCATCAGGTCTGCGACCTGCGCCTCGGACATGTCTTCGTAATAGCGGAGCACTACCGCCGTCCTCTGGCGAAGGGGTAGCTGCATCAGGGCCCGTCGGGTCCTCTCTCGATCCGAGAGGTCGGGGGCCTCCACTGGTTGTGGCCCGCCTTGGCGTTCGATGAACCTGCGCTCGATCGCCCTGCGCCGGAAATGGGACCTGGCGAGATTCACAATTGTCTGTCGCAGGTAAGCATGGAACCCGCCGGGATCGCGAACGTGCAGGAGTCGTCCAGCGAGCCTCACGAAGGCGTCCTGCACCAGGTCCTCGGCGAGCGTAGCGTCGCCCGTCAGGAGGTAGGCGAGCCGGAGCGCGCCGCTTGCGTGTTGGGCGTACAGCTCAGCGAGCACGCCGCCTTCGATCCCGACGGCCGTTACGTCTCCCGGCATCCTCGTCTCCCACAGTCTCAAACGAACGGGGGCCCGATTTGGTTTCGCCGTGGGATGAGTGTTCTCAGGATCGGGAGTCACCGCGATCGTCTCCCCAATCAAGGGCGCAGCGCGGGCCCTGGGAGGTGGCCCCGAAGGCGACTCCTGTCTACGATGCTCGGGTGGAGTCCCAGAGCGAACGACGGACGGGGCGCATGATCGCGACAATAGGCGGGTCCGCGATCCTCGCCCTTGGGGCCATCTTCGGAATCTGGGGGGCGACAATGTCGGGTGGTTGGGCGGTCGCCTCCTTTGCCATAGGCGGCGTGCTCCTCGTCGGGGGAGGCGGCATCCTCTTCGTGACGCTGACGCCCCGGATTGAAGACGTCGATCGACGTCGGGTGCTTCGGCTGTGGGGATCAGGGGTGCTCGTTGCGTACGGTGTAGTGTTCGTTATTGGCGGTGCAGCGTTGGCGGAGGCCGCATGGATTGCGCTGGGCGTCGTGACGATGCTCTTTGGCGGCGCGGTCGCGTACGTGGTCTCGCAGGGGAGGGCTCCCAGTCCGAAGCCGCCCGATCGTCCCGACAGCTAGTCGGTTGCTTGACGCCTTGTGATACCAAGAGTCCAAGGGGCCGCGCGATTACGGCGCGGTCATCGAATCGAGACTATGATCACCTCGCTATCCATCGCCTCGTGGGACGGCCTGAAGCGTCACTCGTCAATCGCTCATCGCCACCCAGTTAGGGCCGACGACCGTCCAGGGAAGTCTAGGCGCCAGTGTCGCTTCCGATGGAAACCGACCTCCTTCCCACGTCTTCGCGGATCGAGAACCGACGTCAGGAGCGCGGCACGCAACATGGCCTCCCGTTCGCGCTGACTGCGGGGCGCCCGTTCAGCGATGCCCGACTCGCACTCAGTGCTGGCGAGCGTGCGCTCGAGCCCTTTAGGCTTCTTTGATGGAGCTTCGGGGACTGACCCCGCCACACGGCGAGCCGGGAACGGAAACCGCCCAGCGGTTCCTGGCGAGCGCCTATGACTCGGTTGAGGCAGTTCTGCAGACACTCAATACGGTGCGCCAACAGCGGCGGCAGGAGACTGGCCGCACCCTCCGTCGCCTTACTTCCCCGGAGGAGGACCTGCTCCGGGCGGCGATCGTGTTCACGGGTGCCGGGCTCGACGCGACGCTGAAGCAGCTGATCCGCGACGCTCTCCCGGCCCTGCTCGAGACAAGTCGCCAAGCCCATGACAAGTTCGAGTCGTTCGCGGCGGACAAGCTTGGGACCGCCGAGGTAGCCGATACGAAGATGATGGCCCGGTACCTGACGTCGCCGGACCCGCGGTCACGCTTGATCGAGGACTACATCTATGATCTGACCGGATCGAGCCTCCAGTCGGCAGAAGAAGTTGACAAGACAGCAGGGGCGCTCGGTATCGACGATGCAGGACTGCGGAAGCGAATCGCCGGCTTGCGCGGGCTCTTCGTCGCCCGCAATGAGATTTCGCACGAGTTGGACCTCCAACGCCCGGAACAGCCCGGCGACCGGACGCGTCGCTCGCGAGCCATCGACCACACGAAGACGCTTTGCCAAGAGGGGCTCGAGGTCGGCCAGCTGATTGTCAACGCGGTCGGTGACCTCATGCACACCTAGCGGCAGAATCCGGGGAAGTCGCTTCCGTCACGTAGCGACATTGTCGATGCCATGATGGCAGGGTGACGGAACGTGAGGATGGACGCCGTTGGGTCAGCTATGGCCCTCTGAATCAGGAAGGCCTGCCCAATCCAAGATGAGTCTATCGGCGGCTCGACGACGCGCCGAACGCGAGCGCCGTCGCACCGAGAGGCGGTTCCGCACCGCGCCGTTCCCACTCTACGGCCTCCCGTCGTCTTGGGAGGGTGGGCGGTTCCTGGGCGGCGGAAGTTGGTCCCGCCAGAGGGGACGAGAGATGGTCACCTCGCTGTCGCTGGTTCACGGGACACCAGTGGAGGGCGAGGGTCCCATGCTTACGGTCGAGACCGCCCTCCCTGACGAACAGGGCGGAGGTGGTCGTCTCCGGATTCTGGCCGAAGAGGTATGGAGCGGAAGGGCACAGACCGTTGGCGGGGCGCTTGACCATCTGCAGGCGCACTGGCCCAGGGACCTGGATTTCGATGCCACGCTGCCCTCTCGAACGAGAGACATGGTCGTGGTGGACAAGGTCTCAGTCGAGTTCGACATCTTCTCCCACCCCAAGCACTGGGTGGCCGCAGGACCGGTCAGCGGCTACAGGGTGACGCTGGAAGCCCTTGACTTTCCTATCGAGCGACTTGAACTGGCCCGAATCACTGACCTCAGGTCCTACATCCAGGGCACCAGGCGGTTCGAGACTGGAACTTGAGTGAGAAGTCCTGGCGACAGTCCGCCCGGAGCTACCCGCCGATGTCCTTTCCGGCGGAAGGCGCAACTGCTCGACTCTCGCTTTCGATGGAAAGTGACATTGAGCGCTGACCGCGGTCGATCGTCACGCCAACGACGAGGCGATCAGCAGGGCGGTAGCCGTCGCGAGCAGCGCGAAACAGATCGCGTTGACCACGAGGACGGGTCGACGTCTCCGGACGGCCGAGGTCGTGGCCGGAACGCTCCTGGCGATCACGAAGTCGGCAGTCGCCGATTGGGCACTCAAGATGAGCATAAACCGGGCAATGGCGAGGATTGTGTCCCGCTGAAGCAGAAACGAGCCGAGGAACACGGCGACCGAAACGACCGAAATCGTGCGAGCCAGGCGATCGGACGAAAGGAGCGTCGCGTCGTCGCTCGACAATCGATTCGGGTTCGTTCCGTCGAGCGAGATCCAGGTACGACGTTCGCGAACGTGAAAGCCCGCCGAGCGCAGCGCAGCTCTGAGGCTTCGTCGCGCCGTAATCGGCGTATGAACGACGATCGTCCGAGCGCCGTCACGGAACACGAATCCGGTGTTGAGCCAGGGGACACCAATCCGCGGCTTGATCATGACGACCTCGGGGGTCGTGTGGATGAGGTCTTCGCCTCCGCCTACCCGTCGAGTGATGTAGCCGATTCTGACCAGCACGCGACCCGGGAAGACGGCGATCCGGCCGCCGCCGTAGACGGTTCCAATATGGATTCCGACCCGGCGCTCGAGGATCGGTCTAGAGTCTGGCCGTTCCTCCGTTCGCTTCGTTCGATCCACGACAGCAGTGTATGGATGATGGTTGTTCGGCGCACAGTGTCAGTTTCGATGGAAAGCGACATCAGGTCACAAGATAGTCGCAGACCGGTGGGTCACGCCATCGCGGGCGTGTTCGCCGGTGCCTTGGAGTCTCCGTTCCTCGCTCAGGAAGCGGCCTGGTTCGTCGATTCCAGGCGCCAGAAGCCGGCCGAGTGGATCAAGGTCGCCACGAGCCCGGCAGCCAGGAACGTCACCCCGGCGATCCACGTGATGTGCCAGAACCCGGCGACGATCCCGACGAAAGCCGCCAACTCGGCGATCACCTGCGCGACCGTGACGGTGACGGACGAGGTTCGGCGGCGGCGGAACGCCTCCTGCCGGTTGACCATCACGAGCGCCGCAAGGAGCGGGATCGCCACCGAGAACGCGACGATGCTGATCTTCGCCGACACGTCGAGCGATGGTGCCGTGAGGAACGGCTGCACCATGTACACGCCGATGAGGATCAGGCCGCCGTAGATCAATCCCTGCTGCCCCAGGACTTCCTGCGCCATCGGTCCGGTGGGTGCGAGCGCCTCCGCCTTCAGCCGTTCCGCTTCCGCCCTCGCCCTCTCCTCGGCCGCCCTCGCCCGCTCCTGGGCCGTCTCTCGGGCCCGTTCGTGCTCTACGTCGTCGCTCACGGTCCACCCCTTTCAGCCGGGATCAAATGAGTCTGCACGCGGTCGAGAGTCCGCCCCAACGGGGGCTCAGGGCCGACGTGACATTTGGGCGAAGGAACGTCGTTTCTGGCGGGAACGGCAACTGGCGTGAGTCACACTTTCGTCACATACCGTCACCGATGGCCGATGCGAGGCGTCACGAGTGCAGTCCAGGCTCGCAATACCCGACCGCGGGACGACCTCCGTCACACGGCGTGACTCTGACGACACTCACGCCGTACTCGATGTTGTTCAGGACGACCCATCGACCCCAGACGTCCTGGGTTGCTCCTCCGGACGCAGTCGCCTCGCCTCGCAGGCGGCACCGGCCATCGCCAGAAGTTCCCCGGTTCGCAACTCTCACGCGAACACAGCTCGCTGCATCAAGAGCGGCCGGGCAAGCCGTTTGTCCAAGTACGGTCATCTCAAAGGCAGGGCCACCACTTTGCGGTATCGGGCCTGACTGTGGACTCGTGCCGCAGGCCGCGAGCGCCGTAGTGGCCATCATGCAGATCCGAGACAGATGGGCCAAGGAACGCAAGCTCCGCTCCCTCCAGAAGTACATACGAATGGATGGGGGGGGCGGAGGTTCCCCGTTCCCTACTGGTCCCGGCTGCAGAAACAAATGGAGCGCAGAACCACAATGTCGTTCCTGCCAGAACCGACATCCGCCTGCCCAGTCTTCCGGCGGGTCGTCAGATCAACCGACGCGGTCGTGCTCCACATCTCCGCTGGACACTAGGGTCTAGGTGATGGAACGGCTGACGTTCAATCTCGAGCACCAGAACAGGGCTCATTTGGCGGACGGTGGCCGTCGCCTCGCCAACTCACTTCGAACGTGAGCACGCGCCAACCAGACGAGTTTGGCCACGACGAGTACAAGGACCGCGAGTTGCAGAATCCCGAGGAAGACGTACGTTGGACCGTCGCACGGCGCTCGGCATTCGATGTCCAACAGCGAGAACGCGACCCACGGCACGACGAAGGCGAGCGCGACGACGGACCAAACGCCCCAAACGAACATTCTCGGAAGTCGACTCCCGGATCTCGACGTCGTCACGATGACTACCCCACTCCAAGACACGGCCGTGTCCCACATGAGGGTATCGGCGCGAGTGACCTAGGGTGAAGCGGGCTCGCCGCGGACGCGAGCCGCCGTAACTCTCTCAATGCAGGAACACGTACCAGAGAAGAAGGGCTCCCACGGCTACGAGCTGTGGGGGTCAAAAACTCCGATCGCCCTTCTGACCAGCGGCTTCGGCGGAGCCAGCCGCCGGTCAGATTGGTGCGAATCGCCTTTCCTGAAGGCCCGAGTCAGGCTGAAGGGGTCCGAAACCCCGGTTACCTTCACTCAGCAACCGAATCACCGCTCTTGGCATCCGAAAGAGCAGCCGCTAGGAACCGGTAGGTCCACTCTTCGGCGACCTTCCACGAGTCTGCGAAGACCACGGGGATCTCGGGGTAACGAACCTGTAGCCGGGCGAGACCATCGGCGATGAACGCTGACGGAACGTGCTCGAGTTTGAAAAGGGCGGAGTAGCGTCCCTCGACCACAACCGCCGCCCTCCCGATTTCCCCCAAGCGTTGCATCTGGAAGGCCAGAGTCCCGTCGGATATCGAGGCCACGAGGTTCTCGAAGTGTGGGGGTCGAAAACTGTATCCGCAGGGGTTGGTGTCGTCCGGCACGGCTCATTCATCTTTCCAACTCATCGTCTTCGAGTGGAGATGCACCTGTGTCCACCACGACGGTGTGGAGCTCGAAAGAACACCACTCCTCGAGCATCTTGAGCGACCGGTCCCGGGGCCACAGCGCCGGGTCCGTGTACCACCCTCTCAGCTCTTCTTCGAAGAGTGCCTCGTGATGACGGGCGAGCCACTCGGCGAGTTCGTCCTCGTCTTCGACCTCAACCAAGTACACGGTGTGCTCTTGGTTGACCTCGGCCAAGGTCAGGGTGTGCGAGGTGGTGGAGGGATCGGCGGCGTTGATCCAATCGACGAAGGGCTGCTTGTACCGAAGGATCAGGGCTGCTCGATTGAGCATGATCGTTCCACCCGGGGGATCATCTGGTTCAGGTCACGGGGCCCTGCTCATGCCGCGCGGGCATGGTACTCATGGATCAGCCCACCGAGGATCTCGTGCCGCTTGATCGCCTCGGGCCGCGCTGGCCCTGGGCCTGGGACCAGCCGGCCGACATCGTGCGGACGACGAAGAGCGAGCCCGCGATGTGGTCGATGCGAGTTGTGGTGCGCGGCATACTGACGCAAGACGTCCAACAGATGTCCTCGACCCAGGATCAACACGTGATCGAGCACCTCCCGCCGCAAGCCTCCGATCAGTCGCTCGATGTGACAGTTGGCCTGTGGGGTCCGGTACGGGATGAGCACGACCTCGGTGCCTTCGGTGGCGAAGACGGCGTCGAAGCTGCCACAGTACTTGGCGTCGCGGTCGCGGAGCAGGAAGCGCATGCAGGGCTCGGGGTCGTCGTCCAGATCCATCACCATGTTGCGGGCCTGCTGGGTGACCCAGGTCCCGTCCGGATTGGCGCTCACCCCGACCCCGAGGATCCGGCGCGTCTCGATATGCATGAACACCAGCACGTACAAGGTCTTGAGAAACACCGTTTCGACGCAGAAGAAGTCGCAGGCGACGATGCCTTTGGCTTGCGCCGAGAGGAACTCACGCCAGGTCGGACCTCCCCGGCGCGGCGCAGGCCCGAGGCCCGCGCGACGAAGGATCGTGCGGATCGTCGTGGTGGACACGATGATGCCCAGGCCCCGGAGCTCGCCCTTGATCCGTACGCACCCCCAGCGGGGGTTCTCCCTTGCCATCCGCACGATCAGCGCCCTGGTCTCGGAGTCGATGGGCGGGCGTCCCTGTGCACGCCGGCGCTTGTAGGTCCACTTGCGCCGAACGAGCTCTCGGTGCCACTGCACAAGCGTGGCCGGGGTTACGATGAACGCCGCCCAGCGCTCCCGAGGCAGCATCCTGCTCATCGCCGAGAGGAACAGCTTGTCCCTGCGATGCAGCTTGGGGCGTTTGATCTGCCGGCGGAGCACGGCGAGCTCGTGGCGCAGGACGAGCACCTCGGCTTCGGCATCCGAAGAGATCCCGCTCAGCCGGAGAACGCGCCGGATGATCGCGTAGAAGAGCGCGTAGAGCATGGCGGGGAATGGTACGACGGCGCTGGTCGGCGGGCGAATCGAGTTTCCGTGCCCCACAGGCGACGAACTTGGCGTCGCGGTCCCGGACCAGGCACCGGACGTTCCCAGCCTCACCGTCCATCGCAAGGTTCCTCGCCTGCTGAGTCACCCACGCCGAGTCCGGGTTCGCACCCCGGCGATCCGAACCCGTCTCGCCCCAAGCTCGATGACGAACAAGACGTAGAGGGTCTTTAGGAACGCGGTGTCCACCTTGAAGAAGTCGCACGCCACGATGCCTCTGGCCTGAGCCCTCAGGAACTCCGACCAGGTCGGGCCTCGTCTGGGCGCCGGTCCGATCCGGGCGCGCCGCAGGGTCGTGCGGATCGTGGTCGCACCGATCCGGTAGCCCAAGCCCTGCAGTTCACCCTTGATCCGGATCACGCCCCACCGGGGGTTGTCCTTCGCCATCTCCACGATCAAGGAGACGATCTCGGGATCGAGCGGTGGTCGTCCGGTCTTCTTGTGGCGGAATGTCCATGACGAGCGACGAGTTCCCGATGCCAGCGGAGGATCGTCGCAGGGGTGACGATGAATCCGGACCAGCGGTCCCTCGGATCGTCCTCGATAAGACCGCGATCAACATCCGGTCCCAGCGTCGCATTCGAGGCCGAGGGTTCGCGCGCTTCAGGACGGTGAGTTGATGGCGTAGGACGAGGATCTCAGCTTCGCGCTCTTTCGCGTCATCGACTGGAGCGATCCTGAGGATCAGCCGAAGGATGAAGTAGCAGACCGCGAGGAGCACTGCCAAATGATACAGAGCCCGAGGTCAAGGATCGGAACTTTGGTTTTCGACCCCTTCAGAACCTGTTGCATGAACCCTCGACGTGCTCGTGTCAGAGCCCCGCATGGGCGAGAATCACAGCAGAGTTAGCTCTCACCGGAGGTCCCCGTGGCTTACAACTTCCTTCCTGTC
>Ga0137374_10011659_pt1 | contig 10280 bp, 7 predicted proteins | sample SagtaG_20_FD_104811 | JGI IMG/M metagenome (GOLD analysis project Ga0137374, IMG submission 104811) | Vadose zone soil microbial communities from Sagehorn Ranch, Mendocino, California, USA - Sage1_R_100_16 metaG | ecosystem: Environmental > Terrestrial > Soil > Vadose zone | place: USA...
CATTATCAAAACTTCACCCAGGCCGATCTCACGAGAGCGCGCAGTGCGCTTGGCTACGAGCCACGTTTTCCGCTCGAAGAAGGCGTGCGCGATTACATGCAGTGGTTGTACGGAGGTCAGGCTTCCTAGCCTGACTCGGCCGACGGACATCTTGTCCGCCACCGGACGGACTCGCTGCGGCGAGCCTGTCGGATTTGCACGCGAAAGTCCTGGCAGGCTGGGAAGCCCGCCCGCCGAGACAGGCTGGGAGCCTATCTTCCTTACGCAAGCGCATTATTCTCGCTCGATCGCGCGTGGCCGATCACATGCAGTGCTGTAAAAATAGCGTGCAGATTTTTGGAGTGCGGCAACATGTCGCCGCTTTCAAAGCGCGGACGTGTCCGCGCACTCCAAAGCTACCCTTCCCAGAAAAATTTTGTCGGGCGATGAATTTCAGGCGGCAGACTCTTGTGCACCGGACAGTTGAGCGCGGTTTGCTCGATCACTTCGCGATGCGGCGAATCGGGCGGTAACGGGACGTGAACCTCTGACGGGAGTGCAACGATCCGGCGCGGCGCATCCTTCGACATTTTCTTTTGCACTGACACGGTCATTCCGCGCAGATCAACACCAAGCTCCTGCGCCTTGATTCCCGTCGTTGTACTCATGCAAGTGCCAAGGGCCGTGGCCACGAGGTCTGTGGGCGAAAATGCTTCGCCCTTACCTTTGTTGTCGGTCGGCGCGTCGGTGGAGAGTATCGATTCCGACGGGCCGTGCGTCGCGTCGCAGTGCAGATCGCCAGTGTATTTGATCGAGATATTGACCATGAATCTAGCCACAGATTAGCACAGATTTTCACAGATTCAGAAATCGGAAATGTATGTTCATTTGCGGTCATCAGTGGCAATCCGCGTTTCCTGAATTTTGTCCGCATCCTTTGCGGCCGGATCATGGGGCTCATTCGAAACAGCGAAGTATGAAGAAAAAGGTTACTGGAAAAGATTTAAGAAAAGAGGCGCCGCGCAGCCCGCGCATTCGCGTCGGGGGCTACGCGATTCTTGGCCGCACGATCGACAAATGCCGGGCACTGGTGGCGGGGAAGATCGGCGAATACCATTTCGATTGCCCCCTCGACAACACGCTTTTCGGATTCAAAGGCGTAAGGGGAGATGATTTCAAAGCGCAAATCGAGCAGGGAGCAGGCGACCAGGAGATGGTCGAATGGCTCAATCAGAGCGGCGAGAAGAAAACACCAGAAGAAATCAAACGTTGGGCCGAAGACGTTGAGGTCAGCAGCCTCTACCAACATCCGGAAAAGCGCGAGTTCTTCAGCGAAGAGGTCAAAAAACTCGGGCTCGATCCGGCAAAGACAACAACGTTCGAGTGGCTTGAAATCGACGATAGAGTCTCTCACGCGCAGCAAGCGGCGTAGATCGCACGCAGCACAAGGTAGCGCATGTCTCGTTCGCGAACTCATCGGAAAGTAACGAACTTGTTACTAACATTTGACGCGAATACGGCAGCCCGGCTCCATTACCGAATCCAATTAAAGTAAATGAGCAAAACTATGAATACGTTTAATCCTTGCCCATCAGCGCACTTCTTAGGTAGCATAGCCCCTATGAAGCGATTCATCTCTTTTCTCGTAATCGGCCTCGCCGTATTTGCACTCGGCGCCAATGCGCTACACGCCAAACAAGATGGAGTGTTTTTTGACTCCTCACAATTGAGTCACGAGTTAGACGAAATTGCAAAGAACCAGACGAAATCAGTTACGCGTTTCGAACTGAAAATGTTCCAGGACGAACAACTGAAAACTCCAGTTGCCCCCGATAGCGACATCACCGTGTCAGTTGTCCCCCTGGTGCCCGCGGGTGCGCACAAGGACGCAGATTTGGAGCAGATCAATCCTGCCAAAGTGAAAGATGCGAAAAAGGGCTGCACAGCCGAATATGACAAGACATCTGGCAAGCTATTCGTAACGCTTCGGCGACCTTATGTTTTTCAAGACATGCGTGATGCTACTTCATCGCGTACATGGGCCTATCGCATCGATGTCAGACTGACGACGACGACGGTTGGACGAACTAGCGGGGTGGGCGGAGGTGTGCAAGCCGATTCCAGTCGTGAATGTGCTAGCTTTTTCGGCATCCTGTCGCAAAAGGAGGGCAAGACTTGGAAGCCCAAGAGAGATGATCATTATAAGTATGAGCCGGAACTCGAGCCCAAGGACTGGCAAGCACTAGGCACGTTTAACGTGGATACGATCTACCAGAATGAAGCCAAAGCTACGTTTCAGTGGAAGCCTAGGAGCGAAGGCAAATCGGTGTCAGTAAGGTGGCATATTACTGGCGACGATAAAGAGACCTTCGAAGATGCTTGGACTGATTGGTTGACGCAGAGCAATCCGTGCGCGACCTCGACCGGTACTCCGAGCAGCGGCCCTAAAGAAACTGCGACTCCCACTCCAGCCCCTTTATCTGACGAAACGCTCAACCGTCAACCGAGTGTCCCGACGTCTGAAGCATCTTATACGTCGGCTCCCGACACGTTGACGCAAAATCAGGCTTTGCTGAACCGTGCGAAGCGTTCAAATCACGCGGTTACGGCCGTCTACAACTCTCTCATCTCACGGGTGCCGACTGCCCGGCAAGAGCAATTGAAGCAGCAACAGCAGGAATGGCTTAAAATGCGAAAAGCTGAGGCTGGAGACGAAGAGCTGCTGGCCCAAGGCTTGAATGCCGATCCGAATGTGCTGCGCCGATTCGTCGAGATGAACGAAGCGCGCACAATCGTGCTGAGAGCCACGTTACGAGGGAAATAATCAGAACCCGAATACCGGCGGCAGAGCAAGAGCGGCCCCACTCGGGTTCCGAACCTGTTGGGCTGCCGCTGTCTGAAGTAAGGAGTTACGGTACGGGTAATTGAACTCACCTGACCGCTTCTCTCCTGAAAATGCTGCCACCGTAACCCACAGCCGTTCCATTGCGGGCACCAGTGCAGGAGATTCTTGAAAGATCGTAGTCGGTTCCACTCGTCTCAGGGATCCAATGTTCTCCTCCGTCCGTTGTGCGGAGGATGATACCGAAACCGCCGCAAATCATGCCGTGGTTTGCGTCGGTAAATGAGACGCCGAAAAGCCCATTGCTTATTCCACTCGACTGCGGTACCCAATGAGTGCCTCCGTCCGTAGTTCTAAGGATCGTGCCAAGAAGGCCGACGGCCGTCCCATTATTCGCGTCGGTAAAGGAGACTCGTGGGAGGTCAACCACTGTTCCACTCGTCTGCGGGACCCAGTTGTTACCTCCATGGATTGTTCTGAGGATTATGCCGGCCCCGCCCGTAACTGTTCCAGTATTGGCATCCGTCCGAGAAACCCCGGTTAGAGGAACGTAAGTCCCGCTTGATTGACTTACCCAGTTGGCTGCCTCCATCCGTGGTAGTAAGGATCGTGCCACCATAACCCACAGCCGTCCCATGATCCGCGTCGGCAAAGGACACGCCCCAGAGGTCAGCTCCTGTTCCGCTTGCCTGCGGGAACCAATTGTTTCCTCCATCGGTTGTTCTTAGGATTGTGCCAAACTCACCCACAGCTGTGCCGTTACTTGCATCGGTAAAGGAGACACCCAGGAACGCGTTGCTCGTTCCGCTTGTCTGACTAACCCACGTGCGGCCAGCATTTGTTGTGCGGACGATGGTTCCAAAGTCGCCAACAGCCGTTCCGTTGTTTGCATCACTAAAGGAAACGTCCTCCAGCGAAAGGATCGTAACTGCGCTTGATTGACTAACCCAGGTGGTGCCTCCGTTGGCTGTATGAAGGATTGTGCCAAGGAAACCAACCGTCGCACCAGCATTCGCACCGATAAGGGAAGCGCCTATAAGCGACTGGGTCGTTCCGCTTATCTGGCTGACCCAAGTGTTTCCCCCATCTGTTGTTCGGAGAATGGTGCCTTCTGCACCAACAGCTATTCCGTTATTTGCATCGGCAAAGGAAACGCCCCAAAGAAAGTTGGTTGTCCCACTTGCCTGGTGAAACCACCTAATCCCCCCATTTGTTGTTCGGAGAATGGTGCCATCTTCACCCACAGCCGTCCCGTTATTTGCATCGGTAAATGAAACGCCATAAAGAAACTCGCCGGTCCCACTTCTCTGAAGAACCCAGTTGGCTCCACCATCTGTTGTTCTGATAATGACCCCATACCAACTGACAGCCGTTCCATTATTTGCATCAGTAAATGAAACCGAATTAAGCGCGTTCGTGGTTCCGCTCGTCTGGCTTACCCAGTTCGCTCCGCCGTCGGTTGTTCTGAGAATCGTCCCATAGTCGCCAACGCCGGTTCCATGATTAATGTCGGTAAAGGAAACGCCAAAAAGCGCGTTAGTTGTTCCACTGGTCTGGTTCACCCAGTTGTTCCCTCCATCAGTTGTTCTGAGGATGGTTCCATTGCTACCCACAGCTGTTCCGTTGTTTGCATCGACAAATGAAACTCCATAAAGCCAATTGGTTGTTCCGCTCGGCTGGACGATCCAGTGGCGACCTCCATCTGTTGTTCGGAGAACGGTGCCTTCTGCGCCGACAGCGATTCCGTTATTTGCATCGGAAAAAGGGACGCCATAAAGAAAGTTGGTTATCCCGCTCGCCTGGTGAACCCACCTAATCCCTCCATCTGTTGTTCGGAGGAACGCCCATTGTCTTTAAAACACGCAGGCATGACGTCTGGCCACACGATAACGGGCGAGCTGCCCTTCGCCGTCCTCCCATCGAGATCAAGAGGCCCCCACAAGGCGAGTTCCTTTCTGTTTACTGGAGCTCGAGAACGGGAGTTTTTCCTTTTGGATTTGACGAAGTAGGAACGGTCCCTATGGCGATGGCGCCCGAGTGAACCGGCGTCTTGCGAGTGGCGATGACTTCGATGCTCTCGACGACCGATGGTCTCGCGTAAAGCGTCAGCGCGCCGCCCGAGCCAACGGTGTAGATCGGCACTGGGTCGCAGAGCCGGTCGAGAATGATCTCCTGTCTCCTCGTGCCGAAGAGATCTGCGGCGGCAATCTGTGGAATCGAGCCGCCGCAATTGTTCGGAACGAGCGTTTCGCTCGTTTGCGTGAGGACATTGTCGGAAAGCATCTCGTAGGAGCGCGCGCGATAGTCGCGGGGGCCGAACTGGCCTGCGAGTACGACTATTGGTCGCTCGTCGGGGGTCTGCACATCGACAAGAGCGACTTGATAGGCGTTGAAAAGCTTATAAAAAAGCATGCCCGAAAAAATAATCGAGTCGTTGCCCACGCCTTCGAAGACGAGGAGGTTCGCCCCAAGGGCCTCGCTGACGACGATCTCGTTGCGTCCGTCGAGATCGAAATCGGCGACTACGGGATTACCCAGATTAAGGAGGTCCTCCCCAATTACGTAATTGAAAATCAAATTCATCTGATCGTTCGGCGCGGATTCGAAAACTTTCAACGTCGTAGGAAGGCAGCTGAGGTTGTTGTCGCTCGTCACGAACTCGAGAATTCCGTCGCCGTCGACGTCGGCGATCGTCGCGTTGAAGTCGATGACGTTGCCTTCTTTCTGTCCCGTCCAAACGATGTGATCGGGAAAGCCCGAAGGTGAGGACGCTTCATACCGCACGAATTCATCATTGCAGACGACGCCAGTGTCCCTTTCAATGAAGAGATCGGTCAGGCCGTCGCCGTCGATGTCGCCCATGGCGAGCAGGCCGCCGTCTGGCTCGTCGATCGACCAAACCGGATCGAAATGGCCGGTTCCATCGTCCTCGTAGAAGATGAACTTACTCCGGCCGCCGTTTACGGGCGTCGAGCGAAGCACGATCTCTTGCCGGTGATTGTGGTTGGCGTCGCCGACCAGCATGTTCGACCAAAAGTCATCCTGATGATTGAGTCGATCGACGATCTGAAAGCTCTGCGCTTTGGTCGAATCGCTCGCTCCACCCGCGGGAAGGGTGAGAGGACCAAACAGCATTTGGCCCTCTGGCGTCCGAATCGGGGGCGGATAGGTCTGCGCGAAAGCAGCTGCGGGAGCAAGCAAAATGACGAGAGAGATTCCAACTTTCACAACACCTTCCTTTGCCGAGCGAGAAGTAGACCGAAATTTAGAAGAACGCGGAATGGGAAGTCCCGCGGCGGTCCCACAACGGCGAAACGATCGCTTCGTTGAATTTCTTATGTGTGAAGTTTTCGTTTTCATAATATTTTACCTCTTCGTACGGAAAATTTTCTCCGGCGTTGCAAAAGTGGTTCCCCATCTCCGGCAAGGAGAGTTCAGAGCGCTCTGCACGCTACCGTTGCGACCCATGAAAGTTGCCGCTGCGGTTGTTCAATAGCACGCTCACCTCCAACGAATTCTCGTCTGCGACTGCGAGATCCATAGCGCTATCTTTGTTTAATTGCCCGACCGCGACCGCAATCGGAGTTAAGCCGACAAGATAATCATCGCCGGGCTGGAACGTGCCGTCGCCGTTACCTGTGAGCACGGTAATATTGGAATCCTGCACATTTAGCGCGACCACGTCGGGATGATCGTCGTGGTTGAATTTGCCGACGTCGACGCGAACGGGGAGATGGCCGGTTGTCGGATAGTTCACGACCGGCTGGAATGTCCCGTCGCCATTGCCTAACATGATTCCGACACTGCCTACCGTAGCGCAGGCCTCGTCAGTGCCACAAGGATTGGCGATCGCCAGATCGGGGTGATTGTCACCGTCGAAATCGGCAACTGAGATTGAAAGAGGGAATATCCCCTCGGCAAACACCAGGCGCGGCTGGAAAGTGCCGTTGCCATTGCCGAGGAGAACCGACACGGTCCCGTCGCGGCACTCCGGGTCATCCCCGCATTGATCAGCGGAAACAATGTCAGGGAAGCCGTCGCTGTTGACATCACCGGTTGCAATGCCTTGGGGACCGCCGCCTACCGTATAATTGACTGCGGTCTGGAACGTGCCGTCTCCATTGCCTAACAATACCGCCACGGAATCAGTCGTTGTGACCGAAATGGCGAGGTCACGATTGCCGTCCCGATTGAAATCGGCTACCGCGGGCCAAATCGGCACCGCGCCACCGACCCCGTAGCTGACCGGTGGCAGGAAACCACCGCTCCCATCGGCCAGCAGCACACTCACAGTGCCAAACTGATTGAGGGCATTGTTTATCACGACCAGATCGGGCGTTCCGTCGCGATTAAAATCACCCGTAGACACAGCGATGGCGTCCGTGCCCGCTGGGCCTGCCACGAAGTTTCCGCCTCGGCTGAAAGTGCCGTTGCGTGAGCCCCGCAAAACAAAGACTGACCCAGTAGTGCTGCAGGCTGGGTTGCCACATCCGGTCACCGCCAGGTCAGCGTTGCCATCACGGTTGAAGTCGCCGCTCGCGATTCCGTTAAGCGAGCGGTTCAGGAAATAATTAACAGCAGGCTCGAACTGGCCCGCGAAAGCAATAGGCGAAACGATCAGGGCAATACCTGCCAGGATTCGCGTTGCGTTGAGGGCTCGAAGCGTTTTCAAAAGCGCGCCCTGAAAGAGACGCGCATTAACGATACGCTTAACTTGTTTTTTCATTTTGGTTATTCTTTGTTTTTTTGGTTGTGGAGTTGGTTTTCGAGGTGGAACGCCAATTGTCTTTAAGAACGCGCAGGCATGCCTTCCGGCCGCACTAATGTAGTGCGATGTCTGCTCACTTTATTCCAAAGGAAAAAATGGTGCGGCATTGCAAAAAAAATGCGGTGCACCCCGAAAAACCTGTGAACGGTCTCATCCTTGCACGCGCGAGCGCTCTCGATCAGCTTTCGAGTGAGGCTCTGTCGGGCGTCCGCGCGCACTTCCCAGAAATTACTTTGGTGCGAGGGATGCCACGATTTTTTCGAAGCGTGGATCGCCGCGCAAGGGGTCCCAGAACGGCATGAGTTTCAACTCGCCGTAACTGGCCGGGGCTGGGCGAGTGCTCGTGGTCGCAAGCTGTTCACAGGCGAGGTCCTTGTCACCCGCCCATGCAGCAATCATCGCCAGATACCTGATCATGGCGATGCCACTGAGTGCATCTTTTTCCACCGGAAGAAGGTCAACTGCACGCTTGCCTTCGCGCAACGCTTCCTCTTTCCGCCCTAGAGCAGCGTCGATTAAGCCGAGCACGCACAGGGGCGGGCCGAAATTTGGCTGAGCCTGGACGGTTTTTTCCTGGTCGGCGCGCGCAGCACTGAAAGAGGACCGTGCCTGTTCATTATCATTGATCATACGAGCGATGAGGCCTTGTAAGAAAGGATGATTGAATTGAACAACATCATCGTTTAAGGGCGTGTCACCTAGCGCGATCAAGGCGTCTTTTGCAGCAGCAGGATCGCGCTCGGCTAATGCGCAAAGAAGCCGACTACCAGCAATACTCGTCATCGTAGACGGGTTTGTCACCCGCATTAAATCGATCATTTGATGCAACGGTCGCGTATCAGCTTTCCAGTCCAACTCCACGAACGCCCGGTCGACTTTCGTCTCGGCGTCGTTCGGCTTGATGGCAAGCATCCGGTCATAGACTAACTCTTCCTCGCGATAGCGCCGCAGATGGTCGTAACTAAGAGAGATTTGCTGCAGGATTAAGAAGTTCCGTGGGTCGAGGTTGATCGCGCGCTCGAAATCGCGTAACGCCTTTTCTTCATTACCACCAGGACGGCGTCGCTCGATGTATCCTTTGAGCTCGAATAACCGAGCGTCGTTGGGAAGGGTCTTGCCAGCAGTTTCCAATTCAGTTAATGCGCCGTCAAAATCACGATACCCACGATAAAGATGTCCCGCACGCGCGAGGTGCGCTTCGCCTGCATCGGGACGGATGCGAAATGCCGCCTGGATGGCTGCGTCTGCTAATTCCAGGCGCCCAGGCGTGCGATCGAACCCGAGCGCGTAAAGCTGGTCGTGAATCCAAGCAAGTTGGCAGTACCCCTGGAAAAATGTTGGATCATGCGCGAGAGCTTGGTTCAGCAGATCAGCCGCTCGCGGTAAATTGTCTTTGCCGCTCATGCGATAGCTCCACTCCAGAACCAGATTTTTGGCGCGGCTGTAAAGATCGAAGGCAGTGAGATCGGCGGTTGGTGCCCGCTCAATGGCCAGTTTCTCAGTCGCTGAGATTTTGGCGTGAAGTTGCTCAGCAACGTGTCGCGCAATCTCGCTCTGGATTGCGAACACCTCTTTCAAATCGCGATCGTATTGCTCCGCCCAGACGTGAGTATCGGTCCGCGCATCGATCAACTGGGCGTTTATATGAAGCCAAGCGCCGGTCTTGCGTACACTGCCCTCCAGCACGTGAGAGACCTGAAGGTCGTCACCGATCTGGCGCAAATTCCGCTTGCCGCGATATTGCATCACGCTGGTGCGACTGATCACCCTGAGGTCGGCAATTTTCGCCAGCTTGGTCAAAACGTCGTCCTGGACACCATCGGCAAAAAACGCGTCCTCTCTGTCATTACTGAGGTTCTCAAACGGTAGCACGGCGATGCTTTTTTCTGGCGCCGCTGGCGTGGCTGTCAAGGCGCGTTGCTGGATGTACTGGCGGTACCAGAAATAACTCATTAGGCCAACACCGCTGCTAACAAGAAGCGCAAGCGCTGCTAGTTGAAGAAGTCTGCGACGGCGGGGTTTCGCCTCTATCGCTTCGCGACACCGTCGTAATTCAGCGTGGAGTTCCCGAGCAGAGTGCGGTCGTTCAGCCGGGTCGGCTGCCAGCATCGAACGGAGAAGCCTGATTACTGGCGGTGGCACTTTCGCGGCGGCCAGCTCCGAAAACTTTCTGGGCAGCTCATGGAATTGCTCTTCGCGAAGGTCTTTCGGCGTTCGGCCACTGAAAGGCGTTTGTCCACAGAGCAAATACCACAGTGTGACGCCTAACGAGTAGATATCGGACCGCGCGTCCAGTCTGGCAGTTGCTTGATCCGTGGCGAGTTGCTCCGGGCTAGCAAACGCTGGCGTACCGGAAAAACCGGCGCCGTCTTCGTCTAGTGTGTCCGGGGTCGTGGCAGTGGGTTTGGCAAGTCCGAAATCGATAACTCTCACAATGAATCCGGCAGCTGCCGGATCACCTGAATCCCCACAGGCGGGGACAATCATGAGGTTGCTCGGTTTGAGGTCGCGATGCACCAGCCCATGTGCCTCGGCAGCCATTAGCGCGCGCGCAACCTGTTCACCGACGTCCAGCGCCAGCGACACTGGCAGCGACCCGTCACGACGCACACGCGCTTCGAGCGTCTCCCCTTCGACCAGCTCCATTGCGTAGAAACACTGCCCGACCGGGGTCTCGCCGAAGTGAAACAC
>Ga0137374_10011664_pt1 | contig 10277 bp, 8 predicted proteins | sample SagtaG_20_FD_104811 | JGI IMG/M metagenome (GOLD analysis project Ga0137374, IMG submission 104811) | Vadose zone soil microbial communities from Sagehorn Ranch, Mendocino, California, USA - Sage1_R_100_16 metaG | ecosystem: Environmental > Terrestrial > Soil > Vadose zone | place: USA...
AACGTACCCGAGCTCCTCCAAGACCATCGACAGGTAGAGGACAGGCTCGTTCTGGCGGCGCGCCGCGTCCAGCAGTGCCCGTAGCCGCTGCTCCGCCTCGTCCAATGCGCCAGTACGACGTGCTGCGAAGGCCAGCACGATCTCCGCCAGGGCCTGGGTCGAGCGCTGGCCCTGCTCGGTTGCCAGGCGTAGGGCGCGTTCGCCATGCGCGTGGGCGGCCTCGAAGTCGCCCTGCCTCACCTCGGTCCACCCGAGCATCCCCAGCGACCCCGCAACCTCTGGCCAGAGTCCAAGCTCCTCAGCCATCCGCACACCCTCGTGGTGCAGCCGTGCGGCCTCGTCGAAGTCACCGGTGATTTCCGCAGCAGCACCGAGCCAGCTGGTCGCCTGCGACACCCCCCACCGGTCACCAAGCGACCGGAAGATCCGAGCGCTTTCCGAAGCGTCTGCCTGCAAAGCCGACAGGTCGGTTCGCACGTGTGCGTGCTTCGCCCGGGCCGCGAGTACCGCAGCGATACCCCACTGGTCGCCGTCCGCTTCGAAGGTCTTCAGCGACCGCTCCAGCAGCGACAGACACGTCACAAGGTCGCCCGCATCGCTGCCAGTAAAGGCGATCCACCACTGCGCCCGGGCGTCAGTCGACTCCAGCCACCGATCCCGCTGCGCAGCCGCGTTGCCGTCCCCCTGCAGGTACATGAACCCGATCCGCCAAGCATTAGCCCGGGCAGACCCCGGCACAGCCTCCAGCGACCGCAGAGCCTCAGCGATCCGCCCACGCAGGAACCAATACCAAGCGAGCGCATCCACCAACCGCTCAGCGAGCTGCGGCTGCTCAGTAGCCACAGCCCGGTCCAGCGCCGACCGTACGTTGGCAGCATCCTCATCGAGCAGCTGCAACCACCTGCTCTGCTCACCGCCGTACAGATGCGGCCGAGCCTCCTCAGCAAAGGACGTGTAGTACTCCAGGTGCCGCTGCCGAACAGACTCCAACTCCCCCGCCGCACGCAGCTTCTCCACGCAGTACGCCGCCACAGACTCCAGCAGCCGGTACCGCGGCCCCTCCACCCCCTGCACAGGTACGACGAGCGACCGGTCAACGAGTCGCACCAGCACATCCAGCACGTCGACCCCTGGCTGAGCACACACCACCGAAGCGGCCTCCGCCGTACAACCATCAGCGTGTACGGCGAGACGCCGCAACACGGTCTGCTCGTCCGGGCCGAGCAACTCCCAGCTCCAGTCGATCATTGCGAGCAGAGTCTGCTGACGAGGAGCAGCACCACGGTGGCCGGTCGCCAGCAGGCGGAAGCGATCGTCTAGTCGGGCCACAAGGCCATGGACTCCCAACGCGCGCACCCGGGTCGCTGCGAGCTCCAGGGCGAGGGGGATCCCGTCAAGCCGCCGGCACAGCACCGACACGTCAGCAACGGTTTCCGCCGACAGAGTGAACCCACGAGAGGCTGCTGCAGCGCGAGCAACGAACAACTGCACCGCACTGCACTCACCCACGGCCTCGAGCCCATCGGCGGGCGAAGGTACGTCGAGTGTCGGCACGGACCACACGACCTCCCCGGCGAGGCCCAGCGGCTCACGACTCGTCGCCAGTACGCGCAGGCCAGGAGCGGCCGCCAGCAGCTTGTCAGTCAACGAAGCGACCTCCGCCACCACCTGTTCGCAGTTGTCGAGCACTAGCAACCGTGAGCCCATGACCGCTGCGAGCCTCTCCACCACGGCCTCAGCACGCCCCGCGACCTCCCGCAGGTCCAGGGCTGCCTGCACTGCATCCGTGAGGGAGCTACTGATCGAGAGAGCATCAGGAGTCACCGCAGCGAGCTCAACCAGCACGACACCATCGGCGAACCGGTCAGCGACTTCAGCTGCGGAAGCCAAGGCCAGGCGCGTCTTGCCCACTCCCCCAGGCCCAGTCAGAGTCACCAGCCGCGCCTCAGCCAGGCACGAGCTGAGCTCCGCCACAGCCTCTGCACGACCGATGAGTTCGGTGAGCTGAGCCGGAAGGTTCGTACGGCGGCTGGGCAGCTCCTGCGTGAGGATCGACTGATGGAGCGCGACCAGCTCTGGACTGGGATCCAGCCCCAGTTCGTCCGCCAGCAACCGGCGCAGTTCCTCGTAACTCTCCAGTGCCTCGCTCTGCCGCCCACTCCGGTACAGAGCCTTCATGTGACTGGCTCGCAGACGCTCACGCAGCGGGTGCTCGGCAACCAGCGTGGCCAGCTCACTCACCGGAGAGTCAGCCCGCTCCTCGTAGTACATCTCCAAAGCAGCGAGTCGCTGCTCGCTCAGCCGCGCAACTGCTGTCTCCACGAACGCCTCGTCCGCGAAGTCCGCGTACGCCGGACCGCGCCACAACGCCAACGCCTCACCGAGCTGTCCGGCTGCGATGCGATCAGCAAAGGCCAGAGCGTCGCACGTCGAGCTGTCGACCGTCAGCGAGTATCCAGCCGGGCTGGACTTCACCAGTGCGCGGCTGCCCGGCTCTGCGTCCTCGAAGGCGCGGCGGAGCTGGGACACCTTGGCGGACAGCGTGCCGGACGGGTTGCCAGGGAGGTCGTCGCCCCAGAGGTCGTCGATGAGGCGGTCGGCCGGCACAGGGCGACCCTCGTGCACCAGCAGATCGGCTAGCAGGGCGCGGACCTTCAGGCCCTGGATCGTGACGGGCACCCCCGCGTCCGTCCAGGCCGTGACCGGTCCGAGCACCCCGAAGCGCATGGCCGCACCCTAACCGCCGCGCGAGGTTTACGGCGCCACCCCGACCGACCGGAAAGAAACCGTAAACGCCCTCCGGCAGAGTCTGACTCAGACGGAAGGAGGGCAGCGAGATGCGACTCGCAGTGATCATCGGCAGCACCCGCAGCGGGCGGTTCGGCCCGACCGTGGCGCACTGGCTCGCCCGGCAGGCCGCCAGACAGTTCGAGGTGGACCTCATCGACCTAGCCGCTACGAACCTGCCGACCACACTGCCCGACACCGACGACGCGACACCCGAGGAGGTCGCGGTACTGGCTCCGAGGCTTGCCACCGCAGACGCGTTCGCGGTGGTGACACCGGAGTACAACAGCAGCTTCCCGGCGCCGCTCAAGACCGCACTGGACTGGTACTACGAGGAGTGGAACGCCAAGCCGGTCGCGATCGTCAGCTACGGCCGTGAGACCGGTGGGCTGTACGCCACGGCCCAACTGCGGCAGGTCTTCACCGAACTCCAGGCCGTCACCATCCGGAACACCGTCGCACTGCCCTGCTACTGGGAGCAGTTCGCGGCGAACGGCGACTGGCCGCGGCCTACCGCCAGCTACGAGGCGGAAGCCAAGCTCATGCTCGACCAGCTCGTCTGGTGGGCCGAAGCGCTCCGGGACGCGCGCACCAAGCGTCCTTACCAGCAGTAAGCAACAGTGCTTACCGACAGTAAGAAAGGAAAGACCATGAGGAAGCTGATCGAGTCCACCTTCATGACTCTGAACGGCGTGATCGACAGGCGGCAGAGGTGGAGCCCGCCGTACTGGGACGACGAGCATGCAGCCTACTCGCAGGCCCTGATGGAGGGTGTCGAAGCGCAGGTCCTCGGCCGGATCACCTACGAAGGTTTCGCGGAGGCGTGGTCGCAGCGCAGCGGCGACCCGTTCACGGATCACTTCAACGCGATGCCGAAGTACGTCGCCTCCCGCACGCTCACCGAAACGACCTGGAACGCGCGACTGCTCGAGGGCGACGCCGCCGAGGCAGTCGAGCGGCTCAAGCAGGAGGACGGCGGCGATCTGATCAAGTACGGCACCGGGTCGTTCTCCAAGACGCTGCTGGAGCACAAGCTGGTCGACGAGTACCACTTCTGGATCTTTCCGGTGCTAGCCAGCGGCGAGCACATGTTCCAGGACTCGGGCATCGACATCACCCACCTCGAGCTGCTCGACTCGACCACCTTCAAGTCCGGCATCATCGTCCACAAGCTGGCCCCGAAGGCCTGAGCACAGCTACACCAACCGCATCCAGCCGGTCACCGGGCCCAAGGTGACCGGCTGGACGCTTGTGCGCGTATGCCGTGGGTACCGGACCGGCCTCGGGGATGTGAGGCGGGGCTGGGGACCGCCTGCCAAAGGTCCTCGCGATCGGTTCGTCGGATCGCAGGTCTGCAGAGTGAATCGGACTGGAGGTCTGATGAATACCGTCGTGACAATCGTCGTCATCGTCGTTGTGGTGCTCGCCGCGGCCGCGCTGTTCTACCTGTACCAGCGCCGGCGCTCGGGCCAACTGCAGCAACGGTTCGGCCCGGAGTACGAGCACCAGATCGAGGAGTCGGGAGACCGGCGATCCGCGGAACGCGACCTACGCGAGCGCGAACGCCGGGTGTCGAAGCTCGAGATCACTCCACTGACCAGCGAGGCCGCCGAGCACTACCGGGTCGAGTGGAACCACGTGCAGCAGAGCTTCGTCGACGAGCCCGGCGCGGCGGTCGCCGATGCCGACCAGCTTGTCCTGCGGATGATGCGTGAGGAGGGCTATCCGGTCGACGAGTTCGACCAACGTGTCAACGACATCTCGGTCGACCATCCGGAGGTCGCCGCGCACTACCGCGACGCGCACCGCGTCGCGGTCGCCCAGACGAGAGGCGAGGCCGACACCGAGGAGCTCCGCCAAGCCGTCACCGCCTACCGGTACCTGGTCGAGGCGCTGCTGGCGGACAGCGGGCACACCAACGGGCGGCACCGCCCGCAATCGACAGACGCCAAGGAGCAAGCATGACCACCCCAGACGACCGCCCGTTCAGCGAGACCGACGAAGACCGCCGCATGACCGACGCCGACCGCGAGGCCCTCGATCGCGAGGCCGACAACGACATGCGGGACCGTTCGACGGACGTCGGCGACGACCGTACAGCGGACCTCCGCGAAGGCGACCGTACGGCGGATCGGCGCGAAGGTGATGTGGGAACGGAAACGTCGGCTGGATTGACGACCGGAACCACGGCCGGCGATCGGGGCTACTCGTCCGACGAGCCGTTGGTCGCGCAGGACGTGGCCGTTGACCTCAAGACCCGGTGGGAGGTCATCCAACAGGGTTTCGTGGACGATCCACGCAACGCGGTGACCGAGGCCGACAAGCTGGTCGACGACCTGCTCAAGCGCCTGTCCGAAACCTTCGAAGATCAGCACCATGGCCTGGAGAAGCAGTGGTCCGACGGCGAGCCGTCCACCGAGGACCTTCGCTCCGCCCTGCAGCGGTACCGCGCGTTCTTCCAGCGCCTGCTGGCGATCTAGACGCGAAACAGGTCAGCCCGTACGACGTAACGCCGTACGGGCTGATTGTTGCCTAGGGCACGATGTTCTGGTTGAGGTGGAAGAAGTTGTCCGGGTCCTACTTGCGTTTCACGTCGACCAGGCGGTCGTAGTTGTCCTTGTAGTTGTCGCGGATCCGGCCTTGGTCGTCGCCGTCCATGAAGTTGATGTAGCCGCCGGCCTCGGAGAGCGGTGCGAGGTCGTCGTAGTACGAACGAACCCACTCGATGTTCGCATCGTTCTGCGCCGGCTCGCCACATGCCGGCGATCACGGTCGCGAAGTTGGCGTCGCGGTAGGCGAACGCGGTCGAGTCCGGCGTCACCCGGTGCACCGCGCCGTCGATCGGGTAGATATGCACGGTCGAGTTCACCGCCGGCAGGCCGGGCGCGTGCCGCAGGTGCGCCTGGATCGCCTCGTCGGTGAGCTCGGTGACGAAGTTCGCCTTCCAGTAGTGCTGCAGGCCCGGCGAGACGAGCGCGTCGAAGGCGCTGTTCAACGCCGGATACGGCATCGGCCCGACCATCTCGGCGACCACCGGCGCGAACTCCCGGAACCGCGAGATCTCGGCCTCACCGCGGTCCGGATCGCCGGCCCAGCAGCCGACGATCAGCGCGAACACCTCACCGTGCCGGTTCTCCGGGATGAACGGCAGCGGCGGCGCGATCTGGAACGCCGGGAACCCGCCGAGCTGCTCGGGCGCATCGCCGATCATGTCCCGGAACCCCGCCACCACGGCGGTCGCGTCGGACAGCTCGAACAGCATCGGACCCCCGTACACCGTCGACACCGGGGCCAGCCGGTACTCCAGAGCGGTCACGACGCCGAAGTTGCCGCCACCACCGCGCAACGCCCAGAACAGGTCCTCGTTGTCCTTCTCACTGGCGATCAGGAACCGTCCGTCGGCGGTGACCACGTCGGCCGAGATGAGGTTGTCGCAGGACAGGCCGAGGCCGCGGGCCAGGTACCCGATCCCGCCGCCGAGCGTCAGCCCGCCGATACCCGTGGTCGAGATGATGCCGCCGGTCGTCGCCAGCCCGAAAGCGTGCGTCGCCGCGTTGAAATCGCCCCAGGTGGCCCCGCCGCCGGCCCGAGCCGTCCGGTTCACCGGATCCACGCGCACGCTGCGCATGCCGCTCAGGTCCGCGACCACGCCGTCGTCGACGGTCCCGAACCCAGGCGCGCTGTGCCCACCGCCGCGCACCGCCAAATCCAGCCCGTTCGTCGCCGCGAAGTCCACCGCGGCCATCACGTCACCGGCGTTCTCGCACCGCACCACGGCGCGCGGACGCCGGTCGTGCATTGCGTTCATCACGCTGCGTGCTTCGTCGTACCCGTCGTCGCCCTCGGTGTAGACCTGTCCCCTGACGCGTTCCCTCAAGTCCTCGATCGTGCCCATGACCCCTCTTCCGGCCGTCACGTCGTTGCTCGGTGCCTACAGCGGCACCATGCAGACCGGTCGTCGCCGTCGAGCGCAGCGCGAGAACCCCACCCCAGACGTGTTCGAAGCCCCCGATGGGCAGCGGACCTCCCCCAGACCCACCCATGTCCTCCCGACGTTCCCTCGCCAGGAGGCATTCGTCAATCCCCAGAAATCCCTACCGAGATGTCCAAGCCCTTACGTCCGACCAAGGGGTACTGCGTCAGCACAGTGCGCCCGACCAAGCCGGTACGGCGTCAGGACAGGTGGCAGGGCGGGGCCTTGGCCAGGGCTGTGTCGGCTCGGACGGCCGCGTTGAGGTTCTTCGCGGCGCCCATCCAGGCGGCGACCCACATCTGCTGGGCATGTTCCGCGCCGAAGTCGCCGGCCGCGTGGGCGGCCATCATCGCCAGGTGATTGGCCCAGTCCCCGGCCGCGGCTCGGTTCTTGGCCGCGGCCACCTCGAGGGCAGTCAATCGCTGCCGACATGCGACTGCCGCCGTACCCGAGAGCTTGGCGCAGCCGTCATTACCGGTGACCTGCGCGGCGGTGGCGGTTTTCAGCTTGGCGATATCCGCGGGTCCGGCGAGGCGAGTTCGTTTCCAGATCGCCTTTGTGGTGGCCACGGAATTCTTGCCGGACAGCAAATCGGTACGCGCTTGCACATGTTCTCGCCAATGCCCGGCAGCGGTTCGGGCCGCGGCCACAACAGCCTCGGTCGTCCGGATCTCCGTGGCACACTCGGCAGCGGGCGTCGTGCTTCGACCCTGTGCCGTCGGCGCCGACGATGAGGGCGACTTCGCGCTCGCATCACTCGTGGCGGTTGGCGCCGACCCCGCCCCGGGCGTGTCATCGGACCCGAGCTGCTCGATCGCCACGCCTGCCGCGATCAAGGCACTAGCAACCCCCACGGCAACCAGCAGCGCCCTCCATCGGTGACGTATCGAGTGTTTTGCTCGCGACATATTTCAAGCCCCCAACTTGAACAAACCATTGTCGGCCTCGATGCTTCCATGCCGATAACAGACGCGCGAGTTATTCACAGTACGCGGCGGTAATCACGCGATCCGTGCGTTTCGCTGTGATCGCAGGCTGTGAATTCACAATTCCCTAGCGTGTCCTGTGAATCGTTGCCTGATCTTTCGCCTGCTTCGCGCGGCGCGGCGGGAGACTTGAGGTATGGACCGCGAGCCGACCGCCACCTCAACAACAACCGCTGCCACAGCTATTGGATCGCGCGGAGGTAGCGGTTGCCGATGGTTTCCAGGTGCTTCACCAGCGCCGGCGGACCGTCGACGTGGAAGTCCAGCCCCAGCATTCCGATGTACACGGCAACGACCTCGAGTGAATCAGCGCCGGTGACGAGCACGGAAGTGTTGTCGTCGACGGACTCGACGATACCGACGGCGGCATGGATGCGGGCCAGGACTTCCTCGGCCGGGGCGAAGACCGTGATGCGGGCGTGGACCTTCCAGCCGGTGGTCGCGACGTCGCGGAGGACGAAGTCCGTGTAGTCGTCACCCGGCATCGGACGAGCTTTGTAACGACGCCCTGTTGCCATGCGCAACGACATCCAGTCGACGCGATACGTGTGCCACTCGCCGGCTTCGTCCCGCGCGACCAGGTACCAGTACCGCTGCCAGCTCACCAATCGATACGGCTCCACCAGGATCGGCAGCTCCGACCCACTTCCCGAGCCCGCGCCTCTGATCGGAACACCCGCCGGGATCTCGTAGTCGAACCGGAGGTAATGCTCGTCGCGGATGCACGCCGCGATCGCCGTCAGTACGGCGGGATCGATCTCCGGGTCCTTCACGTTGGAGCCGGTGTTGTCCGGCCCTTTCTCCATCGTGCTGTGGATCGCATTCACCTGCCGCCGGAGCCGATGCGGCAGGACCTGCTCGAGCTTCGTCAGAGCGCGCGTACTGCTCTCTTCCATGCCGACGACGCCGGCGCCGGTGCGCAGGCCGACGGCGACCGCGACCGCTTCCTCGTCGTCGAGCAACAGCGGCGGCAGCTTGGCGCCGACGCCGAGTTGGTAATGGCCGGCCGGGCCGCGGGTGGCGTCGACCGGGTAGCCGAGTTCGCGAAGCCGGTCGATGTCGTTGCGGATCGTCCGCGTCGTCACCTCCAGGCGCTCTGCGAGTTCAGCGCCGGTCCAGATCGGCCGCGTCTGCAACAACGCCAGCAGGGACAGCAACCGCGACGAAGTCTCGAGCAAAATTCGTCTCCCAAATAGGAAGCTGATGTTCCTATACGGATTCTACGGTGAAGCCATGACAACGAACCAGAGCATCCGGCCCTTCACCGTCGACATCGCCCAGTCCGACCTGGACGATCTGCTCGCCCGCCTGGCGCGGACGCGGCTGCCCGAGCCCGCTCCCGGCGACGACTGGGACTACGGCACCCCGAACCACTACCTGCGCGAGATGGTCGACCACTGGCAGCACGGGTTCGACTGGCGCAAGCAGGAAGCGCGGATGAACGAGTTCCCGCACTACCTGACCGAGATCGACGGCCAGACCGTCCACTTCATCCACGTTCCGTCGCCGGTCGAGGGTGCGACCCCGCTGCTGCTGACGCACGCGTACCCGGGCTCGTTCGTCGACTTCCTCGACATGATCGGTCCGCTGACGGATCCGGTCGCGTACGGCGGATCGGCCGAGGACGCGTTCTCCGTCGTCGTCCCGTCCATCCCCGGCTTCGGCTTCAGCACCCCGCTCGTCGACCGCGGCTGGACGATCGCTCGGGTCGCCCGTACGTTCGACACGCTGATGCGCCGGCTCGGATACGACTCGTACGGCGCTCATGGCTCCGACGCCGGCGCGATGGTCGCCCGCGAGCTCGGCCTGCTGAACCCGCCTGGTTTCCTCGGGCTGCACGTGCTGCAGTTGTTCTCGTTCCCGTCGGGCGATCCGGCCGAGTTCGAGAAGTTCACGCCGGCGGACTATGCGGCGCTCGAGCACCTGAAGTGGTTCCAGTCGGTCGGCGGGTACAACGCGATCAACGGGACCCGCCCGCAGACCGTTGCCGTCGGCATCTCCGACTCACCGGTCGGCCAGCTGGCCTGGAACGAGCTCTTCAACAACTTCGGCAACGGAACGAGCCTTGTCACCCGCGACCAGATCCTGACCGAGGTGTCGCTGTACTGGTTCACCAACTCCTCCGCCGCGGCCGGCCGCTACCACTACGAAGAGGGGCACGCCGGCGCCGAACCGGCCGTCAACCACGCACCGACCGGCGTCGCGGTGTTCGCCGACGACTTCAAGACGATCCGCTCGCTCGCGGAGCGCGACAACAGCAACATCGTCCACTGGTCGACCTTCGACAAGGGCGGCCACTACGCCTCCCTCGAACGCCCCGACGCCGTCACGGCCGACCTCCGCACCTTCTTCCGCAACCTGTAGTCCCTGACCTGCGGCCCCGAGCCACTCACCAAGCCCCGCGAACGGTCGATCCCGGCCGACAGCTGAGCGTGAGTGGCTCGGGTCATGTGTGGTTGGTGAGTGACACAGGTCCGCTCAGCCAATCACAGTGGCGGAGGCTGGGTTGGCGTGGTGGCATCGAGTGGAGG
>Ga0137374_10011667_pt1 | contig 10275 bp, 6 predicted proteins | sample SagtaG_20_FD_104811 | JGI IMG/M metagenome (GOLD analysis project Ga0137374, IMG submission 104811) | Vadose zone soil microbial communities from Sagehorn Ranch, Mendocino, California, USA - Sage1_R_100_16 metaG | ecosystem: Environmental > Terrestrial > Soil > Vadose zone | place: USA...
AGGCACTGGTTCTGGGGCTCTCCCCATTGACGCGTGTTCGACAAGAAAGATCCGTCGCGCTTCCACGCCGTAAAATGCAGCTTCACGCAATCGTTGGCCTGCGGGTGCCGGCTCCCTTGCCCTGGTCGGATCACCCGCATGGCGACCCCCGACGCCAGCGTCGTCGCGCCGGGCGGCGGGAACGCCACATCGGGCGGCGCAGAAGGCGGCCCCACCTGGGCCGGTGGGAGGCCCATGATGAGCGACAGGAGAAGCGCCGCCTTCACGATCACCCGCGGCGCGCCAGCTTAATGTAGTCGAGCGAGATCCAGAAGTCGGTCGAGCTAGCGTTCTTGCCGGTGACGGTGAACCTGAACGTGTGGTTGCCCGCGCTGAGGCTGCGGGTGCCGACGTCGACTTCCGTGAAAACAGACGTCGAATTGAACCCGTCTTGCGGGCCCCCCTGATTGGTCCCGTCGATGCTGAGTTGCCAGATCGCGCGGTTGTTGTTCCGCTTCTGCCGCGGCCGAATACCGTACATTCCGGTCGCGGGTACGTTGATCGTGAAGGAGATGAAGTCGCCGACGGCGTGGCCTTCGAGAATGACCGCTTGCCCGCCGCTGGCGCCGGTGTCGCTGAACACCCGTTCGACTCGACCGGCGGTGAACGTCACCGGCGCAGCTTCTGCTTGCGTCGTCGACGTCAGACCATAGACGCTGACGCGATTGGACAGCGAGGGGACGTACACCTTGCCATTGGCGATCACCGGCGCGGAACCCTTGGTGAAAACTTGCGGATTGTCGACCGACGTGAACGTGCTGTTCCAGAGCTCGCGGGTCAGATTGTTGGCATCGAACGCGCGCAAGACCCCCGGCGTGTTGTCGTGGTTGGCGTCTCCGGAGAGCGGCATCGTCGCCCACAAGATGCCGTTCGAAGATCCATTGGCCGACAGCGACATCATCCCGCCTGGCATCCCCTGCGGTGGCAGCACGTTGCTGATCGAGGCCGCCGGCGTGTTGAAAGTGGAGCCGTTGAATCGCCACATCCGCCCGAAGTCATTTTCGCCCCACGTATAAAGATTGAGGCCGTTCGGGCTGTTCCAACCCACCATGCTGTTGTGCAGGTGATGGCTGAGGCCGGGACGGATGTTGCCCGGGTCGACGCACTGCCATTTCTGCGGAATCTGCGTATCGCCGCTCACCACGTGGCCCATGTTGCTTCCATTGACGAGATAGCAGATGCCGCCACCCTTTCCGCCCAGGACCAGAAGGTTCGTGCCCGGAACGAAGATGGGCCCAGAGGAGCCGAGATCGTTGTCCTGCGAGTTCAAGGTGCTGAAGTTGGAGGGGGTGAAGGAGTCGTTCGGGCCGAGTGTCGGCGAGAGCTTGAGCAGCGTTTCGCCCCAGCTGCTCGTCCCGTCGAAGTTCCCGTTGCCGGTCGCATAGAAGAGATTGCCACTGCCGTCGATCGTCGGCGCTGCGCCGGCCATCCAGATCCCGGCCTGGCCGCCATTGGGCGCCGCGCTGAACGAATTCGCCTGCGAAAGATCGGACGTGTTGAATGCCATGACCCGTCCCTCGTACGGCGTGGTGTCGCAGTGCGAGGACCAGCCGACGTACACCTTGCCCTGCGATAGCGCGAGCGCCGGACGCTGGTTGTTGGTCTTGCCATTGATGGTCCCAATGGTGCGCGCGGCGACCCTTTCGTTGCCGTTGGTGATGTCGAGCGCCCGGATGCGCTGGATGAAGGCGCCTGACTCGACGGTTCGGGTGACGACGAACAGGGTGTTGGCAATGCCGTCGATGACTGGTGTCCCGACGATCCCGATGTTTCCGCTAAAATCATTGTAAGCGCTGCCGCAAATCCCCCCGACACCGACCTCGGTATGATTCGGGGGTCGTGCACCGTTGTTGAAGTTCCTCGACCAGAGGGCGACCGGCGCTCCGCTGCCGGCAAGATCGGCATCGAACGCGGCGACGGTGTTGTTCACCGTCGCGATGAACACGACGTTGTGGGTGCCGCCGGCGATGGCGACGTTCGATCCATAAAGCGGCTGGGCATAGACTTGATCGTCCACGCTGATCGTGAAGAGCTTGGCGAACGTCGCCAGGTTGACGTTCGAAGGGTTGAGGGCCGTCTCGGCGAGGTTCGCACCGGTTCGTTGGGCGTTGTAGGCGCGCGTGGTCACGCTGAACCCGCTCAGCGCCTGCCCGATTTCCCCGCTCGGCTCTGCCGGTTCGCCGGGGCCGTCGAGCGAATCCGCCCTCGTTCCGCAGCCACCGAGGGCAAAGCCATAGAGGAGGCCAATGGATGAAAGCCGACAGAAAGCGACGCTGGGTCTCATGGCCATCTCCCAACTGTGAATCGAGCCCCTCGCGCTGCATTGTCAATTGCGACAATGCCTTGAGGGAAGAGCGGACGTTACGATCTGCCCGCCCCGCTGTCAATCTGCAGAGAGAGCCGCGGACTGTCGCCATATCCCGGAAAGATCCAGCCACATTATGAATTGAAAAAAATGAGATTGGAGACACGGAAAACCGAATGGCCGGACTGTCATAGCTTGAGACCGCTGCGCTGCGCGACGCGAGCTATCGGTTGATGTAGGCGTGTCACCCGCATTCGCCCGTACACGTGCCCGTAGGCGCTCGACCTCGGAGCCGTGTCGCTGAAGTACGGTCAGGGCAAGGGTACGAGGGTTAGGCGAGATTGAGTGTTCCCGTGAAACGCGGGTCGCCCCAGCCGGTCATGGGGACGCCCACCGCGTTGGCCAGGGAGGCGAGCAGCTTGTTGTGCGCTTCGTTGCGCAGCTCCATCAGCCGACCGGTACGGATGCCCATGTTGGCGCCCGCCGCGACGATGATCGGCATTTTCAGCACGCTATGGCCAAAACCGCTGTTGAGCGAGTTGAGCCACAGCACCACGGTGTTGTCGAGCAGCGTCCCGCTGCCTTCGGGAACGCCGCTGAGCTTGTCGAGCAGACGAGCGAACATCGTCATGAACCATTTCTCGGTCGCGATCTTGTCGACGTTGTTGACGCCCGGCCGGTGGGCGATGTCGTGCTTGTGCCGCGTCGGAAACTCGATCCCTTTGCCGCCGATGCCGAGCCACGGAAAGTAGATATTGTAGTCTTCACCGTCTCCGATGGCGTAGGTGGCGACGCGGGTCAAGCCGCACGCCAGGGCGGCGGTGATGAGATCCATCTCGGCGTCGACCAACGCCGGGAAGTTCGCCATCAGCTTGAAGTCGGTCGCCGCGAGCGTCGGAGGCTTGCAGCCGGTCGTGACCGCTCCACCTTGTAGCTGGCGTTCGATATTTCGGACTGCATCCAGGTGAATTTGGATTTTTCGACGGTCTTCGGTGCCGAGGCGCATGCTCTGCCGCTCCAGCGACGTGCCGACGTAGTCGAGCACGCTCTGACGCGTTTTCAGTAACCTGACCACCGCGGGATCCGGCGTCGTGCCGGTCATGACCCCCCCAAAGAGCGAGCTGAAGAGCCTTCGCGGATCGCTCTCTGCGCTGAACGGTGCGCGATTGCCCGTCCAGGAGAGCGTCGCGTAGCCGGTGCCGTCCCTACCCCACGCGCGGGCGCTCAGGACGGGAAACGGCAACGGGGTTTGTGCCGTCGCATTGAAGGTTCGCCCGATGTGCTGATCGATCGAAATCGACGATGCGAGGGCGAGGCCCGGACCGCCCGGATCATGCGGCGGATCGCCGGTTGCCAATTTCGTTGCGGTCAAGACCGCGCCGAAGTTGTGATGGGCATCGCCGTTGCCACCGAACGGATTGTCTTCCGACCAGACCCGCATGTCGATGCCCTTCGGAAAGAGGAGCTTCGCCTTGTGCGCCTCGAGCGGCGACGTGATTTCGCCGAGCGTCAGATTGCCGTCGGTACCCGTGGGCCAAAAGCTGTTTTCGATGGTCCCATTGCCCGTTACCACGAAGATGATGCGCTTCGGAAACACCGGGTCCGCACCGAAGGCGAGCTCCTCTGTCAGCAAAGGCAAGAGCAGTCCAGAGGCCCCTGTGGCTGCAAGCAAAGAACGTCGCGAGATTCGGCGCATCATGGCGTCAGGACCTCGCCGTCCGCGGGAGCACGATGCGAAAAGGGGAGCGTTCGGGTGATTTGGACGATCAGGTCCCTCGTATGGCTGCCCGAACCCTCGTAGGAAGACGCAAGGTAGTGCACGGCGGGCGCATCGGCAGGTTGCTCGAACCGATCGATCGCGTAGCGCAACCATTGGCGCGTGAAGCATTCGCGCGCTTCTCCCGATGAGGCCAAGAGCCGAACGAGCTCGGTCGCGTCCCGGAACGTGACGGTCGCGCCGTCGAGCGTGACGCTGCCGCTCGCATCGATGGGGTGCCCGCCATCGTCGTTGCGATAGTTGCCGGCACCGTCGAAATGCTCGAACGCAAATCCGAGCGCATCCATCGTCGTGTGGCAAGAGGCGCACGACGGCGTGGAGCGGTGCATGGCCATCTGCTCGCGCAGCGTCTTCGTCGGATCCGGCGGCGGAAGCTCGGGAACGACGTTCGGTGGCGGCGGCGGCACGACCGAGCAGAGCATGCGATTGAGAATGAATTTGCCTCGTCGCACCGGCGACGTGCGGTAGGAATTGCCTTTCACGGCCATGACCGCCCCTTGCGTCAAGAGCCCGAGTCGCGAAGTTCCCGAGAGGTCCACCCGGCCGGTCGCGTCGGGTATGACCCCGTAATACTCGGCGAGCCGCGCATCGACGAACGTGTACGGGGCGGTGAGCAGTCCGGCGAAGGTGGGCGACCCGCCGCGCAGCACGTCGCGTGAGAATGCCACCGTTTCTGCCCGCATCGACTCGCGCAGCTCCGGCTTGAATGCGGGATAGACGGCCGCATCCTTGATCAGGCCGGACAACGGTCCGAGCTCGAGCCACTGCGTAATGAAGTCGGCCATCGTTTCATCGGCCCGCGGGTCCTTCAGCATTCGCGCGGCCTGCTCGGCCATCTGGTCCGGCGTGCCGAGGTTTCCCGCGTCGGCTGCTGCCATCAGCGTGACATCCGGCATGGAGTTCCAGAGGAAGTACGACAGCCGCGACGCCATTTCGTAATCGTCGAACTTCACCAGCGCTCCATCGAGCTGCGGCGGCGCGAGGCCTCGCTCCCACCGATAAAGAAAACCTGGTGATTGCAGCATCGCCTGGACCACGATGCCGAGCGCCTCCTGAAACCCGTAGTTCATCTGCGGGTCAGTTCGAAGTTTCGTATAGAGCGCCACCAAATCATCGACTTCGACGCGGTCGAGGGGACGTCGAAACGCGCGCTTGCCGAACGTGCTCACGAACGTCCGTGCGCAATCCGTCAGGTCCGATCCTGCGCAGGCGACACGGCTACTCGGGGCATTGGTGCCGAGCGACGCGAGCGTCGCCTCCGCGAGGTCCATGAAACGCTTGACCTCAAGGTCGGAAACGATGCCCGGGAGCGAGAACGCCAGTTGGATGTCGTTGTCGGCCGGTAGCTCGATGTTCGAGTCGAAGTCCAGCTGCAGCGCGGGGAACAGATCCCGCAACGTGTGGATCAGCTCGACCCTGCCCAGCCGACGGAGCGGTGTCGGCCCGGCGGTGGCTCCGACGCCGGCTTTGCCGTCGGGGGCCACCGCCACACCCGCGTCCCCGTTGGGCGAACCGGTCGAGCCAGCTCCCGCGCCGATGTAGCCGGTGCAGGCGGCGCCTCCACCTGCAGCGACGACCAAAGGCCAGAAGGGGATACGGACGAGCCAGCTCCAGGTACGCGACAGCACGACATGACGATGAGTGGAGGCAGCCGCGCTCTTCGATCATGAAACCGTGACTGCTTCGGATTGGGAGGCGCAATGACTAGCGTTCGCGCAGTGCGGGAAAGATCTCGCCGCGCCGAAACCGCTCTCAGCGAGAAGCGTACGTGTAAGTGTGAGGGAACCATAGTGGTTCGACGTTGGATCGGCCGCCGGCAAGCGCTGTTGTCTGCAATCGATGAGCGCCGCGAAGTAGCGCAGTAGACTGCATCGAGCATAAACCGTAGCCCTCGCAATTGGCTGGGTCCTCAGCTCGTACGTGTCCGCCCCCCCGCACTGTTAACCGGCACACGCCGCTCGTGGTTGTCGACGACAACGATGGGTTGTCGCTTCTGGTGCCGAAACGAGCGACACACGAGCGTGTTGGATGTCGCGAATGTGAAACTGCGAGCCGCACATGAGTCGCGCCACGTCCGTTTCTTGCGCCGGGGAAAGCTGCGCCATCCTCTGCACCCCGAACCAGAGCTGCGGCGGATCGGTCTGCTGTCAAAGTTTGCGCTGCAGCTATAGCGGCACCGATCGGAGGTGCCAATAAGCGCCCCGGACCCATCTGACCACAATTCATATTTCGACTGATCGACGAGCGGGTTTGTCTCCACTCTGCAGGACGAACGACCCACCTCGCGATCACCGACGTGCGCATCCAACGAAGTTCCAAGATCGTCCGGGCCTGGGGATGGGTCGGCATGTCTCTCGCGGGAGTCGCCTGCAGTATCAGCGACGATGCTTCGCAGCACCCGAGCGGTCAAGGTGGTAGCGGTGGTGGCGGGGGAGCCCCGGGCGATTCGCCGGACGGAGGCCTGGCGGGCTCCATTTCGCCCGACGCTTCCGTGGGTTCCGACGCCGACGTCTCGGATGCGCAGAACGTACCGGATGGTTCTCCTCCGCACGATCCGGTCGTCGTGTTGAAGAGCGGGACGCTCAAGCTCGAGGTGTGGGGGGAAAGGACGATCCGCGTGCTCTACGGCACGCAAGTCCCCGCGCCCGGCAGGAGCCTCGCCGTCATCCAAACGCGTCCCTCCATTCCCTTCACGCGCAGCGATTCGAGCACCGATGTCACCATCGCAACGAGCAAGTTGCGCGCCCAGGTCGACAAGGCGAGCGGTCAGGTGACCTTCCTCACCCCCAGGCGGCACCGTCATTCTCGCGGAAGTCGCAAGCGGCTCGCATCAGCTAATGCCGACCAACAACGGCACGGGCCCCTACAAAGCGATTGGAACGTTTACCTCCAAGGGCGGCGAGCAGTTCTACGGGCTCGGACAGCATCAACTGACGCAGCCGGGGAAATTGGCGTACAGCGGCTCGACGCAACTCATGCAGAAGAACCCCGGCGAGAGCAGCGTTCCCTTGCTGTTCTCGAGCGGCGGTTACGGCATTCTCTGGGACAATCCGTCGGTGACGACGGTGAATCTCGCCGGCGATATCGTCATGACGTCCGAAGTCGCAAACCTCGTCGACTACTATTTCATGGCTGGCCCAAAGGCGGACGATGTCGTGGCATCTTATCGCGCGCTCACCGGCGCTGCTCCCTTGTTCGGCAGGTGGGCGTTGGGTTATTGGCAGAGCAAGGACCATTACGGTTCGCAGAGCGAGCTCCTGGAGGTCGCCTCGACGTACCGTTCGATGCAAATTCCGATCGATAACATCGTGCAGGATTGGCAGTATTGGGGAAGCAATCCGTGGGGCTCGCACCAGTTCTCACAGAGCTATCCCGATCCAGCGGGAATGTTCAAGACGCTCCACCAGACCGGCTTCCACACGATGATCTCGGTATGGGGCCGATTTGCCTCCGGTAGTGCGAACTACGACGCCCTGAAGTCCGCAGGAGGTTTCATTACGCCGATCTTGGGGGATGGAAAGACCTACTATTACGATCCGTTCAAAGCCGAGGGCCGCTCGCTCTACTGGCAACAAATGAACACCGGGCTCTTCTCCAAAGGGGTCGACGGTTGGTGGCTCGACGCGACCGAGCCTGAGCTCAACCAACCCCCAGAATGGGGTGAGTTTCGCAACTTTCAAACGGCCGCAGGGCTGGGCGCCGTCGTCTACAACGCGTACCCCCTCATGACGACGACGGCGGTTCACGACGGGCAGCGCGCAACCACGAGCGACAAGCGCGTGTTCATCCTGACGCGCTCCGCGTACTCCGGTCAGCAGCGCAATGGAGCCGTCACCTGGTCGGGAGATATTTCCGGGGACTGGGCCACGTTCAAGAGACAGATCCCCGCCGGGCTCAACTTCTCCCTTAGTGGGATTCCCTACTGGACCACGGACATCGGAGGCTACTTTCTGTCGGGGCTCGGCGGTCCCGGCTCGTCGGCGTACACGGAGCTCTTCGAGCGATGGTTTCAGTTCGGTGCGTTTTGCCCTATGTTCCGCACCCATGGCACGGGCCCGGACAGGAACATCTATAGCTTCGGTTCCGGGGCGCAAACCGTCTTGCTGGGCGTCGATCAATTGCGCTACCGGCTACTCTCGTACATCTATTCAATGTCGTGGATGGTAACGCACCAGGCGTACACGATGATGCGCGCCCTCGTGTTCGACTTCGCCTCTGACCCGATGGCTCTCAACGTCCCGGACGAGTACATGTTCGGACCTGCGATTCTGGTGAACCCGGTATCCGATGCCGGCGCCACGAGCCGCTCGGTGTATCTGCCCGCGAATACGAACTGGTACGATTTCTGGTCGGGCGCGACGCTTCAAGGCGGTCAGAAGGTGATGGCGGCGGCGCCCATCGATCGCATCCCCCTTTACGTGAGGGCAGGTTCGATTCTGCCGATGGGACCGGTTATGCAGTACGCGACGGAGAAGCCGGCCGATCCGATCGAGTTGCGCGTCTACCGCGGCGCCGACGGGACATTCGAGCTCTACGAAGACGAGAACGATAACTACAACTACGAGATGGGAGCGTTTGCGACGATCCCGATGACCTGGAGCGAGGCGAAGAGGACCCTGACGATCGGAGCTCGCCAGGGATCATTCCCGGGCATGCTGCAGCGCCGCACGTTCCGCGTGATCTTCGTGGCCCAAAGTCACGGCGCCGGGGCCGCCGAAAGCGCAACGGCCGACCGGACCATCACCTACACCGGCGCGGCCGTCGACGTCGCCGCGCCCTGACGTGTGCGTCGCTCATCTTGCAGTCGGTCGGGTGCGCTCGTCGACGTGAGTGGCGTCGGGCTGTACGTCGATGACCAGGATCTCGGGGTGACACAGAAATCGCAGACGAGGCGCTTCGTCGCGCTCGAGCCCGACACCGCGCGAAACGACCAGCGTTCGGCCTTGGGAAAGAACGGTGGTGCCTGCGGCCCACGACCGAGGCACGCTCGAGAACGTGATGAGAGGCCCCACCCAGGGAAGCCTCACCTGCCCGCCGTGCGTGTGGCCGGCGACGAGAAGATCGGCTTGCACGTCGCCCAGTGCGAAGTCGGGCGCATGCCCGAGGACGATGTGAAACCGCTCCGTCGCCGGAACGCGCAGACTCGAATCGAAGGAATCCTCTTCCGATAGACCGGTGACGCGCAGTTCGCCGATGTCGATATCGCGCGTGTCACCGAAAGTGACGACCGGCAGTCCCTCGAAAATCGTCTCCCAACCCGGAGGATCGACATTGCCCTGAACCGCATACACGCCGAGCGGCGCCGCCATGCCGACTTCTTTCATCAAGGCGCGAAGCGCCAGCCGGTGACGATCGAGGTGCGTCTGTGCGACCTGCACATAGTCGCCGGCGAAAAGGACGATGTCCGGCTTCTGTTGGAGTGCTGTGACGAAGGCCTTCTTTTCATAAGCGCCGACACCGTCAGTTTGGACATCGGCGAGTACCACAATCCTGAGCGGCTTTTCAAGCCGACCTGAGACGACCGGCACGTGCGATACCTCGAGGTCTCGAGGTTCGATGAGGAATGCGTCGACGCCGACGAGGGCGACGGCGGCACTGACGAAAAGCATGCTGCTCGCGATCACAGGGCTGGACTTCCAGCCGCGAATGCCGAGTACTGCCGAGATCGCGACTCCGTGGACGAAGATCGCGTAACAGAGAAGCCTCATTACGCCAAACAGGTCCCTGGCGAGCGCGAGCGCGAGGATGGACGCGACGAGGCCGAACACGCTGGCTCCGATGGCGAGGCGTCGAGCGCCGAGTGGATTCGCCACCCGCAAGAACCAGATGTCGATGGCGAGGAGCACGGCGTTATAGGCCAAGTCCATTTTGTCTCGTCAGAGGCTCTGTGAACGAATGGGGATTCCGGTGTGAGTAACTTCGTCACGCGCTCGGCGCCTGATGCGCTCGAACCGTGGACCAGCACGACGCGCACCGGGCGTTCGAAGGAGTCATCTCCTATAGGACACATGATGTTTCGCGCCCACGCAAGCTAGCATTACTGCCGCAGATTTCCGCTACCAGATCGATCGTCGGAGCGGCCATAAGCCCACTTAAACTGACCGAACAGGCGGATTTCTCGGTGTTGCGGAGCGAGGCTGGCCAGGGCGTCGCG
>Ga0137374_10011679_pt1 | contig 10271 bp, 13 predicted proteins | sample SagtaG_20_FD_104811 | JGI IMG/M metagenome (GOLD analysis project Ga0137374, IMG submission 104811) | Vadose zone soil microbial communities from Sagehorn Ranch, Mendocino, California, USA - Sage1_R_100_16 metaG | ecosystem: Environmental > Terrestrial > Soil > Vadose zone | place: USA...
CAGAAATTTTGCCTTATCCCTGCCTCTCTCAATCATACCACCTGATTCTTTGATACAGAGGGGGAATTTCTGCATCTTCAAACCATTAGACCTAAGGTGATGAATGAAATCCATGTAGTGCCTTGTGTTAAACCAGATCAAATTATTTTCCTCACAGTAAACTATCCAGACATCAATAGTGTTCTGGAAATACGCCCTATCCCGGAGATTTTCTAATGTCATTTTGTGCACTTAATAAATAGTTTAATCAATTTTAGTATTACCCAGGTACTTGTCGCACCCTTAACTAAAAAGTTATTTCAAGTTGGAGTCTACTTCCATTTCGATCGAACGCAGAAATTGTATCGTATTCGTACGGATAGCCAATTATCAACGAAATTAGGCCAAAATAGTTGTGAAGATCTTCTAGGGACGGTCTTGTAGAGCCACTTGGGTGTGAATGCACAGTACCTATATACGATAAGTCGAAGGGAAGTTCATAACCTGAAAATCCCGAATAAAATGGGCCGTGAGTTGAAAATGGAGGAATTACTAATCCATTTATAAAGGTAGTATTTTGTTTATGCTTTCCTTGCAAAATTAATATGCCCTCATTTGGATGACAGGATTTAGCATATGTTATTATGCCGTCCGCTGTTACCTTTGCCAAAATCACTCTTCTTTCAAGTGGGACCTTAGTAGTATCTTTTTTCTTTCGTAAAAGCAATTGTTATTGTAAATATCTGCCGATATTTAATATTAGTCGCAGGTATGAATTCAACTAGTACGATACAGAAAGTTGAAAGTAAGGATTTCTTGTTCTGTTACTACTTTGCTGCCCGGTAGATAAGTAACCTATAGATACTTCACGCTCAAGCTTGTAAGGAAACTATGTCTGAAGTAGCCTTAAAAGTATAATTATGAGATCTGTCACAGATGGTATTTCCGGACCGTTACTAGCATGGTTTGGAATCAAATACTTCACGAAGCAAGACTAAGGAGATTAATTTACTACAGTAGATGATTTATGTCTAAAGGGATGGTTTGCTTTGATATCAACGGCGAATCGTGTATCAATATATTATTTTGTCTCAATTTTCATGGCGACATTACTCGCTTAAGACAGGAATCATGATTTTTACCCTTGATAGTTCTTGTTACTAATAATCGAAGCCGGGTCTAATGGTCTTCCAGATTAATTAATATGCAGTATAAAGTAGTTTCTCAGGATAGTATTGACTCTATCTTCTATTACTTGGGTGAATCGGATCGATCTTTTAGCTTGAGGATATTTCGTTAGGATGAAACCGATAGTTTGTAAAGAAGTATAATATCAGGTACTTTCGGCGACTTTAATAAAATTAGTGGACAGTCCGCTCGAATAAAAAGTGCTGTATTTAGATTTCATTGGAAGGGGCATTTGGTGCAAATTAAAGTATCTAATCAATTCGAAGCGCATCAGATACATAATCAGTAATTGATTTATCAACATCTGCATTACCTCAGATATCATGAATAGCTTGAATTTTGTTTTGCTCGGCGACACTAGCATCGCAAAAGATCTTGGTAAGAAAGGAACAACAACAGACATATCAATTTACGATAGAAAAATAGCTGATGCAATCATGACGTGGACTATTCCTATTACATATCCTGATAAAATACAGTTCACTTCTTTGCTATATTAAATGTCGAAAAATTAGACAAATACACTGGCGAACAAATCCTTGCCCTCGATCATCTGTCTATGGAAAATGGGTTTATTTTACATTCCTATGAAATTGACGAAGACAAACTTAAGTCAATTATCAAGAATACTAATATTAGAAATTATAAATTTATGCAAAATTTAAAGGAAATGAAAAAAGCATTTCAAATTTAAAGTCAAAAACCAAAGGGGGGGTCATTGTGGTTACCCATAGATCATGTTTTTGATGTGAAAGGAGTTGGAACTATCGTTCTAGGAGTAATTAAACAAGGTACAATCAAAGTCTTCGACGAAGTAAAATTACTTCCGTCGGAAAAAAATTTTCGGTAAAATCAATTCAGATGCACGATGATTCAGTACAGGAAGCTACCTGTCCTGCTAGAGTCGGACTTGCGTTAAAGGGTGCTACCCCAAACTACATATCACGTGGTGACGTAGTTTGTGGTCCGGATAACCTTGCGGTCTGTACAAATATTATAAAAGGAAAATTTTCTAAAAATCCTTTTTTTAAAGAAGCGATAAAAGATTCAAATATTTTTCAGATTTCAGTAGGTCTTCAATTGAAACCAGCCAAAATTAAACTAGTCGGAAATGACGTTGAAATAAACCTCCTTAAGCCAATTATTGTATCTAATAGCCAGAATTTTCTGGTTATCAAGCCAGATACAGTCGGAGTTAGAATCTGCGGTAGGGGCTATGGAAACTAGGCATCCTATGACAAAATATTAGGTCACAGGATCGTCTAGATATTTTTATTTCGGTCCCTTAGTAGCAATCAATAGTATAAGTGGACATTTTTCGCAAAAATACGAGTAGTATCATTCCTAAGAAGGAAGGATAAATACGATTTAATTATAGCCTTCAGTTTTTAACTTCACTTTGAAAACTTAGTAACTATTACTTTCGCAGCATTTTTGCCCTGGTAAATAGATGCCTCGCGAACCCCGACATACTAGTGCAAGGGAGCCTTTCAATCCAACCGTCATGCAATGTTACTGGTCTTATTTTTGGGAAATAAGGAAGGGTTCATCTGAATTCACTAAGTTTGTGAACAGATAGGCCAACTAAAGCGAACAGTTAAAAAACTACTCCTTAAAATACGTATCCTGTAAATATGTGAATATGAAAACTGGTAAGTCACATAGGTTGCGATCTATCGAAGGAAAGCCGAAGCGTAGAATTACTGGTAGAGAATTGACGGAGATTGAAGAGGCTACTATAAGGCTAAACACGCTCTTGAATATACTTGACGAACGCGGAATAATCAACATTAACGAATTTAATCGAGTTGTCGCGATGAGATTGCATGAAACTTCAAAGGCCACCGCCTTTGAAGAACTAGAAGACGAGCTTTGAATATCAGTTGCTTTCATAAACTCGGAGGTAATGCAAAAAATTGGCTAATTACTTTCTTCTTAGATAGTTCAATCCCTATACATGCATGCCTAAAGTCAAATTACCTTGTAATAATATCATAGCACCAAATTATACCATGAAATGCAGTAAGTATTATTGCAAGGTAATAATGTTGCCGCCCCTGAGGCATGTTCGATTTTATCCATGGCTCACATAATACTTATATCTCTTTTCAACCTCTTTATTGGCACCTGAAATAACAGACTCAATTTGGCTCTTTAAAATGTCCCGAACATGGACCCTCAAATCCGCCGATGTATAGTCACTAGGAAATCCTAAGAAAAAGGCGCTGTCAAAGAGGTTCATAAATGATACCACTTTATTCCTGTATTCTTCAACCGTTGGATTTTTGATTCTTGACACTTTAAACCATGTTGTGGCACAGGGGGCACCAAAGGTATGAGATAGCTCCTCCATTACTCTTTCGATTTCAAAAAAGTCCATAGTGGCTTTAGTATTTTTTACCATATTTACTTAAACGTTTTTTTAGGTATTAGGTGGCTTTAATCAAGAATAAACTAATTGTGGGAAGTGCGGATTTAAAATTATGATCGAATTGGTGCGAAAAGTCTAAATGCAGTTATAATATATCTAAACAGGTATTTGAGGGAACACTGGGCCGTCCAAAGTAAAGAAAACAAATTAAGCTAGAGTATTTTATCATGATTCAGAAGTTTGTATTACACTTGAAATCTTTAAAAGTATATAGGTGCGATTATCCTACTCTCTTCATTTTAGACCCGCACCTAGGGCAAGATGCTTCCCTGTGTTTAGTACCACAGCTCATACAATAATAGTTAACCGAGTTTCCAGAAAAGGGAGACGACAATGACCCAAACATGCCCATTCCCCCTCCCATCTTCTTCATCATCCTATTCCTCATATAGAAATTGATCATTATGAAAATGCCAATAATTACTGGAAGCGATAAGTAAAATGGAAGTAAAAGCGATACAGTAATACTGATTCCAAGGGAAATCGCAATCATCAAAAGATTATACATCAGAAACTGTTTGTTATCCATTTTGATCTACCTACTGTGTGATCAAACAAGATTATTAAGGTAACTGTTCTAAACAAACTCTTCAGACTAGGATTTAATAAGTCACAAATCGATTTTTGCAGAAAAGTGGTAATAAATTAATAGCTACGAGAATTATTTTCGATATTGTCTTCCTGGTGATTATCTTAACACGGTTGCCATCATTCACGCTTGAATGTCGAGGTAGTAATTCGACCCTCTCTAGAAATTATCATAGTAAGAGTACTTATCACATTGTCAAAATATCTTATCCGAAGTACGACTTTCCTTAGATCTTCTTCTGTCAACGCATTAATCTTTGTAAGGATATCGTAGACGCCTTCTACAGGGTGGACTTGAATTACCTGAGGAAACTTTTTAAGTTCGCCTATTACCTCAGAGATCGATTTAAAGTCACAGTTTATGAGAATAAATGCAGATGGCATTTGCTAATAAATGTTATACTGATCTTTTCTTAATATAGTATACTAATATAGAATTCAATCATCACGATCTCGTGATTAGTAAAAAGTAAATTTGAATCCTGTAAAGCAATTAATTAATTATCAGTGATTAATTTGTAAATGCAAAGCGAAATATGGCCTCGTGAATCAAAAGTTTCAGAACATAATGTATGAAAAGATCTAAGAAAGGGAAACCTTGGAATTCTTAGTCATAAAACGATTACCTCTATAGAAATCTACGAGCTATTATGTTTCTAGAAAAAATGATATCGAATTTATCAACTAGTACCCTAATATGGAATCAAACTGCAAACGCCCATTCACATCTAATTTTAAGTGTCCGGGGATAATAGTTAATCATTAAGCATATTATATTACTGGTTAATGCAATTCAGATAAAACGGGATTATCCCCTACCCCTGCTGCCGTAGCCATTTTTTCGAGGTTCGCCCTGATCGTTAGCTGTTCGAACGCTTCTGGATGATCCGCAACGTGGATAGTTGATTCGCGTCAATTCAATATGCCACATGGGACGACCTATTTTTATTATACAGTAACTAAATTTCGATGCTAGTCCGCCCTTCTGGGTCCTTTTGGCCAAAAGGAAAACTAAAACTTCCATAAGTAACCCCCTCTTTGTTGAGACTCGACGGAAATAAGATCACCGACTTGGAATTTCTGTCAAACTACTTTCGGCCCGGATTACTGGGACACAGGTGTCGTTCTTAATATGGGTGAATTAGGTATTCCCGTGAAGCCAGCGACTCTTCAACTTGAATGTTGCCATTTTAACAAATATGCCTCAACTATACTATTCATTTACTGCTAGGATGACTATCAAAGTCAAGCTCCATTTGTTCGAGTTTGCCGGCGTGGAGTTTTGCGGTGAGTGACGACACGGATTTATTTTTCATTAGCTCTCCCAAACCATTTGAAAAGACTAAGGCAGTGATCTTCTGTTTTTCAGGCACAGGCTACTCTTAGAGTTTACCCTTAGTTCGTCAATGAAATTAGACAACGAACTTACTTGCTTGTCCATGCTAAAATGGATTGAAATCTCGAAGAGAACTAAATAAGGGATTAGGCCCAGGGTGTAACATTAGAATATTATTCACATTTCAGCAAAATTTTTGTTTATTGATGTTTTAATAGTACTTAAAGTTGATTGGATGAAATTAAACAACGGTTTTACCTCATGAACCGGGCCGCGTAATACTACCTTATTACCTCCCTGCAATGTCATTTTGGCAATCTTGAAGATAATTCCCTTCTCGGAATATTCTACACCAACTAGCGTATCTAAGCGCTCACAAATTACGTCACATGACTTTAAAATTTTACCTTTTTCCGCATAAAGTACTAACCTCCGCTCAGTAATCAGAACTTCGTATTTGCCCTGAGGACAAAGCAGCTTCGTCCTTGTCCTAAATAATATATTTTCTAAAGGCAGCAATATGTCTTGCACCGTCATTGTTGGATTGAAGGGTTTTTACGTTTCGCGTATTTATAAAAATCAGTTGAAGCTATTTAGTTTTTATGCAAACTATTATAGATGATCTCTAATTCTATTATAAAGCTCTTTCTTTTCCATGATGATTGTAAGATTGGAGATAATAAGGTCCTAATGGTGTTTAGATGACTAAATCGAACATAATTATTATATTCCTTTAACAATACCACTTTAAGAAGATCTGAATAAGTCGCGAATGACCTCAGCCGAGATGTCCATTGCAGAGCATGTAGATGAGCTACGGAGGAGATTAGTTCGGAGTTTCATTATAGTCGCGGTGATAACAGTTCTTTCATTGAGCTTTGGGTTAAAGCCCTTTACCATTGACGTCACATTGCCTTTTCCTATTGTTTTCATACCAAGCATGTCCCAATCCCCTCAAGGCGCGGTAATTTTTCCTCTTACACTCTATTATCCATACCCAGACCCATTTAATAATATGGCAGTTCAATTAACTAAATTTCTTAAAGATACGTTGCTTCCGTCGAACGTTAAGTTGATCCAAACGGCTCCTGGCCAAGCATTCTTCGCTCAGATTCACATCTCGTTATTGATAGGTATTATTTGCTCAATTCCAATATTAGTCAGAGAAATTTTTGCTTTTGTTTTTCCGGCACTCAGTACTAAAACAACGAGAACAATCTACAAGGTAACGTTTCCAATAATTCTCTTATTCCTATTTGGCATCATTTTTTCATATATTCTTGTTATTCCGCTGACACTCAACTTTCTTTATAAGTATGGCGAATCTATCGGGGCGGAGACATTTGTAACCATAAGTGATTTTATTACATTCGCACTTCAGTTCATGATAGGTTTTGGTTTAGCGTTCCAATTGCCAATAATAATGTATGGACTGTCGTTTGCTGGTCTATTGAATTCTACATTTTGGAGTAAAAACTTTCGATACGCCATAGTCATAATTGCAATATTTGGGGCACTAATTACTCCAGATGGAAGTGGTGTTACTATGTGGTTTATCACAATACCCATGATCGGGTTGTATGCACTAGGGATACTCTTCATAAGACGGATGGAACGTAAGTCATCAAGCGTAATGATAAATCGCAACCAGTGATAGAAAATGACCAACACTTAAATCCTCATGATACTCATAAACGACAAATGATCGGAGTCCATAATCTTGTTACTCAATTTCCTAGCGGGTTTGAATGGGTGTTATTGATAGTAGTAATCGTTGTAGTATTCTTTGGGGTAAAAAAAATACCGGAATTGGCTAAATCATTTGGAAAGGCTACCGGTGAATATGAAAAGGCAAGGATACAAGCAAAAAATGAACTTCAGCAGATTAAGTCTAAAGAAAAGGTAGGGCGGGAGAAACTGGAGGAAATAGCAGATACATTGGGTATTGATTACACCAATAAGGACGACGACGACTTGAGGAAAGCAATTGAATTCGCAGTAAATAAAGAGAAAGAGAAATAGTTTTAAATTTTTTACTCTCCGAATTCGTGCAAAAGGGAATTTAATCCACCACTAACTAATAATGATTCTTTAACGACCTCAAATGACTCGTAGCAGCGTGTTATTAGATCAATTTTTTGTCTATGATTATAAGATAAAGATTTTAATTGTTAGTCCTTATCAAAAACTACATGATTACTTCTGATAAAATTTCAACGGTAATTGAGGGATACGACATAAAAAATATTAGAATTACAGTTTTGGGTAGTCACTCGGCACTTGAAATTATGGATGGGGCAAAGGATGAAAATTTCAAAACCCTTTGTTTCTGTCAGAAAGGACGTGAAACCCCTTATCTAAAATTCAAACGGCTTGCGGATGAAATTATAGTTTTGGATAAATTCTCAGACATAACTTTTAAGGAGAATCAAGAAAGGATGCTTGAAACGAATTCTATCCTTATTCCACATCGTGCTCTTACTGCCTATGTTGGTTATGATCGAATAGAAAATGAGCTATTGATACCGTTATTTGGTAATAGACACCTGCTAAGAGCTGAGGAACGAAATTATGAACAAAATCAATACTACTTGTTGGAAAAGGCTGGTATCCGCCACCCTAAGATATTCAGGGATCCATCACAAATTGAGCATCTGTCTATGGTTAAAGTACAGGAAGCCAACAGAAAGTTAGAAAGGGCATTTTTTTTAGTTTCTTCTGAAAAGGACTACTTAGAAAAATCCAGATTAAAAATTGAGAATCACACTATTGAAGAAAAAGATCTAGCAAACCCGATCATTGAGGAATACGTGGTCGGAACTTACTTCAACTTCAATTTCTTCTACTCACCGCTGCGGCAAGAAACAGAATTTCTTGGAATTGAGAGAAGACTTCAAACAAACCTCAACGATTACAATTCAATGACAGCAAGAGAGCAGATGGAATTCGATCTAGACGTCAAGCATATTGAAATAGGACACACCCCGGCAAGTATAAGGGAATCAATGTTAGAAAAGATCTTTCAAACTGGCGAGAAATTTGTTAGTGCTTGTCAAGCAGTTCGACAACCCGGATTAATAGGGCCATTTTCATTGCAAAGTATAGTCACCCCAGATTTTGATATCGTAGTATACGATGTATCTTTAAGGGTCCCTGGCAATCCAATTATGGCTACCACTAGTCCCTACACCAAATACCTCTATGGTCAAACGTTTGGAGTGGGAAGAAGAATCGCAATGGAATTAAAGTCTGCGATAGCCACAGATTCTATTAAAAGAATAATTTCTTAAAGGAACTATTGTTCTATCGTCTCTTCAAATAGGGCTTTTCTCACTTTGATCGTGACATCGAAGTAGCATGCCAAAGCAATTGCGTCAGATGCACGATAATTTCTAAAAATAAGGATATCCTTTCTGGTTTTGAAATAAAGATTAGCTCTGAGAACGGAACCATTTCTATAAATTCTTACCTCAAGAAGCAACAAATCTTGCATAGCAGATATCTCTTCTACCAAATTATATATCGTTGGGATAGTAGTCTTATCCCCCTCTTGAAATCTTAAGATATGCCTTGCAACTTCGCCAGAAAAGGCACGCATTGGAAACTCCTTTCCATCACGAGTCTTCAGAATGAGAATACCTTCGAGACCGATTTGGTCAACAAATCCAACATAGCTAATATTAGCTGCTATGTATTCGTCATCAGAAGACATATTTTCAGCCATGTTGTTAATAATACATCCCAAAATTTAGATTTTTGGTAGTCCATTTCCAATAAGTTTATTCATTCATTTCAAGTCCGTTGCTTGACTTGTTTCCTAATGACATTTCTTCAAATAAGTTAAATTATGATAAATACATTCACAAGTTGTTGCCGCCTAGAGCTGTTTACGTGCGTGAAAGGAACAGAGGAATCAGAATACTCGGTTTGAGTATTTTTACCTTGTTATTCATATTTTCGATCTATAGTTTTCGGGATACATCGATTTCGCAACCTACAAGCCAAAATTTGTACCAACTGGCTAACATTGTAATCATTTTAACCCTCATTTGTCTTATTTTCGGGGTGTATGGCACTTTTAATATAATCATGTATTCAAATGATACAAGCAGCAAGCCATATAATGTTCTTGCGCACATAAGTAGAATACTGCGGGAGAAATATTACTTTAACCTGATGCTTATCTCTTCGCTATTGTATGGGATCTTTTTTGCGTTCCTGTCAAGAATTGTGATATATTTTCCTATTGCCCCACTTTCTCAAGATAGTTTTAACATTCCCAGTATAGCATTAACAGTTTGCTGCGGACCCCCTGGTTACTTTCCAATGGCTACCTTGAGATTGACAGAAAATTTTTCAATCTTGTTTATCCCTTTAAATATAATTCTTGCCGTTTTACTTTCGTTATTGGTAGGGGTGAATGTTGCATTGAATTTACATTCTATGAGGTTGCTTAGGTTAAGGAAAACAAAAAATATTTCACTTATTTCAACTTCTAGTGCATTCGCTGGGCTATTCATAGGGTGTCCTACCTGTGCCGGTAGCGTTTTATTCACAATCTTGGGTCTTGGGGCTGGTACGTCAACCTTATTTTTGGCCCCTTTCCAATCATTATTCATTTTGATGAGTCTCCCTATACTTATGTTGACACCGTTGCTCATAGTACGTAATATTAGGAAAAGTAAATCATGTACGTCCGCACGAGAAAACTACTAATGAAGTCGAAATAACAAGGATAAGAATTCAACA
>Ga0137374_10011686_pt1 | contig 10268 bp, 15 predicted proteins | sample SagtaG_20_FD_104811 | JGI IMG/M metagenome (GOLD analysis project Ga0137374, IMG submission 104811) | Vadose zone soil microbial communities from Sagehorn Ranch, Mendocino, California, USA - Sage1_R_100_16 metaG | ecosystem: Environmental > Terrestrial > Soil > Vadose zone | place: USA...
CATCACCAGGATCGTGAACTGGGTGATGCGCAGGCCATGCGGGCGCAGCGACCGGTCGAAGTCGCGCGTGATCCTGCGCGCCGCCCGCCGCGCGGCCAGGCAAAGGCAATCGGGACATTCCGACAGATCGAGCTCTGTTGTCATGCCGTGTATATAGCCCCACGCATCGAACCGGTTCCCACCCCACCGGAAAACGCTATAGGATTGGAATGTCGCCAATCCAGCTCCCGGGAGACCGCTTGTGCAAAAATACGCCGCATTTGCCGCCGCCGCGATCGTTGCCGCGCTCGCCGTGCCGGCCGCCGCCCAACAACCGTCGCCTTCAGGATTCGAGAAAAAGGAATTCACCCATAGCGCCTGGACGAGGGGCATCTTCTCCGAAGCGGTGACCGTCAAAGGCTTCGGCACCGGCAGACTGATCTTCCTCGCCGGCGTCGGCTCCGAGGACGAGAACGGTCCGCGCGGCAATGTCCGCCACCACAACGAGCTGGTCGCGCAGTGCGAATACGCCTTCGACAAGATCAAGCGTGTGCTGGCCGCGCACGGGGCCAACCTGAATCATGTGGTCAAGATCACGTCCTATCTCACCGACATGAAAAACCGCGTTCCCTACGGCCAATGCCTGACCAGAAATTTCGGGGCGGCGCCGCTTCCCGTCCACACGCTGATCGGGGTGGCGGCGCTCGCTTTCCCGGAGATGATGGTCGAGACCGACGCGACCGCAATCACTCCCGAATGACGCTACACGAGAGGAAAACCGCGTCCGGCATGAGTCGCGCCAGCGCCGTTCTGTCCCCCGGCGTGCCGGTCACCCTGGCAGCGGCCGGAAACATCAGTTTCGAGATCGAGGCTGGTCAGCGGCTGCGCCTCATCCAGCCCGAGGGTGAGCAAGTGGCGGATCTGATATCCTTCAACCGGGACGACGTTCGCGAGCTGCTCTCGATGCATTCGAGCCGCGCCGTCAACTTGAATTGGAAGCTGACCGCCCCGCACGTGCTCTACAGCAATCGCACGCGCGCGATGTGGCGGATCGAGGAAGACCTCACCGGCGAGAACTATTGCGGCGGTGGCTATTGCAGCGAGCATCTCAACGTCGCGCGTTACGGCGCGGCCGCCGCCGGCGCGCCGAATTGCCAGGCGAACCTGGAGACGGCGATTCGCGGCTACGGCATGGACCGCTGGAGCTTCAACATCGATGCCTGCTTCAACGTGTTCATGACCGTCGCCTACGACGCGGACGGCAGGTGGGAGATCCGGCCGCCCAAGGGCAAGCCCGGCGACTCCATGACGCTGCGCGCGCTGATGCCGCAGATCGTCGCCATCTCCAACTGCCCGATCCTGTTCAATGCCTGCAACAACTATCGCCTCAAGCCGCTGACCTTGGAGATTTTGACGCAGCGGGACTAAGGCGATCTCCGGTAGCGACCGGGTGATCGGGTCGTTGCGGCTGCCGGCCCTCAAAGCAGGGCGCAACAGCGCCGTCGACTCGAATCGGCAGATCACGTAGTTGGCGAAATGCGATGTGACGTACTGTGCCCGCCGGCCCCCGCCGCGCGGGTTTTTCGTTTGGCGCCGCCCGTGTCCCGGATGCCTGAACCTCTTGTCCCGGCGCGGCGACAAACTCGGGCGGAGCCCAAACCGCATTCTTGTGACGGCCATCACAGCGCGTGAAGCCGTCGCTCCGTAGTCTCCTGACCATGCCAGCAATCGGCGCTGGGTGGAAACAGGAGATTACCGATGGCTATCACGGGACCAATCGTCCTCAGGGGTGCGACCCGCTACGGCGATACAAGCGGAACGCTGCAGGGCTTCAGCGTCGGCGGCGACCAGAACATCGACGGCACGCTGTTCAACGACTTTCTGTATGGCGATGCCTATACGCTGACCCAGGCCGCACGCGGCGGCAATGACACCATCTCCGCCGGCGGCGGCAACGACAACGTCTTCGGCGACGCCTACAACATGTCCGGTTGGGCCCGCGGCGGCAGCGACTATCTCGATGGCGGCAGCGGCAGCGACGGGATGGTGGGCGACGCCATGTTCATGTCGCAGCACACGGCCGGCGGCAACGACGTCGTCGACGGCGGCGCCGGCGACGACTCGTTTCTCTACGGCGATGCCTATTCGATGACGGATTATGCGACCGGCGGCCATGACCTCGTCAGGGGCGGCGCCGGCACCGAAACCGTCTTCGGCGACGCCTATCTGATGTCGGGATACACCCTCGGCGGCAACGACACGATGCTGGAGAACGGCTTCGACGACTTCGGCAACGAGGTCATGTACGGGGATGCCTACAGCATGACCGGTTTCGCGATCGGCGGCCAAGACCTCCTGGCCGGCGGCGCCGGGTTCGATACCATGTATGGCGACGCCTACACGCTCGCCAACAACGCCATCGGCGGCAACGACAATCTCACCGGCGGCACCGGCAACGATACGCTGTATGGCGACGCCCTCAACATGCTCGACTCGAGCCGCGGCGGCGATGATGCGCTGAGCGGCGGCGAAGGCGACGACGTCGTCTACGGCGACGCCGCCAACATCTCGCAAGGCGCCCATGGCGGCGACGACGTGCTGCTCGGCGACGCGGGCAACGATACCCTCTACGGCGACGGCAGCGACGCCGGCGGCGCATCCGGCGGCAACGACACCCTGATCGGCGACAGCGGGAATGACGTCCTCTATGGCGACAACTTCCCCACCGAGGCTTTTTACGGCCAAGGCCATCCGGGCGCTGGCGGCGCCGACTTTCTGATCGGCGGAACCGGTGACGACCAGCTCTGGGGCAACGGCGGAAACGACACGTTCGTGTTCGCTCCCGGGGACGGCGCCGACGTCATCTGCGACTTCACGCAGGCGATCGAGACGGGCGCCGAGCAGGACAGGATCGATCTGTCGGCTTATGGCTTCGACAGCTTCGACGACATCCAGATCAACAGTGCCGGCGTGCTGACCGGCTGGGCGGTGATCCAACTCTCGCCGACCGATTCGATCATGCTCGCCGGCATATTGCCGAACGAGCTGACGGCGTTCGACTTCATCTTGTAACCAGTCCGGCGCGGACACAGCGGTCCGCGAGTCGACGCCAACGCACGGAGCAGGCGGGCCCGGCGCCGCCTGCTTCATCTCGTCCTCCGCCGGACGCGTCACGCCTGGCTGTCGAAGGCGTTCCGCCGGGCTGGAGCTTGACATCCCGGGAAAAAGCCGCAGCGCAGGGGACAAACAGCTCCCGCAACCCTTTCCACGCGCGTGCCGGCCCTCTACCCGTTCCGCTACTGGGCGGTCGACGGCGGCTTGATGTCCTACGGCATCGACGTGCTCGACCTGTTCCGGCGAACGGGGTCGTACGTCGATCGCATCCTCAAGGGCAGGATGAGGGCGGAAAAGGTCTCTCTCGGCCTCATGCTGAGGAGCATCGCAGCGCAGCTAGGCACGTCCGTTTCCACAAACACGGCTACGCTGCGATGCGTCTCGAAGCATGGGGCCGCCCGCGAACTCTATACTGCCGATCTCGGGTAAACCCGAGATCGGTGGCCGCCCCGTCCTTCGAGACGCGCGCGCACGCATGCAGATTGGGACGCACCACCTCGCACACAAGTCGGGTTTACCCGACTTGTGCAGTATTAGGTGCCCGATCTCGGGTAAACCCGAGATCGGGTGCGCGCTCCTCAGGACGAGGGCGGAGCAGGTGTCACATCGATAACCGTCAATCGAAAGGTTCACATACAAGGGTGACGGTGAGAGTGAGTGGTTCTCGGTCGCCGCCGGTATAGAGAGCGTGGTCTTGACGGCATCCGAGGCGGCCGCGCCCTATTTCCCCGCGCCGGCCATATAGTCGAAGGCGACGTGCACCGTCGCCCGCAGCGCGACGAGGAGGCCGGTTTCGTCGATCTGGAAGCGCGGCGAGTGATTGACCGCGGCCAGCGACGGCGGCACGCCGGGCGGCGTGATGCCGACGAAGTAGAACATCGCCGGGATCTCCTGCGCGTAGAACGAAAAGTCTTCCGACGGCGTGCGCGGCTTGATCTCGATCGCCTTGTCGGCGCCGGCGACGCGCTGCAAGGTCGGCACCATGCGGTTGGTCAGCGCCACGTTGTTGATCAGCGGAATATAGCCGTCGCTGATCCATTCGACCGCGGCCTCGCCACCGCCGCTCTTGGCGATCGCCTCGGCCGTCTCCTTCACGCGCCGCATGATGAAGTTGCGCATGTCGAGGTTGAAGGTGCGCAGCGTGCCCTCGAGCTCCGCCTTGTCGGGAATGATGTTGGAGCGGTTGCCGGCGTTGAAGATGCCGACGGTCAGCACCGACGGATCGCTGGTCACGTCCACCTGCCGGCTCTGAATGGTCTGCAGCCCGAGCACGACCTGCGACGCGATCACGATCGGATCAACGGAAGCTCGACCTCCTCGGTCACCGGTAGCGCATCCATGTCGGCGCGCAACGCGATCAGCGGCCCCGGCTTGCCGCCCTCGAGCACGGCGACCACGCCGGTATGCGCGACCTTCTCGCGCACCTCGTAGCCGAGCTTCTTGAGGTGCTCGGCGACCAGCGCGGCGGTGCGGAACATGAGCTTCATGGGTTGGCGGTCCTTCGAGCAGGGGCGGGGGCGCGGGTTCGATACCACCGTCAATTTCGGCGGATTTCAAGCCGACACGACCGCCGTAACGAGGCCCTTGACCCGAGCCCGGGAAACATTTAATTGGCGAAATGCGATTCGCACTGCTGCGCCCGCCGGCCACCGCCGCGCGGGTTTTTTGATTCGCGGCGGGTGGCGGACAGCCGGTAGCCCGTAGGGCGCAATAGCGTATTGCGCCATTTGACCATCATCCCAGCCGGACCATTCGAGCGCGCTCGCGAGCGATCGCCGTGCCGCAAACTCGGTGCGCTCCCTCTCCCCTGCCCGAACTCGGGTTTACCCGAGTTCGGAACTTTAGATGGCCGAAGTCGGATAAATCCGACTTCGGCTGGAGAGGGTGGGGGTGAGGGGGTTCGAAGCCTATCGAGAGACTTTAACCCCTCACCCCACCCCTCTCCCAATGGGAGAGGGAGCAGACCGAGTTCGCCGCCCGTTCGGTGATCAATCTCCGTCACAGCTGAAACCGCACTAGCCGGTCCCAAGGGCGTTTACGCCCGTCCATAGCGCGTCGAAGACGCGCGTAACCGCGCCTATGGCTCCCTGCTGACTCACCGATCTTCGAGGCTTTCCCATCATGACCGAAACACCCGACCCGATGCCCGAGCATGAGTGCCTGCGCCTCGCGCGCATTGCCCGTGGCTGGACCCAGACCGAGCTGGGCAGGAGGGTCGGCACTAGTCGTCACGCCATCTCGGAAATCGAGTCCGGCAAGGTCAAGCGCAGCCGCTTCATAGTGCTGATCAAGGAGGCGCTCGGCATCCCGCTCGACGCGCGGGCGGAGCACTGGGTCGCGTGCGGCCGGAGATCGAAGGCCGCCGCCGCCCCGCAACAGCTTGCCGCCGCCGCACCGGAGCCGGAGACCGAGAGCGAGGCGAACACCGGCGCGACTCTGGAGCGCCTCGACGCCGATTACGAGTTCTTCGCCGCCGAGCGGCTGCGCATCCGCGCCAAGTCGGGCGCCATCGTGCCGCTCCTGCTCAACCGCGCCCAGCGCCATATTCATGAGCAGCTCGAGGCGCAGAAGGCGGCGACTGGCAAGGTCCGCGCGCTCATTCTCAAGGGCCGCCAGCAGGGCTGCTCGACCTATGTGGGCGGGCGCTTCTACCACCGCGCCAGCCGCCACGGCGGCTTGCGCGTCTTCATCCTCACCCACGAGGAGCAGGCGACCCGGAACCTGTTCGAGATGGTGGAGCGGTTTCACGATCATTGCGCGGAGCGGCCGTCGACCGGCGTCGCCAACGCCAGCGAGCTCTATTTCGACGCGCTCGATAGCGAGCTACAAGGTCGGCACCGCCGGCACCAAGGGGGTGGGGCGCTCCTCGACCGTGCAGCTGTTCCACGGCTCCGAGGTGGCGTTCTGGCCCTACGCCCAGAGCCACGCCGCCGGCGTGCTGCAGGCGGTGGCCGACGCGCCCGGCACCGAGGCGATCCTGGAATCGACCGCCAACGGGGTCGGCAACCTGTTCCACAAGATGTGGCGAGACGCCGAGACCGGGCTCGGCGAATACGACCGCCACGCCATGGCCTGGCGGCGCGGCCGGCGGGTGACCAAGGTCGAGACCCGCATGAAGCTCGACACCGTGCAGGCGGCCGGCTGGGTCAAGAGCGTGATCGACGCCGACAAGCCCGCCAAGGTGTTCATCGACATCGGCAACGCCGGCGCCGGCGTCTACGACCAGCTCACCCACATGGGCCCGCCCTATTCGACCACGGTCGAGGCGGTGAATTTCGGCTCGACCGTGGTCGAGCCCGCCCCGCTCGACGAGCAGGGCCGCCCCTATGGCGGGCCGCTCAACCGCCGCGCCGAGATGTGGCTCAAATCGAAGCAATGGCTCGAAGGCGACGTGCCGGTGCAGATCCCGGATTCCGATTCGCTGCAGGCCAACGCCTGCGGCCCGGGCTACCGCTACGACGACCTCACCCGGCTCGTGCTCGAAAAGAAAGAAGACATGCGCCGGCGCGGGGCGAAGAGCCCGGACGAATGGGACGCGGTGGCGTTGACCTTCGCGCGGCCGGTCAAGCCGAGCAATTTCCACAGGAAGCTGGTGTATCCGCCGCTCGGGTTGGCGTGAGGGGGCGGATGATCGTTGCGGGCGCAATTCATGCCTTGAGTGAGGGTAACGCTTGTGTTACCCTCGACCATGCCTGAAATCCGCTACTACGTGGCTCCCGGCGGCCGGCAGCCGTTCGCCGAGTAGTTTGCGGAATTGGAGGCGGTGGCGCGAGCCAAAGTTACGCGCGCGATTGCCCGGCTGGAGCAGGGCAACTTCTCCAACGTCAAATCGGTTGGCGAAGGCGTGCTCGAATATCGGATCGACTTCGGCCCTGGCTACAGGGTTTATTTCGGGCGAGATGGCGACACGTTGGTGATCTTGCTGACGGGTGGCACGAAGAAGCGCCAGCAGCGCGACATCGATGCGGCTCACGCCTTTTGGCAGCACCACAAGCAGGGCAGGCGCGGGCGGCGCTGAACGGAGAAGAAGAATGGCAAGAACGAAGAGTTTCAAGGACCTCGTGCGGCGGCACGTCAAGGACGACAAGAAATTCGCCGAAGCCCTTCTGCGCGAAGGCGTCGACGCAATGTTGAGCGGTGACGTGGACACCGGGAAGACGATCTTGCGTGACTATATCAAGGCGACGGTCGGCTTTGAAAAACTGGGCGAAGCGACCGATACGCCGCCCAAAAGCCTGATCCGCATGTTTGGCCCGCGCGGAAACCCGCAGGCAAAAAATCTGTTCAGCGTAATCGGCTACCTGCAAAAGCGTGCCGGCGTACGCCTTCACGTGGCCGGATAGTTGAACGCGTAGGGCGGAATAGCGAAGCGTATTCCGCCATGATGCAAATGACTATTCGACCACGTCTAGCGTTCCGAAGGAGTGGGGACTTTGGGGGAAGGAACCGTAGGCTCGCCCAATCCGGTCGCTCCATGCGCGTCTGCACGGCTAATACACTGAGCACCTGAGCTATTCCCTCTGGCGCGCTCGCAATCTGCCATGGTGCCGTATACGCACCTCGCGCCACTCGGAATCTGGAGACAGAACTGCGCGCTACCGGTCTGCGCGGCGGCGATCTGCGGCACCGCAGAATATGCCATAGTCGCGGCAGCAACGATGAGCGCTTTCATGAAACGACCTCATGAGTTGCTCCTGTCCGCTCAACGAGTGAGGTAGACGATTGTTCCGCCTGCGTTTCGGTTTCATCCGGTGTGTTGGTTACCGAGCAATTGCTCCCAGGGTTGTGCAGGCCGACGCCTGCGGCCCGGGCTACCGCTACGACGCGCTCACCCGGCTCGTGCTGGAGTCGAAGGAGGACATGCGCCGGCGCGGGGCGAAGAGCCCGGACGAATGGGATGCGGTGGCGCTGACGTTTGCGCGGCCGGTCAAGCCGAGCAATTTCAACCGGAAGCTGGTGTATCCGCCGCTCGGGTTGGCGTGAGCCGGCTCAATGATCAAGGAGCCACGGATGGTCGACAGAGGAAAGCCTGGGGCGAACACCGCGGGTCAGCGGTTGGATCATGGGAGTGTTTCCCCATATAATGCCTGGCCGGACCGGGTTTTGTGCAGCGCTGTACCGATGGTCGGCGGCACGGTTTCTTCGGGATCACCGTCGAGCAGATCGAGGAGAGCTACGGCCCCTCAAATGGCTTCTCCTTATAAACGTCCCCCAATTACCGAGGCTGTCATCGAAGTTCGGCTCGACGGCGCGATAACTCGCGAGAATGTCGACAAAGTACAAAAACGCCTCCTGGAGACCTATCCCTTCAGTCAAGAAACGCAGATCGTCGGCGTCGAGGTTTCAGATACGTCGGCCAAAGTTCAACAACAATTTCAGGGTTACCGGCTCACCAATAAGGACGGAGCCGATACGATACTTATTTCCCCCTCCAGCATTGCCAGCGCTCGGCTGGCACCGTATGAAGGTTGGGAAAAGCTGATCGTTACGGCTCGACAGAACTGGGATGTGTGGAAACGACTCATCGGTTACCGGAAAGTGGTCCGAGTTGGGGTTCGATACATCAACCGTATAGATGTGCCCGAGCCGGCGGAAGGCGGTGTCAGAATTGCCGACTATCTCAGTTTTCATCCACAGTTGCCGAATATTGGCCTTCCGCCTCTAGCAAATTTCACAATGAATACGGTGTCGAGCCTTGGAAAAGACGAGTGCAAGCTGACATTGAACGCAGGCTCGGTGCCAAGTCCCTTGGTCAAGACCGTTTCGTTCGTTCTCGATCTTGACGTGAGCCGCGACTCGAATATGCCGCAAAACGATGATGATCTTTGGGGTTTGATTGGTAAGATCAGAGATCACAAGAATGCAGTCTTCGAAGGCTGCATCACTAACTTGAGCAGGCAATTGTTCTCATGACGGCCGCATTTCTCCCTAGCAGATCGCGATCGATATTGGACATGCCGAGTCCAATCGCTTTCTCTTCTCTAGGAGCCAGCATGGAGTCGAAACTAATCGACATCCGGCTAGACAACATGCGTAGGCTCTTTTCAGAGCCCGTCGCAAATCTCAAGCGTGTGATCGACGTCGCAGCTGTGGGTAGCGTTACTGATCAGCTGCATCGGAAGCTTTCTACGCTTAAGCAGATGACAGCAAAAGTCGCTATGCACCTAGATTCGACGTGGAGAGCGATTCTATTTCAAGCCCTCGAACGTCTCCTTGATCCAGAGGATTGGGATCGCGATTTTGCGATGCCGAGTGAGCAATCGTTTTCAACGTTTCTGCGTATGATCATCTTCCTTCATCCGACCAAGCGACCAGGCCTTGGATTGTCTCCGTCCGGGCATTTCCTCGCTGCCTGGCGTAGTGGCGAGGATCGAATAGTTGTTGAATGCCTAGCAAGCGATGAAGTCAGATGGGTTTTGTCACGAACCATAGATGGAGATCGAGAAAGCGGCGCCGGGAAGGTCCAGATTCATCGGATCCCCGACGTGACCGAACCGTACGATCCAGAACCGCTGTTCACCAATGGCGACAAAATACTTGCCTGATGCCGATCACGTTGTTCGGCATATCAGCTCGCAACTCCTAGAGCGGGATGGCGACGATCAAGTGATCGGGTGCTTCCCCCAGGCCTTTGAGCTCAGGCCCGGCGAAAAATATTTATCGGCGTCTTGGCTCGAGTTCTTCGATGGGACTCGCCAAGAGCGTTTGAAACAAACTGCAGCAGCATGCGGGAAGGTTCGAGAAGTTCGACCTAGGCATGGCTTTGCCATGGGCAATGTCGGAGTCATCAAAGAAGCTTGTGCCACGTTCAATCAGAAGCTGAGAATCATTCACGAACCAAATGAAAATCCGGCCTATACCGCTGTTCGGAGCTACAAGAGTGATGAACTAGAACTCTTGGAATTGCTTGCATCGGAAGCGTGGTCGGATGTTGTCGAAGCCAAGGCCTACTTATAGAAACGCTGACCTGGACGCCGGGGCCGCCAGCGCTGTGTGGTCACCATTTCTCTGATGATCAGGGACGGATGGTAACCGCCATCTGCCGCAATCGCGGCGGGTGACTGTTTGCGCACGGCCACGGCAAAGACGAAGGAGATCGCGCCGCGAGCGATGTTAAGACTCGCGGTCGCCATTCAACTTGGCGCCATCCCCTTCTCCGCCAGCTCCTTGATCGC